>Ga0247843_1001856_pt1 | contig 40762 bp, 41 predicted proteins | sample LaCruzMarch2017__FD_192420 | JGI IMG/M metagenome (GOLD analysis project Ga0247843, IMG submission 192420) | Freshwater microbial communities from meromictic Lake La Cruz, Castile-La Mancha, Spain - LaCruzMarch2017_8m | ecosystem: Environmental > Aquatic > Freshwater > Lake | place: Spain...
CACTGAACGATGAGGTCACCTACGACAAGCTCGCCATCTTCATCGACTGGAACAACGGCTACACCTACGATAACCAAGCCGTTGGCACACCCCCATCAACAAGCGTTACCTACTACGTTGACGATGTGACGTTTGTCGGTGCGCCTCCTCCGATCGTCACCAATTTCAGCTCTCTGGATTTCGATGGCGCAGCCAGTGCCTACAAACTCGAGGGGTTTTCTGGCGCCTCAGCAGAACAGGCCACCGATCCCACAGACAGCACCAACAAGGTCGTCAAATACACCGAGACCGCCAACGCCAACTTCTACGCCGGTGCACTTCTGGCCACCTCTGCAGACTTCACCGTCGACCCCATCCCCCTGGACCTGTCCGCCGGTCAAACCGCCATGTCCGCTCGCGTTTGGGTTCCAGTCGCAGGCAAAGTCGTGCGCATGCAAGTGGCCGACTCTGCGTCCACCAACAAAGACATCAACTACGTCGAAGCCGAGGCCACGGCCACTGCGGTGGGCTGGAATGAGCTGGTCTTTGACTTTGCCAGCCCCGCTGCACGCACCGTCGAGGCGCGCGGCTACTCCTCCTACTCGACCCCACTGAACGATGAGGTCACCTACGACAAGCTCGCCATCTTCATCGACTGGAACAACGGCTACACCTACGATAACCAAGCCGTTGGCACACCCCCATCAACAAGCGTTACCTACTACGTTGACGATGTCAGCTTTGTGGGCGAATTGCCAGACACTACCAGTCCAACTGTGACCAGCTTTAGCCCTTTAGACGACGCAACAGGCGTATCAGCCAGCGCAAATATCGTGCTGAACTTCAGTGAGCTGGTTGTCGCTCGTGAAGGTGGGACGATCCAACTGATGACCGACTACAACTTCAATCACCAGATGATCGAGGAAATCGCTGTGAATGACACCAGCAAGGTTCAAATTAATGGGAATGTGGTCACGATCAACCCCAGTGCTGATTTTCAGACGGGCACGGGATATCACTTGGGCTTCGTGGATGCATTTGCAGATACATCAGCAAATGCATTCAGTTATCCGCATGGGAATTACAACTTTACAGTGCTATGACACTCAGGGCATGAGCCCTGAGCCCGAGCCTTCGACTGTGCTCATTGGCTTTGTTCGGCGGCTGTGATGACAACAAATGAACTTGCAGAAACTTCAAACCGCCAGTCCATCCGCCCCAAAAACCATCAGCTCAACGTTCGAACAAGCGATGTTGACGACCTGCCCGACCTTCAATGGGCTGTGCGGCTGGTTGATTTTGAGCTTGAAGAGCTCTTCCACGCCGCTCAGGCGCAGGTAGGCCAGCACAGAGTCGCCCAGGTACTCCATGAATTCAATGGTGCCGACAAAGCCAGTGTGATGCGAACTCAACACGCAGTGCTCTGGCCTCAAGCCTAAGAACGCGCCTTGGGCCAGGCGCGCAGGGTCTGCCCTGAACAGTGTGGGCGGGAGCGCCAAGCTCGGGCTGATGCGAATAAGTTGGTGCTGCGCATCCCATATGTAGCCCAATAAATTGACCTTGGGGGAGCCCAAGAACTCCGCCACGAAGCGGTTGACGGGTTTTTGGTACAGCTCGACCGGGGTCCCCACCTGCTCAATCCGCCCCTGGTTGAACACCGCAATCCGGTTACCCAAGGTCATGGCCTCGGTCTGGTCGTGGGTGACGTAGACCATGGTGGTTTTCAGATCGGCGTGCAGCTTGGCCAGTTCAATGCGCATTTGCACGCGCAATGAGGCATCCAGATTGGACAAGGGTTCGTCAAACAAAAACACTTTGGGGCGACGCACAATGGCGCGGCCAATGGCCACGCGCTGACGTTGGCCACCCGACAATTGTTTGGGGTAACGCTTGAGCAAAGGACTCAGTTGCAAGCGCTCTGCCGTGTCTTGAACGAGCTTGGCGGTTTCTGTTTTGGAGGTGCCTGACATGCGCAAGCCAAAGCCCATGTTGTCTTCCACGGTCATGTGCGGGTAAAGCGCATAACTTTGAAAGACCATCGCAGCGCCACGTTCGGAAGGGCCTTTGTCGCTGACGTTTTCGTCACCGATGTGAATGCTCCCGCTGGTCATGTTTTCAAGTCCGGCAATCATGCGCAGCATGGTGGATTTGCCGCAGCCCGATGGGCCTACAAACACCATGAATTCGCCATCACGGACTTGCAAATCCAGGCCCGGAATGACCACGGTTTCACCAAAGTGTTTGGTGACGCCTTTGAGTTCGATCGATGCCACGTTATTTCTCACTCAGAAATTTTTGATACCACAGGGCACTGTTTTTGAATGTTCGTTGCTGTGTCTCAAAGTCCACATGCACCAAGCCAAAACGCTTGGCGTAACCGCTGGCCCATTCAAAGTTGTCCATCAGGCTCCAGGCAAAGTAGGCCCCCACCGGCACGCCTGTCGCCATGGCGTCGTGTGTCGCGGCAATGTGGTCGCGGATGTAGGCCAGCCGCTGCGCATCGTCCACCACACCGTTGACCAATTGGTCTTTGAAGGCGGCACCGTTTTCAGTCACCCAAAGCCTTTGAGGTTGGTAGTCTTTGTGTAAGCGGCACAACAATACGGTCAGGCCCTGGGGGTACACCTCCCAGCCCATGTCGGTCACAGTGTTGCCGGTGCTGGCCACATCCCAAGGGTTGCCACACGAAGAAAAATTGCGAGTGTAGTAATTGACGCCCAAAAAGTCGTTGGGCTGTGCAATGGTTGCCAAATCACCGGGCTGCACGGGCGGCGCATCGGCACCCAAATGCTCAATCACATCCTGCGGGTAGACGCCTTTGAACAATGCATCCATGTACAGGCGCAGGATCAGGCCATCGTCCAGTTTTGCCTTGGCCACGTCCAGGGGGTCATCACTGGCAGGGTAAATGGGTGACAGGTTCAGCACAATGCCCATGGCGGTGGCCAGCCCCAGGCCACGCATGGCTTGCAATGCCATGCCATGGCTGAGCAACAGATGGTGCACCGCTTGCATGGCTTGTTTTCTGGACTGAATACCTGGCGCAAAAATTCCTTGTTCGTATCCCAATATGGCGATGACCCAAGGCTCGTTGTGCGTGCAAATGCTGTGCACGCGGTGGCCAAATCTGCGGGCCACTTCGGTGGCATAGCGTGTGAAATGCGCGCAGACCTCGCGGTTGGCCCAGCCGCCTTGGTCTTGCAGTGACTGCGGCAAGTCCCAATGGTTCAGGGTCAAGTGCAATTCAATCCCGCGCTGGGCAAGCGCCGAAATCAACTGGTCATAAAAGGCAAAGCCCGCTTCATTCCACGCGCTTTGACCATCGGGCTGTACGCGTGGCCAGGACATCGAGAATCGGTAAGCATTGACGCCCATGCGGGTGATTAACTCAACGTCTTCAGGCCACCGGGTGTAATGCTCGCAAGCCACGTGTCCGTTGCTGGCATCTGCAATTTTTCCATCGGTCGCACAAAAGGTGTCCCATATGGATGGGCCTTTGCCATCGCGGTCGTGCGCGCCTTCAATTTGGAAAGAGGATGTGGCAACACCCCACTTGAAGTCTTGGGGGAACTGGTCGCGAGAGACGGTCATGGTACTCATGTTCAAAGGGGTTGTTTTAGCCGCGCACAGCGCCTGATGTCAGGCCTTCAATCAGTCGGCGCGAAGAGAAAATGAAAATGATCAACAAGGGGATCACCGCGATGGCCGATCCAGCCATCAAAGCACCCCACTCGGTGTCGACCGGGCTTTGCACGCTGCGCAGCGCCAAGGGAAAGGTGTACATCTCGGGTGAACGCATCACGACCAAGGGGCCAATGAAGTTGTTCCACGAGGCAATGAATGCGATGAGTCCCAGCGTGCCAAATGCAGGTCCCAGCAAAGGCACGACCACACTCCAGTAAATTCTGAATTCACCACAGTTGTCCATGCGGGCCGCTTCAATCAACTCTTTCGGAATGGCTGAGGTGATGTATTGGCGCATCAAGAAGATGCCCATAGCAGGGGCTGCGCCTGGCAAATAAAGTGCCCTGGGTTGGTCGATCCAGTTGAGCGCATCCATGATCAAGAAGGTGGGGATCATGCCCAAAAACGATGGCACCAGCATCGTGCCCATGACCAGTGCAAACAACATTTTTTTGTAGCGAAATTCGTACACCGCAAAGGCGAAACCCGCCATGGAGCAAAACAACAGGGTCAGCGCCGTCCCCATCAAGCCCACATACAGCGACCACCCCAGGTTTTTCCAAAATGGAATCTTGGCCATCAAAATCTTCATGTTGTCGAAGAAGTGATCACCAAAAAACAAGGGGGGTGGAACACTGAAAATGTCCGCCCGCGATTGCGTGGCAAAAACGAACATGAAATAAAACGGGCCCAGCATCAACAAGGCGCCCAACACGATGAAGATCCACCCCATCACACCCAGTGTGGATTTGGCTTCTGACATGGCTTGGCTCATGCTTGACCTTCTTTGTTTTTAAACACTTTGTTCGTGACCAAGGTCATGAGCAAAATGATGACAAACAGCATCCACGAAATCGCACTGGCCAAGCCAAAGTCATTGAAATCAAACGCCGTGCGGTACATGTACATGGCGGTGGTCATGCCGGCATATTCGGGGCCCCCTTTGCCCCCCGTCAAAATGAATGGCTCTTCAAACAGCTGCAGGCCTCCAATGACGGTCAAGGTGACCCCAAAGAACATCATGGGCTTGAGCTGGGGCAAAGTGATGTACCAAAACTGTTGCCAGTTTTTGGCGCCATCCATGCGCGCAGCTTCGTACAAATCACGCGGAATACTTTGCATCGCCGCAACATACAAGATCACATTGAATCCCAAGTAGCGCCAGAACACCACGGCGGAGACCACGGGTTTGATCGCCTCTGGACTGCCCAGCCAATCAATGTTTTGCTCGGGCATCACCGCGCTCAGCCATGGCCATTGCGCCATCTCAGCCAAGGCGGCATTGACCATGCCGTAGTCGGTTGAAAACAAGGTGCTGAACATGATGGCGATCGCCACCGTTGAGGTGATGTAGGGCAGGAAATAAGCGCCCATGGCGGCATTGCGCCAGCGACCCATTTTTTCGTTGATCAAATAAGCCAAGGGAATGGCGACAAGGTGTTGCGGCATGCCAGACGCCAGAGCCATCCACAAGGTGTTGCCCAAGGAGGTCCACACCAAGGGATCCTCGATGGCAAACATCACATTTTCCAGTCCCACATATTTCATGGAACCGAGTCCCTGTACCGGATCCCACATGTGAAACATCAACACGAAGGAAAAAACAATGGGAAACAGTCCGAATACCAAGAACAGCAACAGAAATGGGCTGATCAGCACATAAGGTGCCAACGCGGGTGTCAGCACGGGCTTCATCAACGGCTCGCTCGTCTTTGCACCAAGCGGTGTGCGTCCTTGAGCGCTTGGTCTATGGGCTTGTTTTTCGTCAAGACCAAATCCAGTTCTGCGTTGACGATTTCTTCGGCCACACTGTCGTTCTTGAAAACCATGGTGGGTTTGATTTGGGCCGCTGTATTTTTCCATTCGAGTCTGGCTTTTTGCCCACCCAAGAATGCCACAGGTTGGTTAAAAAACTCTCCGTTTTGCGCTTCGATCAGGGCAGGAAATGCATTGAATTTCTCAAACGCCATCTGTTGCTGCTTGCTGTTCAAGGTCAAGTGCTGGATCAAATCCCAAGCCAATTCCTTGTTCACCGCTTTTTTCGGGATGGCATAAAAGGTACCGCCCCACGAGGTGGCAATCCGCTCAGGCAACACGGTAGAGCGCCAAAGCCCACTGGTGTTAGGCGCCAACCAATTTTGCAAATGCCCACCCAACCAGGCACCCATCATCTGCACAGACACCGTACCGCGTTTGAGGGACTCGCCCCATTCGTTGGACCACGCGTTGATTTTGGCGTCCAGGCCTTGCGCTCTGATTTGCTGCGCGATCTCAAAACCGCGTTTAAATCGAGGTGAGGTGTCAATGACGGACTTGCCTTGGTCATCAAAGTAAACACCGTGGCCTGCGGGGATGCCCGTCCTGATCACAATGTCTTTGACATCACGGGCATGCGCCACTAAATATGCCCCACTTTCTTTTTTGATTTTTTGTCCGCTTTGAATAAAGCTTTCCCATGATTGAGTCAGGTCTGATTCCTTGACCTTGGCCTTGCTCAACAAATCTTGTCTGTAAAACATGGCCCCAGGCCCAATGTCTGTCGGCACAGCCACTTGCCCGTGGGTGGCAGAGCGGCCTTGTGCCATGGCGTAGGGCACGATTTTTGATGCATGCTGGCCAATCTGGTACGGAGCTTTGGCCAGATCTTCAAGACCTCCACTTTGGGCGAATCTTCCCAAGTAGCCGTATTCAATCGTCATCACATCAGGCAGGCCTGTCGATGTGGCCAATCCGGTCGTCATGGCTGTGTGGTGGTCTGCATACTCGCGGCTGACCACCTTCACATCCACGTGGGGGTTTTTCTTTTGCCACTCCTGCAGGGCTGCTTTGACGATGTCATCGACTGCTGGAAATGCGGCCACCGTGATGCTTGTTTTTTGGGCTAAGGCCATGCCCATCGACATGGCGCAAAGCCAAAAAATCGTTGCTTTTTTCATGAAAACCTCTTTTGAAAGCGCTTTCATTTTTATTCTGATCCTCTGTAAAGTCAAGTCACTCAAGGGTTTCTACTGAGCCTCTTCGCTATTCAGCAATCCCAGTGTGTCCACTGACCCGGTCTTCAACCATCACCAGTTCTCAAAGTCTTCAATTTTTTTGCTTGTGAAACGAGTCCAAATCGCAAAACCCTGTGTTTGGGACGGCGAGAATGAAGGCGATCGACCGCTAACGCACGAAGAAATGCAGGCGGGCATCGAGGCTTACCGCTGTCAACGCGAACGCCCCACGGGCAGCGACAAGGAGTCCACCACCATACGATTTGATTGTGACGTGCTGGGCCGCCTTTCGCGCAGGTGGTCCCGGCTGGCAAACCCGCATGAACACAGTGCTGCGGGAGTGGCATAAGACGCAATCGCCGGTTTGAGACTCGGAAGAATTTTGGGGTATTGGTCCTCAAAGAATGCACTCAAAATACCGTTGAATGAGGTCGCCGAACTGGCGTTTTTCGGCCAGTTTGAGCGCCAACAAAATGCGGTCTCTGGTGTAGCCTGCGCCCGAGCCAATGAGCAAAGTGAAAGGGGGTGATGTCATGAGGGCGATCAAAAACTGACGAGATACCCGTGCGTCACATTGTCGCCGGCGCCACGTTGACCAATGCCGCCCTTGTAAGGCGTGTCGACGAAAATCAGTCGGGCAAACCCATAGGGAACGGCCAGTCCGATCCGTACAGCACATGCTCTTCACCGACCATCTTGCCAGCCAATTCAAGAAGGCCATCATGGTGCGCGATATTGTCAACATGAAAGCGCCGTGCAGCTTGTAGCGGCCGCTCGACGGCCGTATACACGCCTGGACGGGTTGTCTCGAACCCTCGCTCTAAACGTCCGATCAGCGCCGTGAAAATGCCGCCTGCATGTGCCAGCGTGAACCGGATGCGTGGATAACGTGAAGGCACCCCCGCCATGATCAGGTGCGCCGCGGCGACACCGGTCTCGACCGGGTTGCCCACGAGATTTTCGAGGTAGAACTGTGCGAGTCGCGGGTCCGCGCAGGTGCCGGGATGCAGAAACACGAAAGCCTCCTTCGCATCGAGCCATTGCCACAGCGAATCGAACTTCGGGTCTGAAAAAACAATGTCCGGATGCCCGCCGGCTGCGAGGGAAATGCCTTCGTAACCGCCTGCATCGTAGAGGGGCATGAGAGTGACGAACAGAGACGGATGCTCGAGGGGCAGATGAAACAGTGCCCCAAGCCGAGAGGGGTTCGACGCCACCAGATCTCGAAGCGCCCTGTTCGCATACTGCACCCAGGCCAAGGATGCTTCAGCGGTCAGTCCTTGTCGGTACAGCGGGGGAGGGATGGACACAAGTGATCGCGCGACACCATGCCGGTCCATGCGCGCGATCAACCGCTCCACATGGAACAGGTCCTTGATACCGACCTTGTGCCCGTCGAGCGCGAGCAGCTCCTTGTGTGCGTCCCACTCGACGCCCGGCATGCCCACGAGGGCAGGCCCCACCGGCGCAAGGTGCGTGTGGACGTCAAGCGCGATCGTGCTCATGACGAGGGCGATGCCTCAAGATTGGCGTTCATTTCCTTGCCCCAGAACTCCGGTGCCCAATCTGGCCATATGTAAGGCAAGCCGTTCCATTCGCGCGACTGCCAGGCTTCGCTGATCTTGTCCATGTCCGTGTAGTATTCGACCCAGCTGCCCCATGGGTCTCGCACATAGTAGAAGAGATTTGATGCAAGAGCATGGCGGCCGAGGCCGAAGCCGTCCTTGAAACCGGCTTTGCGCATCTGTAGCGCGCCGAACCCAATGTCATCGACCGAATCGACGTGAAAGCTGCCATGCTGGAATCCGCGGTGTGTGCTCGGAATCAACCCGAAGCAGTGATGGTCGCGAATGCCTTTGCCTCCGGAGAGAAATGCCACCTTCCCTGGCACCTTGTCTGTGATCCGCAAACCCAGAGCGTTCACGTAGAACGCTTCAGATTTATCGTAATCATGCGTGAACATGAGCAGGTGTCCGAGCTTGTTGGGACGGATATCGCGTTCCAGCTCTTGCCACAGGTGACGGTCGACACGGGGCTGTAAAAGGACAGGTTCGGCCACGAGCACGGGGGGCTTAGCCTCGACTGGCACGAGGTTGACCCAGGTGCCCCAAGGATCCTGAAACCACAGTCCGTCGCGAATCGGTCCGAACGGCGGCGTGACCGTGTCGATATCGAACGTCTTCAGGCGTTCCGAGAACGCTGCCATGTCCTGCTGGCGGATGGCGAAAGATAGATGGTGCAGGCGCTTCTTTGGTCCCTTGACGATCACAAGTTCGGCCGGCCCTGGCTCCTTAGCCCGCATCTGCAGAGCGGCCGTCGTCGTATCGGCCTGCAGGCCGAAAGCGGTATAAAACGCTTCGGCCAAAGTGACGTCAGGCACTTCGAGGCCGTAGCCCGCAAGGTATTCGACTCTCAGCTGCTGCATGGAAGGCTCCTTCAGGTCCGGTACACGGTCAGATCGACCGTGCGCATGGTGTTGACGAGTTCGCCGAGGCCTGAGCCCCGTGTGATGAGCCGGTCTCCCTGGGCAAGGAAAACAGGCGGCGTGCGGGCATTGCCTATGCCGCTCGGAGTGCCGGTGAGCAGAACATCACCGGCATACAACGTCATGCCCGACGACAGCTCGGCGATCAACTCGGGAATCGGAAAAGCCATGTCGGCGATGCCGGCGCACTGCATCATCACTCCGTTCAATTCAAACTCGATCATCACTGTCGAGATATCGATGTCGTCGCGCATTGTGATCCAGGGTCCGAGGGGCATCGTGCCATCGATGCTCTTGCCTTTGAGCCACTGGCCGCCGTGCCGGCGCTGCAGGTCGCGCTGCGACACGTCGTTAGCCATGCAATAGCCGAACACATGGTCCATCGCCTTGGCCAGCGGAATACTGCGGCCGGTCTTGCCCACTATCACAACGACTTCGGCCTCGTAGTCCCATTTGGTGGAGAGCTTGGCATCGAACGCGATGTCGTCGTTCGGGCCGATCACTGCATCGGGGGCCTTCGTGAAGAACGTCGGTGCATCGGGCTTTGGCACATCCTGGCCTTCGCGTTTGCCTTCACTCTCGTAGAAATGATCCCAGTAGTTCCAACCGGTGCACAGCACATCGCGGCGAAAGCGGCGAATGGGAGCGAGCAGAGTCACGGTCGCAAGGTCGAACTTCTCAGCTGCGGAATCGGCCGCAACCCGCTTCAAACTGTCGAGCGCTACGGGTCCTGAATTGATGATGGTCACGAGATCGCCGAACGCAAAAGGCAGCAGCACACCGCCCTTGTCGTGAGTGAGCAGTGCGACACGTTCGATGGCGCCTGCGCGGACAGTTCCTATTTTCATTTAACCTTACTCATTCCGGGATCACCGCGATCGCGCTGATCTCGATCAGGTATTCGGGCTTCACCATCTTGGACACCTCTACCATGGTCGAAGCGGGTACCGGGCTCTTGAAATATTCGCGGCGCACCTTGTGAATAATTTCGAAGTGCTCGATGTTTCGCACATAGACATCAACACGGCAAATGTCCTCGAGCGTACCCCCGGCGGCTTCGCAGGCGGCCTTGAGGTTATCGCATACCTGGCGCGTCTGCGCCTCAATGTCGCCTACACCGGTGATGGTCACGCCGTCGGCGGCGCGAGCGGTCATACCCGAGATGAAGACCAGGCGTCCGCGTGCTTCGATCATCGTGGCGTGCGAAAAATGACCGTTGGGCTGGGCGAGCTTTGGAGAGACGAGTTGTTGCTTCATGGCGAAAGTCCTTGAATGGTGTTCTGGTTTTAGTACAGGCGGGCCGTGAGGCCAGCCTTTTCAGCGAGCGCGTCGATTTGCGCCACGAGCGCACTAGACAGCGGCAGCGACGTTGAGCGCTGGGTGCGTCGCGCGCGTTCGAGGTCGCCGGGCGCGTAGATCTGCGTCGTACCCGAGGCCGGCGTCGACGCCCGGATTTCGTTGGCGAACGAAGTCACCTGCCCAGCGATGCCCTCTCCGCCATTGGCGCGCGAAGCGTCAATGACGATGAAGGCGTGGGAGCAGTCGTAATGCTGGGCAGCATTACCGTACAGGGGTTTAACCGACGAGCCGATGGCGCCGCCTGACAGCGCACCGCACAGCAGGTCGATGGCCACGGCCAGACCAAATCCCTTGGGTCCGGCTGCCGGGAGCAGCAAGCCCTTGATGGCATCAGCCGCACTCGTCGTGGGTAAGCCCGCATCGTCGGTCGCCCAGCCCTCAGGTATCGTCAGGCCTTTTGCTTCGGCAATCCGTATGCGGCCCATGGCGGTGGCGCTCATTGCCATGTCTACCACCAGCGGCAGCCCTTCGGCTGAGGGAAATGCGATGGACAAGGGGTTGTTGCCCACTACACGCTGAGCGCCGCCCGGCGCGGGCATCAACGGACGCGTATTCGAAAAGGCGAAACCGATCATGCCGAGCGCAGCAGCCTGTCGCGTCCAGAACGCAGCCGTGCCGAAGTGAAACGCGTGACGCACCGTCACAAAGGCCAAACCATGCACACGAGCCCGCGCGACCGCAAGCTCGACTGCCATGTGCGAAGAAACTTGACCAAGTGCGTGCGCGGCATCGATCACGACCAGACCGCCGAGGTCCTCCACGATAGTCGGCACTGCGGCGGCCACAACGCCGCCTGCATTTAGGCGCTCAAGGTACAGCGGAACGAGAGCGACGCCATGCGAGGACACGCCATCCACCTCAGCGGCCACCAGCGAGTCCACAGTAACGCGTGCGTCCGCGGCCGAGACACCAGCAGCGCCGAAAAGCAAGGAAAGGACGGTCGTGAGACGCACCACATCGACGGCGCAATCACCGTCAGGCGCGGCGCTCAATGGGCGTCCCGCTCATCCGTGTACCACTCGGGCTTCACGGGATAGTGCGGTCCGTCGTAGACCTCGACAACAATCGTGTCTTCATGAGCGAACGTAGGACCGTGGACGTTGCCTTTGGGATTGCAGTAGAACGAACCTGAAACAAGGGTGACACCGGTCGATGTGTACTCGTACTTTCCGGACAGGCAGTACATCGACTGGTTGGATGCGTGCGAATGGGGCGAAGGAATACCCGCGCCCTTGTCGAACTTGATGAGGGAGACCGAGGCGCCGGTGTCGGCGTCGCGGAACAGCATTTTCTCGTGCACCCCCTTGAGCGACTTCTCCCGCCAGGGCATCGAGGCCGTCTGAACCAATATCTCCTCGAAAGCCGGCGCGCCGGCCGGCATGGTAACCATCTTCTCGTCTGCCATAAAAACTCCTTTGATATATTATATGAAATATCACGATTGATTCTAATACAGCTTCGAGGGATTACCATTCCTACCCGAAGTCGAACATTCTTATGGCAAGCAAAAACCCCTCCCCTACTCCGTCGATCTCCCTTTCGGAAAAAGCTTATTTGCAGCTGAAAGAGCGCATCCTTACGCTCCAGCTACGTCCGGGGATGTTCCTTAATGAACTCACCCTGTCCGAGATGCTCGGCATCGGGCGTATGCCGGTGCACCAAGCCGTGCAACGCCTGAAGGTCGAAGGCTTGGTCGAAGTGATCCCTCGCAAGGGGCTCGTGATCCGGCCGGACTCGCTCAAGGACATGCTGTCCCTGCTCGAAGCCCGGCTTGCGATGGAGCCGAACATCACGGCGATGGCGGCCGAGCGTGCAAGCAAGCAGCAGATCGCCGCACTTAAGAAGATCGTGATGGATTCCAAGCGTATCGTGAACCAGACTGAGCGCATGTCCTTCATGTCGCTGGACCGCGCCTTTCACGCACTGATCGGCGACGCTGCCGGAAACAAAATCCTCGCCGATGCCCAACGCCCGCTGCACGAGCGTTCCGAACTGATCTGGCAGCTGCGGGTGATGCGAGAGGACGGGTTGGTCGTGAACCAGCGCGAGCACATGAACATCTTCACGGCCATCGCCGAACGGGACGCCCATGCGGCGCGAAAAGCCATGGAAAACCATCTTCATTCGCTCCACAACCGGATTCTCGAAGGATCCATGGACATCTAGTCGAGCTTGGCGCCCGACAATCTGACCACTTCTTTCCACTTCACCGTCTCGGCCGAGATGTAGCGCTCGAAAGCTTGGGGGGAATTCGGGCGCAGCTCTACCCCGATTTCATGGAAGCGGACCTGGGCGGCAGGTGTCCTGAGGGTCTCGTTGATCGCCGCGCTTAGTTTTTCGACAATCGCGTTGGGCGTGCCAGCGGTCGTCACGACGCCGAACCATGGTGTCGAGACGAAGCCGGGCAAACCCTGTTCCGCGACCGTAGGAATGTCCGGCGACGCGATCAGTCGCTTCTCTTCAGCGACGGCTATGGCGCGCAATGTACCCGCGCGCACAAGCGGAAGGCTCGACGTCGTGTTATCGAACATCATAGTGACATGGCCTGCAAGTAGGTCGTTGAGCGCTGGCGCACTGCCTTTGTAGGGAACGTGCGTGGCTTGCATGCCGGTGCGCACCTTCAGCAGTTCCATCGCCAAATGGCCCGAAGATGCATTGCCTTGGGACGCGAAAGTGGCCTTTGTAGGATTGACCTTCAAGTAGTCGAGCAGTTCCTTCAGGTTGCGCACAGGCAAATTGGCCGGTACGACCAGCAAGAGCGGGGCCACGCCGGCAAGGGACACCGGCGCAAACGCGGTCGCAGGATCGAAAGGCAGCGACGCATAAAGACTCGCATTCACAGCCACTGGACCGGGCGCGGTCATCAGCAGCGTATAGCCGTCTGCGGGGCTCTTTGCCACCAGATCGGCCGCGATGTTGCCGTTGGCCCCCGGCTTGTTCTCGACCACAACGCGTTGACCGAGCCGCTGTGACACGCCTTCTGCGATGGCACGCGATAGCACATCGGCGGAGCCGCCCGGCGGGTACGCCACCACGAGCCGGATAGGCTTGGTCGGGAATAAAGGCGTCTGTGCCAAAGCGGCCCCGCACAGGTAGAGCGCGGTCAGGACAAGTGCGACGAACTTGTTCATTAAGGGAAATTCCGTTTCAATGCTGCGGCGGCGGCGCGGGCAGCCAGCCCGACAACGCACGCTCGACGGCGACCACCATCAGATACGCGATGGTTCCGAGTACTGACAAGGCGAACAGCGCCGCGAAAGCCAGCGAGGTGTTGATCTGCGAAGTGGCGCTCAGCAGCAGGAAGCCCAGACCGTCGCTGGAGCCGACGAATTCGCCGATCACCGCACCAATAACCGCCAGGGTGACGGCCACCTTAGCACCGGTGAACACGTAGGGCAACGCGGCTGGAAACTGGACCATGGAGAACACCTGCCAGCGCGTGGCCTTCAGGCTGCGGCCGAGTTCGAGCAGATCGCGCGGGGTGGACTGCAGGCCTGCAGCCGTGTCGACGACGATCGGGAAAAATGCCACAAGCCACGCGATTGCGAGCTTAGATTCGATACCAGTACCGAGCCAGACCAGCAGAATCGGGGCGAGTGCGACCTTTGGGACCGATTGCAAGGCCACCAGCAACGGGTAGAACATAAGATTCACCAAGCGTGACATGGACACCGCCACCGCGATCGGAATGCCCAGCAACAGGGCGAGTGCGAAGCCATAGAGCGTCGCCTTCAACGTCACCCAGCCCTCGGTTACCAGGGCCGGCCAGTATTTCGCGATGGCTAGTGCAACGTTCATCGGGGTGGGAAGCACCGCCTCAGGCATTTTCCACGCGACACAGATCAGTTGCCACAGCGCGAGGACGATCACCACCCCCAGTAACGGATAGGCAACGCGTTCGAAATTGTTGCGGTTCATCATCAGTAGCCTTCCGCACCCGAGGTGGCCGCCACAATGCCGAGTGCCTCGCTAGCATGTCTTTCGGCCTGAGTGAATTCGGGCGTGAACCGTACTGCCTGGCTACGCGGATAACCCAGGTTCACACTCAACTGTGCGATGACGCGGGCGGGGCGCCGGCTGAACACCAGCACCTTGTCTGCAAGGTAGACGGCCTCGGAGATGGAATGGGTGACAAAGAGCACGCTCGCCTGGGTCTCTTTGCGGATCTTTAATAAAAGGTCGTTCATTTCGAGCCGTGTGAGTTCGTCGAGTGCACCAAAAGGCTCATCCATGAGCAGCAATTTCGGTGCGTGGATCAAAGCACGGCAAAGCGCCACGCGCTGCTGCATGCCGCCGGAGAGTTGATGGGGCCGTGCCGCCGCGAAATCCAACAAGCCAACCAGTGCGAGCAACTCGCGCGCCCGGCCTTGGGCTGCCACATCGTTGCGATTCAGCACGTCCATAGGAAACAAGACGTTTTGGAGCACCGTACGCCACGGCATGAGGCTTGGCGCCTGAAATACGAATCCGTAGTCACCGTAAGGCCCGTCCACGTCCTTTCCATTGATCGTGATACTGCCCCCCGACCTTGGGATCAATCCTGCAACCATCCGAAGCAAGGTGGTCTTACCGCAGCCACTGGGGCCGAGGAGCGCCACGAATTCGCCCGACTCGAAGTCGAAACTTGCATCGTCGAGTGCGACCAAGTCTTCCTGAGCGCCCCCACCAAGTTCCTTTGCGAGGAACACTTTTCGCGCACCGCGCACAGAACCGAATTGCATCGCTGGTTTCCTATAATTGTTTCAGATATCATGTGATATATTACAAAACTTGTCAACCCACGGAAGATTCACATGAAAATTTTCAAGCAGGTGATCGGGGCGGTTTTCGCGGCGTGCACGCTCTTCACGCCAGCGGTTCATGCACAGGAAAAGGACATCAAGTTCGCGCTGGACTTCATTCCTTTGGGACGGCATGCACCTTGGTATGTCGCATTGTCAAAGGGCTACTTCAAGGAAGAGGGCCTCAACGTAACGATCCTCCCCACAAAGGGTACGGCCGATGCCGTGCGCTTCGTCGAATCTGGACTCGCCGAAATCGGTTTCATCGATATTCCTAGCCTGGTCGCCAGTGGCGCCGCCGGCAACTCGGTGCGCATCGTGGGCGCCGTCTACCAGAAGCCTCCTTACTGCGTTTTCAGCCTTAATCCCGGCGCAAACGTGTCTTCCCCGAAAGACATGGTCGGCCTAGAAATCGGTTCGAGCAGTGCCTCTTTTATGCCGCGCATCTTTGCCGCATTCATGAAGATGAACAACCTCGACCCGTCCACACTTAAGATCGTGAACATCGACGGCGCTGCACGCGTCCCGATGCTGGTCTCGAAAAAGGTGGCAGCCATCGACCAGTTCATCATGGGCGAGCCTTCGATCAAGCGTGCCGCTGGCGACGCGCAGGCCAAGTGTCTTCTGCTCGGCGACTACGGCCTCGACATCTACGCCAACAGCATAGGCGTGAAAGAAGACTACCTGAAGGCGAACCCTGCGGTCGTTCGCGGTTTCATCCGTGCGGCTTTTCGCGGCTGGAAGGATGCGCTGGCCAACCCAGCCGAAGCTGCCAAGATTCAGGTTCAATACCTGAAGGCGCTCGACCCGCAGATCATTGAACAAGAAATAATGATCCTCAAGCGCATCACCGTTACACCCGAAGTGATCGCTAACGGCTTCGGCACGATGTCCAAGGAGAAGATGCGTCGTACCGTGCAATTCATCAACGACAACGTCGAAGTAACGGGTACCAAACTGACTGCAGACGGCATTCAGGTCGATGGCTTTCTTCCATCGCCCGCTATCAAGCCATGAACCCTAAGCCCCTGCCCATTGTGATCGTGGGCGCGGGCCCAATCGGCCTGACCACGGCACTCGGGCTCGCGCACTACGGCGTCGCATGTATCGTCTATGAAGACGATTTGAACCTGTCGTCGGACACAAAGGCGGGCACCTTGCTCAGCCGGACGCTCGAAATCTTCCGGCGCTACGGGGTAGCCGACGCCGTTCTAGCGCAGGCGCTGCGCGTCGATGAGATCGGCGAGATCGACCGCAGAACCCAAAAGTCAACCTTCCCCATTTCGCTCGATGCCCTGTCGGACGAAACGCGCTATCCGTTCGTCATCAACCTGCCGCAGCAGGACCTCGAGCCCATCCTCGGCCACGCCATCGACCTGCATCCCCTGATTACTCTCCGCATGGGGCACAAACTGATAGACCATACTGACCATGGTGACCACGTGAGCGTGCGGGTGCAGAACTCTGACGGCATCGTCACGCAGGATGCCTCATTCCTGCTGGCGTGCGACGGCGGACGCAGCACCATCCGGGAGCAGATGGGGGTACCAGTCGAAGGAACGTCCCTACCTGTCAAATATGCGCTCGTCGATCTTGTCGTCGACCTGGATCTTGAAAATCCGCGCGACTACCCCTACCTCGCCTACTTCGCTGACCCGGTGGAATGGATGATACTGGTAAGGCATCCGCACTGCTGGCGCTTTCTCTACCCGATGGCCGAGGGTGCGGATGAGCCGACGGCCGAAGAACTGCGCGACAAGTCGCTCTCTTTCATCGGCAACGTCGCCAACGTGCAGATCCTCAACAAGGTCACCTACCGTGTCCACCACCGAGTCGCCTCCGAGTGGCATCGCGGCCGCGTGTTCCTGATGGGAGATGCTGCCCACCTGATCACGCCGATGTGGGCGCTCGGCCTGAACACTGGTGCCCTGGATGCATCCAACCTGCCTTGGCGTCTGTCGTGGTTCCTTCGGGGCTGGGCCACGGCCGATCTACTGGAAGGCTATGAGCGCGAACAAAAGCCGCTTGCGATCCAAGGCTCGGGCGAGATGGCCGAGGCAGCGCGGCTTTCCATGTCCAAGCGCACAGAGTCCGTGAGCGCCATGACCGACAACAACTGGTCCAACGCGTACACCCGCTCCATGCTCGGCGTAAAGCTCGACGTGGCGGGCGCTGGCAACTGGTCCATGGTCACGCGCAGCACGCGCCCCGCGGTCGCTGTTGGCGACCGGTTGCCCGACTACCTGGTTCACACACCGGACGGACGCCAGCAGCGCATCCACGATCTGTGTGCTGGAAAGTTCATCGCACTGTATTTCGCCGACGTGCGACGCCGCCCCGCCGTGCCGGCCAACATATCGCCCGCGCTCGACCACTGGGTAGTGTCACGCTTTGATGCGCCATTTGACTCGGGCTTGCGAGACCGCAGCCTGCTAGACCCGGGCAACGCCCTTTTCCGGCGCCTGGGCATCGCACCTGGCACCTTGGTGCTGGTGCGTCCTGACGAATACATCGCAGCCATCGAGCTCATGGACGACAACGTCTCCGCCCAAGCCCTCTACGAGGCCATCACCGGACTGCCCCCTCCAATGCGAACCGCAACACCATGAAAGCCCACTACGATTTCTCCGGCCACACATTGCTCGTCGCCGGCGCGGCATCGGGCATCGGCCACGCGACGGCGCTCGCCTTCTTGGAAGCGGGCGCGACGGTGATCGCGGTGGACATCGATGCGGACGGTTTGGCGCGTGTCGCGCATGCCCGGTGGCTGCCGCGTCAGATCGACATTGCGGACTCTGCGGCCGTTCAGGCACTGGTCGATGAGGTCCTCAGGCTGCAGGGGCGCATCGACGGAGCGGTGCTGACAAGCGCCATCCAGCACCGCAGCCTCATCGAGGAAACGAGCGATGAGGCTTGGCAGCGACATCTCGACGTGAATCTGTCGGGCATCTTTTATTTCCTGCGCGCCCTGTTCCCGGCCATGAAGGCGCAAAAATCCGGTTCGATCGTCGCCTTCACCTCCGGCCTGGCGACCAACGGCTGGCCCGGCGCTGCGGCTTACGCCGCGACCAAGGCGGGGATCACCGGACTCGTCAAGTGCGCAGCGCTGGAGTTGCGCACGTTCGGCGTGCGTATTAACGCCTTGTCGCCCGGGCTCGTGGCCACGCCGGTGTTCCTGCAATCGGCCACTCCGGAGGAGCTGGCGATGTACGAGCGATCGCTTGGCGTTTCACAGCCCGTCGAAGTGGTTCCCACCCTGATGCACCTGATGTCAGATGCCTCCGTGACCATTTCGGGCAACGTGATCGAGCGTCGCCTGATTCCACGCGCCTAACCATCAGGAGATAGGGAGATCGCTGCTCGGCTGCTCACCACTGGCCGTAGAACACCGCCCCCGCCTTGTGTCGGTTGGTGCTACGTTCCACCGCCTCGTCGCTCATGGTGGTGCGGTGCTTGCGCCGGGCCATGAAGTCCAGCAAGGTCTCACGCAGACCTTGACGCTGGGCCTGAGATGTGGCGTCGGTGCCCAGATCCTCGAACTGGTCGGGGTCGGTGCGCAGATCCCACAATTGCTCAGGCAGGTCCAACCAGTTCACGTAGCGGTGCGTGGCCGAACGCAGAGAGAATGCGCGTGACTGCTGGGGCGAGCGGCCAAGGGCAAGCCGCGCCGCCTTGAAGCTGTAGTCCAGTTCGCTGTAGACGAAGTCGCGCCAAACTGGCGTCTCACCACGCAACAAGGGCAGCAGGCTGCGCCCCTCCACCCGTTGGCCGGGCACCGGGATACCCAGCGTTTCGAGGATGGTGGGCACCACGTCCACACACTCGACGAACCGTTCATCCACCTGCCCACGCGTGGCGTCAGCGGTCGCGCGCGGGTCGGACACGATGAAGGGCACTCGCTGCACGGTGTCGTAGAAAAGCTCCTTTTCGCCCAGCCAGTGATCGCCCAGGAAGTCGCCGTGGTCAGCACAGAAGATCACAAGGGTGTCGTCTAGGCGGCCCAGGCCGACCATCTCGTTGAACAGTCGACCCAGGTGATCGTCCAGCTGCTTGATGAGCCCCTGGTAGACCGGACGCACGTGGCGCACCACGTCGTCGCGGGAGAAGGTCTGGCTTTCCTCATGTTGGCGGTAGGCGGCCACCACCGGGTGCGCACCCTCAAGCTCCGAGGCCCGCTTGACGGTGGGCAGGCAGTGCTCGGCACGGTACAGCGCATGGTACGGGGCGGGCGCCATGTAGGGCCAGTGCGGCTTCACGTAGCTCAGGTGCAGCACCCAGGGACGGCTGCCCTGCCGGCGCATGAAGTCGATGGCCTGATCGGTCATGTAGGCCGTCTCTGAATGGGGTTCCTGCACCCTGGCAGGCAAGTGCACGTTGCGCATGTTCCAGCCGCTGACCACTTGCCCAGTCTCGTCGATGGCCGAGATGACATAGTCGCCCCAGGGGTTGGCGCTGCCGTAGCCCTGCGCGCGCAACCAGGCGCCGTAGCCTTGCGCGTCACCGGTCTCATGGTGGCCGTCGTGGCGGTCGATTTCGCGAAACCCACCGCGCTGCAGCAGGTGGCCTAGTTCACACGTACCTTCGATGCCCAGCCGCTTTAACCCGTCCCAATCGGGCATCACGTGTGTCTTGCCGGCCAGCCACAGGTCGGGGCCCGAGGCAGCATCGCCTTGGGAGGCTGCGTGGGCGCGGATCATCTCACCCAGCGTCACCTCGCCGATGGACAGCGGCACCCGGTTCCAGGTCGCCCCGTGGCTGATGGGGTAACGGCCGGTGTAGTAGCTCATGCGGCTGGGGCCGCACACGCCACTGTTGACGTAGGCCTGCGAGAATCGCACCCCGCGCGCGGCCAGCGCATCGAGGTTCGGCGTTTGCAGGTAGGGGTGGCCGGCGCAGGACAGATGGTCCCAGCGCAGCTGGTCGGCCATGATGAAGAGTACGTTCACAAAAATGCTCCAGACGGATGTCGCTGTTTCAATTCAGCCATGCGCACCCCCTCAAACTCTTGGGGCGCTGTGGGCAATGCGGTCTGATGGCCATTTCATGGGCGGATACGCCTCTCGGTGAATCTTCTGCGGCAACGATGGCTCATGTTGTGTCCTCAGCGAAGTGAATTAAAAAGATGATGGATTCTTATGTGGCTCTATTCAGTTACCTTGGTAACAGTTTAGGGATGACCCTAATTCTGAAGCACCCATCATCCAGCGGCGCTGGCATTGGCTTCGCCTTTTTATAAGGTCGCCCTCCCAGTGCCTAGGGAACAGCCGGTCTTCACTCTCAGGCGGATGCACATGGACGCTGAGCCTGTCGGGAATCTGGCCCCGTCTGTCTTGGCCTTGACTGCGTGGTGTTCGTTTCTTATGTACGTGGCGCAGGCAGGCAACCAAGAGTCCGGACGCTGTAGTTCTAGCGGCAAGCTGGCCAATGTCATGCGGTCTTCAGGCTGAAGCCGGCAGTAGTGCGGTGAGGTGGAATGCAACTGCTGAATGACGGGTGCTTTAGAACCAGGGTAATCCCTAAACTGTTACCAAGGTAACTGAATAGACCCACACAAAAATTCATCATCTTGATTGTTAAATTCACAAGGTTCACGACATGAACCATCGTCGCCGCAGAAGATTCACCGAGAGGAGTATCCGCCCATGAAATGGCCATCTGACCGCATTGCCCTCAGCGCTCCCAAGAGTTTCGGGATGTACGAAAAGTCGGTGCGTTTGTACCCGCAGTGTGCCAGCATGATTCACCTCGAGGTCGGACGACCGGATTTCGACACGCCCGCGCATATCAAACAGGCCACCAAGGACGCGCTGGACGCAGGCCGGGTGCATTATGGTGAATTCGCAGGGGAAACCGATCTGCGGGAAGTGATCGCCCAGCGCATGAACCAGGTCAACCAGATCCCAGTGACCGCCCAAGAAGTCCTGGTCACCAATGGCCTGACCCATGCCTCCTTTGCCGTCATGCTTGCAGCCATCGATCCGGGTGATGAGGTGATCTTGCTGGAACCCTATTATCCGCAGGTCATCAACAAGATCCAACTCGCTGGCGGTGTGGTGGTGACTGTACCGCTCAACGCTGCTGGTGGGTTCAGCATCGATGTGCAGGCCCTCGAAGCCGCGATCACGCCCCGTACCCGCATGATTTGCTTGGTCAATCCAAACAACCCCACGGGCCGCGTCTACAGCCGAGCGGAGCTTGAAGGGCTGGCACGGGTCGCGATCCAGCATGATTTGCTGGTGTGCTCCGACGAGGTCTACGAGCGCATCGTGTTCGATGGTGCTCAGCACATCAGCATCGCCTCGCTGCCGGGCATGGCTGAACGTACGTTCAGCCTGTTCGCCTTCACCAAGGCCTACGCGATGGACGGCTGGCGTATGGGGTGGGTCGTGGCGGCGCCGCGTTTCATGCCCGCCCTCATGAAGATCACCATGAACGATGTCTCCCACGTCAACACTTTCATTCAAGCCGGCGGGGTGGCTGCCTTGATGGGCGACCAGGCTCCCGTGCAAGCCATGGTCGATGAGGATCGGCGTCGCCGTGACATGGTGTGCCAACAACTCAACGCCATGCCGGGTGTGCGCTGCACAGTGCCCACCAGCACCATCTACGCCTGGGCCGATATCCGTGGCACCGGCCACACCAGCCAAGCGCTGGCCGACTTGCTTCTGGAGCGAGTGCAGGTGGTGGTGGAGTCAGGAGCCTTCTACGGTCCGGCCGGTGAAGGCTATATTCGCATTTGCTTTGGCGGGGAAAGCTATGAACGGCTGCATGAAGCGATGCAGCGCATGGCCACCGTGATCACCTGAAGAAACTGCCCCCAACCGCTGAGGAGCTCTTTATGCCAATTGACCCGATCGAGCAATTTGACGGATGGATACGTCACCGCTTCAAAGACCTCAACACCCAGTTGGAGGAGCGCTACTTTGGGCAGGACGATCCCGCTGACGTCATGCGTCCTGAACACGTGGAGCAACAGATGTTGCATGACGAGGGACTGGGCCACATTCAAGCGATTCTGACGGCAGCAACATTGCCCAGCGATGAAGCCGCTGCCTACGATTTGCTGGGCAATGTCGGTCTGTACATGGCGGCCTTGCGACGCCACGAACTGAGCAATCCCGACCGAGAGCAGCGTTCACCCTTTGCCCAGGCCAGCGCTTTGGCCATGCAACTGGCCGCCGGGCTGGGAGTGGCTCCTAGGTTCGCAACCCCGCACGTGAATCTGCGCAATCTGGCACACGGCGGTGCACACAAGAGCTTTACCTGGCTGCACGACGAGTCCGTCTTCATCATCAACAACTGCTTTTCCATCCTAGGGTACATCCGGGCTGCGGATGTGCTGCGCCGGGTCTTGCCTTTGGGGGTGACGCACCCGGTCACACCCAAGCTGTTGGCCGATGCCACGGCGGCACTTGATGAAGTGTCTCACTACACCGAGGTGCTGAACCAGACGCTCGATGTGCGTCGGTTCTTCTACAACGTGCGACCCTACTTTAAGACGTACAAGGTCGGGCGCACCGACTACCGTGGTGCGAATGCCGGTGACTTTTCCGCCATCAATGAAATCGACCTCATCCTGGGCCTGTGCCGCATAACCGACGCCGCCTACAGCGCGCAGATGCTGGAAAAAATGCCTTTTATGACCTCGGAAGATCAACGCGGCTTGCAAAGCTGCGCACGACAGACCAGTTTGATGGACCGTTGGCTGGAAGCCTTGCCGCGCGGCCCCTTGGACGAGTCCAGTCGTCTGGCTTTGCAGAGCTTCCTGGCGGTGTGTGAGGCGCATGGCCGAGCGGCCGTGCTGCACCACCACGTGCTGGTCACCCGTTTCATCGAGGAACCGGCAACCCAAGTAGATATCCGACACCTCAAGCAAATCACCGCCAGCGGGCCCCCTTTAGAGGTTCTGTTGCACAGCCTAAAGTCGCTTACCGACAAGCGTGCCGGGGTGCAACGTGACGACATTGAAACCCGCTATTACGACTTGCAATGCTTGCGCCGGGCCTGTCAGGCGACTTGAGGTGAATAGATCTGCCTTTTTTTAATTGAGGAATTCAAATGTTCAAGATCTCAATGGCATGCCGTGTATTGTTGGTTGGGCTTAGTTTGGCTGCTCAGGTCATGGCAACGCAGGCTCAACCCTTGTACGATGGAACCCTTCGCATCGTGGTGGGCTTTCAAGCTGGGGGCTCGTTAGACCGCATGGCGCGCATCGTGGCTGATAAGCTCAAAGACAAGCTGGGCGTACCTGTGATTGTTGGAAACAAGCTGGGCGCAGGCAGCCGGATCGCCGCCCTAGCGGTGAAGAACGCGCCGACAGGACAAAACGTGCTCATATTGGCCAACCCGGCCGGTATGGTGATCGGTCCGCTGCTCTACAAGGACGCCGGTTACGATCCGATAACTGACTTCACGGCAGTGTCCACCGTGAACCTTTTTGATATGGCCCTGGCCGTGTCCACCGCGGTGCCGGTGCGAGAACTCTCCCAGTTGATGGCCTGGGTTCAAGCAAACCCGCAGAAAGCCAACTTCGGTGTACCTGCTCCGGGCAGTCTGCCTTACTTCTTTGCGCTGATGTTGGGTGAGGCTGCCAAGATTCAGCCGCTGGTGGTCCCCTGCAACGGCTCAGCCCCCCTGCTAAACGACCTGCTTGGTGGGCAGATTCCCTTGGCGCTGGACTCCCCGGACAGCGTAGAGCCGTATCACCGCGCTGGCAAATTGCGTATCTTGGCCGTTTCAAGTGCCAAGCGCTTATCCTTCCTTCCCGATGTGCCCACGTTTCAGGAACTGGGTTGAACATCGTGGCCACCGCGTGGAATGCGTTTTTCGCCCCCAAGTCCATGCCCCTGGGCAAAGTTGACCGTATTTCCAACGCCATTCAGGAAGTAATGAAAGATCCTGACACGCAAAAGCGTTTCACCGATGCCAATCTGGTGCCCGTGGTCAGCAACCGTGCACAGACCGAGGCCATGGTCCAGGCCTTTCGTGAGCAATGGACTCCGGTGATCCAGAATTCCGGCTACAAACCCTGACGGCTGCTGCGCGGCCGCAGAGCCAGTACTTGACCACCACCCTCGGGCGCCTGATGGAGAAGCGGACGGGCTAATTCGGGTTGTGTCGCTGTAAGACTAAACGACAATTCGGCCTTTGCATGATTTCCGAAAAATTTTGCTCACAGCACCTTGAGCCTTCTGGGTTCAAGCACTGAATAAGCGAAATGATTGTTTCAAGCCGATAAGGTGCGCAGGGCCGTGGCGTCCAGCACCTCAATCCATTTTCGACCCAATAGAACAATGCCATCACGCTCCATTTTTTTCAAAGCCAGAGACGCCTTGGGTCGGCTGACCCCGCAACTGCTCGCCAGTTGCTCGTGGGTCGCATGGATTAGCAGCCTTGCATCGGGCCGAGCTGGCAGAACGGCCAAGATACGGCTCAAGCTGGCGCTTAATCTTGTCAGAACACTGCGCGCAGAGGCAGCCCTTTCTCGAACCTGACCTTCTCGCAAACGCAGTCCCAAAAATCTGACCAAAACTGCCATCAATTGAGGGTCATTGAGCAAGGCAGACTCCACTTCATCGATTGGAATCCATTGAATGGCCGAGGCCTGACTTGCGACTAAATCGCTACCGCTGGGCAAGCGATTGAACAGAAAAGACAAAAGCGCGATTTCGCCGGAGCCAAATGCGATGGGCACAATCTGCCCACTTTGCGTTCCTGAAATGTGGACCACAGCGTTCAGCCGGCCACTCATGACAAAAGGCAAGCGGGCCACAACATCACCCGTCTTGACCAACGTCCTTCCCGATTCAAAGTGGTGCAATGGGCGGGATTTCAAATCCACCGGCAAAGCTATGGCCTGAACCAATTGACGAGCCAAGCTTTGGCTGGTCTGCCAATCGACAGCGCTGCTGGATGATGGGTTCGTCAGCATTAGGGTCATCCCTAAATTGTTACCGAAGTAACTGAATTGAGCAATACAAAAATCCATCATCCTTTTTGTTCACTTCACGGAGTCAACAACATGAACCATCGTCGCCGAACACTTAGCCACATGGCGGTTATCCGTTTGACCGCCATCGCCCCACCTTCAACTTAAGGACATCGCCATGCGCATCAATCGACGCCATTTCACAGCACGGATCCTTGCCGCCTCGGCCGCCGCTTCTGTGTTTCCTAGCTATGCCCAACGCAACACGGTCCGCCTGTTCGTCGGGTTTCCGCCTGGCGGCCTGCCCGACCAGGTGGCGCGCGCGGTGGCGGAACAGATGCGCAGCGCGATGGACGCGCCGGTGGTGGTGGAAAACCGGCCGGGCGCCAACGGCCGCATTGCTGGGCAGGCGGTCAAGGCCGCAGCGGCCGACGGCTTCACCTACTGGGTGGCCCCAGCGTCCAACATTGTGCATCTGCCTCACGTCTACAGCGACCTCGGCTACGACGTGTTGACCGACTTCGTTCCGGTGGCGCAGGTCGTGGAGAATGATTTTGCGTTTGCCATCAGCGCCAAGGTGCCGGCGACCAACTTGAAGGAGTTCGCTGATTGGTGCAGAAAGAACCCTGACAAGGCCGCCTTCGGTTCGGCGGGGGCGGGTTCGGTAACGCATATGTTTGGCCTGTTGATGGGCAAGGAGCTGGGCGTGAAGCTGCTGTACGTGCCCTACAAGGGCAACACCCTGGTGCTGAACGACGTGGCCGGCGGGCATTTGTCGGGCATCGTTGCGGTGACTTCGACCCTCACGCAGCAGCACAAGGCTGGCACGGTGCGCATCCTGGCGACAACCAGCCGAACGCGTTCTGTGGTGTTGCCGCAGGTGCCGACGTTCGCCGAACTGGGCATGGGACAACTCACATTGAACGAGGGCACTTGGGTCCTGGCTCGGACTGGAACACCGCAAACCATGATCGAGAAGGCTTCGATCGCCGCCATGCAAGCGGCCGGATCGCGCGAACTGCCGGCTGTGAATGAAGGCCAGACCATCGCCGCGCCACTGGGGCCGATCGAATTGCGCAAGCTGCTGCAGTCGGAGTTCGCGCGGCGCGGTGCAATGGTCAAGAGCATCGGCTTCAGCGCCGAGTCCTCCTGAATGCGCGCGCTCTACCGCAACGTGCTGCTGTTGTGTTCGGACGAACACGATCCGCGGCACAGCGGCTTCATGGGCAGCCCAGTCGTGCGAACGCCGCACATGGACAGCTTGGCAGCGACGGGCACGGTATTCAGGCGCGCCTACACACCCAGCCCGATCTGCGTGCCGGCGCGCGCCAGCCTGGCCACCGGACGCTGGGTACACGACCACCGCTGCTGGGACAACGCGATTGCCTACGCTGGGCGGCAGCCGTCTTGGGCGCACCGGCTGCGCACGGCCGGCATCGGTGTCGAATCGATCGGCAAGCTGCACTACCGCAGTGCGCAGGACAACACCGGCTTCGAGCGCCAGCGTGAGGCGGTGCACATTGCCGGAGGCATGGGGCAGGTCTGGGGCTGCGTGCGCGACCCCCTGCCCGATCGCAGCGAAGGCGTAGGACTCTTACGGCACTTAGGTGCTGGCGAGACCGAATACAACCGCTTCGACCGGCGCGTGGCGGACGGCGCAATCGGCTGGCTGCAGGAACGTGCCGGGCTGGCGCCAGCGGCGCGCGACGCGCATCCGGCGCTGTTGTTCGCCGGCTTCGTGGCGCCGCATTTTCCACTCGTGGTGCCAAAGGAATTCCTTGACCTGTACCCGCCGGGCAGCGTGCCCTGGCCCAAGCTGCGGCCCGAGAGCGGATTCGTGCGCCACCCGTGGGTGCAGCGCCAGGCCGAGTTCAACGACCTGGATGCGGAATTGGGCGACGATGCGCGCCGGCGCTTGGCGATCGCCAGTTATTTCGGGCTGGTGAGCTTCATCGACGCGCAGATTGGCCGCGTGCTAACGGCGCTGTCGGATGCAGGGTTAAGTGACGAGACCCTGGTCATCTACACCAGCGACCACGGCGACAACCTCGGCGCGCGCGGTATGTGGAACAAGTCGCTGCTGTACCGCGAGTCCACCGCGGTGCCGCTGATCCTGTCGGGGCCCGGGGTGCCGCAACGCAGCTGCGACACCCCAGCCTCGCTGGTCGACATTTATCAGACCGTACTGGAGGCGTTCGCGTTGCCGCCGTTGCCCGAGGAAGCGGACCTGCCGGGACGCTCCCTGATCGACCTTGCAACGCGGCCGGACATCGATCGTACCGCCTTCAGCGAGTACCACGCGGTCGGCTCACCCGCGGCGGCCTTCATGGTGGCGCGCGGGCGCTACAAATACCACCACTATGTAGGATATGAGCCCGAGCTGTTCGACCTGGAGGACGATCCGCAAGAGGCACACAACCTGGCGCAGTCTGGCGCGCACTGGGCAGTGCGGGACGAATTCGCGCAGCGCCTGCGCGCCATCGTGGATCCAGTCATGGCCGATCGGCGCGCCAAAGACGACCAGAACCTGCTGGTGGAGCGCGTCGGCGGCCGCGCGGTAGCGTTCGGGCTAGGGAAGATCGGCGCCACACCAGTGCCGCAGGTGGCGCCATGAGTCGCATGCCGGACGGGCTTTCAAAGGTCGAACGCTTGGCCTCGGCCCTAGACCAGGCTCTGTGCACCGGGATGCCGATCGCACAATGGACCGGCACGGCGGCCATCACGCTGCAGGAAGCCTATGCCGTGCAGGCGTTGGGCATGGCGCAGCGTTGCCGACGCGGCGACCGCAAGGTCGGCCTCAAGCTGGCCTTCACGAACCGCAAGGCGATGGCCCACTTGGGAGTCAATGCACCCGTGTACGGCGTGTTGTCCGCCGCCATGCAGGTGCCAGACGGCGGCCAGTTGGCGTTGCAGGGATTGATCCGACCCCGCGGGGAGCCGGAGATCGCCTTCCTGCTGTCGCGCCGACTGGACGGCGCGGCCAGCCTGGACCAAGCCCTGCGCGCGGTGCAGTCGGTGGCCGCGGCGGTGGAAATCATCGATTCACGTTACCGCGATTTCCGCTTCTCGCCTGCCGACGTAGTGGCCGACAACGCCTCCGCCTGCGCCTTCGTGCTTGGCCCCTGGCAGCCACCTTCCATGGGACTGGGCGCTCTGACGGTCGAGGTCGAACTGGACGGCAAACTGGTGGCACAGGGCAGCAGCGCGTCTATCCTGGACCACCCGCTGCAGGCGCTGCTGGCGGCGGCAAGGCTGGCCAGTGACGCCGGACACCCGCTAGAAGCCGGCACCATCGTGCTGTCGGGCTCGGCCACCGAACCGGTGGTGTTGAGCGCGGGCAGCCACATGGCGGTTCATTTCGCGCAGCTGGGCTCGGTTGGGTTTTCGGTCGGACCGAACTGATCTGAACAGGCGTCGTGCGTCTCGTAACGGGGTCGGCAGGATCGGGTTTGCACGTCAATCGCCCGATCCATTTTCCCATCCTCAATCCGACCCAGGAAGAACGGGAAATGCGCACCACACCGTCGGTGGCGGGCCGAGGCTTGCCACTTTTGCAAATGCACTGAGACACCGCTTTGCGGCAAGCTTGGCAGGTGCGTCCGCTGTCGGTCGAATAAACAAGGCCACTGCTGGCGAGTTTGATTCTCATAGGGTCTGCAAAAATTGAAGGGCACCATCTGTGACTGAGCGTTTTGCAGCAAGCGGGGAACAGCCTTGCAGAGCACAGGCGATGCGCAGCGATCCTAAAATAAATCCATTAACCACACCACACAAGGCTACGCATGATCGTTGAACGCATCTGGACGGGCAACAGCCTGCGCAATTTCAATTACCTGATCGCCTGCCCCGACACCGGCGAAGCCTTGGCAATTGATCCGCTGGACCATGAAAAATGCTTGGCCACCGCCAAGGCCAAGGGTTGGAACATCACGCAAATTCTCAACACGCATGAACACCACGACCACATCGGCGGAAATGCCGAAGTGGTGGCCGCCACCGGTGCCAAAGTGATTGCGCACCACAAAGCCGCAGGCAAGATTCCGGGCATGGAGCGCGGTTTACAAGCCGGTGACGTGATCAAGGTGGGCAAACACATTGAGCTGGAATGTTTGGACACCCCTGGCCACACTTATTGCCACATTTGCCTGTGTGCGCACGCTGAACAGCCGGCGCTTTTCTCAGGTGACACCTTGTTCAACGCTGGTGCTGGCAACGTGCACAACGGCGGCGACGTCGAAGCGCTCTACAGCAGCTTCACCGAGCAGCTGATGCGCCTGCCTGACAACACCCGCATCTTCCCCGGCCACGACTACATCGAGAACAACCTGAAGTTCACGCTGGCCCGTGAGCCCGACAATGCGGCCGCTGCAGCGCTCTTGCCAAATGTCGCCAGTCACAACCCGGCAACCTCTGTCGTGACCACGCTGAAAGACGAGAAAGAGTTCAACACCTTCATGCGTCTGAGCAACCCAAGCGTCATCGCTCAGCTGCGGGAAAGCTTTCCCGACTTGCCAGCAGAGCCGGATGCAAAAACGGTGTTTAAGAAGCTGCGGGAACTGCGCAACGCATGGTGAGTTGGGCTGGGCTACTGAACCTGTTGTTCAACACGCCTTGCCAAGCCGAGCAATGCCCTCTTCAATCTTCGCCACATCGGCCATGGCGAAGATGACGCGCAGTGTTGACATGTCTGGGTCAGCCGCAAAAACGGCGCATCCGGCACAAACGCCACGCCTTGCGCAATGGCTTTTTTGGAGAACCCGACCGCGTCTTTGGTTTTGCCGTTGGCACCGGTGAGTCGGGCCCAAAAGAACAAACCACCCTTAGGCTGCGTGAACGCCTCTGGTCGCCCAGTTCTCGTTTCAAACCAGCGCCCATGGCGGCTGATCACTGCCAAACCGTGAACCTCGCTGCGCATGATGACCATCGGCCAATCCGCGAGCACATGGCATCGTTTCTGCATCAATGCTGGACTCAGAAGTCACAGACCAGCGCGCCAAGGCCGATCCAGACGCACTGGTCGACCGATTCGGCGATCGGGAAGCCGCTTTGGGCAAAGGGCCAACAGGAGCCAGCCCAGTGCCGTCGCGCTGACGCTGACGTTAGCTGGCGTGATATCCCCCAGCAAAATGCCGACTTGCAGCCGCTGAACTGGCAGCTGGGGTGAAAGATGATTGACCAGCCCAGGTGACTTTCATGGCTTCAATGCCAAGTGGTAGGCGTGGTACTTTTGATCACGCGCCCAACCCATCGACTCGTACAAGGCTTGAGCAGGCAAATTCTGCACATCCGTGTTCAAGGACAAGCGCACAGCACCCAGTTGGCGCGCATGGTCGGCAGCTGCTGTCAACAAAGCCTCGCCCACGCCCAAGCGCCTGGCCGTGGGTGCCACGAACAGATCATTGAGCACAAACACCCGGGCCATCGACACGGATGAAAAGCTTGGGTACAGCTGGGTGAAACCCACAGCTTGCCCTTGTGACTCGGCCAACAGCACCACCGATTGACCGTGCTCAAAGCGCGCCTGCAAGAAAGTCCGTGCAGCCACGCCATCGCTGGCCTGACCGTAAAACTGGCGATAGCCATCAAACAGGGTGACGACGACATCAAGGTCGGCCAACACCGCTTGACGTATGGTGATTGAAGTCATGTTTTTCCCTTTTCTACAGCTTGGACGTTGTAGGCTCGCATGGCTGAGGCCACTTGCGAAGCCTCGGTGGTGTCATCGGGGTAAAAGCGGTAACTTGGCGCCACGATGGCAGCGACAGATTTCACATAAACCAGCAACACGCTTTGGATGGTGAAGCGCTGGCCTGCCATGGCCAGCAGCGGTGCAGCCCAATCGGGAAATTCCGCATCAGTGGCACGCACCTCGCGCGCGGTGCCTATGAGCTTGAAGCCCTTTTGCACGAACACATCGACAAAGCTCAAACACACCTGCGGGTGCTGCGCGATATTGCGCGCACTGATGGGCGAAGCGATGTGCGCCACCACCACATGCTGGTCGTCGGCAATCGCCCAAACCTCTTTGGGCGAGACGTTGGGCTGCCCCTCGGCATCCACCGTGGCCAGCCAGCACAGCACGCTGCGGCGGGCGGTTTCGCGAATGGCGTCAGTCAAAGGAGCCTGAACAGTACTCATGGCCCGTCCCGTTTCCTTGTGTTGAGTTCACGCAGCCTCATGGCAACCGTTCGGTTTGACGATTCGGTCAGTAGATGCAGGAAATTTGGCAAGCTTGGATGGGGGACGGCGAGGTCGGGTCAGCAGTTCACCGCCACAGTTAGGGCACTTGCCAGCGAGTGTTTTCGTTGCGCAGGATTCGCAAAATGTGCATTCGAACGAGCATATACGTGCTTCTGTGGACTCTGGTGGGAGATCCTTGTCGCAGCATTCGCAACTTGGGCGCAACTGAAGCATGTCGTATTCCTCGGTGTAATTGAACGCAGTTCTGCGATTTGAGTTGAGCGGCAGTTTAGGCAGACCGGCGCGACGGATCGCTCAGGTGCAGAAACTTCGTGTACAGATCACGCGGCGGTGCGACCGAGATCGACTTGAGCACTTGACCCACATTGCCCCGGTGGTAAGCGCCATGGGTGATGATGTGCAAGAGCATTTCTTCCCGCGTCATCAGGCCAGCGTCACCGTCGGTGAATTGAAATGCCAAGGATTCGGCCGCTTGCTGGGCCGTCAAGCGGGCGGCATAGGCCTCGAACCAGGCATCGGTTTGCGCCACTTTGAAGTGAAGTTCGGCCAAGGCGGGTGTGGCGTCGGTGTTGGTGGCGCTAAATCCATGGGCTTGGCCCCGCAAATGCGCTTGGAAAATGCTGTCCACCACATGGATGTGGTTCAGGATGCGAATCGCCGTGTGCAGGGCGTCAGTGTGGCTTGGCGAGTCCACATCGGCCAATACATTGAACAACTCGTTGTTGGCCCAGGTCTTGTGGGCAAAAAGCGATTGGAGGGTTTTCACGGCTGCAAGTCTCTACTTTGTGATGCCTTTTGATTGGGGTCTGAACACATTGGCCAGCCCAAAATAGGAATCACATTGTATTGCTTTCAACCCTTGGCGACGCCCAAGGCGGCGTTCTAAGCCGCCTCATGCCGTCACGATCCAACCCTCCAGCGGATCACACGGCGGCAAGCCGTATTGCGGGTGCCCGGCTTCGTGCTGTTGCTGCGCCCAAGCCGCTTGCATCAGGCACAGGGTGGCGTCGAGGGAATCTCCGCTGGCGTCGTCGGCCAGGCGCCCCAGCAGCGCGTTGCTGGCCACCAAGCGCAGGCCCAGGCGAGTCTGGCCGAGCTCCAGTGCGCTCAGTAATTCACGCCGGGCCAGCAAGCGCTCTGGCGTTTGTTTGGCCTTGTCATCGCTCTTGTAACTTTGGTTGCCCAGCACCTCGCGCGCCAGCAGACCAGGGTAGGCCTCCAGCGCCACGCGGCGGGCCTCGCCCACATGTAACCCGGGCAGGTGCACCCCCGCTTGGCGCAACAAGGGTACGCCCGCGTGCAGCATGTAAGCCACGGGCGGATTGACCCACTTCATGGACGGGCTAGAGCCGGCGGGCCGGTCGGCGGCGCGGTGGGCAAACTTGCCGCCCACGGGGCGGGCGTTGCAGAACGCTGCAAACTGTTCGCGGATCTGGGCGCGCTCCAAGGCGCAGTAATGGTCCATGCATGCAGCCCAATCGGTGGGCCAGTCCAGGGTTTCAACCAGTTCACGCGGCAAGCCAAAGGGCAAGTCAAAACCGCCCACCCAATCGGCAGGCTGCGCCAGCCAGTTGCCAAACTCGCTCAGCGTGTCAAAGGTTTGCAGCGCCTGCAGTTGCACCCTGCCCTGCCGGGCTTGGCCCAGCGCCAGCACAATTGGTTTGCGTTTGCTGGGGCTGCTGGAAAAATCACAGCCGATGAGGTTCATGGTTCACTTCGCGACGAGGGCGTCGCTTTTACCAGGCTCAGGCGCGCCCGATGATGGACGCGGTGGCCATCAGCTCTTCAAGCAGGGCGAGGGACACTTTGCCCGACACGTTGTACGGGTCCAGCTCGGCACGCTCGGAGTATTTGAGCAAGATGTTGGTGTTCACGCGAGACGCATCCACCTGGCCCATGGTCCAGCCGCCAAAACGGCGCTCAGAAATTTCTTCGTAGTGCAGCAAGACCACGTCTTTGTGCCGCGCGTCTTTTTGGATGTGACCATACAACTCGCTCACCGCGCTGCGCCCGCCTTCGATGGCTTGCAAAAAGATGCCACCGCCGTAGCACAGGATGCCGGTGATGCCACTGGTCGGGTTGAACTGACGAGATTGAGCCAGGATCGATTCGATGGTCTCAGGACGAGGATCGACCGTGCGGCTGGCGTAAAGCAAACGGACCAACATGGTGTCAACTCCTTCCGGGAATCAGTGACAAAAATTCACGGCGCAGGTTCACGTCTTTGAGGAACGCACCGCGCATGACCGAATTGATCATCTTGCTGTCCATGTCTTTCACGCCGCGCCAGCCCATGCAGTAGTGGCTCGCTTCCATGACGATGGCCAATCCATCGGGCTGGGTTTTGCGCTGAATCAAGTCAGCCAGCTGAACCACGGCTTCTTCTTGAATTTGCGGACGCCCCATGATCCATTCGGCCAGGCGGGCGTACTTGGACAGGCCAATCACGTTGGTGTGTTCGTTGGGCAACACACCGATCCAGATCTTGCCAATCACAGGGCAAAAGTGGTGGCTGCAAGCGCTGCGCACGGTGATGGGGCCGACGATCATCAATTCGTTGAGGTGTTCGGCGTTGGGGAATTCGGTGATGGCAGGGCCTTCAACGTAGCGGCCCTTGAACACTTCTTTCAAGTACATCTTGGCCACACGGCGTGCGGTATCGCCTGTGTTATGGTCGCTGACGGTGTCGATCACCAAGCTGTCGAGCACGCCTGCCATCTTGGCAGTGACCTCGTCGAGGAGCTTCTCCAACTCGCCGGGTTCAATGAATTCAGCAATGTTGTCATTGGCGTGGAAGCGTTTTCGGGCAGCTTGAATGCGCTCGCGGATCTTGGCAGATACAGGTACGCCTTCGTCGTCGGGCGTGGCGGCAGAAGCAGTCATGGCGTCTGTAGATTTCATTAACATGGTCATTGATCGTAACAGCGATTGGTCGGCGCACAGCGATCAGGGGGTTTGGCCCCTTTACTTCTGTTCTTGCTTGTCCGCCACCCCTCAATACCGGTGCCCTGTGAGAAAAAGTGCCATGCGCATGAGGCCAAAAGCCAGCCGATCGCGCAGTCGCTGATGCCAAAGCCTTTGGCCGAAGGCGGCCAAAACAGGCGTGCTTTGTGACGCAATCACCTGAATCAAACGCCGGTGCAGTTGTTGCGCGAACTGGCGGTCGGCCACCACCACATTGGCCTCTCGCGCCAACAACAGGCTGAGCGGATCCAGGTTAGATGAGCCCACTGTGGCCCAGGGACGCTCGTTGTCGGGGTCCACCACCGCCACTTTGGCGTGCAAAAAACTCGCATCGTATTCGTAGATTTCGACTCCTGCGGCCAGCAAGGTGCCATAGACCGGGCGGGCTGCGTGGTATTGCATGAAGTATTCATATCGCCCTTGTAACAGCAAGCGCACGCGCACCCCTCGCCGGGCTGCGTGGACCAAGGCTTGACGCAACCTGCGCCCCGGCAAAAAGTAGGCATTGGCGATCACCACTTCGTGCCGGGCCAGACCAATGGCCTTGCGGTAGGCGCGCTCGATTTGGGTGCGGTGCAGCACGTTGTCGCGCAGCAGCAAGGCGGCTCGGCTGGGTGGCGGTGAGCCATCGGGCAGGGGCAGCGGCGGCTTCCAGGGCAGCGGCAGGCCTGCCGTTATGAACGAGTGCAGTGCCTGTGGAATCTTGCGTTCCCGGGCGTTTTTTGCGCCTTGCAAACGCCACCACAATTGGGACATGCTGTCTTGGATGTGACCCACCAGTTCGCCCTGCGCACTGACGGCGAAGTCCAGCCGGGGCCGGGCCAGGCTGCCGTGGTGTGGGTCGTACCAATCGTCCAGGATGTTGATGCCACCACAAAAGGCGGTCTGCCCATCCACCACGCACAGTTTGCGGTGCAGCCGACGCCAGCGGCTGGGGATGAGCAAGCCCAAGGCGCCCAAAGGTGCATAAATTCGCCAATCAACCCCCGCGAGCGCAAAGCGCACGCGCCAGACCTCGGGCAGCTGGGGAGTGCCCACACCGTCGACCACCAGCCACACACGCACGCCGCGCAAGGCCGCTCGCTCCAGCGCCTCGGCCACCCGCACGGCAGCGCCATGGAGGTCAAAAATATAGGTCTCCAGCAGCACGTGCGAGCGGGCTTGGTTGAGCGCTGCGACCAGGGCTTCAAAGTAATCCTGCCCCCCTTCGATCAGGCGGATTTGGTGCCCGTCACGCAGCGCTGGGTTGTGCCGCATGTTCAGTCGTTCCAGGCAAATTCGGCCACCAGTGGCAAATGGTCAGACATGCGCTGCCAGATGCGACCAGAGGGCACCATGGCATGCACAGGCGTCAGGCCCCGGGCGTACACATGGTCAAGCTGGTTCAGCGGTAGGCGCGAGGGGTAGGTGGGTGTGGGCTGCTCGCGCCACTCTCGAAAACCGGCCTGCGCCATGCGCCGCCCCAGGCCCGTGCCCCAGTCGTTGAAGTCGCCCGCCACCAGCACCGGCTCGTGTTCCGGGATGTCTTTCGAAATGTGGGCCAACAAAACCGCCAGCTGGCGCACGCGGCTGGCAGGCACCAGCCCCAAGTGCACCACCAACACATGCACCACACGGTCCACCACCTCAATCTGGGTGTGCAAAAACCCGCGTTGCTCGAATCGGTGGTCCGAGATGTCGCGGTGCTGGTATGAGAGCACGGGCCAGCGCGAGAGCAAGGCGTTGCCGTGCTCACCGTGGCGCGTGGTGGCATTGGTACGGTAGACAGCCTCGTAACCTTCGGGGGCCAAATACTCGGCTTGTGGCAGGCTGGGCCAATGCCTGAAATATGCTGCCTCGCGGCGGTGCTCGCGTCGCACCTCTTGCAGGCACACGATGTCGGCGTCGAGCTGCTCCACCGCATGGCCCAAGTTGTGGATTTCAAGACGCCTTGCAGGGCCCAGCCCTTGCACGCCTTTGTGGATGTTGTAAGTGGCCACCCGTAAAACCGGGTGTTCGTGGCGTTCGGGCTTCATTGCGGGGCGGTCGGTACAAAACGCGGCAGCATCAGGATAGCTTCGGCGTTGGAGGGGGAAAAGCACAGATCGGCCGCGACCTGCCAAGGCAGCCATTGCGCTTCGGTGTGCTCGCGCGGACTGAGCACCACAGGGGTGCGTTGCGGCACACACAGGCCGAACACCCGTTCGGTGTTACGGCTGACTTCGGGCGCGTAGCGCCAACGCCAGGCAGGGTAAATGTCGTACACGTTTTCCAGTTGCCAGTCTTGCAGGCGGCAATCCGGGTGCCGCGCGTCGATACCGGTTTCTTCCTGCACTTCGCGGATGGCCGTCTGCAGCCAGCTTTCTTCGGGGTGGTCCTTGCTCCCCGTGACCGATTGCCAGGTGCCCCAGTCGGCACGACGGATCAGCAAGACCTCTTGATCGGGCGTGAAGATGACCACCAGCACCGACTCCGGAATTTTGAAAGCGGCAGGCGATGGGCGGAGCGGTTGCAATATGGACAGGACAGACTCCAAATGAGTGACCAGAAGATCAATTCATTGTAGTCAGCCCCTTGTTGAACACGGACAAGCGCGCCGTTCAGCGCATCAAGTCTGCCGCCGCTTGAGCGGCATGACCGCCTGCAGCTGTGTTTTTTGCAAAGGTTTGGACAAAAACGCATTCATGCCCGAAGCCATCGCCTGGTCAGCCGCATCGCTCATCACATCGGCCGTGAGCGCCACAATGGGCACCAGCCCCCGCTCACCCGGCAGTGCCCGTATGTGGCGCGTACTGCTCAGGCCATCCATCACCGGCATGTGGATGTCCATCAGCACCAGATCAAAATCGAACTGACTCGCTTGCATGAGCGCTTGTTGGCCGTCCTCTGCAAAACTGACCTGATGGCCCATGCTCTGCAATAACAGCCCCACCACTTTTCGATTGACCGGATGGTCTTCCGCCACCAGAACGCGCAAGGCCTCGTTGGCCAAACCAGGCTCAAGCAGGTCGGGGCTCGCGCTGTTGCCCGAGCCGGGTGCTGGCACAGCGCCTGCCGCCAAAGTTGCCCTTGGGGTTTTCAAGCTCAGTATGAACACCGAACCTTGCCCCAACTGGCTGCGCGCCGTCAATTCGCCGCCCATCAGGCGGGCCAAGGATCTGGATATCTCCAGACCCAAACCGGATCCCGATTGCTTGCGCGTGAGAGAGGCGTCGCCCCATTGAAAGCGCTCAAACAAACCATGTTGCGTGGCCTCGCTCATGCCGATGCCAGTGTCGACGATGTCCATCTCCCAGTGCACGCTATCGACAAGTGACTCACGCCGAACCCGGATGTCAACCTGCCCTGTATCGGTGTACTTGATGGCATTGCCAAGCAAATTGAACAGAATTTGCCGCAAACGCAGTGGGTCGAGCATCACGACACATGGCTTGTGCAGGTCGCCAATCAGCTGCAGATGCAGGCCCTTGTTGTGCGCTTGCATCCGCAGAAATCGGTGCACTTCCTGCATAAAATCGCCCATATCTGTGGGCTCTGGACGCACTTGAATTTTGCCGGCTTCCAAAGCCGAGACCTCCAGCACATCGTTGAGCACGGCCAACAAGTGCGATGCACTGCCCTTGGCGGTCTGAATCAAATCGGCTTGCTCTGAGCCTTTCTGGGTTTTTGCCAGCAAACCCAGCATTCCCATAATGCCATTGAAAGGTGTACGCAACTCATGGCTCATATTTGACAAGAACCGACTCTTGCCTTGGTTGGCATTTTCGGCCTGTTCCTTGGCTTGCATCAACTGCGCATGCAAGCGTTGCTGCTCCCTTTGGGACTGATATTGCTGGCGCTCGTGCGCATACAAACCCACAGCGCCCAACACCAAACCCAGGATCTGTGCCAGCGTGAGCCAGGCGATCCATTGGCTTTGTTCGCGCACGGTGCCTACTTGTTTTTGTACCCATTCGCCCATGACAATGTCTGAGGCCGAGTTCAGGGCCTGAACCTCAGGCGCCATTTGCTGGAGCTCTGTCATGAGCAAAGACCTCGCGGGTGATGCCCAGTCTTGCCCATCGGCCAAAGGGGTGGATCTGGCCACCCAGCTGAGCAAGCGGGGGGCCAATTCGGTGTATTCCTCACGGCGGTGCACCCGTTCAAGGCTGGGGCTGTTGAGCAACAAGTCGACCCGGCTGAGCAACATATTAAAACGCAATGACCGCTCCGCGCCAAAGTCCGGCGGGGTCAGCCCGGCCGAGCGCGGTCTGCACGTGTCATGGCCGCATCGAAACGCCACAACTCACGCTACAGATTCATGGTAATGGCCGTGAACGAGTCGTCCTGCAGTCGCGCAGCAACCTCCAGCGCCTGTGCTTGAAGCCATTGCACGGTGGTGGCCACCACCAATGCAGAGATCACAAGGACCGCTACGAAGGCCAGGCTCCAAAAGAATCGAGACGGTGCCAGGCCTCTCGGCCTTGGAGTCTCAGGCGTGGTGTCGCGCGTTTGCATCACTCCACCTCAATGGCCTTGAGTTGCCAGATGGATCGCTCGTAGTAGGTCTTGTGATGGAGTTCTTTTTTGGCGTCACAGGGGTAAACGATGAACAAAGGCCCCTTGGTACGGACCGGTATCGCCTGACCATTAATTGGCACGGCCACTACCACATCGTGCTCAAGCGCATCGGACAGGGGCAGCTTCACTCGGTAATCGTTGAGGGCCAGCGCCCGGATGTGCTGGCCTTTGGCCTTAACCAGCTGCAAGACATCGCGCAACAAGGGTCCGCTGAAGGTCACTGGCTTTTGACCAATTGCTGCAAAATTTCATACGCGAAAGCTCAGATGGGTCTGCTGCTAGCATGCAGGTCATGCTGAAACAGACTGCTGCCCCCATCCCAAAGTCCACCAACACTGTGCTGAGCGTCTCCGGCCTCAGCGGTGGGCCCATCGAACTGCCGCTTTTCCGAGATTTCAACCTGCAACTGCCCGCAGGTCTTTCCGCCTTGCTGGGCGACGAGGGCTCGGGCAAGACCAGCTTGATGCGCTTGCTCAGCGGCGATTTGGCACCCACTGCTGGCCAGCTGCGCTTGATGAACGAGGCCACCCCTTTGGCTCTGCCCCGGCATTCGGCGGTTTTTTGGACCGACCTGCGTTTGCCGCTACACGGCAGCGATACACCCGGGCAATGCTGGGCACACTTACGGTTGTCTTTACCCGCCTGGTCCGACGCCACGCAAAACGAGCTGATCGAGACCTTGCAGTTGGCCCCACACCTGGACAAAAGGCTCAACATGCTGTCGACTGGGAGCCGCCGCAAAGTGGGCCTGGTGGCGGCGCTGGCCAGCGGAGCCACGGTCACTCTGCTGGACCAGCCTTTCGTGTCGTTGGACCAGGCCTCCATCCGCAGCCTTCAGGCGCATTTGACGCAAGTGGGTCAAAACACCGAGCGCGCTTGGCTGATCGCCGACTACGAAAAGCCCTCCTATCTGCCGCTGGCATCGGTGCACCACCTCTGAAGTCTGGTGATGGGTCCACCCGCCCATCCGGCGGGCTTGGGGCTCAAGAAAACAGTCGCCGTGCCGATGCTTCAACATGGTCTGCTCTGTCTAGTCCTCACGAACCTTGAGTATCACTACCTTGTTGCGCTTTGTCCTTCAGCATTCTGCAGCTTCATCCTTATGCATGTGCGTGCTGGCATGGGCGCACGCCGCAGCCCATGCCCAAACCCCGACCCAAGCCAAGCCGGTTTCCAACCCGGCGGCAGACCAATGCCTCATGCCGGCAGCGCAACGCCATGGTGTCAATCCGCACATCCTGCGGGCCATCTTGCAAGTCGAGTCGGGCATGCGTCCCCATGTGGTGAACCGCAACCGCAATGGCAGCATCGATGTGGGCATGGCTCAAATCAACTCGATTCACTTTCGTGAACTGTCGCAATGGGGCATCACGCCCGAGCGGCTGCTGGATCCCTGCGTGGCCACGCATGTGGCGGCCTGGCATCTCAAACGCGTCATGCTGCGCCACGGCAACACCTGGTTTGGCGTGGCCGCCTACCACTCGGTCACGCCTGCCCACAACCTGCGGTATCAGGCTTTGGTGCGGCAAGAATTGGTGCGCACAGGTGCTTGGCGCTGAGATCGCTCAGGTCTGGCTACGGGGTCTTGGCCTTGCTGGCAGCGCATTCGTGGTGTTAAATGACACAAGAGGGCTCTTGATAACAAGGTTAATCACGAAACATTAACGAAATTTTGTGCTGTTTGGACGCTATGCCCCATAATCTATTGGTGAACGTTAATAAAACGTCACATTTGAGGTGATCGGTCAGTTTCGCGCGCTACGGCGGCACTTTTCAGGTTTGTTGTGCTTTCGGGACCCCATCGCTTTTGTTTTCATGTGTTTTTCAGGAGTCCCCATGGGCAATAAAC
>Ga0247843_1001859_pt1 | contig 40711 bp, 40 predicted proteins | sample LaCruzMarch2017__FD_192420 | JGI IMG/M metagenome (GOLD analysis project Ga0247843, IMG submission 192420) | Freshwater microbial communities from meromictic Lake La Cruz, Castile-La Mancha, Spain - LaCruzMarch2017_8m | ecosystem: Environmental > Aquatic > Freshwater > Lake | place: Spain...
GACATAAGAGTATCGGACATAAGAGTATCGGACATAAGAGTATCGGACATAAGAGTATCTGCACCTTTTTCTTCCACAACAGGCGCTATGGTTTTCGGTTTGACACTTCTTTTTGCGGAAACTTTTTTCACCACGGAACAAACTTTGAGAGAAGGTTCGCTATAGGATTCACAATATTGGCTTTGCATTGAATTTGTAATGGATTCTAATCATAAATTCAAATCAATTTTTTATATTGTTTCACTAATAACAACAATCATTTTCAATCGTCGCTATAAATTTCGTTTCTGTCCCACATGGTGCTATAATATTTTTTATTGTTGGTATGGTTTCTTTGGTCAGCCCTATAATGGTCATATATTTTCAAAATGGGACGACTGGTTCTGGTGTCAAAAATACAATATCCGCCTTGGAAAACATGAATCAATTGCAAATTCTCTATTGTTCTTTGCGTAAAAAATTGTTTCAACATATTGGGTCCAGTGGGGGACAAAGACGACTCACCATAATAGCGATTCTGCACATTATAGACTACTTTGTCAATGAATTGTTTATAAAGCGGATTCCTCGGTTTGGAAACCATCAATGCATTGTATATTCCTTTGCCACTGGTTTCCATGTCTTTTACAAACCATTCATTCTCCGTCAAAGAAATCAAACGAAAATCATTAACACATTTGTATTTTACGTCTAAATAAATACCACCGTGAATATAAAGGACACAATACCTCCATAAATCGGCTTTGTAGGCACCCGGAATCAAAGTGTCAAAGGCTTTCACGACTTCTTCGTCAAAATTGGTTTCGATGAAGGAACGGCATTCGTTGTCGTCAAACAAAAGGAATTCGAATTCGGGATTGTTGATTTTCAATTCATTGATGCATTTTTGCATGAGGGGCGGCAATTCTTTGGAAAACCATGTTTGAAATATTTTAAGCGGCACTATAGGTTGTATTTTCTTTTCTATAATGGTGGGTTGGTTCAACAAAAACACGACCTTGGGCGCCTTGATAAGAATCGTATTGTGTCTCACTATAGGGTTGTTGTTGGTGGGATTGTTTTTTTGAATTATTTGTTTTTGGTTTCGAGAGAAATCAAACATATATTATAGGACAACAATAATATGTGTTTTTTGACCTTTATCATTTACAAAGGTTTCAATTTATTTTTCTCTAAAAAGAACTTCCAAAACTGCCGCCCATCACCATGTTGGCTGGCATGGGACCCGATGACATGAAATCGTTGGCAGGACGCATCATAGTATCGTATGTTTCGCCTTGTTTGCTGGATGAAATGGCGGGTGGGGGGAACATATCATGAGACGAACTGGCATCCACGTAATCGGCTTGAGAAGGAACATGGCGGCTCGGTTGTTGTTTCACCCTGACATTTTTCTTTTCATTAAATGAAGAAGAAGGTCCATCCCACAATTCACCTAAACGGTCGACTAAAATATTGACTTTGATGCCGAGTTTTGTTTGAATGGACAAGACAATGATCAAAAACGCCAAAATAACCGTGGTCAAGTTTAAGTGTTCGTATTTGAATCCACTATAGGTGGGAAAATAAGTAATAAGACGATGTATAATGACAATACCAACAACAATGACAATCAATTGTATCAAAATTTCGACCATAATTTCTAAACTGGATTTTTCGGGGTCGGCTTCAGGAATGAATCGTTGCAGGGTTTTGTTCAAAACGACCACAGGAATGACCGCAAACATGGCATATTGAACGACATTCAAAATCTCGGCCTTTCCGTCTTCTGTGGTGGAAAATACGTGGCTCAAAAAAGAATGTTTGGATGTTTCTCTCGATTCAATCATTGATTCCATTATAGAAATTGTTGATATTTTATTTCATCCTTTTTATGATTCTATTTTGAATGGGGTAAAAGACATAAAAACAAAAGGGCATTCGAGAGAAGAATGGAAGGCGAAAAGGGTTATTTGTCTTTGTTAAAGGATATTTTGGAGAAGGGACACTATAGAAAAACTCGCAATGGTTCCACTTTTTCCCTCTTCGGGAAACATTTGGAGTTCGATTTGAGAGAAAATCAACTCCCTCTTTTGACCACCAAAAAGATGTTTGTTCGGGGCATTTTCGAGGAATTGGCCTTTTTCATGGAAGGGCAAACGGATGTGTCTCTTCTCTCAAACAAGGGCGTCAACATTTGGCAAGACAACACCCGCCGTGAGTTCTTGAATTCGGTGGGACTCCAGCATTTGGAGGAGGACGACATGGGACCCATGTATTTCTTTCAAATTTATCATTTTAATGCACCCTATACGGGTTGCAAATCCAACTATGATGGCATGGGAATGAACCAGTTTGAGGAAGTATTGCATTTGCTAAAAACCGACCGTTTCAGTCGCCGTATTTTGATGACGACCTTCAATCCTTTGCAAGCGAAAGAGGGTGTCTTGTATCCTTGCCACGGAATCACCATACAATTTGCCGTGGAAAACGACAACGAATTGTGCTGTCATATGTATCAGCGTTCGGCGGATTGTTTTCTCGGGTTGCCGTTCAACATTGCATCGTATTCTCTGTTGTTGAGGCGGATGTGTGTGTTGGCTTCCACGGAGGAATTTCAGTTTGTTGCTGGAAAACTATGCATTTCGTTGGGGGATTGTCATATTTATGAGAGCCATGTCGAGGCCGTTCGGGAACAACTTTCGAGAGAACCTTTTCCCTTTCCGCAACTTGTTTTTAAAGACAATGAATGGACATATTCTTCTCTCGAAATTGTCAATTATCAGTGCCACCCCGCTATCAAAAGCAAGATGGTTGCTTGAAGCCCCAAAGGGGCGACCACGAAGCCCCAAAGGGGCGACCACGAAGCCCCAAAGGGGCGACCACGAAGCCCCAAAGGGGCGACCACGAAGCCCCAAAGGGGCGACCACGAAGCCCCAAAGGGGCGACCGAAGTGAGCGACTACGAAGCCCTTTTGAGAGAAACAAGTTCATAAAAATTGAAATAAAAAAAGAAGTTTAAAAATAGGCAAAGAAACTATTAAACCAATACAAATCGATGAATAAAATTATGGAAGAAATACGATACGACCCTTTGTTTCAAACGCAACAGATGGTTCATAAAACAAGTGTTCATATTGCGGTCTTGGTTCTGCATCGCAAAATCATTGCCAAGGCATGCAATGGTTTAGGAACACGCAGTCGTGGGTGTGGGTATTCGAATTGCACCATACATGCGGAAATCAATGTCATCAAGAAATTGGGCGATTATAGCAAGATGAACGGAATGGACATGTATGTTTTTCGCAAGGGGAAAAACGACCGATTCGTCAATTCTGTGCCGTGTATGGAGTGTCAAAACATTCTGGGGAAGTGCATGGGCAAATATGGACTGCGAAATGTCTATTATTCAACCGACACTACTCTTTGAAAACCAACATAAACACACACTATAGTGATTCGTATAACAATGATTCCCGACACTGTCATTATTTTAACAGCCATGACTGTGCTGTCGGTTGTGCAACTGACCACCATTTTTTATTTGTTGAAAAACATGGTGAATGAATTGATTGCCGAGAATTTTTTGAGACGACCCAATGAATGAAAATAAAAAAATTTGTGTTTTTATTTTCTCTCAAACTTACGCATATACTTCACATAATTCAGGTGTTTTGAATTTTTTGCTGACATGTTCCCATGCCAACCTATTTTGTTTCAAAGCCAACATACAAAGAACAAGGGTCTGGTGATTTCTTTCTGCGAATTGCAACGCCAACCCATTCTGTTTCAATGCTGTTTCATAAACTTCGGTTGTTTTGTGAATTCGTGGAATATCTTTTAACACCAACCCATTTTTCTTGACAGCAGCCAATACTAATTCAAGTGTTTTGAATTCATCGGGAACCCATTCCAACGCTGAACCATTATTCTTGACCGCAATCAAGCAGAGGTTATATTGTTTGAATTTATTGGGAACCCATTCCAACGCTGAACCATTATTCTTGACCGCAATCAAGCAGAGGTTATATTGTTTGAATTTATTTGGAACCCATTCCAACGCAGAACCGTCATTCTTGATTGCAATCAAGCACATTTCATAAGTTTTCAATTCGTCAGGAACATCTTCCAATGCACAACCGTCTTGTTTGACAGCAATTAAACACATTTCAGGTGTTTTTAATTCATCTGGAACAAACGACAATACCGAATCATCTCGTTTGACAGCCATCAAACACAATTCATATGTCATAAATTCGTGAGGAACATATCTCAATGCATAAACATCTTTTTTGACAGCCATCATACACAATTCATATGTTATAAACTGTATTGGAATAATTTGCAAAACCAAACCGTTATTTTTTATCGCAATTTCACACAATTTGGGTGTAATCAAATCATTTCCCACGTCTTCCAACAGCCAACCATCTTTTTTCACATTTGTTTCACAAATTTTAGGCGTTTGTTTTCTTTCATCAATGAATTCAATTGGCGAATTGTATTCTTTTTCAATAATTGCACAAATTTCAGGTGTTATAAATTCATCCCTTATAAATGATAATACATCAAACGCCCTTTTTATAACGACATTTCTTAAAATGGGGTCTTTACAATATTCTTCCCATTTTTTCCATCCTTCCCACTGAGCCAATTCTATTTTGTTTTCCAAATGAAAGGCGTTCGTTTTGTATTTGCATTCTTCAACACAAACTTGCGAATCATCAGGGATGGTAACCAGTGCAAATATAATGTTTATTTCTAACCCAAAACGATAAGTTTTCTTTGTCGGTAAAATAAAGACCACCTTTTTTACATTCACCAGAGGGGGTGAAAGTTTCAGTGTCCGTATTCAGACCGTGTTTGTATTCAAACCCAAAATGAACGAAATCTTTATGCAACAATTTGTAAAACGTAGTATTGGGGTGCATTTTATTGAATTTCTTTCCCGACATCGTTTTCGATTGAAATATGCTCATTCTTGTGTTTTTTTTAACAATCATTTTACTTTCAATTTTTTATATAACACACAATACAACAAAAATTGATTCAAAAGAATGCCGTGAAACAACAGTATAATGTCCAAGGGGGAACTCGGTCAATTCTATACGACACAATACGAATACATCCTTTCCAACATGACGATTCCAGAGGAGGAGGTAAATACCATCATAGAACCCTTTGTGGGCAATGGCGATTTGTTAAAATTCATAAAAAACAGAGAGAAATACACTATAGAAATGTATGACATTGACCCCAAAGTTCCGACCACTGTGAATGCTGCCTCACATGCAGTTGTGCAGCGTGATACGTTGCGGAATCCGCCTGATTACAGCGGCAAATTTGTATTGACCAATCCGCCCTATTTGGCACGAAACAAAAGCAAAAACAAGGAATTATACGACATGTATGATTGCAACGATTTGTATAAGTGTTTTCTCTCGAATTTGATTTCCAATGTTTGTTTGGGGGGCATCATCATCGTTCCGCTGAATTTCATTTCGTCCATTCGCAAAAGCGACGTTGAATTGCGACGACAATTCATTGAGACATATTCTATTCTTATTATCAACATTTTCGAAGAACAGGTTTTCGATGACACCCGTTATGCGGTGTGTAGCATGCATTTTATGCAACGACAAAAAGACGAAGGCGAAGGGTCGCCGCCAATTGAAACTTACATTTATCCTTCTGCCAAAAAAATGACGATTGAATGGAACGCCAACAACAATTACACGATAGGGGGTGAAATTTATTGTCTGCCCTATGATGAAACAATCCATGTTTGCAGGGCGACAAGAGAAACCAAGGGCAAACCCACCAACATTTTGTTGAAATGCATCGACGACAGCATGACGAGCCAGTTGGGGTTCAAACTGGTTGCAGACAAAGACATTTTCATCGACAACACACCGAATTTGTCCGCCCGAAGTTATGCATCGCTGGTCATCAATCCACCCTTGACCCTTTTGCAACAAGAGGCATTGGTAAAAAAAATGAATGAGTATATTTGTGTGCAGAGAGAAAAATACAATTCGTTGTTTTTGACCAACTATCGCGAAAACAATACCATTGCTCGAAAACGCATTTCGTTTGATTTGGGGTTCAAAATATGCAACTATATGCTGTCGGAAAGTTTATCGACGGAAAGTTTATCGACGGAAAGTTTATCGACGGAAAGTTTATCGACGGAAAGTTTATCGTAAAGTTTATTGACGGTGGCTGACTCTTCTACCCCTTCATAATAGTGGTCAATGACATGGGTTTGAAAATCACAATGGTCAAACACTTTGATGTTTTCAAACAATTCATATTTTTTTCTCAAACCTTGGAATTTTTCAGTCAAATCCGTATCAATCAAAACAACCAGATATTCTTCGATGTCTCTCTTATACACACTCCACCAATGAGCAAGAACGTCCATTTCTTCAAAGACGTTGTCTTGATGCCCCCCTGAACCGAACGCAACTTTCGCAGCAATGAAACCAGTCATTTTACCGCTGATTTTGGCATCAAATGATTTCAAACAATTGTTTTTTTCAATCTTCTTTAAAATCATTTCTTTTCTGGACACGATAGTGCCATTCTTAACAGGTCTCAGTTCCGTGGTCGTTAAAAGAGTAATGTTTATGCCACATAATTGTGCCGTCTTGTTGCACGTTTTCAATTGTTCGTTTTCGTCTTTTGTGCCTTGGCGAGAAGAGCATTTGGACAAACGCCCCGCGATTACTGTCGCAAACATGTCGTCTTCTGTGCATTTTTTCCAAAACGTTTCAAACGGCGTTTCCAATTCCTCCAGCGTTCGGATGAATTCTTTGTGATTGATGTGTTTTTTGAACTCGATTGTATTGTTGGACTTCATGGTATTATAAACCAGTAGATTGTTTTCATTTTGTCTTGTGATACGCATCAGTTTGAAATCAACACGAATGACGGCGGGGATAAATTTCATAAGAGAATGGGTGTAATTTATACTGCAAACAAACATTCAATTTTGTTTGCAACTTTATGAAGATTATTGCAATTTTTGTTGCAATTCTAATTTCCGTTTGGCGCCGAATTCACACAATTCGGCGTCATCAGGCATATAATGAAGAGCTATTTCACATATTTCAAGGGTTAAAAATTCGTCCTTTACGAAGAAAAACGCATAACCGTTTTGTTTGACTGCTTCCAAACACAACTCTTGTGTTAAAAATCTATCATACCTACAATAAATACATTCCAACGCCCGCCAATCATGTTTTACCGCCATCATACACAATTCGGGTGTTATAAATTCTTCTTCAATGCAAAAAATTGCAAAAAAATGTTTTTTAACACAAAATTCATGCAACTCTAATGTTTTTAATTCTTTTTTTATGTATCTTAACGCATAAGCATTTTGAGAAACAGCATGTAAACAAAAATCATCATTTAACCATTCTTCGAAAAAACTGATTCCTATTTTGGTTGTTATATTTATTATCAAAGAGGTGGTCTTGAATTTTTTACAAACATTATAGTGGTCAATAATCGAGACATTCGCATTTTGCGGTATTGTTATTTCACAAATATATTTATATTTTGGTTCAATCCAACAAGAAATGTCTTCTTTGTTTGTAAACGATATTCCACCTTCACCGTCGCTGTTCAAAGGCACAATATCTGTATTTAAACCGCCTTTGTATTCAAACCCAAACCAAGGATTATTAAAATTTTCGTTAAACAATTTATAAAACGTGGTATTGGGATACTTCGCATTGAATTCTTTTCCCGATATGAGAGACATAATAGGTGCGTTGTGATTTTGTCTTTATCTTATTATTTTGTTTTCTTATGTCCCACCAAAAATGGATACGCAAACGCCAAGACCACGAGAGACAACACAGCAATATCCACGATACGAATCGTCTTCTTTTCTTTGTCGGGCAATTCGTCTAATTGTTTGCCATATGCGGGGGGTTTGAACGGGGCAGACAAATACCCCAAGAAGGTGGGTTTCAAACGATCATTGCAATCAAACAAATAATCATACCATGCCAAACCAATGTAGGACGCCATACCCAACAAGAAAATCATCACTATAGTGTGCATTGTGCTGGATGGATGCGGTAAAAAATACACGAGGACAATCAGGAGAGAAAACACTAAACATTTGGGATTGAGAATGAATTGCGTTCCGAAAAGACCACCGCTCATTGTTTGTATTGTCTTTCGAGAGAAAACAATATAAAAAAGTGGCAATGTAATATTCAAGCAGATGCAGATTTTCGTGAAAACCCTGACTGGAAAAACCATTACTCTGGAGATTGAACCCACTGACTCGATTGCCGCCGTCAAACAAAAAATTCAGGACAAGGAAGGCATTCCACCCGACCAACAGCGATTGATTTTCGCTGGAAAACAGTTGGAAGATGACCGCACCCTGTCTGATTACAACATTCAAAAGGAAAGCACACTGCATTTGGTATTGAGATTACGCGGCGGTAATCAACACTATAGTGTAATTTGAACAATGGTTCGACAAACAACATCATCGAAATATTCTTGCAGGAAAACGAGTCGGGTGTCGTTTCGTTTGAAAAACGAATCAAATCGGGGTTCAGTGGCAAAGAGTTTGTCCAAATAAATCGTCAAATAATTTTCCAAGGGTGTTGTCAGGTTTTCACCCAGATGCACGGTTTCATTTTTTATTTGAATTTGGTTGTTTGTTTTCAAATGGGTTGTCAAGAGATGAATCAAATGTTGTTTCATTTCATCTAAATTCATGGAATCGACGTTTCTCTCGAAATGACTTTCGGTTTGTGTTTGGACGGACATTATAGGTTGTGTTGTTGGTTGAAATAAAAATCACATGGTTTTTATTTCAATTTTTTATCGAACAAGCAAAAAAACCTTTTCTTTAAAGGTGCTTTTGCATATTTGTGCTTTGGTGATACTTGCACAGAACTTCAAATAACGATTGAAATTTTCAATGAATCTATAAAAGGCATCGTCCGGTGTTTCCTTGGGTTTGCGAACCAATGGAAAACCGTCGTCTCTCAAAAGAGGTTGAGGTTGAATGACCTTATAGATAATTTCATACATTTCGTCTGGGTATTTATTCCACAAATAAGAAACAACATTGCATGCAACATTCTTCGCAATAAAAGCATTGTCCAAAAATTTACCCTTTCTTAATTTTCTGTATTCATTGGCGATATATGATTCGGGTGCTTTTGCATGAACAACATACATCAAGGCGAATGTTTGACAAAAATGGTCTGTGTCTTTTATTTGAAAATCAGTATATGAATTTTGCAAATGTTTTCCGTCCGTTGAACAGGTGAAATGTGTTGCACTTCTTTTGCCATAATAGATGGTTGGTTTGTAGTTATCAATTTCTTCAGGAGTGAGAGGGTTTTTAAACACATTCATGGGAGATTCCACCTGAACCACTTGAACATTTTGTCCGTATTCTGCATTGAAATCTCGCACATACAATTCAAACGCAGAACTCCCCATCAACCCAATCAGGAAAGAAAAGGACGATTCTATGTTGTCATCCCCCTCATTCGTCATGAAATAATTGTTGGTTGTTTTTGTTGTCGTTACTCTTGTTGCCGTTACTCTTGTTGCCGTTCCTCTTGTTGCAACTAAAGAACGCGTTTGTTTTGTATGGGTTCTTCGTGTTGAACGGGTTGCAATTCTTGATCTGGAATTCACCATAATAGAGTATATTGACAGAATAAAAATATAAATAGCAATAGCATAAACAAAATATAATGGAAATGATTGTTGCGACTGACGAAAAAGGGGGGATTGCTAAAAACGGAAAAATTCCGTGGTTTGTGCCACAAGATTTGAAGTTTTTTCAAAACAAAACCAAACACAATATTGTAATAATGGGCAAGAAAACGTTTCTCTCGTTGCCTCACGGCCCCCTTAAAAACCGATTGAATATTGTTTTAACGAGAGAACCCATTCTCTCTCAAACACCGAGTGTCATCTTTACACAAGACATGGATTGGATTCAACAATTTGAACCGACCCCAACGGAATATCCTTTTTTACAAGAGGGTTGCAAGAAATTCATCATCGGGGGTGCAGAAATTTATCGTCAATATATCTCTCAATGTGCCGTATTGTGGCTGACCACCATACGTGGCGATTACGATTGCGATGTCTTATTTACGCCATTGTTAGAAGTAGGGCATTCGAGAGAAAGTGCCATGGTTGAAGATGGGAAGGAATATTACATTGAAAAAATTGATTTGATATAAAAATAAAATATAAAACACAATATAGGCAACAATGAACATTGTGTTGGACATGGACGGAACACTCATCAACGAACACATGGAACCACGTCCGTATTTGAAAATGTTTTTCGAATTCATCTTTGAAAAATTCCAACACGTCAGCATATGGACGTATGCCAGTCCCGAGTGGTTTGAAATGGTTTTTCACAAAGTATTCAAACCCATTCTTCCCGAAGGCAAAACGTTTCATTTTGTATGGTGTCGTGTCCATTGCAAAGTATCCACCCGATACAATCCCTTTACCCATTTGTCCTCTCTTTACATTATCAAGCCTTTAACCGAAGTTTATAGGCGATTTCCTCATATTTACCATACATACAACACCTTTTTCATTGATGACACACCTTCCACCTATGATGAAAACAGACAAAACGCAATCCAAATCACTACTTATCGAGAGAACCTGTTGGACAATGAACTGTTAAAAATTGTGAGAGGTTTTGAGAGAAGAATGACGAAAGAATGACCTGACCGACCCCAATAGTGCGTTTGCCAGATTTGCAGAAAACCTATACATCATTATATAATGTTGTATAGTATTTTGGTTTTTATTGTGGTGTTTATCATTTATTTGCATTGGGTGGAACAATACAAAACGGGTGAGGATTTAGAAATTTATGAAATTGACTATACGGACAATGCGCATTTGCAAGACGTCTGCAAATCAAAACAACCTATTGTGTTTGAGTTTATGGAAATTTTGGGAACAAATCATTTCTTCAAAGGTTTGTTATTGAGCGATTTGGTCGACAAATACGGAAATTTGGACATGTATGTAAAAGATACAGACGAATTTTGGATTCCTTCTGGAACTTCAGTTCCTAATGGTAACACGGAATCGGTTCCGCTTTCTCTCAACGCAACCACGACTCTTATGAAAACGGACACTCATTCTCACTACATTACGGACGGAAACGAGGATTTCGTTGCGGAAACCGTTTTAGAACGTTTCTGCGATTCGTTGGACGACTACATCAAACCGTCCTTCACTGTCTATAAAACACAAGACATTTGGTTTGGCTCAAAAAACGCCGCTACTCCCATGCGATACAACACCAATTACAGTCATTTTTTATTTGTTTGCAAAGGAAAAATACGTGTCAAAATGACACCTCAACGTTCCAAAAAGTATTTGCATCCCAGAAAAGACATGCCCTCTTGTGCCGCCGTCAATGTGTGGAATCCACCAGACGAATACCAACACGATTTCTCTCAAATTCAATTTTTGGATTTTGATATTTACGAAGGAAACATTCTTTATATTCCGCCCTATTGGTGGTATTCCTTGCAATACGAAGAAGAGGATACGTTTCTTTGTTCCATTCAATACAACACTATTATGAATGTGGTCGCCCATTCGCACCATACGCTTGGTTCGCTCTGGCAGAAATACACCACTCCCGTTAAACCCGCCAAGGTGTTGAAAATTGACAAAAGAGAACCGCCCATGGAGGAAATCATTGTCCCTTCCTTATAAATAAGGTGTATAGTGTATATGGCACCCTTTATAATTGAATGCCCTCATTGCAAACAGTTGTGTGAAATCGTTGAATTAAATTGTTGTATATTTCGTTGTGGAATATACAAAACGAATTGCCAACAAATTCCGCCTCATTTGCCGAAAACCGAATGCGATGCTCTTTCGTCAGGCGGATTGATTTTTGGGTGTGGCAAACCCTTTCGTATTGTGTCCAGCGACAAAGATACACCAGAAAAAAAATACTTGGTTGAATCATGTGATTATATTTAGAGAGGGAGAGAGACATTCGAGAGAAAACAAATTAAAGAATACACCATAGAATATGCAACCACGGTATGATGTCCAATGTATTCGCAACTTTGAAATTGTTTGTGAAAAAAGAATACCCCGAATTGGCCGAAATGTATCGTGTTCAAGTCCAGAAACACAACGAATCCGTCCAAAACAACAGCCATCCGAATGCGGGGTTCGATCTGCTGTTTCCAGAAGAGACACCTTTTCCCGTGGGTCAATGCAAAAGCCAATTTGTCAATTTTCAAGTGAAAGGGCAAATGACCTATGATGACAAACCCACGGGATATTATATGTATCCCCGTTCGTCCTTGTCCAAAACCCCCCTCATGTTGGCGAATCATACGGGTGTTGTGGATTCGGGTTATACGGGGTTTCTGCTTGGGGCATTTCGCAATTTGGATACGGGGGATGGTATGTTGGACACAAAAGGTCATTTCACAGTAAAAAAAAATGAACGACTGTTGCAAATTTGTCATCCATTGTTGTGTCCCATCATAGTTGAATTGTTTGTTTTGGATGAAAACGACAACCACGAAGAATTGGGAAAAACACTACGGGGAGATAGCGGGTTCGGTTCTACGGGTAAATAAACCATGTATAGTGTCGATTTAGGAAAAACAAGTTTCGCATTTTTTGCAATACATTATGGTTTTGCTGGTGTCCAAATCGATGTCAATGTCATCATAGATGATTTCGTGTTCGCAGTGTTCTCTCAAATAGCGTTTGCACAATTGATGAATGCGTTTGTAATCGTTGTCTTGATTTCGAAAGGGGATTCTTTCCATTTTGATTTTTATGGAGAGCATTATAGCAATGTTTTGTTGTTCCATGATGTTTGATGTCGAAACCGTTTGCATATTAAAACAATCAATTTTTTTAATATGTTTGTATTTTAAAAGACTTCTATGGTGAATTTGAATAAAACACCAAAAACGAGAAAGAACAAGAGAAAAACAAGAAAACACAGGGGTGGATCGCCAACATTCAGGCAACGATTGACACCCATTTTATTTCCAAAAGACCAAACACCAACACCACGTTCGTCCCATTCTATTTATTCATCACATTTACCACGACTGGACACAGGTCGAAACAAAACTTCACCTATGAAACTACCCACTCAAAAGGCAACGGTTCATTTACTAAACAACAATTATGCGTCTTTTGCCAAACCCGAAATTTCAACCCAACCCGTTGTGCCAACAAATGAAACATTCATCAAAAAAACGGTCGATTACGTAAAAAACAAACATTTTAATTTCCCCCTTTTTAGTTGGATGAACAGCAAAGAGGGAATAACCGTTTCGCCCATGATTACAAAAATATGTTTCATGAAATGCAACCAAACAAACAGCAACATCATAGATGAAAAAATGGCAACAAATGACTTTTCCTTGTCCGAAGAAGAAATGCATCTCTTTGGGCTGAATTGGGGAACGGGATGCCGTTTGGATGTTCTCGATTCATGCAAAGAACTGTTTGTGTATCGGGAAAACCATAGCGTCGAATCCACCAAACCCGAATTCGCCAGTGTTCCTCATGAAACAAAAATGGATTTCATCAAATTGAAGAATGGTCCGCTCTTTTTCTTCGAAAACAAAGAGGGCAAATCAGGGGGGCATTGCGAAATCATCAAGGTTTTGAACAACAGCACAATAACATTGATTGACAACACTATAGTGAAAAATCCCGTTGTCCTCTTTTGTGAAATGGCGGGGGAACTGTGGTTAAACGAAAACGGCAAAATCAGCAAGTGGAACAATTTAAGCGGGACGTTTTTACCCGTGGTCAATGTCATTCCTCTGTTGCCTCACGATATATGTGAATGAATTACAATAAAAAAGGTGCCAAAAAGAAACACTATACATACATCATGTTCATCGCCGAAAACTGTTCAGTTTCATTCTTGATAAAAATATCCACATCACGCACGGAGACCGTGTGCGGAAATGCGATGGAAAGTTTGATTTCCTTGGAAAAGAAATTCGTGGTGTTCGGTTTCATCAACCGAAACAAATTCAATTTTGTGTAAATCATTTCCAAGCACCGTTTTAAATTTCGGACACCCTGTTCCTTCTTGGTGAAGTTTTCTATGATGTAAGAAAGCGTGGCATCAGGAATGACAACGTCCTCGCAAGTAAATTTGATTTGTTGTTGAATTTTAGGAATCAAATAATTTCTTCCTATAATTACCTTCTCTTTCATTTCGTATCCGTTTGTCATGATTTTATACATTCTGTCTTTCAAAATAGGATTGATTAAGGTTTCGTCATTATAACTAAACATGAACAAACATTTGCTCAAATCAAAATCAATTTCCGAAAAGTATTTGTCGTGAAACTGGCTGTTTTGTGTGGTGTCGGTCAAATGTGTCAAAATACCCACGATTTCTTGTCCTCGTGCCGAATCGCTGATTTTGTCCAATTCGTCGAAATAAATGACGGGGTTCATGGATTTGCACTGAATAATTGATTGAATAATTTTCCCATAACTCGAACCCTCATAGACATAAGAGTTGCCTTCCAAATAACTGCCGTCGGTGCATCCACCCAGAGGTATGAAAATGAAATCACGTCCCAATATTTTGGAGATGCCGTCTTTGATGATGGATGTTTTGCCCGTTCCCGGGGGTCCTTTCAAGGCAATCGCATTGCCCACCGCTTCAGGGTTGGTAATCCACTGCCCTACCAATTGCATGACTTGCATTTTGGCGTCATTCATTCCGTAAGTGCATTCATTCAGTATAGTGTGTGCATTTTCCATGAATTCATGACAGGCATCGACACCATCGACAATGGAGACGGGCAAATTCTTGTGTTTTCCAAAGGGAATTTGAACAAAAGAATCCACCCAGTTTTTCAGTTTGAAATATTCGGGGTCGCCCGGTTCCATCGATTTGAGAACGTTCAATTTCTGCAGGGCAATCGCTTTCACCTTTTCGGGCATTTTGGATTGCAAGACATTCAACCGAACGGGTTTGTCTTCATATAGGGAATCGTTGATGGTTTTGAGTTCGCTGACAATGTGTTGTTGTTCGTGTTGAGAGAGTTTCTTTTCGAAATATTCCAATTCATTTTTTCGTTTGTGTTCGTGATGAATCAATTTGTAAAATTCTTTGGTGTTTGTTTTGCGTCCTTTTTCAACCAACTTTTTAATGTCGGCTTTGACGTTTTTCAACATTTTCAAATAAGTTTTGTTGGTGGGTTTCTTTTCCAGTTTTTCACACAAATCTTTTTTGATTTCCGACAACTCCGCATATTCTTCCTCTAATGTTTGCTCGGGTTCTTCTTCTTCCACGTGAGCCTTGGTTGGTTTGGCGTGTTTTTTTGACACAGACTTGGTGGATGAAGACAACACTTTGGACAGGGGGGTGAATTTCGATGGAACATATTTTTCTTTCATGAAAGTTTGTTCATCCAATTCACTGTCTTCCTCTTCTGTTTGACGTTCTTTGGATTGCACGGAACTTTCATATTCACTGTTGTAATCGTCTTCGTCGCCACCAATGTTAAATACAATTTTGAACTTTTTCTCCTCCTTTTCATCATAGTCGTCGTCACTGTCATCGTCGGCACTATCATAGATACTATAGTGTTTGCTTTTGTTGTGTTTTTTTGATTTGGCGACTTTCTTGACGGGTTTTTTATTGCCCGTTTCGGTGTATAATTTCGAAACAAATTTGTGCAGTTTGTGCAGTTGAATAATTTCGTTCAATTCTTTTTTATCTTCTTCATCATTCTCTTCTTCACAATCCTCTTCGTCGTCTTCTTCACTGTCCTCACTGTTTTCGTCATCACCGTCTTCATCTTCTTCTTCGTCTGACCACACTGTTTCAGAATCGGAATCTTCCATTTTCAATACTTTATTGGATTCAGCCCGTTTGGCTTCGGCACGTTTGGCATCGGCTTTTTTTTGCGCAGAAGAACAACAACTGTATTTTTTACCGTGTTCGCTCATTTGTGGAATGTGCTTTTTATATGCGCATATTTTTAAATCAATTTTTCTTTTCTTTGTTTTACACCTTTGCACATTCTAAACACCGACCCAAAGGGTCGGTGTTTTTGAATCTGCTTTGGCGATGCTGTTTGCAACTGATAAATTACCTTTATATATTCAATATTCTGCCCTTGGCAGAATATTGAAATATAATCAGCATTTTAAATGTGCAAATGTGTAAAATCACTATAGTGTTTGCACACTTGAAGAAATAAAATTTGGAGACTCCCCTTAAGGGTGGTGTCCCATTTTATTTTTGCAACGGTTTAGAACAAGAAATAAGTCTAATGTCGAAAAATTGATTTAATAATAATATAAATATAAGAATATAATATACGTCATGAGTTTACTTTCTAAAAATGAATACAACAACTCATCGAGAATCATCGGTGTTCAATTCAGTATGTTGTCTCCTGAAGAAATAAGAAAAAACTCAGTGGTGGAAGTGGTTTCCCGCAATACTTACGAGGACAACAAACCTGTCATCGGGGGTCTTTTTGACCCTCGCATGGGTGTCTTGGAATCGGGGTTCATTTGCCCCACTGACGGTTTAACCTACATTGAGACACCGGGCTATTTTGGACACATTGAATTGGCACGCCCCGTTTTCTACATTCAGCACTTCAAAGAAATCATGAAAATATGCAAATGTGTTTGTTATAAATGCAGTAAATTGCTGATGAACAAATCAAAACACACACATATTTTAGATTATCCCACAGAAGACAAATGGAAATATGTTTATGGACAATGTTCTAAAATCAAACGGTGTGGAAACGACAACGCCGATGGGTGTGGTTACAAACAACCAGACAAATACAAACAGGAACAAATGGCAAACATTGTCGCCGTGTGGGAAAACATTGAGGTCAATGACGACAAAGAAAAGAACACTGTAACCATGAAATTGACACCAGAGTTGGTATTGAAAATATTCAAACGCATCAGCGACGAAGACGTATTCTTCATGGGATTTCATCCCAAATGGTCTCGTCCCGATTGGATGGTTTGCACGGTCTTGCCCGTTCCGCCCCCAGCCGTCCGCCCCTCGGTCAAACACGACGCCCAACAGCGTTCCGAGGACGATTTGACACACATTTACAGCAACATTATACGAACCAACAGCGAATTGTTGAAAAAAATCAATGACAATGCGGCGGTAAATGTGCTGGACAGTTTGACGTTGGTTCTGCAGTATTACATTGCTATGGTGGTCAATAACAAAGTGAAGGGGTCTTTTCCCATGGCACAGCGTTCGGGGCGACCGTTGCAATGCATTACGGGTCGGCTGAATTCGAAAACGGGGCGAATCCGTGGCAATCTCATGGGAAAACGTGTGAATTATAGTGCACGTTCCGTCATTACGGGCGACCCCAATTTGTCGATTGCACAACTGGGCATTCCGTTGAAAATTGCGAAAAACTTGACCAAACCTGTCATGGTGAATTTGCAAAACATTCAATTCTTGACGAAATTGGTTCAAAACGGACCCGATATATACCCGGGCGCCAAAACATTAGAGAAAAAGGGTGTTGCCGACCCGACCTCCTTGCGAAACGTGGATTTATCCACGGTGCAATTGGAAATCGGCGACATTGTGCATCGGCATTTGATGGACGGGGATGCGGTTCTTTTCAATCGTCAGCCGTCGTTGCATCGCATGTCTATGATGGCACACATCGCAAAAATCATGTTTGTGGGGGATACGTTCCGCATGAATGTCGGTGATACACCTCCCTACAATGCCGATTTTGACGGTGATGAAATGAACATGCATGTTCCACAAAACATCTTGTCCGAGACGGAATTGCGTCATTTGGCTGCGATTCCCTATCAAATCATCAGCCCCCGCAGCAACAGTCCCATTATAGGAATCTTTCAGGATTCGTTGTTGGGGTCGTTTCGTTTCACCAGAGAAAAATTATTGTTTTCACCCCGTGAAGCCATGAATTTGCTTATGATGTTTCGGGACGTGAATGTTGCGGAATTGATGAAAAGCATGAAGGCGAATGGTGGCAAAATCAGCAATTTTGATATTCTGTCTCAAGTCATGCCACCTTTGACCATCGAATACAAGACCGACATGTTCAAGGCAGACAAGGAAGATGTTAAAACATCGAATCACGTTTTGGAAATCAAAAACGGAAAATACATTCGTGGTCAAATTTACAAAGGAGTCATCAACGGTGGCACCAAAGGGTTGATTCACCGAATCAACAACGATTTCAGCAACAAAGAGGCAGTCGCATTCATTGACAATTTCCAAAACATCATAACGGAATTCATGAAAACCAGTGCGTATAGTGTCGGCATCAGCGATTTAATCGCCAACAAAGAAACATACACGCAAATTCAAATGGAAATCGAAAAGAAAAAGACGGAGGTGCAAGACATCATGAACGAGGTTCATTTGGGTATTTTCAAGAATGTTACTGCCAATACCAGTATGATTGAATTCGAATCACGCATTCTCAATCTGCTGAACAACAAGGCACGAGAAAAGACATCCGAAATTGCCAAGGAAAGTTTGAGCAAAAACAATCGTTTCGTCATGATTATTACATCGGGTTCCAAAGGCAGTGTCATCAACATTACACAAATGATTGCCTGTTTGGGACAACAAGACGTGGATGGCAAACGTATCCCCTATGGTTTCGACAGCCGCACGTTGCCCCATTTCAGCAAATTCGACGATTCCGCCAATGCCCGTGGTTTCGTGGAGAATTCCTACATTTCGGGATTAACTTCACAAGAGTTGTTCTTTCATGCGATGGCGGGGCGTATTGGTCTCATTGACACGGCGGTCAAAACCTCGACCACGGGATACATTCAACGGCGACTCATCAAAGGGTTGGAAGATTTGAAAGTGGAATACGACATGACTGTGAGAAACAGCATGGGCAAAATCGTGCAATTCCGCTATGGTGGAGATGGATTTGATTCGGTGAAAGTGGAAGGACAACAAATTCCGTTGGTTTCGTATTCCATCGCCGATGTTTATTCGCACTACCAACTCGTGGGGGTCAATACGGATAAGACCGATGAAATGTCGCTATTCTCTGCTGCCGCTCAAAGCCGCTGTAAAAAGCAAAAGGAACAGGCGACAAATCGATGCAAAGAATTGATTGATTTGCTCATTGTTTCACGAGACGATTTGGTGGAAAAGGTCTTTAAAAACAAAGACGAAAAGGGCGTGAACACGCCCATCGGGTTCGCCTATTTGATTTCCAACATTCAGGGACAATTGGAAATTCAACCCGACAACATTGTCGATATTACACCATGGGAGGCGTTGCAAATGATGGACGAATATTTCGATAAAATCCAGCGAATCCATTATTCGCCACCCACGGAATTGTTCAAAATATTGTATTACTTTTATTTGTCGCCCAAAGAGATTTTAATCAAAAGACGATTTCATAAAAAAGCCCTGACTCTTTTGTTGGAAACCATCTTTTTAAAATACAAACAGGCGATTGTCCACCCCGGCGAAATGGTTGGTGTGATTGCGGGTCAAAGTTTGGGAGAACCCACGACACAATTGACACTCAACACATTTCATTTGTCTGGTGTCTCTTCCAAATCCAATGTCACCCGTGGTGTGCCACGCATTGAAGAAATCATCCGTTTGACGAAGAACCCCAAAAATCCGTCCATGACGATTCATTTGAGAGAATTAGAGAAGGACAATCAGGAAAAAGCCAAATATTTCGCAACCATTATAGAACACACACGGTTGATTGATATTGTGGAATCCATGCAGATTTGCTTTGACCCCCTGAATGACCAAACCAACATTCCAACCGACCAAGTTCTGTTGAAACAATTTTATGAATTTGAGAAATTGATGTTGTCCGATTTGGAAAATGTCAATGTCCAACCCAAATCCAAATGGGTCATCCGTATGGTGATGAACCGTGAAATTATGTTGGACAAGAACATTACCATGGACGATGTGCATTTTGCCATCAAAAACTCTTACGAAGGCTCGGAAATTCAATGCGTGTTTTCCGATTACAATATGGAAAATTTGGTGTTTCGCATCCGCATCAACAGCAGTGTTTTCAAAAAGACGAAAAAACAAGGAACCGTTAAATCATTAGACCAATCGGATGAGATTTATCTGCTCAAGAATTTTCAAGATACTCTGCTGAACAACATTGTGTTGCGAGGCATCACGGGTGTCAACAATGTCATACCACGAAAATTATCAACTACGTTTGTGCAAAAAAAAGAGGGGAAATTTGTGATGGTGAATGACAAGGAAAACGCCATTATCAAAAAAGACGTTTGGATTTTGGACACGACAGGCACGAATTTGTTGGATACGTTGGCACTCGATTTCATCGACAGCACCCGCACTTTCAGCAATGACATCAAAGAGGTGTTTGATGTGTTGGGTATTGAAGCGGCACGACAGATGATTTACAACGAATTCTATGATGTCATGGAATTCAGCAGTGTGTATATCAATTATCATCATTTGAGTTTGTTGGCAGACCGAATGACTTCCACCAAAGAAATGACGGCGATTTATCGTTCGGGGATTTTGAATGACGACATTGGTCCCATTGCCAAAGCGACGTTCGAAGTGCATACCGAGGTATTGTTGGATGCTGCAAGACACGGGCAGTTTGACCGTATGCGAGGTATTTCGGCGAATGTCATGTGCGGACAATACGGCTATTATGGAACCAACGCATTCAACGTTTTGTTGGATTTGAATAAATTGACAGAAGAGAAGGATTTGATTCTCTTGGACAAAACGGAGGAGATTGAAAAGGCATTGGGCAATGTGGATGAAGACAAATGTTCGTTGGAAAACATACGTATTCAAAACGACATCAAGAACATCAAACAAGGGCACATGGTTGAGTTGTGCAATGATGACACATTTGATGTGGGTTTTTAATAAGTGTGCGATGAGTGGACGGATAAGACACTATAGTGATTTGCAATAAATACAAAGAAACACTTTTTTATTTGTATTTATGGATGGTTGGAAACAAACCTGATTGCATTGTCTTTTGACAATGGCAGCATAGAGGAGAGTTTGTCGTGTATATTTGTAAAAAAAGCAAACCTCTCTCCCAATTGCTCTGTATTTTTGCAACTTGGCAATTTGTCGGGATGAAAAGTCAAGACAATTTTTCTGTATATTTTTTTTAAATCTTTTGCTTCTATTATTTCGTTTGGACTGTCTTCAATGGCCTTAATTATTTTTGTTTTTGTTTTTATTTTGTCTGTGTCGCATTCATCTTCGGCTGCCTTTTGTTGTTGCATCGTAGCCGCCTGTTTCTTTTCAGCAGCCGCTGCGGCAGCACGTTCCTTTTCGACTCGTTTTCTCTCGGCTTCTTGTTTCTTTTCAGCAGATGCTTCTGCTGCTCGTTTTATCTCGGCTTCTTGTTTCTTTTCAGCAGATGCTTCTGCTGCTCGTTTTCTCTCGATTGATGCTTCTGCTGCTCGTTTTCTCTCGATTGATGCTTCTGCTGCACGTTTTTTTTCAGCACTTTGATTATTGAATGTTTCTTCTTTGTGAAAAAAATTGGAGAATTTGGTTCTTTCACGGTTCAATCTACCTCTTTCTTCCAGTTCTTCCCGTTCCCGTTGTTTTCTTTCTCTTTCACGCTCTTCTGCTCCCTTTTTGTTTTGTTCCAATTTTCGTTTGATTTCTTCCTGTTTTTTTGCTTCTTCGTCTCTTCTCCGTTTCCAAAGTTCTTCTTTTTGCCTTTGTCTTTCTTCACGTGTCATGCCCGTTTTTTCCTCTTTTTTTTCGTATTCTTCGTTGGCCTTTGCGGTTTGTCGCAAAATTTGTTCGGCTCGTTTTTTGTCATTAAATTGATAAGGGTGTTTTTTTTTAGGATAATAGGGTTCTTTATTTACAGGAGGTTGAAACACAGGTTTCTTCAAAAATTCATCCACATTAGATCTGGGTTTTGATTGCGTTTGTGGTTGTGGCAATGATGTTTTTTTCATTGTTTTTATTTTATTCTTTATTTTTGTCAGTTTTTCGAGAGACAGTTTTTGACTCCTTTTTGTTTTTATATGCAATGTCTTTTTGGTTGGTTTGATTTTTTTCGTATAACGCATTGGTTTGGAACGCACAGACTCTTTTGTTAAAGTGCGTGATTTTTTCATTAGAGGGGTCTGTGTCGGTTCTTGTAAAGAAATATTCATTTTATCTGTGGATGAAGAAACATCCATTGGTGAAATGTTCATGCCGTTATTTTCTAAATCCCGCTGAAAACTCATTATATATTGTTGTGATATATTTTATTATTTATAGTTCAGTAATGGTTTTAAGAAAGAAGGTTAAACCGCCTGTTTTCAATTCATTTGTCATGTTTGATTCCAAGAGAGTGGGTTTATACATGGGAGTAATCAAATGAAACTCGGGTTTGACAGATTTTTCAACATTGTCGACCGCAGGTGTTCGTATAAAATAATATTCCTTGTCTTTATTGAAATCGGTAAGCACAACCCATGCCATTTTTTCCCATTTTTTAAAGTTCAAAAACAATTTCAATCCCGAAACACAAAACAACACTATAGGTAAATGCAGGGCATCCGCCATCAGCCAAACGTCAATGTCCGTAATGAAATATTTGTCTGATAAAATGTGTGCCTCCACTTGCTGAATGGTATAATTACTGGACTCTGTTTTCCCAATTTTCTTGTCATGCATCCAAACCTTCATCAGTGCGGGCAAAAATTGTGCATTCAGTTTGTATTGTTTCACGAGATTATGTTTGATGCCCTCAATGGTGGTCTCTTGTTTTTCCGCCTTTAAAATGTGCAACAAAACTTCAAAGGTGCATTTTTCGTCTTGGTGTTTGAAAATGATTTCTTTTCCTCCCACAAAAAATTGTCTCCAAACCGAAGTTAGTTTGTTTCCAATGACTTCGACTTCCGTTTCCACACATTTGTTCAACGCCTTTTTCACCAGAGCCTCGCCGTATTTTTGTTTGACATTTTTCACTATAGAATACGGTTGAGCATTCTCATACGAAATGGCGTGAATGTATTTGTTTCGGTTGAATGTTTCCAGATTGTCAAAATAATTGACGGTGTTTTTGCCTTGACCCAACAGCAAGTTCTCCACGATGACCAGTTCGTCGGTGTGAATTTTATATTCAATGTCCACCATATTGATTGTATTTTCCATCATATACAGACGAATACGGTTGTATCGCAACAATTCATCCGCCAAACGCACATAATAATAGTCGGCGTTGTTTTCGCCATTGACCAAATTCGTTTTGGGAATATTCAAAATACATTGGTCAGGTTTGCGTTTCACAACGCAAAATTTATTGGCGGAACATTTCTTCTCATTGAGTCCAATGCACGATGTAATGTCCGACAACACATCCATGTCGTATATCGAAAATTGGACTTCTTTCTTGGAAATATCCCGTAAAATCTCCTGAATCAACGCTATTTTGTCCTTGTAAAAATAGGTGTCAGTTTCAATGTATTTGAGAATTTCCTTCTTTTGAAAACGATGAGAATAATCATTCAACAACGAACGCAATGTGGTGCGAAATGCCGCATAGAATTGTCCCTCCAACAATATCGTATTGACCGTTTTCACTCTTTCTGTATCCTCTTTGGAACCCGTGGTTGCGATGATTTTATCTATGGTGTTGGTGTTGGACTGTTCTATAATGGGCAGGGTGTGTTCAGTTCTGTCGTAGGGTCTCTCGATTACTTGAATGAATTGATTGGTTTCCGTTAAAATACCCACCACCAATTTTTGAATGGCAACCGCCGCATTTGCAACCGCAGCGGTTGTGTTGTTTTTGTTTCTCTCGACTACAACATGAATAGGTTTGCACAATATCTGTTTATCGTGCAGTGTATAGACCGTTTCCAATTCTTGCAGGGTTTCATCATAGGATTTCCACAGTGTTTTGTTGTCAATATAGGTTATGTTGATTATTTTGTCCAATGGTTCGGATGGATAACATGGAATGAAAATTTCGTGTTTGGTTTTGTTGCTGGCAATATAAAGTCCTACGGCTTTATGATTGAAATTTAAAACTTGGCATTTGATGGTGTATTCGCCTTTCTCTCGAATGATGTCGTATAATTTTCGCAACACAATGTTTCTTTTTGTTAATGAAGTGGAAGCGGAAGTGGAAACGGGGGAACATTTACTATAGATATTGTTGTAAATAACATCCAAAATACCTACCAAATTATTCATTTTCATCGAGAGCAATTGCTGTGTATTGAATGTTTTTGTCATTTGTTTTACAACCGCATTGTTTTCTTTTGTTTCCATGTAAATGCAAATGGGTTCATAAAATTCATTTTTTTTCATCAATATAAAACTCTCCTTGTGTTTGTCGTAAAAATGGGAGGAATACACGCTGGATGGACACAATACCTTGATTTTTTCGGTTCCGTCGTCCTCGGCAATTTCAATAACAATCAGGTTGATACTGCGTGAAATCAAGGCTTCGTTTTTCATGGTCAAAACATCCCACAAAAACGTGTGGTCTTTTGTAATGGCGGGGTCTTTGATGTATTTGATGAAATTTTCATAAGAGGCAATCGTATCCAGCAAAAACAGTTCTTCGTTGTCGTCGTTCAAATCCATTCGTTTGTAAAACTCCGTGTTTTGATACAGGTCTATTTTGTTTTTGAGAGAAGAGTAATCGGGTTGAAGAGGTTTAAAAACGGACACCAGAGAACTATTGTGAAGACGGATGAATTTATCCAAATCGATGCCTTTTTCAATTTGTTTTATCAGGTCGGCAACAGTGAATACAGTATTGTGAATGTAATTGTATAAATCGGCAAAACACGAGAGAAAAAGTTGGCGTGATTCGTCATGGACACCGTATCTCAATAAAAACGGCACGTTCATTCGGGGTTTTTTCAAATTCATGAAATCATTGCGTTGGATGTTGAAAAACAATTCCAGTGAGGATGGCAAAAACCCAAGACGCCCATTGTCGAGAGGTGGGTCTTTTTCTGATATGTATTCGGACAACGGTTTCCTCTTTTCCTTTTCGTCCTTTTTGGAGACTTCATAACAACAGGGGAGGGACATTCCTGCGGGGTTTTTGATGCTTTTTAGTTCGGGTATTCTGTTTCCCTTTTTCTTGTTATGTGCCGTGAATTCATAAACATTTCCCGTTTGTTTCTTTTCGTTGAACCGATTGATTAATTTGAATTTGTTGGTTTTTAATCCCTCTTCCAATTCTGCTTCACTGATACTTCGGTTCTCGGCGACCGACCAATATCTCGGACAAATAAAATAGAATTGTGTGTTCTTGTCGTATTCATACATCAACGCTTTTTCATACGACTTTTGATACTTTTTATCATACGTATCTATAGTGTCCTTTTCATTTTGCGTTAAAATAACGGGTTTGTTGTCGCCCAAACATTTTCGTGAATAGGGTTCTGCGTTGTTTTCTTTGTAATTGAACATTTTGGGGGCTTGATTCTGCAACCGTTTCAATATGTTGGTAGATATTTTCTCTTGTTTGTTTGTCTTTTTTTGTTTGTTTGGTAAATTATATTCTGTTTCACTGCCTTCGTCTTTTTCCTCTTCTTGTTCCTCTTCTTCTTGTTGTTCCTCTTCTTCCTCTTGTTCCTCTTCTTCTTGTGGTTGTCCTTGTTCTTCGTCATCATCATAATAGCCTATCTTTTTCTTCATTTTGCCTTCCCCCTCATCGTCTTCATCGTCTCCTCTCTCATTGTCGCCTTCGTCGTCAATTTCATATGATTCTTCCTCCACAATGAAATCCTCTTCTTCTTCAATCTCATCTTCGTCTTTTTTATTGCACACCATATGGGTTGCGTTCATATTGGACGATATTTTCAAAAGACCTATGATGTATTTTTTGATGAATTTCAAATAAAACAAATGAGAGATGGATTGAATTTCAACCGTCATTTCTTTGCGTTCGTTGATGTCAAAAACGGTGAAGAACCCCGGCAACACCATGTTGCTTTTGTTGTATTGTTCCAATCCTGTTCGAAAGAGTTTTTTGGCTTCAGGTTCGGTTATGTAAGAGAAATTTTTCATCAATCCTTTGATAATTTTGTTCTCCATATCAAAATCCCCCGTGAATTGTTCAATCTGTTGAAAAACATAAAACAATTTGGCATTGGTTCGTTTGAATTGAGACATTCGTTTATAAATCAATTCGGCGTGTTTTGTTTCAATAGAAATGGGTAAAAAAAGAGAACTCGAACATTCCAAAACCTCTTTGATTTTCATGTTGTCCGTTATGTTTGTCTTGAATTTATATATAATGTTTTCTATTTTGATATTGGGGTTGTTTTCGATGGACGAATACGTGTTCAATTGAAACCCCGTTTCGTTCAAATAAACATTGATGGATTCCAAAATGGGATTGACCGTTTCGACCATGATTTGATTCAATTCCGCCACGGATATTTTGGTTTCCAATTTTTCACTATAGATGGTTATGACACCATTGTATTTGAAATCCATGAAAAAATCCAATTTGTTCTCTTTGAAAACGGATTGAATAAAAAGCGTAATCTTCTCGTGTTTCTTTTTGACATATTCTTTGTTGAGTCCGCTGATTTTTTTATTTTTATCGATTTCACGCCACAGTCTCATGATGCGGGTTTTATCCAGAAAAGGTATTTTTTTGCCGTTGGTAGAGACACGGTCGCAATACAGGCGAAAGGTGTTGTTGATGTTGGTGGGGTAATAAATGAAGGGGACGTTTTTAGTCGCATGAATGTTTTTGAAAATGATTTCCAGCGAGGGGATTTGTTTTTCGGCGACATCAGGCAGCAAATACATTGTGAAGGCTTGGATGCCTTGGTCATCGAATGCAAACACTTCCTTTTCGGTGTTTGTTGCGTCAAGGGTGTCAATCATTTTGTATTTTTTCAAATCATCACTATAGTGTTCGGTTTCTTCAATCATGGAAGGTCGTTTCTCTCGAAGCAATTCGAAGGAGGCGATTTTCTTTTCATACAAATTGGGGAAATAGTTTTTGAACAGATTGGTTTCGCTTTCTATTTTGTTTTCTTCTGTATCCTTTGCTAAACAGACATACATTTCCTTCACGTTTTCTCCTAAATACTCAATCAACAATTTTTGTTCGAAATAATTGGTTTCTTTGTTAAAAGACATCACCATATGCATTGGATTGACGGGAAACAGACACCATACATCGGGTTCTTCTTGTTGTTTTGACAATTCAATGCCCACGGGTTGAGCGACAGAATAGGTTTGGTTTCGTTTGTCTCCTTCTAAACAGTCTTTGAAATCTTCAAAGACCGAAATGTTTTGGTTGGAAAAGCGAATACCTAAATTCAGGCAGACCTGTTTCATGACGGTGGGGGTGATTTTTTTGTTTTCGTCTTCTGTTAAAAATTGGTATATTTTCAGGAGGTTCAGTTTTTTTGCGACGTGTCCAAAGAGATAGATTTCGTCCGACCCGATTTTACCGCCATCTTTGCTGGACGTTTTGTTCATCTCAACCACAATCTTTTTTTTGACGATTTCTATAGTGTCATCAAGGTGAAGCGGGGCTTTGTCGAGATGCAAAGGCACGACTGAAGGCACGGCTGAAGGAACAACGACCGAGTTCTGGTTGTCAAAATGAATTGTTTGTTTGACTTCATTTTTTGAATTTAAAATATATACCTTGATATTTTCCCCCATATACATTTTCATTGTCATATTTTTTTGGCGGAATCATCGACGAAAAAAATTGAATTTTTTTTCCCGAAAAGAAAAGCTTCAACCAAAAAACACCATACAAGTATTTGACAAATGAAAGTATTTATTCCGCAAGTTGATTTGACAGTGACCGAGGACATTCTGTTTGATGTCTTTCAAGAATTGAACATTGGCGAGGTCATCGCTGCGACTTTTTGCAAAAGACGCAATCACCAGTTTGCTTTTGTGGATATTAAGGTCTTTCCTGATGCCATAGATTTTGAAAAAATGGTCAATAACAAACAGATTACGACCTCCATTCAATTCGAAAGCAAAAAGTTTTGGGTGATGAAACCCATGTATTCCAATGAAGAATATTTTGACAAATCGATTGAAAAAGAATGCCCTGAAAATGTCATGTCTGTATTTAATTCTGTATTCAATGAATGATTGTGTTATGTCATGTAATTAAAAAACGAAAAAAAAGGAGACGCATTTGTGTCTCATTTTTTCATGCGTTAAGTGAAAATAAAATGTCAAAACATCCAGAACTTATACAAAAAGAAAAAAATGTTTCATATGTCTTAAAATAAAACCAACTGCAATCGACCTGAAAACTATAGGGCAATTCAAAACCAAAGAGGAGGTCTTTTATCTTTTTTATGTTAAACATGTGTAAGTGGGTCGGGTCTCAAACAAACACAAAGGTATTATGTTATGCATGTTCGCAAATTTTTTGTATTCTTCCAACAAATAATGAATTTCATTTTTCAGCAATATTTTCTTTGTTTTTAGCAATATTTTCTTTGTTTTTATTTGTGTGAATTGTTCCAATTTACAAATACAGTCTCTCAAAGTATCGGCGATTTGATTGCAAATTTCAATTGTCTCTCTTTCGTCTTTTTTATGGGCACGATATAAATCGTCAAATTCAAATTCAATATCATAACAATCCGAAAAATCATCAAATTCATCTATTATTGATTTTTCTTCTTCAACAATCGAATTGTATTCATTCGTTTTGTTTTGTATCGAACGAATGAATTTTTCCAATTTTGCATTTACTTTGTCATTTTTTTCCGTCATTTTTTGCAGGTTTTTGTTCAAGTTATAATTGATTCAATTTTTCTTTACAAATCATAATAGGGATTGTCGCTGATGGACATGCCACAGAATTCTTGGGGGGATTCCTTGTAATCTCTCGGTTCATGAATTTGAGCGGTTTTAGCTTCATTCAACAAGAACTTGAAGTTCTCCCAAAATTCACTCTTGTGTCCAATCTTAGCACTCATGTCATGAGCAATTTCGTGGATGGCTACAAAAGTAAGAGTGTGTTCATCAATCAAGACCGTGTTGTCTTTTTTGGAGTTGCGATTGAGGCAAAACGCCGTTTTTTCGCCCTTGTTTTCACTATAGGCGGTATAAACACTGGTGGGCAACGTCTCCCCCACACGTTTGGGATTGAAGTTTGCCGCCAAACGTTTGACCCGTTCGTCGTCGGGGTGGTTTTCTCTCAACCATGCGATGAATTTCTCCATTTTCTGGACGACGGTTGCCAACAGATTGACCGCCTCTTGTAATTTTTCTCGTTCTCTTACACAATACTTGTTGCCATCCACATCGGCGACAATACACTTCAATTGGAATTCGTCTTTGGAGAAATACATGTATGCACAAACTCCTAAAACGAAAATCAATATAAAATAAAAAAAGAACTCGATTCTTTCCATATAATTATTGGGAGGACTTTTATGGATGCCAAAATTGTTATTGTTTTTCGTGCGTTCAATTGAAAGCAGTATTTTAGGCATTTACACAATAGTAATATAATGAGTCAAGCCCTCGCATCTGCTCGTAGACGACGTATTCCCGGTTCCGACCCCGAACCGATTGCCGCTCCCAAACAGAATTCCAATTTTAACCCTGCTGCCCAATCCCAATCCAATGGCTCCGCTGCTGCTACTGCAGGTTTAACCCTGCCTCAAGTCATTGCTCTGGTGGACAAACGCCTGATTGCTTTAGAACAACTTACCAAAGAATCAAAACCTGCTCTCATGCCCGAAATGAATGTTCCCTCAAATTTGACTGAAATTTTGGACGAGTTCAATGCTCGGCATGAATTGTTGGCGAATGAAATCGGTTCTCTCAAAAACGTGGTGATGAGTTTGCAGTCTTATACCATGGACGTGAATAAAATGTTGTTGCAGGAACGAATCAAAATTCTGTCGGATTTTGAGACGCCATCGGAATCCAATGAAAAGGAGGAATCGTAAAAAATAACCATATATAATCAAGGCATCCATAAATAAAATATGCCACAAACATTTTGTTGTAAAAGATGCAATAAAACGTCAACAAACATCAAACGATTTTTCAATCATTTGAACCAACACAGAAGAACAAAGAATCGAACAAAATATTATAATTTTTCGCCACAAGTTTTGCAAATTTATATTGACACCGATTATCGGTTTGAATTTGATGAAAAAGATGAAGTCATCGATTTTGGTAATGAGGACAATGATGATTTTGGTGTTTTATGTATGGAAGTGTTTGATTTGGAAAATGAAGTTTTTGCATTGGAAGTGTTAAACAAAATGGATTTTACACGTTGCGATTCAATGTGTCAAATCGAGACAGATGACCACGATAAATTGAGAGAGTATTTATTGGATTTGGGCATCATAGATAAAATCGATTGTGATATATGGGAGGTTCATGAAAATTATTCGTATGAAGAATGGGAAGAATTTTGTCATTTCACAAACAACGATATGCTGATGCTTTGCATCAAACGAGGATGGAAAGACTTTTGTTTGAGACTGTTGGATTTTGATGTAATGTATGACATCAATAAACAAAACATAACCAACTCTTATGAAATGGCGATAAAATATGGGTTGGCAGAAGTTGCCGAAAAAATAAAATCATGCGAACGTTTCACGCTCAATGTGAATTAAAAGGACACAATAGTGGTTTTCTTCTCTCAAAAAATTTGCATAAACACTGTCGAAATGATTCATTTGTATATTGTTTGACATTATACAAACGCATATAAAAATGAATGAACTTTGTATTATATCGTTCAACATGAAATTTTATGAAACACACAATGAGGAATATTTGCATTCGGTGGAGACCAAGAATTTCCATCCAGACAAAACGGCTCTCTACAATAAATTCCCCCTCATGATACGGGATTTGCCCAATATCATATTCTATGGTCCCACAGGTGTCGGCAAATACTCGCAAGTCCTGCAGTTCTTGAAACGATACAGTCCATCGCAATTGAAATACGAGAAAAAAATGGAATTGGAAACCGAAAAACAAAAATACAAATACAAAATCAGCGACATTCATTATGAGATTGACATGTCTCTGTTGGGCTGCAATTCCAAATTGCTGTGGCACGAAATCATTTGCCAAATCGTCGAAATCATTTCCAACAACATCAAAACGGAAAAGGTGGGATTCGTCGTGTGCAAAAATTTCCACGGCATTCACAATGAGTTGCTCGATATTTTCTATAGTTATATTCAACAATACCGCAACCAGACCACGTCTCATGTGTTGATTCGGTTCATCATCATTACCGAGAGTGTGGGTTTCATTCCCAAAAACATTCTTCAGTGTTGTCAAACGATTTCTTTCTCTCGACCTTCCAAGACACAATACCTGTTGTCCGCCGATGCGGGCGAATCGTCCGTATTGGACAGCATTCAAAGTGAAAACATTGTAAATTCAAAAGAAATCAAATCCTTTCATTTGATTGATTCCGCTGACCAATTGCCAATGGACGTGTTCAATGTCGTTTGCAATCAAATTTTGCATGAAATATTGCATCCCGACAAGATGCAATATATGGATTTTCGGGACAAAATATACGACATTTTGATTTACAATTTGGACGCCATAGAATGCATATGGTGTATTTTCTCGTCAATCATTTCTCTCAATCTCTTGTCAAAAGAGGACGTTTCTTGTGTCGTGGATAAGATATTTGTTTTTTTGAAATATTACAACAACAATTATAGACCCATTTACCATTTAGAAAGTATTTTCTTTACCATTATAACGAAAATCCATGAACAAGTATAACGAGAGGGATGACAAGTATAACGAGAGGGATGACAAGTATAACGAGAAGGATGACGACAACGAAACCATAACCGAAAAAACAGCACGTCGGCTATTGGGTTTTACGGATTGCGAATCGATTACTCCTGAATTGTGTAAAAAGAAATACAGAATGATGGCACTCAAATACCACCCCGACAAAAACCACGATACGGATGCTTGCCTCAAATTCACCCGCATTTGCAATGCCTTTGAATATTTAGGCGACGGAAAAACATCGCCTTATGGCGGCGATGATTACAAAACGACCTTTCTCTCATTTATGAAAATGATTGTCGGCAACAACGACGAAACCAATGAAATCTTGTTCAACATTTTTAGCAAAATCTCTCTTTTGCAGAAAGAAAACGTCATTCCCATTTTGAAAAAGTTGGTGGAAAAATTAGACAAAAATGTTTTGATCAAAATACATGCCATTGTTCAAAAATACAGCGACGTGTTTCATATCTCTCAAGTGTTGTCTGGTGTCTTGTTGGAAGTCATTCGAGAGAAACACTCGAATGAATGTTGCATCTGTTTGCACCCTTTTATTGACGACCTCTTTGAAGAAAAACTATACAATTTGGCGGAGAAGGGGGACAATTACATCGTGCCGCTGTGGCATCACGAATTGGTGTATGATGACTTTACGGTGAAATGCATACCTGTCTTGTGCAATCATGTCCGCATTGACAATTTCAATCATGTTCATGTTTCGTTGTCATTCACTGCAGAAGAATTATTTTCAGTCGAAGAGATACGGTTCGAATTGGGGGGGCGGGTCTTTGCATTCGAAAGAAGGCTCTTGCATTTGAGAGAAAAACAACGGCATGTTTTGAAACGACAGGGGATTCCGCTCATCAACCGCCGAAACATATTTGATGTATCTGTGAAGGGCGATATCGTGGTTGAGATTGAGATTCGTGTTTGAAGAAGTTTTTTATTGTGATTTATAAACACAATAAAAAGTGTCAATTCTTTTGTCAATGTATTTTAAAGATGGCGGATGATGAAGAAAATTTAATGATTACCATCGCTAAAATAATAAATTTACAAAGCACAACACTGCCTATTGTGAAGGCTCTGACAGCGTTTTTAAATTATCAAAATCAAAATCAAAATCAAAACCAAAACCAAGTTCCTGGCACATCAGAATACAATAATTTTAAAATAATAACAAAAATAGATAAAAATGGTAATGATATGGATACACCAACAAGTTCAAATGACACAAAACCTTCTGAACTGTGGAATACATTTATAGATAATTTTTTTACAAAACAGAAAAATACTGGCAATCAGTTTATAATTTCGGAATCTGATGCGGATGGAGATTGTTTTTTTGATTCGATCAGCAAAGTGTTTGGTGGATATGAAAAACTTAAAACACTTGTTGTTGATGAAAAAATACGGGATACTGCGATTCAAAATACAGAAAACCAAAATATAACTGACGACCATAAAAAAGCAACCATGTTTCTTCGTCATGTTGCAATTGATGACATGACAGAACAAACGTATAATGAAATAAAAGAAAGTTTTGATAATTTTAATTTACCGCCTGAACCTGAATATGAAAATAAAACCTTTGAACAATTTAAAGAAGGATTTTTAAAAAAATCGGACGGAGATTTACCGTATGTAAATACGCATGAAATTCAAAACATTTTTCAAAGATTAAATATTAACGCTATTCTGTTTAATGAAGTATTTTTTAATAAAAACACCAGAGCAGTATCCCCCTTTTTTTGTCCAGATAATTTATTGCAAAACAAAAATATAGTTTTATTATCATATAATGGCAATCACTATCACTATAGACCTATTGTTTGTAAAAACAATTTGACAACGCAATCTGTCTTTAACTCAAACGACCTTCCTTTTGAAATTTTTTTATTGATTGCCATTTATTGTCACCCCAGTTTTGATTATTCAAAAACAATTCTCAATCAACTTAATGATATTGACTTTACCGACATTGCTGTTAGACAAATATATCAAAAAGATAATACAGAAAGAAAAAAATTATTTGAATTATTACGGTCATCAGCAGACCCACCACCATTGCCAGCAAAACCAGCAGGACCAGCAGGACCAGCAGGACCAACAGGACCACCACCACCACCAGCAGGACCAAAACCAGCAGGACCAACAGGACCACCACCACCACCAGCAGGACCAACAGGACCAACAGGACCAGCAGGACAAACAGGACAAACAGGACAAACAGGACCAGCAGGACAAACAGGACCAACAGGACCACCACCACCACCAAAACCACAATCGGGTTCACCATCAGGGTCGCCAGTTGTATCAAGGTCATCATCACCAAAACCAAGACCAAAACCAAAACCAATTGAAAAAGGAGAAAAAACAACAACAATTGAAACAATAATTAGCAAATCAAAATTAAACCCAAAATCTCAACATGTTTCTGTGAAGGTTGAAAATGAAAACCCCCAAAGTGTTGATCAATTTTTGTACAATATTATCAATATGGATGACGAAAATATATGGTCGGATAAAACAACTTTGATACAAAACCCCAAAAACTAAACAAAATAAAAAAGAATTTGTATTTTGTTTTTATGCAACAACCTTCTTCTTAAACACCTTTTTCGGTTTCGGTGCTTCCACCTTGGCTTCTTCTACCTTTGGCTCTTCTTCAACTGTTGGTTCGGGTTTTGATGGCGCAGCAACCGCAGCTTTTGCTGGCGCTAGCGCAGCAGCAGGCTCGTCATCGTCGGAATCTGGAACCGTGGTTGTTGGAGCAACTGGAACACCTGCTTTGTAAACCGTTCCTGTTTCCGTATCCACTTCTACATCATCACCAGAGACTTTTTGATTTTCAATGTTGTCGGCGTCTTCGTCATCGAACTCCACGGTGCAAACATCCACATTGCTCATGCTTTCATTGGGCTTGACAACACACTGTTTCAAACGCCAAGTAAGACCCCAACCCTTTTCTCCAATCCAAATACCCGCACATTCAATTGTGCAAGATACGTTAGACAGTTTCGGCACAAAATCAGCAGGAGTTGCGTCTTGCAATTGTGGGTCTGAAGAGGGAAACAACAAGTTCTTTTTCGTATCGAAAATGCGTGGTTTCCATTTGCCATCCCAACATTCAACTTTCGCTGAAATACTGGGTGGGCGACTGTTGTCGATTTTCTTGGATACTTTGTCTTTTGGGTGTTTTACAAATTTATACATCATCATTTTAACCATAGCATCGTCAATATCTTCGATATTGTCCCACCATTCGTTTTTATGTTTGCATGCATCTTTCAAGATTTGGTCTTGAAATTCCTTCATTTTCTCCAACGCCAACGTTGTTTTGTCAGTTTCCTGTTCTTTTGGCGGAAAATTTAGTGTAATACTGAATTTTCCGTCATGAGTGTCTTTTTCCTTGTCGTAAAAATCGGCAATTCCCCACGTCATCATACGTGGCATCGAAATCTCCAAATATTTATTTGTTTTGCTGCTTACGATATTGATTGACTTTCCGAGTTTTGTTTTTTTGGCAATGCCGTATTTCACTTCACTTGGAACCCACGATTCAACGTTTAAGACAGAAGATGACATGATAGTATGCTTTCTATAGACTGTATTCTTTAAATCAATTTTTTTCACAATGGTGTAAAAAATGGATGCAAATTCATACCGTTCCTTATAAGCAACTGCGATTCTTATTGGCAACTTCGTTTTGAAGTCAATTACAAGACAAAGCAGGTGTTTTCTCTCAAACCCATTTTTTCAATTGCAATTGTTTGAAATTTCGGTCAGGTTGAAGTGGTTGTTTCAACGGAACCACCAGAGAACTCTGGTCATTGATATAATAAACATAAGACTCACTTGCACTAAACAGTTCCTTGACACAATAGTCAATAACAGTCTTGTTCAGTTTTTCGATTTGTTTTCGAATGTCATTGTTGTCAAATTCCACATAATTCATGAAATAAGAACGCATAATGATTTGCAGATTATCAATGTTGGGCGGGGGGATGACGAACGTTTGTGAACTTTTTTCATAGACACCTGCTCTGATGGAGTTTTGAATGATTTGTATGTTTTCCTTGCAAAAAAAACCCTGACTCAAGGAGGTATCTTCCCACTGTCCCTTCATCGCATCATAATAGGTGGATGATTTGTTTTTTACAGCCGTTTTTTCCATCATATTTATTTTGGTTTGCAAGTTTTCGGTTCCCGTTAAATCCACACGTCCATTCTGTGGCGATGCCGACAATATGGAGTTTCCATAGGCTGAATTTAAATTCATTTTATAATGTGTTGAGAGAAGATTCGTCGATGAAAAAACACCATAGAAATAATTCTATGATGTTTCTCTCAAGTATCAACATAAAAAGTGTTTTTCATGTAAAGCCCCTGTCTCTCAAAGCCCCCCAATCAAAAGTCCTGAATCGTTTTGGTTCCGCCATCATACGGAACGGCTAATTTGTTGTCCAACATCCATTGATTGATGTGGATTTCTCCATAATGAACATCCGCCAACAAGCGACCGTATTTTTCCGTGCCGATGTTTTGCAATATCACTCTTTTGTTAAAGACAAGATTGGACAGGGCGTCTCGAGAGACAATGGCGGCGGCTTTCTCTTTTTCTGTTTTGCCTTTGATTTCGGGAGAATCGATGCCACGCAATCTTACGCTAAAACGATAGAAGGGTTCCAATCCTTGCAATTGAGTGGCTATAGTAATTGTGTCGCCATCATAGACTTTCACCACTTTGCAAGAAGTAATTTCGGGCAAAAAGGGAATCGTATCTTCGTATGTAATTTCATCCATGCTTTTGTCCATGTTTCTTTTGTATATCCCTTTACTTTTTTTATCGCTGTTTTTCCATAAACTCGTCAAACAACAAAACATGGTATTGTGTCTTTTGTTTCTGGGTGGTTTAAAATCAATTTTTCATTGAATGCAATGGGATATACTTTACAAAACAAACATAAAGAAACGACACCATAGAACCGTAAGTATTCGTCATGACCACAACAGAACCACAACGAACAACAGGAATTGTAAAATGGTTTGACAGCAAAGGTGGATTTGGATTCATTACTATTTTGAAAGGACAGGCCGATGAAGGAAAAGACATTTTCGTCCATTATTCGGCTTTGACCACGGTTCAATCACAATACAAATATTTGGTGTTGGGTGAATATGTGGAATTCGTGGTGGAAAATGCGGAAAACAAAAAATACGAGTTTTTTGCTCAAAGTGTCTCGGGCATTGGAGGCGGGAATTTGATGTGCGAAAGCCGTCGGTTGGCAGAAAAGACAGAAAGGGTCGAGACAACCACAACCACAACCCCAGCAGAACGTAGCAGAACAGACCGCAGACCCGTTCGAAGTGCCAGACGTGAAACCGCTGCTCCTGTCAAAGAGGCGACACTTTAGAATTTGCAAAGGTTTATAACAACAAAAAATGTTTTTATAAATCATATGAACAAGGTAAGTTTGGTATTTATTTGCCATGACATTCAAGGTTATAATGAGGTCGTGCAAAGAAATTTATTTCCCCCACCCCATATTGTTTTCGTGGGAAACGATGCAACCAATGCCGAAATCGAGAAGAACCCTCTCGTCATCATCGCCAGAAACCAACCAGACAACATAGAGGGTGAATCGGCATTCACGGCATGGTATTTGATTGCCAAAACCGGTCTGTTTCTGGATTCCAACTATTTAGTGGTGTTGAATGCGGACGCCGTTTTGCAACCACGGTATTATGCCAATTTGATAAACACCCTTTTCACCCAACCTGATGTGGTGGGTCTCATGCGGTGTCAATCGTCTTGTTTTTATGACGACATCAATATGTCTGTTTTTGATTCCTTTTTAAAATCCAAAAATGCAACGTATGACAAGAACCAGATGTGGTATAGCAAAACCAACCATTGTTTAAAAAGAAAAATCTTGACTGAATTTGTGGATTGGTATTACCCGAGTTGTTTGGAAATCAAAAGACAGGATTGCGAAAAATTGTCGTCGTATCATGAACGTTTGTTTTTTGCCTTTGTAAAATCCACCCAAAAACACACCGAATTTTGCGACAGTGTTCTTTGCCAACCGCCAGAGCCTCCTTCTGAACCAGAACCTGAAATAATACCACAACCAGAGCCAGAACCACCTCAACCACCAAAAAAAACACAAACAATACAATTAAAAAGGTTGCGTTTTACATAATAAAAGGATAAAATTATATAATACAATAGTATGTCGTCCATTCCATTCATTGGTGCTTTAACAATGATTCGCAAGGATTTGCTGATTCGTCTCATTCGCAGTGTAGATTATCCCGTCGATTTGTTCGTAGTGCTGTTTCAAAACGGATTCGCCGATTTCGATTTCCAAGCGGTCGCCAATCCTTTCATCAAAAAATTCTCCTTTATTTCGTGCGATATGAACATCGGGGTCTCTCGTGGGTGGAATCATCTCATTCGCAATTATCCGTCTCCTTATTGGGTCATTAGTGGCGACGACAATTGGTTCGAGGCGGGAGCATTGGAAAAACTGGCAAAATACATGGACAACGAGGATTCTCTCAAACATGCTTTTTTCAATTTGCAAATCAAAGAAAAGTCAGGTGCGATTGTTTGTTCTGGGTTTAGCACCTATATTTTGACCCAGCACGGCTACAACGTGGTCGGTGCATTCGACGAAAACATTTACCCCGCCTATTTTGAAGACAACGATTATTGGCAGCGGATTGTTGTGTCGGGAGAAAGAACGGCCATGATAGAGGGTTGTTGCATTTTCACAGGGGACGACCAACACGAATGCAGTTGCACCCAAAACAGTGCTTCTCCAGAATATGCCAGAAAAATGTTTCAATGTTATAAACGAAACGAGGAGTATTATTGGCAAAAATGGAACACCAACAATGGGGAACCTTTCTCTCAACCCTTCAATCAATCATGCTATTCTTTGAAGGATGTCATTCCTCATGAGAATTATTTTGTGAATCAGGAAATGTTGTTGGGACACCGAAATGCACCAACCATGTTTGTCATTGAGGGTTAAGTTTTGTTTTTTAGTGTTGTTATGAAAAAATTGATTGTTGTTTAACATACTCAGTATTATGTTAAACAATGGAAACAAATTACATTTACCTGTTGCAAGAAAGAGAGTTCATACAATCAAATGTTTCTGTTTATAAAATTGGCAGAACAAAACAAGAACACAACAAGCGATTGAGTCAATACCCGAAAGGGAGTGTTTTGTTGTTTCAAATGATTTGTTCCAATTGCATTGACATGGAAAAAAACATTATTTCTCTTTTTAAAGAAAACTACATACATCGCAAAGATATTGGAAGTGAATATTTTGAAGGAGACCACAAGGCAATGATGAAACAAATAACAAACATTATAGAAAATGAGCAACAACCCATACAAACAGCTGAAATTGAAGAAGAAAAAGATGACGATGATGAAGATGACGAGGAAGAAGAAGAGCATATTATTGAAGTAAATACTTTTGAAGATTACAAAAAATATGCTGAAAATTTTAAAATCATCATAACAAACAAAACAAAAAAAGAAGGGTTTATAAGATTTCAAAACGGTTTTTATCGAAAAATATACTGTAAAAATAATTTGGATTTTGATGAAAACACCATGGAAACATTGGATGATTTTTTGAAATTTAATGAAAAAGATAGTTGTGTTAGTTTTGAATCATTAAAATACAATTATGATTCAATCATTAAAGACATAATGCAAAAATGTTATGTAAAAAATCCATCCATTTATGAACCCAAATATCATGAGTATTTTCTTCAGTGTCCTGCTACAATTTTTGATGCAAAGGAATATAAATTTTATGATATAAATACTTTTGAAAACAATAACAACACAAATGTTTGGTATACTAAAAATTATCAGGCATCAGATTACTTCAATGGAAATGAAACAACCGAAATTGTCCCAAAGATATTGCGGTCTTTGGTGATTCATGATGAGTGTATTGAAAAATACAAAAGGTTTTGCTATAATGTTATTGTTGAGCCATCATTAGAAACGAGTATATTTTATGATTATTATGTGAACAATGACAAAGGTATTAATAATGGACATAATTTATTGACTGAATGGTTAAGAAGCACCATGTTTCGGTTTGATATACAATATTTAGAAACAGACTATTATTGGTCAGATAAATCTTTTTACAAACCTTTTATTAAAAATAAACAAATAAGATGTGTAATTATAAGGCCAATTCAACAAAAAACAGTTCAAAAGATGATTGATGAATTTACAAAAATGGGAATAAAACATTTTATTGTTATCAATACAAAAGAACAAGGAACAGATAAAAATATTTACAGCACAGAAAAATATAAAAAATTCATCAAAGACAACGAGGAAGAAATGCGACCCTATTTTAATGATAAAACGGATGATTTTCATGGAGATGTTCTTGACAAAATATTTTACAGAAGGGAATTATTGTTTTCAAGTTTTGTCAAATGGTGCGTTACTGTTTGATTTACCAAACTATTATGTTTTTTATTTCACACCATATATTGTGTGAAATAAATAGTTTTTTAATTGTCAATTTCAATACTTAATATATTTTGTTGATTGCTGTAAATAAAAATTTTAAAATTAATAAATGCAATATAATTTTGATTTCCCCACGAAAAATAATATGTAAAATGTTTGTTGTATAAATCATGCGCTTTTACACCTTTTCTCATTTAAAACGCCCATTTTATATGAGAACTCATAAATAATTTTTCTTGATTTTTCGCGTATTGTTTTTCTTGGATATATATTTTTCTGGTCTTTCGTAAGCACCCTTAATTATGTTTCTGTATTTTTCTTTTGGAATATTTCTTATGGTCTTGGTTATATTTACTTTCAATTCTGAGTGTGTTA
>Ga0247843_1001862_pt1 | contig 40666 bp, 36 predicted proteins | sample LaCruzMarch2017__FD_192420 | JGI IMG/M metagenome (GOLD analysis project Ga0247843, IMG submission 192420) | Freshwater microbial communities from meromictic Lake La Cruz, Castile-La Mancha, Spain - LaCruzMarch2017_8m | ecosystem: Environmental > Aquatic > Freshwater > Lake | place: Spain...
CCCGCGCGGGCCCCCCCGCCGCCGCCGGTGCCGCCGCAGCCGCCGCCGCCGCCGCCGCCGCCATTGCCGCTCGTCCGGGTCGTACAGTTGAAGAAGCCCGTGTACTCCGAGTCGCCGCCGCCTGCGCCGCCGCCGCCGCCGCCGCCGCCCGGCTCCCCGGCGCTGCCGCCGCCGCCCGCCGTCGGGCCGTACGTGCCGTCGACGGAGGAGACCGAGCCCAGCACGCCCGCCGTGCCGCCAGACCCGCCGCCGGGGCCGCCCCGCCCGACACCCGCCGAGTCGGGCGCGTTGGCGCCCTCGCGGGAGTTGCCGCAGCCGCCGCCCGCGCTGCCGCCGCCGCCGGCGCCGCCGCCCTGCGCGGTGCCGCCGCCGGTGCCCGGGTTGCCGTCGCGGACGCCGGTCACGCCCGCGCCGCCGGTGCCCCCGCCCGCGCCGCAGGACGAGCCCCCGCCGGTGCGCCCGGAGCCGTTGCCGCCGCCCGCGCCGGTGGAGCCGACCGACCCCGCCGCGCCGTCGGCCCCGCGGCCCGCGCGCACGGTGCAGCGCCGCAGGGTGACCTCCGCGCCGGAGCCCGAGATGCGGACGCCGTAGCTGCTCGTCCCGGCGCTGGTGGCGTCGGCGGAGGTGATCGTGAGTCGCTGCAGCTCGACCGCCTCGTTGACCCGCGCGAACACCCCGGTGGTGGAGTCGCCCTGGATGGTCGTGACGTTGCTCGCGCTGCGGCTCCAGTCGGTGGCGCGGTAGCCGCCGTAGAGGCTGACGCCCGCGGCGAGCGTGAGGGTGTCCACGTAGGTGCCGCTCGCGATGTAGACCGCGAGGCGCCCGGACGCCGCGGCGTTGATGCCCGCCTGGACCGTGCGCTTGGGCGCCGCGCGGGTGCCCGGGTTGGCGTCGTTGCCGCTCGTGGCGACGAAGATCGCGCGCGCCGCGTTGCCGTCGATGCCGTCGCAGTTGGTGTCGGCGAAGCCGTCGTCGGGGAGGTCGGGGTCGGTGTTGCGGCACTCGCAGCCGTTGCCGGGGTCGTTGTCGAGGTCGACGTAGGTCGCGGCGCACGCGAGGCCGCAGGTGGCCGCCGCGCAGGCGGCGACCTGGTTGCTGCCGACCGGGCATCGCCGCCCGCAGGCGCCGCAGTTGAGCGCGTCGGCCTGGGTGTTGACCTCGCAGCCGTTGGCCGCCGAGGTGTCGCAGTCCGCGAAGCCGGTGTTGCAGCTCGCGACGGTGCACTGCGACATCACGCAGGCGGGCGTCGCGTTGGCCGTGGCGCACGCGCGGCCGCAGGCGCCGCAGTTGCCGAGGTCGGTGCGGACGTTGACCTCGCACCCCGTCGAGTCGCGCCCGTCGCAGTCGAGGAAGCCCGTCACGCAGAAGGTCACGCACGACGCGCCCACGCAGGCCGCGGCGGCGTTGGTGTTCGACGGGCACACGGTGCCGCAGGTGCCGCAGTTGTCGGTGGCGTTGCTGGTGTTGGTCTCGCAGCCGTCGGCCGCGTTGGCGTTGCAGTCGCCGAAGCCCGCGGCGCAGGCCGTGACGGTGCAGCGCCCGGCCATGCACGCCCCGGTGCCGCGCGGCGGCATGCAGAGCGCCCCGCAGGCGCCGCAGTTGGTCACGCTGCTGGCCGTGCTGGTCTCGCAGCCGTTGGCCGGGTTGCCGTCGCAGTCGCTGAAGCCCGCCTCGCAGGTGTACGCGCAGGTCCCGGCGTTGCACGCGCTGGTCGAGTTGGCGCGCGCCTCGCACGGGCGGTTGCACGCGCCGCAGTGGAAGACGTCGGTGAACGTGTTGGTCTCGCAGCCGTTGCTGGCCATGGAGTCGCAGTCGCCGTACGGCACCGTGCAGGTGCCGACGGTGCACATGCTGTTGCGGCACGCGGGCGTGGCGTTGGTCGCGGCGCAGCGGGTGCCGCAGGCGCCGCAGTTGGCGAGGTTGGTGGTCTGGTCGACGCACGCGCCGCTGCAGCAGGTCTGGCCGCCGGGGCAGCCGCGGGTGTCGGTGCAGCCCGTCACGCAGAGGTTGCCCACGCAGAGGTTGCCGGTGGGGCAGTGATCGTCGATGACGCACTGCACGCAGCTGCGGGTGTTGGTGTCGCAGCGCAGCCCGCCGGCGCCGGCGTCGCCGGTGCGGCAGCCCTCGTCGGCGCGGCAGCCGCTCACGCAGCGCGACGAGGCGCCGTCGCAGTGCTGGTCGGCGGGGCAGGTGTCGGGCGAGAGGCGGCAGCCGATGCAGCGCCCGCTCGCGACGTCGCACACCGGACCGCCCGCGTTGCCGAGGCAGTCGCCGTCGGCGGCGCAGCGGGACGGCCCGCGGTCTTCGGCCGGGGCGTCCATGCTCCCGTCGGTTCTGCCCGAGTCGAGGGGACCATTGTCGAAGCCGCCGACGTCGGCGCCCAGGTCGGCGCCGACCGGCCCTCCGTCAACGCCCGCGCCGCTGTCGACGACGCCGGGGGGCGTGTCCTCGGAACAGCCCGCCCCGAGCGCGAGCACCACCATCGGAACGAGGGCCAGCGCCCGAAACCCGTGTCGACTCATAGGACCGCCGATGCCTCCGTGGACGAGTAGAGCCGTCACTCTCGCACGATCGGGGTCGCCGGTGGCACACCCGAGCGGCGGCCTCCGGCGCGCGTCCGTGCGACGCCCTTGACGCATCCCGCGGAGCGTGGCTGGCTCCCCGGCCGAATGCATCCCAGCCTCCTTCTTCAACCGCGCGCGAACTCGCCCAGCTGGCCCGCCGAACCGGTCGCCCCCGCCAACGGCGCGGACGCCGCTCCGGCGGTGCCCGCCCCGGGCACCACCGTCACCGCCGCGGGGGGTGACCAGGGCGGGTCCTTCGCGGTCGCGGCGCCCTCCGCGGGGTACCTCTCGCAGGAGACCTGCCAGCAGGCGAGCCGCAGCGGGCTCATCTCCGCCGCGGGCTACACCGTGGGGGCCTCGCTGCTGGGCATCGTGATCTTCGTCGTGATGCGCAAGAAGCTCTGGGGCAGCGCCTTCGTGCGCTACCTCACGGGGGTGGGCGTGGCCTGCGCCATCGGCACCACCATCGCGGGCCTCGACCCCGTGCGGGCCGACATCCTCGAGCAGTGCATGCACTCCGCGGACTTCTCGCAGTACGTCTTCCTGGGCACGCAGCTCTTCGCGCGGGCGCTGGTGCTCGGGCTCATCCCGACGCTCGTCGTCACCCTCACCGGCTGCCTGATCGCCAACCGCACCTGAAACCCCCTCAAGAGGGAGATCGCGCACACCCATGGACCTCGTCATCGCCGTCGGCGGAGGCGGTCAGCACATCGCCCTCAGCGTGGCCCGGCTGCTGCGCGTGGGCGCGCTCGCCGAGCCCATCGAGGCCTTCGTCATCGACGCCGACAGCGACTCGCGCCTCGCGGTGAAGCTGCGCTCCTTCGGACACACCGTGAGCGCCGGGTGCCAGCACCCGCTGGACGGCGCCGAGGCCATCGTGCCGCCCTTCGCGCGCGACACCATGAAGGAGACGGCGTTCCGGCGGATCTTCCTCGACGACCGCGCCGACCCCCTCGAGCGCGAGCTCTTCGAGCTCTTCTACGACGAGGAGTCCGGCGGCGTGGACGGCGGCGTCGGGGTCTCCGCCGGGGTCGACATCGGCAAGGGGATGTTCGCCAACCCGAGCGTCGGAAGCGCCGTGTTCGCGTCGAGCAAGGGCGGCGCGATGGACCCGCTCTTCGGCCGCGCCCGCACCGCCGCGCGCATCTTCGTGGTGGGCTCCTTCCTCGGCGGCACCGGGGCGGGCATCACCCACCAGCTCATCAAGCTCGTGCGCGAGGCCGTGGGGCCCGCGAAGCCCATCTACGGGTCGTTCCTGCTGCGGTGGTTCGACCTGCCGCCCACCACGGGCCAGACCGTCGACACCTCCACCCTGCTCGCCAGCATGGGGCACGGGCTCGAGTACTTCTATCGCTACACCCGCGCCCTCCTCGACGCCTCGATGCTGCTCGGGGTGCCCGACCACCCCACGGCGCACATCAAGGCCGTCGCCGCCGCGCCCGAGAACGATGAGACCGTGAGCATGTACCCGCTGCTCGCGGCCTACGGGCTCTTGATGCTGCCCGACAAGACCGACACCCAGGCCCGCGCGATGCACCGCACCTACGGCCTCTCCCACGACGAGCACGACCCCGCCTGGGCGCTGCGCCGCAAGTGGAACACCCCCCGCGGCTCGCGCGACGCCACCCTGGGCGCGCGGCTCGTCGAGGCGCTCATCCTGCAGCAGGTGTACGCGTCGTTTCGCCAGAAGGACTCGGACTTCGTGGACTTCGACTATGAGAAGGCCCGCAGCACCTGGGGCTCGCTCATCTCCAACGTCGCCCGCGCCCAGCACGACCGCGAGTCGGCCTTCGCCCGCAAGGTGCTCAACGCCCTCGAGGCCCGCGGCGCGCAGCTGCGCTTCGTCACCGGGTGGTTCGAGACCGTCTTCGGCGACCTCGACCTGTCGCTCTTCGGCGACCCCCGCGCGCGCCAGCTCTACGCCGCCTACAAGCAGCGGCGCTGGAAGGCGCCCGACGCGTTCAAGCTGCTCATCGACGCGTTCCAGTTCGAGTCGAGCGCCGGGGCCGAGCGGGCGCGCGGGCACCAGCCCGACCCCGACGCCGAGCTGGCCATGAAGATCGAGCGCTCGCTGCTCGCCGCCCTCCGGAGCTGACGCCGTGATCCAACTCATCCCCGGCTCCAACGACGCCACGACCACCGACACCTTCGCCCTCGACCAGAAGAAGGGCGCCTGGCAGCCGACGCCCGCGCACCTGCGCACCAAGAGCTTCCCGACGCCCTTCGCGCAGGCCGAGATGATGTCCCACCTGCTGGGGCAGCTGCTGCTCGACCCGGGCGCGCAGCAGCCGCAGCCCGAGCTGGTCAACGCGCGGCTCCAGCAGTCCTTCGAGCGCTGGCGCCTGCTGCTGCTCGGGCTCGTGCTGGGCGAGCTCACCCTGGAGACCGTCGACCTGCGCCGCCCGGAGGTGGACAACCTCGGCGCGATGCTGGCCGACCTGCGCCCCGAGTGCCGCTTCCTCGGGCTGCTGCGCGACGCGCGGCGCCAGGGCGGCGAGGGCCGGCGCCTGCTGGTGGGCGCGGCCGACCCGATGTGCCTCTTCTGGTGCGCCCCGCGGGTCGCCCGAGAGAACTACTGGAGCGACCTGAAGACCCGCATCGACGCCAGCGCCGAGCGCGCCGGGGCCCTGCGCCTGCTGGCCGAGTGGCGCGGGCACTTCGAGCGAAACGGGCTCTGGTCGCCGGGGCACGAGAGCTCGCCGCCGTGGCAGAAGGGCCTCCAGGTGCTGCTCGGCGAGACCGCCCCAACGGTGGGCGCGCTGTCGAGCGATGCGCGGGGCGTCGGGCCGCTGCGCCTCTCGGTGGTGCCGCGCAACGGGAGCGACGCGGCCGAGGTGATCGCCTTCCTGCCGCAGCGCGATCCGGGCTGGGGCGCCCGCTTCGCGGAGCTGCTCTTCTTCCAGCCCATCCGCGGCGACGCGGGCACCGTCGACCTCGTCGACCCCAACGGCCGCTCGGTGGTCACCGTGCGCATGGCCCCCCGGGACGCCGCGCGCGACGGCGGCGCCTCCCGCGCCGGCATGGGGGCCGACACCGCCACCACCGCGGGCGTCGAGCTGCTCGCCGGGGTCGGGCGCCTGGAGGCCATCGCCAACGTCGCCCGCGGCCACGGCCAGGCCCACTGGCTGGAGGACCACCCCAACGCCCAGGGCTACCGCTCGCTGGTGCTCAACCCCCTGCTCGCCGCCGCCGCCGCCTCGCACCGCCGCGCCGCCGTCACCGAGGCCGACGTGGTGGCCTTCCCGATGCTCTTCCCGGACAGCGTGCGCCTCGTGGTCGCGCAGACCGCCGAGGCCGAGGCTGGGGGGGTGCGCATCCACCTGTCGCGCGAGGTCATCGCGCGGGTCGAGCCCGGCGTGGCGGCGCCGCAGTCGGGCGCCCTGCTCGCCCGCTGGACCCCCGGGGACACGCCCCCGCGCATCGTCGCCGTCCCCGGTGGGGAGGGCGCCCTCGCGGTGGGCCTCGTCGAGCGCTTCGGCCCGCCGACGCGGGTGGTCGACGTGGGCGAGCTACGAGCGCTGGGCTTCGCGCTCTGGCTGTACTTCCTGGGCGAGGCCGAGCTGCGCTCGGACGGCGCGCGGGTGATCTGGTCCGCCGACGAGGGCAAGGAGCTCTTCGGCCGGGTGGTTCTCCCCAGCGCCGAGCGCCCGCTCGACGTGCTGCGCGACGCCCTCGCGGCCGTGCGCAGCGAGCCCGAGCGCGCCCGGGCGCGGGACCGCCTCGCCACGCTCCAGCGCTTCGCCATGACGTGGCGCGCGGTGGGCGACGGCGAGTCCGAGCGCCCGGAGGTGATGTGCGCGCGCCTCGGCCGCGTCGCCGCCGAGACCTTCATCGGCTGGGTGATGGAGGGCTCCGGGCTGGTGCTGGGCCGCTTCGGCCAGCGGGCGACGACCCCTGTGGAGCAGTACACGCTCAACGGTCCGTTTCGCCTGCCGCTCTTCGTCGACCCCTACGTGCGCGGTGAGTAGCGCGGCGGTGCGCCGGGCGCTCGCGGTGGCCGTCCCGGTCGCGGTGGCGGTGTTCGTCGCGCTCGGCCTGGGGCTCCGCGCCCGCCGGGGCCGCGCCGCGTGGTGGGGCCGCGCCGAGCGCCTCTGCGCCTGCGGCGAGCCCACCCGGCGCGCCCTCGGGGGGCTCGCGCAGGAGGCGCACTGGGGCCTGGACGCGCTCGCCACCGCCCAGCGCGCGCTGCTCCAGTCGGACTGCGACGATCTGCGGGTGGCGGTCTCCCGGCGGGCATGGTCGGACGAGGTCGCCCGCCGGCCGCTCCGGGTGGTCGTGACCGAGCGCCACCATGAGCACGCCGCCGCCGTGACGCGCTCGCTCGGCGTGCTGTGCGGCGCCGCGCACGAGGAGGACTGGCAGCGCCTCGCGCTCGACCTTGCGGCCCACGCGAACGACCCGCCCGCAGACGACCCCTACCGGGTGCGCGCCTCGGCCCGGAGGCACCTCGCCGTGCGCGAGGCGATGTGCCGCGACCGGGCGCGCCTCTCGGTGCCGCCGCGCTCGTATGGGGTCACCGCGACGGAGGCCGATCAGCAGGCAACGGAGTGCCTGCGCGAGGTCGCGTCGCCCCGGCGTTGATCACGCACTCGCGAGGGCGAGCGCGAGCGCGTAGCCCAGGACGCCAGCAGTGATTGCGCCGACCGCCGCGCCCACCAGGGACCACTGCCCGAAGCTCGCGCTGAACTCGTTGGCGCGCGCGATCAACCCCGCCGCGCGCGCCTGGTGCAGCGCCGTCTCGCCCAGGAGCAGGGCCTCGCGCTGATCGATGACGGCGCGGTCGAGGAGGTTGTGCGTGCGGCAGACCCCGCACTCCACCAGGGCGCCCCACCGCTCTGGGAGCGCGGCGCCGCAGCAGCGGCAGCGCGCGGGCGCGCCCCGCGCAATGGGGACGCCGTTCATCCGGAGATGATTCATGGCATCCGGGCCGGGCTGGCAAGGGTTCGGAGTGGGGTGCGGCGGGTCGGTGGGGCGGGTGGTACGAAGGGAGCGTCCTCCGCGTGGACGCCGCGCGAGACGGTTGGAGAAGCGCCACCGCTGCCCTATGGTCCCTCCGGCCGAGACACCCTGCAGGAGGACTCCGACCTCGATGAGACATGGCGCACGGGTTCGTGGATTCGCGGGGCTGGGCGTCGGGGCCCCCCTCGGCGCGCAGGGCTGTGAGGCAGTCGGCAACACCGCGGTGATCGTCCCCGACGCGGGCGAGGCAGCCGACGTCCCGATCGACCTGGGGCCCGGCGAGGACACCCTCGACGTCCCCGTGGCACCCCTCGACCGGCCCGATGTGCCTGCGGCGACCGGTGTCCCCGCCGCGATGGACGCTGTCGACCTGCGGGACTGGCCTCCGGACGTCGGCCCCGCGGCGTGTCGCTCGTCGTCCGACTGCGTGGGCGACCCCCGCGGCGGCGTCTGTGACTTGCTCACCGGGCGCTGCGTCGAGTGCTTCCCGACCGCCGACACGTGCCCCGCGGCCCGGCACTGCGACCCGGTGAGCCTCGCGTGCGTCGACGGCTGCCGCTCCGCGAGCGACGGCGGGAGCGCCAACATCCGCTGCGACACCGTGGCGCACCAGTGCGTGGCGTGCGTGGAGGACGTCGACTGCGCCGTCGGCCGCGTGTGCGCCGGCGGCGCGGCGGTAGGCTTCACCGGCCGCGCGGGGTCGCGCCTCGATCAGCGCGGCGTGCGCTGCATGCGCCTCGAGCTCTTCGAAGACCGCGGGGTCCAACCGTGCCGCTACACGGTGCGCGCTGCCGGGGCGGTGTCGAGCCCTGGCGCCCGCGGCGGCGGCGGCGGCACCCCCTTCACCGCCGGCTGCGAGGCGGGCAGCTTCGTCTCCAGCATCCGGGGCCGATCGGGCTCGCGGGTCGACCAGCTCGCCTTCGGCTGCGGCTTCTGGCGGGTCGCGGGCGCGCCCACCACGCGCTGGCGCCTCGACCACGTCGCCACCGCCGCGCGCGGCACCTGGGGTGGCGGCGGGGGCAGCGTCTTCGCCTACGAGTGCCCCGATGTCCCGTCGGGCCAGCACACCGCGGTCACCACCCTCAGCAGACGCTCGGGCTCCGCGCTCGACGCCATCGGCGTCCGCTGCGGCCTGCCCGACATCGTGGTGCGGTGACCGCCGCGTCCGGGCCCCGCACGACGACGCGCCCTCCGTCCCTCCCGGGCGCGGCGCTCGCCGGCGCCATGCTGCTCTCCTGGGCGCTCTCCCTCGTCTTGGCTCTTGGGCTGCGCTGGGCCGCGATCCCCTGGGCCGCGTGGCCGCTACTCATCGCCCTCCGCACCTGGCTCCACACGGGCCTCTTCATCATCGCCCACGACGCGATGCACGGCACCGTCGCGCCGCGGCACCCGCGGCTCAACGCCGCGCTCGGCGCCCTCGCGGTGGGCCTCTACGCGCTCTTCCCCTACGCCACGCTCGCGCGCGAACACCAGCGGCACCACCGCCACCCGGCGAGCGCCGACGACCCCGACTTCCACGACGGCACGCACGACGGCTTCGGGCGCTGGTACCTGCGCTTCATCGGGCACTACCTCCGATGGCCGCAGTTGGTCGGGCACGCGGTGGTGTTCAACGTGCTCCAGCACGGCGTCGGGGTCTCGCAGGTCAACCTGCTGGCCTTCTGGGTGCTGCCTGCGCTCGCGTCGACGGCGCAGCTCTTCTACTTCGGCACCTTCCTGCCGCACCGTTTCCCCCGTGGGGGCTACGCCGACGCGCACCGCGCGGCGAGCAACGACTTCGGCCCCGCGCTCTCGCTGCTCACGTGCTTCCACTTCGGCTACCACTGGGAGCATCACCAGTGGCCGGGCCTGCCGTGGTGGTCGCTGCCGGCGGCGCGGGCTCGTAGTACCTCGTCGCAGGGGATGTGACGGGTTCAGCTGGGCACCCGCCCACGCCCGCAATCACCGGGCTCGCCCTCCGAGGGGAGCACCCGCCCACGCCCGCAATCACCGGCCTCGCCCTCCGAGGGGAGCACCCGCCCACGCCCTCCCAGCGCGCCCAGCCCGGGGTGACAGCCCCGGGGCTCCGGATGTCGGGCTCCGGACGTCGGGCTCCGGACGTCGGGCTCCGTATGGTTGGGGGACTGCCCCGGGGCTGTCGCCCCGGGTTGGGCGCGCTGGGAGGGCCTGGGCGGGTGCTCCCCTCGGAGGGCGAGGCCGGGGACTGCAGGCTCAGGGCGGGCGCTCCCCTCGGAGGGCGAGTCCGGTGCTTGCGGGCGTGGGTGGATGCTCGGCTCAGCCCGTCACATCCCCTGCGACGCGGTACTATGAGCCCGCGGCCGTCGGCGTCCACGGCCCCGTGGCCCGACACGTCGAGGGTCGGGTTGAGCGGGTCGTAGTCGCGCAGCGTGACCTCCGCGGCGGTGACCCGGCGCTGCACGCTCAGGTGCGTGACGGCCTCGACCCCGCCGCGGGTGTCGGCGCTCGACATGAAGCGCACCGGGGCCCCCACCGGCGGCGCGTGGGGGCGCGCGTCGGAGACCACCGGGGTCTTGGCGTCCTCGCCGTGCTCGAAGTGGAAGTACAGCCCCTCGCGCTCGACCCACCGGGAGAAGAACGCCAGGTGGCTCTCGCGGTACATGCACACATGGTCGAGGGGCTTGTACGGGCGCTGGAGGCGGAGGGAGAAGTCCCGGAGACCGCCCTCCCGCAGGGCCTTCTCCAGCGCGATCGGGAGCGCGTCGCCGACGTTCATCCGGCTCCGCTGGGTGAGCGAGAGCAGCCAGAGCCGCGGCACGAGCACCACCCGGTAGGGCGCCACGCCGGGGGGCTCGTGCTCCACCGACGATCTCCGCGAGCACGCCGTGCCAGCGGTTGCGCGCGGAGCCGTCGTCGCGCAGCACCTCGAGGGTCGCGGGGGGGGCGATGGCGTCGTCGAGGCCCGCCTCGTCGAGGAGCGAGTGCGGGATCAGCACGAAGGCCTCGAAGCGGTACGGCTACGAGATCTCCTCCCGCCCGGTGAAGGTCGGCACGCGCGCGCTGCTCGGAATCGCCGCCCCGCGCAGGTTGAACCCGTCAGTCGTGGGCATCGGAGGCCGCCCGGTGCTGGTCACTGGCGTGGTCTCCAGCGGTGACCGGCGGTCACCTGGCGGTCGCTTCAGAGTCTTGATCCGGGCCCGAATTGCGGTAAGTGGACCCACCGCGGCGGGTGGACAACTCCCGGACCACCGGCCGCTTGCAGCCCGATCAAATCCTTCAACGTGCGACGCTCTCCCTGGTTTCACTCCACCCGCGCGGCACTCTGGGGCGCCATCCCCGCGGCGGCAGTGTTCGCCCTCTACGACCGCGCGCCGTCCCACCGCACCCCCGCGCTCGTCGCCGAGCCGCTGCCCCCGATCGTCATCGCGCACGTCGACGCCTCCACCGACGCCCCTCCCGCACCGCTCGCTGCGGCGGCCGCCGCGGTCCTCGACGCCGGGCTCCCCTTCGAGCGCCCCACGCAGCTCATCGCGCTCGCCACCTGGACACCCGTGCGCACCGAGCCGCGGCGCGACTCCCAGGCCCTCGGCTACCTGCGCGCGGGCGCCACGGTCGACATCGTCGACGGCCCCGCCGGTCGCGACGGCTGCGTGGTGTACCGCGACCACGCCGAAGGGGGCTGGTACCGCGTGCGCGACGGGGGCTACGTCTGCGTGGGCGGCGGCTTCGCGATGCCTGCGCCCGCCCGGGGCTACCGCGCCCCGACGCAGCCCGACCTCGACGCCGCGATGCCCTACCCCTACGCGATCAACTACGGTCGCTCGATCATGTACCGGCGGCTCCCGTCGAGCGCCGACCTGCGCGTCTTCGAGCCCTGGCGCTTCTCTCACGCGACCGCCGACGCCGGGAGCGGGGGAGGGGAGATGGACGCCGGCACCCCAGTGCAGGCCGCCGCGGGCACCGCGGCCGACCCGGGTGACACGGCCGACAACCGCGCGGCGCGGCGCGTGGCCGAGGTGCGTGACGCGGGCGGTCCCCCGCGGCTCGGCGACCTCGCTGGCGAGCGCGGCGGCCCGGTGGTGCGCCAGCTGCTCTCGGGGATGTACGTCGCGCTCGACCGCACGATCCGCAACTCGTCCACCGACGAGGTCTACTGGCGCACCCAGAGCGGCGGCTTCGTGCGAAACGGGCGGCTCGCCGCGGTGCGCAACTGGTCGCGCTTCGAGGGCCAGTGGCTCGACGAGGCCCACCACCTCCCGATGGCGTGGATGGTCAGCGAGACGGGCTGGGAGTACACGCCCTACGCCAACGGCGCCGGGGCCTCGTCGCACCGGCGGGTACCACGGCTCACCAGCTTCGCCCTCAGCGACGCCCCCCCCATCCGCTCGGGCGCGCAGACCTTCTGGCGCACCCTCGACGGGCGGGCGGTGAACCAGCGCAACGTGCGCCGGGCCCTGCTCCGCACGCCCCCGGAGGGCGTCGGGCCGACGGAGAAGTGGATCGACGTCGACCTCGACGAGCAGGTGCTCGTGGCCTACGAGGGGCCGCGGCCGGTCTTCGCGACGCTCATCTCCTCGGGGCGCGGCGACCGCCACAGCGGCGTGCGCAACTACGAGTCGCCCACCGGGAGCTTCCGCATCCAGTCGCGGCACATCACCACCACCATGGACGGCGACACCGCGGGCGACGGGCCGTACAGCATCGAAGACGTCCCCTGGGTGATGTACTTCCACGGCTCGTACGCGCTGCACGGCGCGTTCTGGCACTCGTACTTCGGCTGGCGGATGTCCCACGGCTGCATCAACCTGAGCCCCCCCGACGCGCGGCGGGTGTTCCTGTGGGCCGACCCGGTGCTGCCTGCGGGCTGGCACGGGGTGTACGCGGGGACGACGCAGCCCGGCGCCCGGGTCGAGCTCCGGCACTCCCGCGCCAACGCGCCGGAGGAGGACCGCCCGGCGAGCGCCGCCCACGCGATGCCCGTCGCGCCCACGCAGTAGCGGGTCAGTCGCGGACGTCGAGCACGAGGCGCCGGGGCGTGACGTCGCCGGGCAGCGAGATCGTGCCCTCGACGGTGACCGTGGTGCCGCGCGGCTGCGCGGGGATCTCGAAGAGCCGGGTGCGGCCCGAGACCCTCCCACCCGCGCCGAGCCGGGTGGAGTTCCACTGGATGCAGTACGAGCTGCCCTGGCCGATGACGGGGTTGGTGCAGCGCCCACCGAGGTCACCGTCGATCTCGTACTGCCCCAGCGAGCGCGCGCCCGCGGTGACGCTGAGCTCGCCCCGCACCCGGAAGCCCCGGGCGTGCGCGACGTCTACGTCGAGCCAGACGCCGGTGGCGCCCTTACCGGGGTCGGTAAAGCTCACCGAGGTCGGCGCGCCCGGGGTGACGGGCGTCGAGGCGAGGCTGCTGCCGACGAGCTTTGTGCCGAGGAGGAACACCGACGCCGCGACGCCGAGCACCGTGAGCATCACCAGCCCGAGGCAGCCGAAGACGAGGACGCGCGTAGTGCCGCTGCGCGCAGGCGGTGCGGGCGGGGGCGGGGCCCAGGGTTGCTGCGACGAGGGGAGGGGATTGAAGGACATCGCGGGGGCAGCGAACGCGACGGAGGCGGTGGGGTCAAGCGGCGCCTTGAGGGAGGGGAGTGCGGTGGTAGCGTCGAGGAGATGAGCCACGGTCGCCACGGCATCGGTCAGGGTCCGTTTCGCCCCGAGCAGCTACGGTCGGGAGACCCGTACGAGTTGTCGCAGGGGCACCCCGTGTTGTGCGCGCCGACCGGCAGGGACGGGACCGGGCCCAACGGGCTGGGCTTCGCGGTTCTCGACAGCGATCCGGCGGTGCGCAACGCCGGGGTCGATACGGGACTGGCGTTGGGTCCAGGGACCCTTCGTGCGCCCGACGTCGCGGTGAACTTCGATGGTGGCGACGGGACCTGGGCGACGTCGACGCCCCTGGCGGTCGAGTACGCGGGTCGCGGCCAGGACGAGGCCGAGCTGCGGACGAAGATCGCGGAGCTGCTGGCCGCAGGAACGCGTTGGGTGTGGGTGGTCCGTCTGGTGGGCCCGCGACGGGTCGAGATCCACGAACCCGGGGTGGCGATGCGTACCGTGGGCGACGACGCGACCCTCACCGCCCCCGGCGTGTTGAGCCTGCCGGTTCCGGTGCGCGCGCTCTTCGATCGGGATGCCGCGCACGAGACGACCCTGCGCAATCTGCTCGCGGCCAGGGGCTACGTGGACCTCGCCGCGGTGCGTGAAGAGGGCCGCGAAGAGGGCCGCGAGGAGGGCCGCGAGGAGGGCCTCGACGCGCTGCGCGCGGCGCTGCTTTCGGTCGTCGGTGCGCGCGGCTGGCAACTTTCGGACGAAGACGCGCGGCGGGTTGCGTCGTGTCGAGCGCCCGCCACGCTGCGAGCGTGGATCACGCGCGCGGCGACCGCGGACGCGCTCGAGGGTGTCGTCGGCGCTGGGTGAGCTTCGGCGTCACCGGAGGGCATCGGGGTGTGGCCCACGCCCCTCCTCCTCAAAACAAATCCGCCAGCCGCCCGACCACCCCGTGGCGGCCGAACACCGTGCGCAGCGCGCGGATGGCCACCTGCTCGCGCAGCGGTGAGTACGGCGGCCAGGCCGGGTCGCGCGCCGGCAGCGCGAGGCTCGGCACGCTGCGGTGCTGGGCGCGGCACATGCGCGTGAGCCCGTCGGCGCCGTGCAGGGTGCCGGCGGCGCCGGGGCCCGCGGCGTCCATCGGGGCGTCGACCGCGCCCTCCGCTGCGAAGACGTCGTCGTGCAGCACCACCGAGGCCCGGAGCCCGTCGGCCATCGCCGCGGCGCGGTCGGCCGACTCCGTGAACACATAGGCGAAGGGCCCGCCGACGCCGTCGTCGGCGAGCGCGAGCGCGTGGGCGTTGGAGCTCGCGATGAGCACCGGCAGCACGGGGCCGTGCAGGGTCTCCCGCGCGGCGCGCGCGCCCTCGCTGACGCCCACCAGCACCGTCGGGGCGAACCAAGACCCCGCGCCGTCGCGGTGCATGGCCTCGCCGCCGGCGCCCAGGGTCGCGCCGAGCCGCAGCGCCTCCTCGGTGACCACCCGGAGAAGGGTCGCGCGGGAGTGGTGCATCGCCGGCCCGAGGTCGACCGCCTCGCGCCAGGGGTCGCCCACCCGCAGCGACGAGGCCAGCTCGATCACCCGCCGGGTGAGCGCCGGGGCCACGCTGGCGTGCACGATGGCCCGCTCGACCGCGTCGCGCCGCTGGCCCGCGTGCACGAAGCGACCCGCCACGATGGCCCGCGCCGCCCGCTCGACGTCGCAGTCGTCGCAGGCGATGAGGGTGGTCTTGCCCGCCACCGTGGAGAGCGACGGGACGGCCGCCCGCGCGCACCGCGCCGCCACGCGCCGCGCGGCCTCCTTCGAGCCGATGGTGATGGCCAGGTCGACCCCCGCGTCGATGATCGCGTCGCCCGCGTCGCGCTCGCCCACCAGCACCGCGAGGAGGTCCGCGGGCAGGCCCTCGCGCACGGCGATCTCCCGGGCCCGAAGCGCCGGGAGCACGGCGAGCGACGAGGGCTTCCACACCACGCCGTTGCCCGCGAGCAGCGCCTCGAAGACGAGGGTGAGGGGCTCTGCGAGGGGGGCGTTCCAGGGCGAGAACACCGCCACCACGCCGCGCGGCACGAAGCGCACCTCGCCGCGACGGTGCGAGCGGAGGTGCGGCTCGATCGCGAGGTCGGCCAGCATCGTCGACGCCTCCGCCGCGTACCACTGGCCCGCGTCCACGCAGGGGAGCAGCTCGCGCACGAGCGCGTCGAAGCGGCACATCCCCTGGGCCCGCTGGAGCACCTCGGACATCCCGTCGGCCTGCTGCACGATCGCCTCGGTCACCCGCCGCACCATCGCCGCCCGCGCCGACACCGCCTCGCGCGCCCAGGACTGCTGCGCCGCCCCCGCCGCCCGAAGCAGCGCCCGCGCGTCGTCGGGGCTGTGCGTCGGCACCTCGGCGAGGGCCTCACCGGTGCAGAGGTCGGCCACGACGAGCTCGTCGGCGCGCGGGCCCGGCGGCCGGCTGCTGGGGTGGTGCGTCGACGAATCCGGGGACATCTCCATAGGGCCCTGTCGATGCCCTGCGAGCGGCCCCGCGGTCAACCCGTCCCGCGCGCGGTTGCGCCGGTCGCGCCGTCCGTGGGAGACCCCGTCGCGCCATGGAAGACACCCCCGCCCCGAAGCACGCCTCCGCCTCCCGCACGGTGATGACCTTCCTGGTGTTCCCCGAGCACGCCAACGCGCTCGGCAAGGCCTTCGGCGGCCAGATCATGGCGTGGACGGACATGTGCGGCGGCATCTGCTCCATGCGCCACTCCGCGGGCACCACGGTCACCGCCGCGCTCGACGACCTCCAGTTCGAGCGCCCCATCCTCATCGGCGACATGGTCACCCTCGAGGGCCGGGTCAACGCGACGTTCCGCTCGTCCATGGAGGTGGAGGTCACGGTGCACGGCGAGAACCCCGCGACCGGCGCCCGCTGGCGCTGCGTCGAGGCCCGGCTCACCTTCGTGGCCATCGACGACAAGGGCCGCGCCCGGCTCGTCCCGCCGCTGCTCCCCGAGAGCGACGACGACCGGGAGCGCATCGCGGCCGCGACCGCCCGCCGCGACGAGCGCCTCGCCCGCCGCAAGGCGCGCTGAACCTTCAGTCCTTCGGGCCGGGGATGACGTAGCGCTCGACGGAGAACACCCGCTGCGCCTCGGCGACCGCCTCGTCGAGGGTCGACACCTCGCGCCGGAGGGTGACCTCGTACCAGACGTCGAGCACGACGCCGTCGCTGACCGAGCAGATGTCCCGCGGCTTCGCGTCGACCTCCTCGTAGCCGTCGCGCTTGAGCCCCTCGGCGCGCCCGCGCACGATGTCGAGGATGCTCTTCGGGTCCATCTTCGGGACGTCGCTGCGCTGGGCGTGCAGCACGACCGTGACCGTGGGCGCCCCCCCGCCGGCGACCTGCACCCGGGCCTCCATGAGGTGGAGGTTCTGCCGCTCGGCGAGGTGCACCTCGTTGCCGCGCACCCGAAAAACTTCGAGCCCCGTGGCGACGAGCGCCCGCTTGAGCTCCTTCACGTCGATCGTGGCGTGCGACCGCTGCTCCTTGTCCACGACCCCGACTCTACATCACGCGTCGCCCGGCCGTGCATCCTTCCGAAACCATCGGAGGGCCATCGGGCCGCTTGCGAGCCCCGTCGCGGCGACGCTAGGCTGGCCGCGGAAGCGCGTCGGCCGAACGCTCCCGGACATCCTCCGGCGCCGTCTTCCCGGAGCTTTGATGCGAACGCTGCTGCTGCTCGCCCTCGACCCCCAAGGGCTCCTCGAACTCGGTGAGGCCCGGCGCCTCGGTGACGGCGAAATCCAGCTGGTGCGCCGGATGGACAACGGCGACGTGCACACCTTCCGGGTCATCGTGGAGCGCGACCCCGCGCGCGCCCTTCGCTGGCTGGCCGCCCGCCCGGTCGACGTGGTGCTGCTCGACGCCCGCGACGGCACCGGGCTCCCGCTCGCCGAGGCCACGGCCATGCTGGAGAGGCTCTTCCCCGACGAGGCCACCCACGGCCTGGCCTCCCGCGACCGCACGCTGGTGCTGCTCGACCGCCAGGCCGCCTGCGCGGCCATCGCCTGGCGCGCCGGCGGTTGTCGCCTGCGCGAGCCCCTCTTCGACCCCACCGGGGCGGAGGTGCTCGACGCCGTCGAGGCCCTCGTCGCCGACCAGGGCCGCGGCAAGATCGCCCTCTGCCTCGCGGGCGGAGGCATCGAGGGGCTGCTCTACGAGGTGGGCGCGCTGCGGGCCCTCGACCGCTTCGTGCTCGACCGGCGCCTCTGTGACTTCGACCTGTTCCTGGGCATCAGCGCCGGGAGCTTCCTCGCCGCGCTGCTCGCCAACGGCGTCACGCCCGACGACATCGTGGAGGGCCTGCGCAAGGGCAACGACCGCGTGCCCCGCATCGGCCGCGGCGACCTCTTCGACCCCAACTTCCGCGAGCTCGGGCGCCGCGCCGTGGGCCTCGCCCGCGCGCTCGTCGGGTCGGGCAGCGCCCGCAACCGCCTGTCCGCGCTCTACCGCGCGCTCCCGTCGGGGGTCTTCGCGGGCGACCGGCTGGAGCAGTACTTCGCCCGCGCGCTCGCCTACCCCGGCATGAGCGACCACTTCGAGGAGACCCGTCGGCCAGTGTTCATCGGCGCCACCGACCAGGACACCAGCGAGGCCGTCGTCTTCGGCGAGCCGGGCTGGGCCGACGTGCCCATCCACCGGGCCATCCGCGCGTCCTGCGCGCTCGCGCCCTTCTATGCGCCCATCAACCTGGGCGGTCGCTGGTACGTCGACGGCGCGTTCACCCGCACCACCAACATGCGCGTCGCCGTGAAGCACGGCGCGTCGCTCTGCCTCATCGTCGACCCGCTGGTGCCCATCTACTCGCAGGAGGCGGGCTACGTGCACGCGCGCGGCGGGCTCTTCGGCACGATGCAGGGCCTGAAGGCGCTCATCAACGGGCGCTTCGACAAGGCCCACAACGCCATCGCGGAGATGTACCCGAGCGTGGCCTTCCACATCTTCCGCCCGGAGGGGGAGGAGATGAAGATCCTCGCCGGGTCGCCGATGAAGTTCCTCTATCAGGAGGAGATCGAGGAGCGCGCCTACGAGAGCACGCTGCGCCAGGTGCGCGGCTCGATGGCCCGCCTGCGCCGCGACTTCGCCCGCCACGGGGTGCGCTTCGGCGAGGCCGCGCAGGGCCCCGCCCACGACGCGTGGCTCGACGGCGCGCTGGCCTTCGCGTGAGCCCGCGTCGGGTCGTCTCGCTGGTGCCGAGCATCACCGAGAGCCTCTTCCTCCTCGGGGTGGGCCACCGGGTGGTGGGCCGCACCGACTACTGCGTCGAGCCGATGCCCGCGGTGGGTTCGGTCCCCTCCGTCGGCGGAACCAAGAGCGCCGACGTCGACGCCATCGCCGCCCTCCGCCCCGACCTCGTGCTGGTCAACCAGGAGGAGAACACCGAGGCCATCCACCGGGACCTCGTGGCGCGCGGGCTGCGGGTGCACCTGTCGTTCCCGAAGACCGTCGCCGACGCCGTCGCGCTGCTGGCCGAGCTCGCCGCGATGCTCGACGTGCCCGACGACCACCCCGCCCTCACGCGCCTCCGCCACGCCGTGGCGGCCATGGAGCGCCTCCGCGCGGATACCATCCCCTGTAAGGTGTTCTGCCCCATCTGGATGGACCCGCTCATGACCATCCACGGCGACACCTTCATCTCCGACGTGCTCGACCTCTGCGGCGGCCAGAACGTCTTCCTCGACCGACCGCGCCGCTACCCCCTCGCTGCCGACCTCGGGCGCGCGGCCGCGTGGAGCAACGACCGCGTCGGCCTGCGCGACACCCGCTACCCCCGCGTCACCCTTGACGAGGTGATCGAGCGACAGCCCGAGCTGGTGCTGCTCCCCGACGAGCCGCACCCCTTCTCCGAGTCCGACGCGGCGGTGTTTCGCGCGCTGGACATCCCCGCGGCCGCCCGGGGGAGGGTGCTCCGCGTCGATGGCAAGGCGCTGTGCTGGTACTCGCCGCGGCTCGCCGACGCGCTGCCGCAGGTGCGCGCGTGGCTGCACCCCGGGGTGGCGTAGCGGCGGCCGTCGCGATACCACCGTCGCGCCGCGAGGCCCCGAAGGTTGACCCCCCAATGCCGAACACTCCCTCCAAGATCCGTGACGCGCGCTTCCGTGACCGGCCCTCCCGGGGCCCGACCCCGCCGCGGCCCTCGACGCCGGGCGAGGCCCGCGCTCCCCGAGGTGTGACGCCCTCCGAGCCGCCGCGCGACGGCGCTCCCGGGGCGAAGACCCCGTGGTGGCGCTCGGGCGATGTGGTCATCCCCGTGGTGCTCGCGGTGGCCGTGTCCGTCGCGGGGTGGCAGTTCTACCGGGCCCAGCACCCCGCCCCGGCGCCCACCCCCGCGCCCGTGGTCGACCCGACGAGCGCCGATGCGGGCGCACCCGCGGCCCCCACCGCCGCGCCCGCCGCGCCGACAGCCCCCGCCGCGCCCGCTGCGCCCGCGCCCTCGGCGGAAGACCGCGCCCTCGACGGATCCCCCGTGGAGCCCCGCACCCGCGCGCCGAGCTCGCCCGATCCCATCGCGGGCGCCTTCACCCTCGCGCAGGCGACCGACGGGCTCACCGGCACCGGCGCCCTCACGGCCGAAATCGAGACCACCATGGGCACCTTCACCTGCGCGCTGCTCGAGCGCGAGGCCCCCATCACGGTGGCCAACTTCGTCGGCCTCGCCCGCGGCCGCCGCCCCTTCTGGGATCCGGTCGCCTCGGAGTGGGCGCGTCGGCCCTTCTACGACGGCTCGATCTTCCACCGGGTGATCCCGGGCTTCATGATCCAGGGCGGCGACCAGCTCCGGTCGGGCAGCGGCGACACGGGCTACACCATCACCGACGAGAACGTCCGCCCCCACAACGCCGGCGGCCAGCTCTGCATGGCCAACCGCGGACCCAACACGGGCAGCGCGCAGTTCTTCATCACCGAGGTGGCCCGCGACCACCTCGACGGCACCTACTCGATCTTCGGCAACTGCACGCCGGTCGACCTTGTCGGTCGCATCACCGCGGTTCCGAGCGCCAACGACCGCCCCGTCACCCCGGTCTTCATCCGCCACGTGCGGGTGCGCCGGGGCTGATCCCCCTCTTTCTCCGACGAGCGCCCGTCAGCGCGCCAGGATCCGCGCGACGCCCTCGATGCTCGACACCAGGGTCGTCGCCAGGCGCTCGGCCCCGCCGTCGCCCCGCAGCAGCAGGATGAGCTCCTCGTCGTTGCGCACCTTGAAGGTGTGCACCGAGACGCCCGCGAGGCGCCGCGCGTCGAGCACGTAGCCCTCGCCGCGCGCGATGAAGGGCGCGTACGCCGCCAGCTCCTCGCACTCGTTCACGTCGCCGTCCCAGGCGATGAGCATCCCCTCGGCGTTGGCGAGCAGGAGGTGCGTGAGCCCCGCCCGGTCGCGCTGCGCGGCGAGCAGGAACCTCAACGCGGTGGCGAGGTCATCCGAGCGGCGGCTTCGGCGATCGGCGTCGGACGAGGAGCTGGTCTGCATGGATCGAACGTTGGCGCATCGCCTGAGGGCTCTGCCACTTTTCGACACAGCCCCGCTCAGCCGTTGGAGGGTGGGCCGACCTCGTCGCCTTCGGCGATGCCGCGCAGCGTGTCGTCGACGTAGGCCGCCGCCCGACCCTCGCGGATCGCCGCGCGCATCCCGCGCATCAGCGAGCCCAGGAAGTAGACGTTGTGCAGGGACATCACCCGCGCCGCGAGGATCTCCCCCGCCAGGAAGAGGTGGCGCAGGTACCCGCGGGTGTAGCGCCCGCCCGCGCCGTTGCAGCACTGGCCCTCGCACCGGGGGTCGATGGGGCCGTCGTCGAGGCGGTGCCGCGCCTGCTTGATGTTCACGCGCCCGCGCCAGGTGAGGCACTGGCCGTTGCGCGCGTTGCGGGTGGGCAGCACGCAGTCGAACATGTCGACGCCCGCGAGCGCGCCCACGAGCAGGTCGCGCGGCGTGCCGACGCCCATGAGGTAGCGCGGCCGGTCGTCGGGCATCTGGTGCGCGACGGCGCGCAGCACCCGGTGCATGTCGGGCACCGGCTCGCCCACCGACAGGCCTCCGAGCGCGACGCCGTCGAAGGGCATCGCGGCGATGGACTCCAGGTGCCGGAGCCGGAGGTCTTCGTGAATGCCCCCCTGCACGATGCCGAAGAGCGCCTGGCCCGGGCCGCGCGGGGCGTCCAGGCAGCGCCGCGCCCACTTCGTCGTGCGCTCCATCGCGCGCTCGATGGCGGCGCGGTCGGCGTCGCCGGGCGGGCACTCGTCGAGCACCATCGCGATGTCGCTGCCGAGCAGCGACTGCACCCGCACGCTCTCCTCGGGCGTCAGGCGCTTGAGGGCGCCGTCGATGTGCGAGCGGAAGGTCACGCCGTCGTCGTCCATGGTGCGCAGCTTCGCCAGCGAGAACACCTGGAAGCCGCCGCTGTCGGTGAGCATCGCCCGCGGCCAGCGGGAGAAGCCGTGGAGCCCCCCGAGCGCCTGCACCACCTCGGCGCCGGGGCGCAGCCACAGGTGGTAGGTGTTGCCGAGCACGATGCCCGCGTCGGTGGTGCCGACCTCCTCCATCGTGAGCCCCTTCACGGTGCCGATGGTGCCGACGGGCATGAAGGTGGGCGTCTCGACCGGGCCGTGCGGCGTCTGTAGGAGGGCGGTGCGCGCGTGGCCGTCGCGGGCCGTAACGTCGAAGGAGAATCCGGGGGTGGACATCATCGAAGGGCGCGGACCATACCGCGCGCCCTTCACAGGACAAGCATCGCGTCGCCGTAGGAGAAGAAGCGGTAGCGCGCCGCGATGGCCCGGGCGTAGGCCGCCCGCACCGGGTCGACGCCGCCGAAGGCCATCACCAGCGCGAGCAGCGTGGAGCGCGGAAGATGGAAGTTGGTCAGCAGCGCGTCGACCACCTTGAAGGTGTAGCCCGGCTGGATGAGCAGCCGGGTCTCGCCCGTGGCGTCGCCGTCGAGGCCCCACGACTCCAGCGTGCGCACCACCGTGGTGCCCACCGCGACCACCGGGCGGCCGTCGCGCTTCGCCGCCCGCACCGCCGCCGCCGTCGCCGCGGGCACGTCGTACCACTCGCGGTGCATGGGGTGCGCATCGAGGTCGTCGACCATCACCGGGGCGAAGGTGCCGGGGCCCACGTGCAGCGTGACCGCCGCGCGCTCGATGCCGCGCGCGGCCATCGCCGCCAAGAGGCCGTCGGTGAGGTGCAGCCCCGCGGTGGGCGCGGCCACCGCGCCGGGCCGGTTGGCATACACGGTCTGGTAACGCTCCCGGTCGCTCGCCTCGGGGGCGCGGTGCATGTACGGCGGCAGCGGCATCTCGCCGTGGCGCTCGATGGCCGCCCGCGGGTCGTCGGCGATCAGCTCGACGTCGAGCATCATCCCGTCGCGGCCGAGCACGCGCACCGAGAGCCCCTCGCCGATGGCGATCAGCGCGCCGTCGCGGAGGGGCTTGGAGGCGCGGCCGAGGGCCTCCCAGCGCCGACCGTCGCCGCTGGTCTCACGCACCAGCAGGAACTCCGCCTTCCCGCCGCTGGCCTTCACCCCGCGCAGCCGCGCCGGGATGACCCGCGTGTCGTTGACCACCAGGAGGGCCCCCGCGGGGAGCAGCGCGGGCAGCGAGCGGACCGCGTCGTCGGAGAGCTCGGCCCCCGCGCGGCGAAGCACCAGCAGGCGGCTCGCGTCGCGCTCGGCGAGGGGTGACGAGGCGATCAGGTCGGAGGGGAGCTCGAAGTCGAGATCAGCGGTTCGCACGCGGGGCTTCTTGCGACGAATTCGGCGGGCTCCACAAGTGCAACAGCTCGCCATCGACCGTCGTGACCCACGCGTCGCCTCGGTCGCCCGGGGTCACCTGCGGGACGATGCCGCGCTGGCGGCGGTTGTCCCGTCGCAGGTCGATCACCCAGCGGCGGCTGCCGTCGGGCTCGAGCGCCACGAGCCGACCCTCGGGGCTCACGAGGAGCATGGCGCCGACGTCGTCGACCATCGCCCACTCGGTAAAGGATGGCGCCTCGACCCGGCGAAACGCCCCGGCGGCATCGATCCGGAGCAGCGCGGCCGGCGTCCCCACGATCCACGCGAGCGCCTCGCCGCCCGACGGGCTCCAGCCTCGGACGGACCCGGGGAGCGCCCGGGGGGGCCCCGGCACCCCGTCGGCGTCGAGCGGGAACGCCGCGCGCTGGGTCACCGCGAGCGTCGCGCCTCGCACGGCGATGAGATGGAGCAGGCCCTCGACGCCTGGCACCAGCCGGATCGTGCCTGAGGGCTCGAAGACCGCGAGGCCGCGCGGAACGCCCACCGCGACGTGCCCGTCGGCGAGGGTGGCCGGGGACGTCATCGGACCTGCGGCGACGCTGCGCATCGAGGCGATGCCGCCGTCGGGGTGCAGCGTGACGAAGGCGAGGCTCTGCTGGTTGGACACCACGGCCACCTCGGTGCCGTCGGGGCGTTCGACGAGGCCATGGAGCTGCCCCGGGAGCTGCGCCGCGACGCGCACGCGACCGTCGATGCCCAGCCGGAAGAGTGTCCCACCCGCGCCGAGGACCACGAGCCGCCCGCGCCGGTCGCAGCGGGGTGTGAACTCCGTCGACGGTGGTTCCTCGACGGGGCTCGAGCGGGTCGCGCCCGTCTCCGGGTCGACGAGCACGAGGGAGGAGGGCGCGCGGGTGAAGACGGCGAGGCGCCCGTCGGGCAGGCGGATGGGCGCGTTCACCCCGGAGCCGCCGAGCGGAATGGCGTCGACGCGGGTCCAGGGAGCGGCCGGGAGCGTGGTGTGCGGCGGGTCGGCGAGGGCCGCGGTCGCGCCGACGAGCAGCGCCGCCGCGAGGGCCCGGCCGGCGCGCCGCGGGGTCATGGGCGAAGCAGGAAGAGCGAGCGGATGACGGTGTCGGTGCGCCGCTGCCCGCTCTGATTGACGTAGCTGCGGGTGCCGTGGGTCTCGCCGACGACCTCGACGGTCTCGTTGACGCGCACCAGCGTGCCGATGGGCACGTCGACCCAGGCGAGGCACTGTTGCGCGGGGCACGCGCGGTCGCTCACCAGCAGCTGGAAGGTCGGCAACTCGCCCGCGGCCTGCGTGCTGTTGATCACGCGCCCGCGCACCCGCACCCGCGCCGTGGTGGCAGGCGGCGTGACGAGCGGCGCGACGCCCCGGTCGCCGCCGCCGGAGGCGAGGTAGTCCTGCGGGGTGACCGAGCGGTACACCGTGAGCGAGGTGCTGACCGGCGCGCCGCCGGGCGCGAAGCCCAGCACGGTGAGGGTGTTGGCGCCCGGGCCGATGGGCACCTCCGCGCGGAAGTGATCTCCCATGAGGGCGGCGGGCTGGCTGCCCACGAGCACCCGGGCGGCGCGCGGCAGCGAGCCCTCGACGGTGACCATCGAGGCGTTGACGAGGCTGAGCGGCCCGGGCGACTCGATGCGCAGCGGGAGGCGCGGCACCCGGAGCTCGTACTCGCCGCGGATGACCACCCCCGACGCGGTGCGCACCTCGATGGGGAAGCGCTCGCTGCGGGTGACCGTCGGGGCCTCCAGCGACATCGGCGCGGGCGCCGGAATCTCGGCCACGCCCAGCTGGCCGGAGAGGGTGATGGACTGGTTGGCAATGGAGAGGGTTGCGCCCGCCGGGACGCGGAAGCGCAGGTGGACCCGCGGCGGGTCGTCGCCGAGATGCTCGAGGTCGGCCACGACGCGGTAGCCGATCACGATGCGCAGCGACCTCGGCGACTGGGCGCCTGCGGCGTCGCGCACCTCGATGGGCAGCACGATCTCACCGACGGCCTCGGGGTCGAGCCCCGTGATGGGGAAGTCCACGGCGCCGGTGGGGTCGACGGGATACTCGGTCCCGCGGTGCACCACCCGCCAGCGAGCGTCGGCGCCGGGGAGCCTCGCGTGGGCGCGCAGCGCACCCTCCGAGAGCCGCACCTCCGCCTGCAAGGGCGCCGGACCGCCGACCCCGAGGGCGCGCACGGCGTACACTGCGGCGCCGCCGAGGAGCGCGAGGCCCACCACGGCGCCCAGGATCCAGAGACCGAGGGGGGGCTTCTTCAGGGCCCGGATCTCGTCCTCGGTGGACTGTCCCATGTACGGCCCGGGCGCCGACGGGGCGTCCGCCGATCCCAGCCGCTGCCCGCCGATGAAGGGCGGAGACTCCTTGCGCCGGCGCGCGAACTGGTCGGGCGAGGGCGGCGCCAAAGACTCTCGGGCAGGGGGCGGAGCCGCGGGGTTCGCGACCGGCGGAGCGACGCCCATCATGGTGTTCGCGCGGGGCGCGGCGACGGGAGGCGCGGGCCCCGGCGGCGCCGAGGGCCCCGGGGGCGGCGCGGGCTTCGACGGCACCGGCGGCTCGGACCGCGGCACCGGCGGAAGCGCGAGGCCCTCCCGCGCGAGGCCGATCATCGTGCGCTGCTTGTTGGCGACCGAGGCGGGCAGATTCGCGGCGGGGGCCAGCGCAGGCGGGGCGGCCTCGACGGCGGCGGTCGGCGGCGGAGGGCCTGGCGGCGCTCCGACGAGCGAGCCCGCGGGGTGCGCCTCGAGCACGGTCGCGTGGAGGTTGCCCGCGGGCGCCGTCGGGGCCACGCCGATCATCGTCGCGCTCCGCGGCGCGGCCGCGGGCGCTGGCGGGACGGCTCGCACCCGCGAGCCGCACTGGAGGCAGAAGGTAGCGTCCGGCGGAAGGGTGGCGCTGCAGATGTGACAATGGATCTGCGGTCCCCCCGCGCCGGGTCTGTCGTCACCGCTCATCGTGTCGCGGAGTCTATCCCGGACGAAACACCGCCGCGGCCGAGAACGAAGACCGCGCGCGATGACCCACCCCTCCCGCCTCCTGGTCCTCGTCGTGGCGGCCTCGCTCACGACAGCGTGCTCAAACTTCCGACCCCGCGAGGAGGGCGCTACCCTCCGCGGGATGACCCATCCCCCGCGCTGGGCCGCGTACGACGGCCCCGAGCTGCCCGCGCCGCGGCAATTTCCGAGCGTCACCCCGGTCCCCGGCGGCGCGATCGTCTTCGGCGGCCGCGGCGCGATCGACCTGCTCGGCGAGGCCTGGCGCTGGGACGGCGCCCGGTGGCAGGCGCTCCCCGCCGAGGGCGCCCCCCGACCCAGAATGGCCCACGCCGCCGCGTGGACCGGCGAGGCCCTCTGCATCTGGGGCGGCGAGTCCGCGGGCGAGGCCCTCGACGACGGCGCCTGCTGGGAGGCCGCGAGCAACCGCTGGCGGCCCATCTCCGCGGAGGGAGCGCTGACGGGCCGTGGCGCGATGGCCAGCGCCTTCACCGGCCGCGACTGGATCCTGTGGGGAGGCCGCGACGCCGACGGCAACGACCTCGCCGACGGCGCCCGCTACGACCCCACGACCCGGCGATGGAGCGCGCTGCCGGACGGCGGCCCGAGGGCGAGGCATCGGGCCTTCAGCGCGGTGTCGCCCGACGGCGCCAGGGTGTTGATCTGGGGCGGCGCGGGCGAGGCGCTCGCCCTCGGCGCCGAGGACGCAGCCATCCTCGACCTCGCGTCCTCGCGCTGGATCCCGGTCGATCTCGACGGCGCGCCCGCCGCCCGCACGGCGCCCTTCGCCGTCGAGGTCCCTGGCGGACTCGTCGCCGTGGGGAGCGACGCCGCCGCGGTGTTCGAGTGGAGCACCGGCCGGTGGCGGTCCGTCGACCCCGCGCCCACCGCCGGTCGCTGGGGCGTCACGGCCGTCGCGGCGGCCTCCGGGGTGGTCGCCTGGGGAGGGCGCGACACGGCCGGGCTGCACGGCGACGGCGCCGTGCTCGACGTCGCCACCGGCCGATGGACCGCGCTCCCCGAGGGCGGCTCTCTGGGGGCGCGCTCCGACGCGGTGGGCGTACCCGACGGGCGCGGGGTGCTGGTGCTCTGGGGCAGCGGCGCCGCGGGGCTGCGCGTCGACGGCTTCGCGCTGCGCTGACCTTTACCACTCCATGTAATCCGCGGCCGGGGAGTGGGGCGCGCCTGCGGTCGCGGTTGCGCGCGGGGGAGGGGACGGACTACGGTCCGCGCGATGTTGACGAGCCTCGGTGACCTCTTCACGACGAAGCGTGTGATCGTGACCGTCGGATGTGGTGGCGTTGGCAAGACCACCATCGCCGCGGCACTTGCCCTCGCGGCGGCGCGCCGCGGGCGGAGGGTGCTCTGCCTGACCATCGATCCGGCGAAGCGCCTCGCGACCTCGCTCGGGCTGCGGGAGATGGCCCACGAGGCCCAGGAGATCGACCCCGCGCTGTGGCGCGCCGAGGGGGAGGGCACGCTCACTGCGATGATGCTCGACGTGCGCGGCACCTTCGACGCCCTCGTCACGCGCTACTCGAGCAACCCGCAGACCCGCGACCGCATCCTCAACAACCGGATCTACAAGGAGGTCTCCGGCTCGCTCGCGGGCACGCCCGAGTACATGGCGATGGAGAAGCTCTACGCCCTGCGCGACGACCCCCGGTACGACCTGATCGTGCTCGACACGCCGCCGACCTCCAACGCGCTCGATTTCCTCGAGGCGCCCGACAAGATGATCGAGGCCGTCGACTCGCCGGCGATCCAGGCCTTCGTCGGGGCCTTCGAGCGCACGGGCAAGCTGTCGATCAACCTGCTCTCCAAGGCCATGGCCAAGGTGCTCTCGGGCCTCGGCACCTTCACCGGCGCGGACTTCCTCTCGCAGGTGGCGGAGTTCCTCGCCGACCTGCAGTCGCTCTTCGGCGGGTTTCGAGAGCGGGCCTCGAAGGTGCGCGACGCGCTCATGGGCAAGGAGGTCGCCTTCGTGGTCGTCAGCTCGCCGGACCCGATGGCCGTCGGCGAGGCGATGTTCTTCGTCGACCACCTCCAGAAGCACCAGATGAACGCCGAGGCCCTGGTGATGAACCGGGTGCGCCAGGCCGAAGACCTTCCGACCCCGAGCGCCGACCGCCTCGCGGGCCTGCTCTCCGACGCCAACATCCCCGGGGCCGGTGACCTCGGCGCGTCGTTCTCCCGGGCGTGGCGCGACATGGCCACCTGGGCGCGCCGCGACGCCTTCGAGGTCGCCCGCGCGCGCCGCGAGATGGCCTCCGTGCCCCGCCACGTCGTGGTACCCACCCTCGACGAGGACGTCTACGACCTCGTCGCGCTGGGCCACGTCGCCGCCCGCCTCGTCTGAAGTCCCTCAGCGCACCACCGGGTTGCGGAACTCGAAGGGCGCACGGATCCGGAGCTCCGAGCGACCAAGCGCTGCGGGGATGGGCGGCAGCCGCGCCCGGGAGACCGCCGCGAGCACGTTGGCGTCGAAGCGATCGACGCCGCTGCGTCGGCTCACCGCCGTGGCGTGCACGCTGCCGTCGCGCGCGATCACGAACTGGAGCACCACCGTGCCCTGCCGCAGTCGCAGCGCCTCGTCGTAGGGGAAGGCGTCGCGCCAGAGGGGCTGCAGCCGCCGGCGCACCTCGTGGAGATATCGGATGTAGCGGGCGTCTTCGGTGCCCAGCGCGATCCACCCGTCGCCGTCGCCGAGGGAGCGCGCCACGCCGCCGCGCCCGACGCCGCCGCCGGAGCCCGGCGCGCCGCCGCCCCCGACGCCGCCCTCGCCGACCGCCCGTCGGGGCCCGTCCTGCACCGACGCGCTGAGGTGGTCGCGCATCATCGACGCGGCCAGCAGCGCGGCGTCGGCGTCGTCGCTGGTGCGCGGCGCGAGGCGGTCGCTGGTGGTGGACGCGTGGCCCTGGTTCACCGACGGGCGCTGCATCGCCACCGGACCGGCGACCCGCGCCCTCGCTCCGTCCGCGCCGGCGACCCCCGCGCGGGGGCGCGCCGAGAGGTCGCGGTCGCCGCGGCCCGGGCCCACGAATACGGCATCAGGTAAAGCTGCGCCGGGCGGCGCGGGCCCGGCGCGCATGGCCACGGTGGCGACCGACGCGGACACGGCGCCCGCGGCGGGGAGCGCGGCGGCGTGGGGCACACGCAGCAGGAGCACCCCGTCGCCGGTGGACACCCACGGGTCCTCGTCGGGGTGCGGGGTGCGGCGGTCGTCTTGCGGCGAGGCGCGGCGGCGCGCGGTGGCGATGCGCTGCTCCTGCGAGCCGTGGGTGGCGTCGAGGAGGCGCTCGTCGAGGTTGACCCGCTCGGCGCGTGCGGCCATCTGCCGACCGCGCTCCAGGCTGCGACCGTCGCCGCGCTCGCCCGGCTGCTCGGCGTCGAGGTTCTGCCGGTGGGCGAGGCCGCCGAGGGCGTCGGGCTCGGCGGGCGGTACGGGGAGTCCCACCGGCGCGACCGGCGGCGGTGCGACGGTGGCGGTGAAGTCCATCGGAGCGCTCAGCGCCCGCGGAGCAGCGGGCTGCGTCGCGCGGGGCGCGGGGGGGCGGGCGGTCGAGAGCGCGCCCATCACCGCCGCGTGGACGGCGATCGAGGCTGCGCACCAGTGACGCCAGTGGACCTTCATGCTCGCGCTGCATTGTGGTCCGCCGCGGCGCCATTCCCAAGCCGCCCGTAGCTGGTGCGCGATCATGCCGACGATGGTCCGCACGGTTTCGCGACGGGATCGTTCGTGGCATCGTCGGCGCGTCGCTTGAACCGCCGCCAGCGCAAGGAATCAGCACGCGCTCGTCGACCCTCCGCCCAATTCTTGCGGCACCTGGGCCCTCGCCCCGACCCTGCCCACATGTACGACTTGCGGTGGAGCGCTGGGGCCCTTGCGGCGGTGGTGGCGATGACGGCGATCCCGTCGGCGGCGTCGGCGATCGACCGTTGGACCTCGCCGCACCCGGGCATCCGACACCTCCATCGGGTGCGCCCCGGGGTCGACCTCCACGTCGTGCTCGTCGACCTCGGCAGCCCGGAGGTGTCCGTCGTCGCGACCCGCCCCGAGGATCGCTTCACCACCACCACGGAGTTCGCCCGGCGCTACGACGCCGTCGTCGCCGTCAACGCCAACTTCTGGGGCCGCGGCTCGTGCGGCCTCGCGGCCGGCGGCGGCGAGGTCTACCCCCGTATCTACGAGGACGGCTGCGTGGCGACCATCGGCGTCGGCCCGGCCAACAACGCCATCGCGCTCGACACCAGCGCCTCGCCGCACGGTCCGCTCCCCGCGCTCATCACCGAGGCCTGGAGCGGCAAGCCCTGGCTCATGCGCGACGGCCAGGCGCCCCGCAACTGGGTGCGCCCGCAGCACCTCTACCGCCCCAACCCCCGGACCGCCGCGGCGCTCACGGCCGACCATCGTACGATGATCCTGCTGAGCGCCGACGGGCGGCGCCCGGGCGTGCAGGGGCTCACCGGCTTCCAGATGGTCGACGTGCTGCGAGAGTTCGGCGCGCACGACGCCATCAACCTGGACGGCGGCGGGTCGACCACCCTCGTGATGAACTCCCGCGTGGTGAACCGCCCGAGTGACCACCACGAGCGCGCGGTGATCACCCACCTCGGCATCCGGCTGCGCCCCGGGGCGGCCTGGTACGCCGGGCAGATCACGGACCGCGGGGCCCCGCTCGCGGTGACCGCGGGGCAGACCGCGAAGGTCTGGGTCGAGGCGCGCAACACCGGCCGCCGGGCCTGGTCCGGCGCCGAGGGTCCCGCCGTGGAGCTCACCGATGGCGGGCGCACCTGGACGGCCCGGGCGGCCGACGAGGTCCCGCCGGGGGGCCTCGGGCGCTTCGAGGTGTCGTGGGTGCCGCGCACCTTCGGCAACGCCTCGCTCCGCGCGCGCCTCGTCACGCCCGATGGGGCACTGCTGGTCGACGAGCCCATCCGCTTCGACGTGGCGGTGCGCGCGCCCGCCGCCCCCGCCGCCCCGGCCGCAGCGCCGGCGCCGCAGGTGATGACGGCCTCCATGGGCTTCGGGTGCAGCACCCGCCCGGGGGCCCCGTCGGGCCTTGCGTGGGGCGTGCTCGGCGTGTTCGGCTCCCTGGTCGCGGCGCTCCGTCGGCGCCGCCGCCCGGTTGCATGAACCCCGCCCGCACCTCTCTTCTCGCGCTCTCCCTGTCGCTCGCCGGCGCCCGCGCCGCCGCGGTCGATCGTGTCACCCGACCCTACCGCTGCGTGCAGCACATCCACCGCGAGCTCCCCGGCCTGGACGCCCACGTCGTGCTGATCGACCTGCACTGCCCGGCGGTGGACGTCGTGGCCACCCGACCGGTCGACCGCCACGTGTCGGTGAGCGGCTTCGCGCAGGAGTACGGCGCCCAGATCGCCATCAACGCCAACTTCTTCGACGGCTCCACCTGCGGCCTGGCGATGGGCGACGGGCGCGTCTGGCGGGACGCCTACCGCGACCGCTGCGGCGCGTCGGTGGCCTTCGGCCCGCGGGAGGGCGGGACGCGCCTGGCCTTCTTCGAGAGCGTCGACCAACCGACGACCTGCGAACTGGGCTGGGCCCGGCAGGTCATCACCGGCTGGCCCCGGCTGCTCGACCGCGGGGCCGTGGTCTTCGAGCCCGAGGAGCCCATCGGGATGTACCGCTTCCACCCGCGCACCGCGGTGGGCGCGACGCCGGGCGGGGACACCCTGGTCCTCGCGGTGGTCGACGGTCGCCGCAACGGGCTCGCCGGTATGACCTCGCTCGGGCTCATTCCCCTCATGGAGGAGTTCGGGGCCTCGGACGCGATCAACCTCGATGGCGGCGGGAGCACCGAGCTCTACATCGTCGCCGAGGGGGGCGTCGTGAACCGCCCGAGCGACCGGGTGGAGCGCCGCGTGGGCAACCACCTCGGCATCCGCGTGGTCGACCCGTAGCGGCTTGCATCGTCCGCCGCGGGGGCCTACGCACGCTCCCATGCAAGCTCCTCCCGACCCGTCGCTCGTCGACCAGTTTCGCGCGCTGCGTGAGTCCGCGGGCGGCCTTTGGCTCCACGACCGCGCCGTGATCACCGTCCGCGGCGACGACCGCCTCACGTGGCTCAACGGCGTGGTGACCGCCGACCTGCGCCCGCTCCCGGCGCAGCACGGGATGTACACCGCCATCGTGGCGGTGAAGGGCAAGCTGCTGGGCGACGCCTTCGTGCACCGCGCCGACGACGCGCTGCGGGTGGTGGTCCCGGCGGCGCAGCGCGAGGCGCTGATGGCGCACTTCGAGCGCTTCATCGTGATGGAGGACGTGGCGCTGGAGGCGACCCCCGAGCGGGTGTTCACGGTGCAGGGGCCCGCTGCGCTGGCGGCGACGGAGGCCTGGGCGGGGCGCTCCACGGCCGACCGCCTGGGCCGCGGGGGCGTCGACGTGCTGGTCGACGAGGGGGGCGATGCGCCGAGCGCCGATGGGGTGACGCCGGTGTCCCGGGAGGCCTTCGACGCCGCGTCGGTCGCGCAGGGGCGGCCGCGCTGGGGCGCCGACTTCGGCCTCGACAACTACGTCCAGGAGGCGGCGATCACGGAGCGGGCGGTGTCGTTCCAGAAGGGCTGCTACCTCGGGCAGGAGGTGGTGTGCCGGCTGGAGATGCGAGGCCACGTGCAGAGGCAGCTCGCGAGTCTTACCCAGGCGGGTAAGATCCCGGAGGTCGGCGCGGAGGTGACGGTCGAGGGCAAGGTGGTGGGCCGGGTCACGGGCACGGCGCCGCCCATGGACGGCGGGCCCGCGCGGCTGCTCGCGATGGTGAAGTACGCGGTGCTGGAGAAGCGCCCATCGCTGGAGATCGACGGCGCGCCGGCGGACTGGGCGACGTGATCGGGCGGGCGGCGCTCGGCGTGGTGTTGCTGACGGCGTGCGCGGGCGCTCCCCCAGGGGGGGCTACGCTCGGGAGCGCCGAGGAGCCCGTCGGGACGCCCGACCCCGACGCGGGCGCGCGCATCCGGGAGAGCGAGCTGCGCTGGCTGGCGGCGCACCTCGCGGACGACTCGGACCCGTCGCACAGCGGGGAGTCTCCCGCCGTGCGACGACTGGTCTCGTATGGGGCGCCGGGGGCGAGGGCGGTCGCCGAGGTGTTCCGCGTCGGCGACGAGCGGCGTGCGCCCTACGCGCGCTCGGTCATCGAGCGCGTGATGCGGGCGCATTGCCGTCGCGACGCCGGGAGGGTGGCCCGCACCCGGCGGTGGCTCTTCGCGGCGGCGGCGGACGCGTCCGTGGCCGCGTGGCCCGAGGGCAGCCGCTGGCCGCTCGATCGGGTCGAGCGGCTGCGGTCGTGGGCCGAGCGCGACGCGCCCTGCGAGCCGACGGACTGAGCTACCGCGGCGCCTCGCTGCGCAGCGCGAGGACGTTGGCTGCGACCAGCATGGCGGCCGCACCGACCCCGGCGAAGAGCACGCCCTGAAACGAGAGCACCTCCTCCAGGCGGGTGCCCCCGTAGCCCAGGAACCTCGCGATGGTGCCGCCGATCACCGCCCCGCCGACGCTCGCGGCGACGTTGACGGCGATGTTCCGCTGCACCTCATCGGTCTTCAGCAGGAGGCTGGCGACGAAGCCGACGACTGCGCCCATGGTGATCCAGACGGCGATGCCCAGCATGGTTTGGTCCTCCTGAGGGAGTGGCGTTCACCGGACGCCTTCGTCGCAGCATCGGGCGTACCAGCGCGGGCCCGCGGTCGCTCGTGCGCCGGGCCGCGGTGGCGCCTGCCCCGCGCCCGTGCAGATGCGACACACCGGGACAATCCGCTACGGCGCCGATGATCGCCGCGGGCGTTCGTCCGGGGGTATCCCGGCTGGGCGTTGCGGGTGCGGAGGGTGAGCGTGCCGCCGCCCGGCATCGCGTCGATGGCGTTGACGCAGAGGTTCATCAGCGCGTGCAGGAGGGCGCCGTAGTCGCCGCAGACCGCCCGGAGGTCGTCGTCGAGCTCCACAGCGAAGCGCACCTGCGCGAGGGTGCAGGTGTTGCGGTCGGCGAATTCCTCGGGCCCGAAGCCATGAAGGCGCTGCGCGGCGGGGGCGTTGTCGATGGGCGTCCCCTTCGCATCCATGAGGCTCAGGACGTCCCAGGAGTGGTCGATCATCGCCTGCATCCGCTCGGCGCTGAGCCGGGGCGCAGGCGGGACCGGGGTCGGGGGTCGTTTGGACCCAGACATCGTCGCGCACCCGAATCCATCTTTGGTCCCCAAGGGCGCCGAGGATGGGACCGGAAGCGCCGCTCGGGGCGGCGGTCTACCGATGGGCGCCGAGGGCGCGGGCGAGGGCGTCCACCACCAGCGCGACGTGCTCCTCGCGCATCGCGGGACCGAGCGGTAGCGTGAGCAGCCGGTCGGCGATGGCGTCGGTGCGGGGGAGCGCCGCGGGGACGTCGGCGTAGGCCGCGAATCGGTGCGTCGGGGGGTAGTGCACGCTGGTCTGGACACCCGCCCCGCGCATCGACGCCATCACCGCCGCGCGCTCGACGCCGGGCGGGAGCAACACCACGAAGAGGTGCTGCGCCCCGTCGCCGTAGCGCCCGTCCGTGAAGGCTACCTGCAACCCGGGCAGCGCGGCCGACGCGAGCGCGTCGAGGTACCACCGCCTCGCGACGACGCGGCAGCGGTTGGCCTCCGCGAGGCGCCCGAGCTGGATGCGCCCGATGGCCGCGCGGATCTCGTCCATGCGCGCGTTGGTCGCCACCCGCACCACGTCGTAGGTGAAGGCGTGGCCGCGGTGCCGGTCCCAGGTCGTGGTGGTCATGCCGTGGGCGCGCAGCAGCCGCAGCGCGCGGTCGTGCTCCGCGCTGCGGGTGGTGAGCATGCCCCCCTCGCCGGTGGTCATGTTCTTGTTGCTGAAGAACGAGAACGCCGCCACGTCGCCGAGCGCCCCGCACCGCGCATCTCCCTCGCGCGACCCGGCCGCGGGGGCGTGGGCGCAGTCCTCGACGACGGCGACGTCCGGGCGCCCGAGGGCGGCGAGGCCCGCGCGCACCGCCGCGACGTCTGCGGCGAAGCCCGCGTAGTGCACGAGCACCACCGCACGCGTCTTCGCGGTGACCTTCGCGAGCAGGTCGGCCGGGTCGACGCAGAGGTCGTCGTCGCTGGTGATGTCGGCGAAGACCACCGTCGCCCCGAGGCGGCGCGCCGCGTTGGCGGTGGCCACGAAGGTGAGCGCGGGCATCACCACCTCGTCGCCGGGCCCCACCCCCACGGCGGAGTAGGCGACCTCCAGCCCGACGGTGCAGTTGCTCACCGCGATCGCGTGGGGGACGCCCACCATCGCCGCGAAGTCGGCCTCGAAGGCCGCCACGCGCTCACCCTGCGACAGCCAGCCCGAGCGCACCACGTCGGCGGCCGCGAGCGCCTCCTCCTCGCCCAGCGTCACGTCCGTCAGCGGAACCTTCCAGTTCATCGGTCCTCCAGTACGGCGGCCGGACCGCGGCCCGCGGCGGCGTCTTCCTGGGCCCTCGCGTAGTCGTCCGGGTTGCCGATGTCGAGCCAGTACGCGTCGGTGCGGAAGGCCGCCACGGTCTCGCCCGCCGCGATGAGCCGCGCCACCAGGTCGGGGAAGTCGAGGTACTCGCCCTCGGTGATGTACCCGAGCGCCCGCGCGTCATAGACGTACACGCCCATCGAGACGTCGTAGCGGAACTCCGGCTTCTCCGTGTAGCGCGTGATGTGCCCCGCGGCGTCGATGTCGAGCACGCCGAGGGAGAGCTTCACCGGCTTGCGGTGCACCGCCACGGTGAGGGCCGCGCCCTGCGCGCGGTGGTGGGCCACCAGGGCCCCGAGGTCGAGCTCGGTGAGGAGGTCGCCGTTGCACACGAGGAAGGTCGGCGCGAGCCCGGTGATGCGCTTGAGCGGGCCTGCCGTGCCGCCCGGCCGCGCGTCGCGCACGAAGCGGTAGGTCGCGAGCGAGCGCAGCGAGGGATGGCCCTCGACGTAGGCCATGATGAGCTCGGCGAGGTGGTCGACGGAGAGCACGATCTCCGTGACGCCCGCGGCGACGAGCCGACGGATGAGCACCTCCAGCACCGCCCGGTCGCCCACCGGGACGAGCGGCTTCGGGAAGGCGGCCGTGAAGGGCGCCAGCCGCCGGCCGCGGCCGCCCGCGAGGATCACCGCCTGCATGCCACCGCCCTGCCTCGCGCGTCGTTCATCGCGGGGATCGATCGCACCCGCGGCTCCCTCGCGTCAACCGCCGTCCGGGCGCAGCACCTCGGCGTATCCCTCCCACGCGACCAGCGCGGCCACGGTGGCGTCGTCGACCGGGTCGCACTCGGCCACCGCCCGGCCCGCCGCGCGCAGCCTCGCGGCCGTCGCGGCGCGGGCCGCGGGGGTGCCCACCACCAGCACCCGCGGGGGCCTCGGGTCGGCGCCCGCCCCGTCGCGCGCGAGGGCGACCTCGACGGCCTCGAGGTCGATGGCGGCCCCGGTCGCGGCCCTCGGGGCGCCGTAGCGCCCGAGCAGCGCGTCGTAGCGACCGCCCGCCGCGAGCGGCGAGCCCACGCCGTCGGCCAGCACCTGGAAGAACACCCCGGTGTAATACCCGCGCCCGCGCAGCTCGCCGAGGTCGACGAGCACCCGCGCGCCCGCGCCCGCGATGCCGTCCGCGACGGCCGCGAGGGCCTCGACGACCTCCCCGTGCCCGAGCGCGACCAGCGTAGCGCGCCACCCGGCGAGCTCGGGTGCCTCGCCCGCGCAGCCCGCGAGGTGCTCGACGTGGGCCAGCTCGTCGCCCGAGAGGAGGTCGCGCCACACCGCGCGGTCGCGCGCCGCGACGGCCTCGGCGACGGGCTCACGCACCGCTCCGGGGAGGGCGTCGATCACCGCGGAGAGGGCGCCCGCGTGGGAGAGTTCGACCGTGAGCTCACGGAGGCCGAGCGCGTGGAGGGCGTCGAGGGTGGCGACGATCACCTCGACGTCGGCCTGCGGCGGCGCGAAGCCGATGCACTCGATGCCGGCCTGGGAGAGCTGCCGCTGGCGGTGGGCGCGGCCGCGGGGGCGCCGCACCACGCTGCCCTCGTAGGCGAGGCGCAGGGGCCCTGGGTGCTCGCGGTAGCGCGTGGCGACGAGGCGCGCGATCTGCGGGGTCATGTCGGGGCGCAGCACGAGCACGTCGCCCACGTCGGGGTCGAGGAAGCGGAGCAGCTCGCGGCGGACGGCGCCGCCCACGCCGCGGGCGACGACGGACTCCCGCTCGAAGGCCGGGAGCACGACCGAGGCGTAGCCGTAGCGCTCGAAGGCCGAGAGCACGGCGCGGGCGACGGCGCGGCGGCGGGCGGCGCGCTCGGGGAGGAGGTCGCGCAGGCCCTCCGGGAGCATCGGGGTGTTGTCGGTGGGGCCTTGGGAGTGCGCGCTCATCGGGGCGCGGAAGGTACCAGCGACGCGGGTGCGGTTGGGGACCGTCGACGGCGCGGTGTGCCCGCCCTCGATCGCGGCCACGCACGGTCGGCATGGACCAGGGAGGTGTCCCAGGGGTCCGCGCCGAGGCAGTGCCGCACCGCGGTGCGCGTGCGCCGTCGCCGGAGAAAGCCAGCGGGTCGCGCGCCGGGTCGATCGCCTCTGTGCCCGGGGGCAGGCGGCCGTAGCGACCGCTCGCCATCGCGAGGCGCACGCACGAGTCGGGTCCCTCGATGCGCCGCAGGCCGTGGGCGTCGAACGCCGCGGAGAAGGCGCCGTCGGGGCTGCGCGCGATCACCCGCGCGGGTCGTTCGAAGGCCTGGGGCGGCGCTCCGTCGGGGGCGGCGACGGCGAGCGAGGGGCCGCGCTCGTAGAGGACGAAGCGCCCGTCGGGGGAGACGGAGCGGACGCGCTCGCCGAAGGCCACGGGGCCTGGCGTGTGCGCGGTGGGGGCGGCGGCCAGGAGTAGCTGTGGCGACGCGCAGCGACGCGCAGCGACGAGCAGGAGGGCAGCGAGCTGGCACCAGCGGGCGCTGGGGGGGGGCAGAGGTCGCCACCAGACATCCGGCAACTCGCGTAGGTGTGTCCGGTCGACTGGAGCGGCTTCAGGGCTTCTCGATGACGCCGAGCTTGCCGTGCATGATGCGCTCGGGGAGCCCGCGGAGGCCGATGAATTCGCGGTACGCCTGGAGCGCGCCGTCGAAGGCCAGGCCGTCCTTGCAGTCATCGACCACGACGATGGCGCCCGACGGGAGGCGGTCGTAGAGGGCCTCGAGTACGCTGCGAACCGGCCGGTAGAGGTCGACGTCGAGCAGGCAGAACGACGGGGCGTCGAGGGCGCCGAAGTCGAAGGTGTTCACGTCGGCTTGCACCGAGCGGGTGCGGGTCACGCCGTTGAGCGCCATCGTGGCGTCGAACCACTCCTTGCGGTTGTCGGTGAAGCCCTGCAACTGCGAGCGGGGCTTGCCGCGCCGGTCGCTCTCGAAGGCCACGTCCGCCTCGACGAAGCCCCCGAAGGTGTCGAACGCGTAGTAGGGCTTCTCCATCCCCTCGGCGCTCATGTGCTTGTTGAGGAAGACCGTCGTGACCCCGGCGAAGCAGCCGACCTCGAATACCGGGCCCGGCACGTCGCGTGTGCGATCGAGGCAGCTGCAGAGGAACCCGAGCTGCGACGGCGAGAAGTTGTACTGCCAGCGGTGCGCGACCCAGCGCGCCATCGGGGTCCGGAACGCGAGATCCTTGAGCAACGCACGGGCTTGCACGGGTAGGTCCTGGAAGTTCATCGACGGGAGTCTCCGGAGAGTGAAGGGGGGGGATGGGCGGGGTCGATACGTCGTGCGCTACGCTTTCGGTGAGTAATTCAATCGAGCTCCCTCCGTCCACCGGATGGGCGCCTTGGCGACCGAGGTCGGCGAGCCGGCGCGGGTTGGCGTCGTTGGCGCGCCCGCCATCGCGACGCCGTAGCCCGCCGTGCTGGCGAGCCCGGAGGGTTCGAGCAGCACCCGTAGGAGGCCCCCGGAGGCGACGTCGATGGCGACGAAGAATTCCGCCGCGTCACTCGAGGGGTTTAGTCCACGACGAAGTCGCCCCGGCCGTCGCCGTTGAAGTCCCCCGCCGTGGAGAGGCTCATCGGCGCCACGAACGCCGACCTCGTGCGCAGGTGTCGGAGGGCCCTGGCACCGCCAGCGGGTCACCCGGCGGCCGGCCGCACCGATCGGGGCAGACGAATGCTGGTGAGTCGTCGCCAGCGGCGCTAGCGTTCGCCGCCCAATGAGCGAACGCGCGATCAACTTCAACGCGGGCCCCTCGGCGCTTCCCCGCGTGGTGCTCGAACAGGCCCGGGACGAGCTGCTCGATTTCGAGGGCACTGGCATGTCCATCATGGAGCACAGCCACCGCGGCGCCGCGTACGAGGGCGTGCACCACGACGCGAGCGCGCTGCTGCGCGAGCTCATGGGCCTCGACGCCGACAGCGTGGTGCTCTTCCTCCAAGGGGGGGCGAGCGGCGCCTTCGCGACGGTGCCGATGAACTTCCTCCGCGAGCGAGCCGACTACGCCGTCACCGGGGGGTGGGGCGAGAAGGCCCTCGCCGAGGCGCGCAACGTCGGCGACGCGGTCGACGCCCTCTCCATGTCGCGCCGCTACGACCACATCCCGTCCATGTCCGCGCACGCCGTCCGGCCGGGCAGCTCGTACCTGCACATCACGACCAACAACACCCTCGAGGGCACGCAGTACGAGCGCTTCCCCGACGCCGGAGTCCCGCTCGTGGCGGACATGTCGTCCGACATCCTGTCGCGGCGCATCGACGCCTCGCGCTTTGCCCTCCTCTACGCCGGCGCCCAGAAGAACCTCGGGCCCGCCGGGCTCACGGTCTTCGTGATCCAGCAGGCCTTCCTGGAGACGGCGCGCACCGACATCCCCACGATCTTCCGCTTCGCGACCCACGCGGCGCACGACGGGCTCTATCACACGCCCCCCACCTTCGGGGTCTACCTCATGCGCAACGTCCTGCGCTGGGTGAAGTCCCTCGGCGGGGTCGAGGCCGTCGAGCGCCGCAACGAGGCCAAGGCCCGCGCGCTCTACGCCGCCATCGACGCGCGCCCCGACGTGTACCGCTGCCCCGTCGAGGTGGGCTCGCGCTCTCGCATGAACGTCGTGTTCTACCTGCCCTCCACCGACCTGGACGATCGCTTCGTGGCCGAGGCCGCCCGCGAGGGCATCGTCGGTATCAAGGGCCACCGTGCGGTCGGGGGCATCCGCGCCTCGCTTTACAACGCGGTCGAGCTCGCCGACGTGCAGGTGCTCACCGCCTTCATGCGCGCCTTCGCCGACCGCCTCTCCTGAGCGCTCTCACCACTCGATGGGCAGCACCATCAGGTAGCGGTCGTGCGCGTGCGCCGCGGCCGCCAGGGGGAGGGGCTGCGTCACGCGGCGCACGCAGGCCACCACCGTCCCGGCGTTGCCGATGGTGCTCGACGGACCGCCCCACGAGCGAACGAAGCCCGTGGAGAACCGCAGGTCCATGATGAACGCCAGACGGCCGTGGCCACGCGCGCAGCCGGCGACCTCGGCCGAGCGGGCGGCGAAGTGGTCGTCGATGGCCTGCAGCCGGTCGCACGACGCGCCCGGGACCACCGCGGGGTTGTTGGCGTCCCAGCAGCGCGACACGGCCGAGGGGGAGAAGCGCACGGCCCCCGTGGTGGGTGCGCCGGCCTCGCCCAGGTCGCTGGGGTCGACCGCGGTGCCGCCCCCGTCGGCGCCCGGGGGGGGGGGGCCGGAGGCGACGGTTCGGCCCGGACGGCGCCCGCGTCGGCGGAGGGCGGCGGCGGGGGAGGGGCCGTCGTGGCGGGGGCGAAGAGCAGGATGCCGCCCGCAAAGACCACCACGA
>Ga0247843_1001864_pt1 | contig 40636 bp, 31 predicted proteins | sample LaCruzMarch2017__FD_192420 | JGI IMG/M metagenome (GOLD analysis project Ga0247843, IMG submission 192420) | Freshwater microbial communities from meromictic Lake La Cruz, Castile-La Mancha, Spain - LaCruzMarch2017_8m | ecosystem: Environmental > Aquatic > Freshwater > Lake | place: Spain...
CGTGTTGGTGCTGCCGACGATGTTGCCGCCGTTGCTGGCAGTCCAGCTATAGGTGGGCGCGCTGCCAAAATTGGAGCCCGAGGCGTCCAACAGCGCCGAAGTGGTCACACAGGTCAGGAGCGCTGGCGGCGCGATCAGGGAGACCGGAAGGGTCACGTCTTCGCTCACCAGCACATTGTCCGTTGAAACACAGCCGTTCGTCGTGTTCTCCACCGTCAATATATAGGTGCCAGGATCGCCGATCTGCGGGGTCAGGGTCGTGCCGCCCGAGATAATCTGGCCGCCTATTGTAGACCAGGTGTAGATAAAGTTCGGGCCTTGACTCGAAGCGTTGGCGTTCAGCGTGTTGGATTGCGTGTCGCAATCCAGCCCGACGCTTGCTCCGGCTTCAGCGGTAGGGGCCAGCACGTCCTCGGTGACAAGGATCGAAGCTGTTTGGGTACAACCGTTTTGGATGTTGGTAACCAACAGGTTATAGGTGCCTGGGTCGTCTACCAGGGGTTGGTTGGTCGTGTTTCCGCTCACGATGTTGCCGTCGGAAGTGGTCCAGAAATAGCTGAAGTTTGTGCCCTGGCTGGAAGCAGAACCATTTACCGGGGTCTGCAAAAGATCACAAGTCAAAACTTGCGGCTGCGCGATGCTAGCCACGGGTGGGACGATATCATTTACGATCACCACTGCATCCGTGCCTGTACAGCCGTTGACGTTGTCCGTCACCAATAAGGTATAGGTACCAATTGAGCCTACGGTCGGCGTCAAAGTATTCCCTCCGCTGACAATCGTTCCATTCGTGGTAGACCAAAGATAAACCAGGTTGGTCGAGGACGAGGAAGTGATTGAGCCCGCCAATGGCAAGTTCAAGATCGTACAGGTGAGGGTGTTAGGGCTGCCTGCTTCAACCACCGGAGGCACCACGTTCTCTAACACGTTCACCACAGCCGTGGATGTACAACTGTTTGCTGCATCTGTAGTCAGCAGGGTGTAGGTACCGGGTGCGTCAATGGTTGGAGTCAGTGTGTTTACTCCACCCGTGAGGTTGCCACCCAGTGTGGCCGTCCAACCATAAGATATGGTCGGGCTGACACTGGATCCGTTCGCATTCAAGTTGAGGTTTGTGAGTGTACAAGTGAGCGTGGTCGGTGCGGCAATTACAGAATTAGGGATGTTGACATTCTGCGTTATGAGTACCTGATCCGTGCTGGTGCAACCATTTTGCAAGTTGGAAATCAATAGGTTGTACGTCCCATCTGCATTTACGGTGGGGTTCAGGGTATTTGCACCACTCATGATGAAGCCATCATTGGTGGTCCATAAGTAACTGAAGTTTGCCCCTGCGCTGCCAGTACCTTGCAACACTGTAGAAGTTTGCGCACAGTTCAGTTGGAAAGTCGCGCCTGCATCCACAGTGGGCGGCAAAAAGTCGTCTGTCACAACCACGTCGTCCGTGTCCGTACAACCGTTGATATTGTTGGTAATCAGCAAGGTGTAGGTCCCCGCTGCATCAATGGTTGCTGTCGGGCCGTTGGTCGGGGAGGTGAAATTGCCCCCTATCGTGGTCCACGACAGCGTGAAGTTTGGCCCGCTCGGGTTGCCCGCGCTGCCCACCGAGCCAGCAGGACTCGTGCAATTGATCAGTCCGTCAGGCCCGGCCAGTGATTGTGGCGCTAAAATATCTTGCGGAACGGTTACGGTTTCTGTGTCAGTACAGCCGTTGTCCGTGTTGACAATATCCAGGATATAAACGCCCGGGAGATTGACATTGGGTTGCAAGGTGCTTTGGCCACTCACAATGCCAGGACCACTCCAGTTGTAGGTATAATTAGAGCCTTGACTAGACCCTAAGCCATTTATGACCGTTTGCAGGGTCGTGCAAGTCAGGGTGGCGGGGTTGGCGATGGCCGCTATGGGAGCGTTTACGTCGTTCGTAATCTGCACCGCAGCTACAGTGGTACAGCCGTTTGTGGTATTCGTCACTAAGAGGGAATAGGTACCCGATTGGCTGATGGTTGGTGTGAGCGTATTAGCCCCGCTGACAATAAGGCCATCAGAGGTTGTCCAGAGGTAGCTGAAGTTTGCACCCGAGCTGCCCGTGCCTTGCAGCACGGTGGTGGGCTGCACACAGTTTAATTGGAAACCAGGGCCCGCATCTGCAGCAGGCAATGCAAAATCAGCCACGGCGATTGCATCGTCTGTGTCCGTGCAACCATTGACAGTATTGGTAATGAGCAATTGGTAGGTGCCGGCAGCATCAAAGGTCGCTGTAGGGCCATTGGTTGGTGAGGTAAAATTGCCCCCAATCGTAGTCCAAAGCAAGGTAAAATTAGGGCCGCTCGGATTGCTTGCGCTGCCGAGCGTACCGGTGGGCGTCGTGCAGTTTATTAACCCGTCAATGCCAGCCAGGGCCACTGGCGGCGTCACGTCTTGAGGAACCGTTACAGTTTCTGTATCCGTACAGCCGTTGGCCGTATTGACAATATCGAGTGTGTATGCGCCCGGAAGATTGATCGTAGGCTGCAAAGTTCCCTGCCCACTTACGATGCCGGGGCCAGTCCAATTATAGACATAAGTTGGGCCTTGGGTAGACCCCAAACCATTTATATCTGTTTGAAGTGTGATACAATTCAGCGTGGCCGGAGTCCCGACCACTGCGATCGGTGCATTCGTATCATTCAGCACCTGAACAGAAGCCGTGGAAGTACAGCCGTTGGCCTGGTCGGTCACCAAAATTGTGTAAGTACCTGCTTTGCTGATCGTTGGGGTGAGTCCATTGGCCCCGCTCACGATGATCCCGTCAACGGTTGTCCATTGGTAAACAAAGTTTGGTCCTGAGGACGAGGCTGTGCCGTCCAGGTCAAGTGTTGGAACGACGCAGCTGAGCGTAGGATTTTGCCCTGCATTGGCCTGTGGTGGCACGATATCTTGTGGCACTGGAACCGAAAACGTGGCGGAACAACTGTTGGCCGTATTCACCAGTTGCAGGGTATAAATGCCCGGTGCGTTTACGGTAGGCTGTAAAGTGCCTTGACCACTAATGATGCCAGGACCGGACCAAGTGTAAGTGTAGGTAGGCCCAGAGCTTGAAGCGGTCGCGTCAATGATAACATTTAAAACCGAACAGGTGAGCATTGCCGCGGGCAATGCCGTTGCGGTTGGGATATTCACATCAGCTGCCACATCCACCGAGGAAACAGCCGTACAGCCGTTCACGATATTGGTGACCAACAGTGTGTAGGTCCCTACGGAGTTGGCAGTTGTAGACGCTGTGTTGTTGGGGCCAGAAATTGCTCCACCATTGGAGGCCGTCCAGAGATATGTGAAATTCGGACCGCTGCTGCTGCCCGAGCCGTTAAGTGCCACATTACCCATTGTGCAGGTAATTAATGCAGGCTGCGCAATCACAGCACTTGGAAGTGCTGTGTTTTGGTTGATGACCACCGAGCCAGTATTGGTACAGAAGTTAGCTGGGTTGGTCACCGTCAGGGTGTAGGTTCCTGGCTGGTTCACGTTGGGGTTCCAGCTGTTTTGACCGGAAACTATGTTGCCCCCCCCACTGGCTACCCAATTGGGCACAAGCGTGGAGTCGGTGGGTGGTAAAGCCGGCCCTATGTTTAGATCAGTGACCACACAAGTAAGTGTCGCGGGGTTGCCCGCAGGGGCTGGAGGTAACTGCATATTGGAAGTCAATGCGACCGTGGCTGAAGAGGTGCAGCCCGTATTGATGTTCGTAATTTGAAGCGTATAAGTTCCTGCAGCGTTTACAACAGGTGTCAGGGTGTTTTGTCCTGAAACGAAATTGCCGCCTACCGTTGTCCAAACAAATGTGAAGTTGGAGTCTGCCGACGAACCCACTGCATTGAGCGAGGTTTGCGGCAGCACACAGTTTAACTGGGGCGGCTGGGCTATAACGGTTGTAGGCGCAGGCAACTGTACCACAGTAATCGTTTGAGTGGCCGGGCATATCGTTGCTCCGGAAACCGTAACGGTATAAGTGCCTGCTGTGGAGACCGTGATGGGGTTGGCCGTTTGAGCGTTCGACCATAAATATTGGGGGAAACCTCCAGTTGCCGTGAGCGTTGAAGATGCGCCCGGACACATAGGCGTAGAGGTTACAGAGAACGTAGGCGTGGGCTTAAGTCCAACCGTAACACTATCAGCCCTCGTACAACCATATAAATTGGTGACCGTGACCGCATAGGTGCCCGGTTGTGTCACTATATTGGTAATGCCGCTTGCACCGTTCGACCATTGATAATTGCTAAAACCGCCTACTACCCGCAAGGTATCAGGATCGCCAATACAAATCTTGGGGGAAGTCATGCTAATTGGAAATGGATCCACTTCCCCTGTTTGAACGCCAATGAGTCCTTCACCCGTACAGCCAAATTGGTTGGTGACGGTGACCTGGTAAATGCCCGGTTCAAAAATCGTGATGGAATTGGTAGTCTCACCATCGGGCCACTCATAAGCAACCCAAGGCTGATTCACCTGGATCGTGGCAGTATCGCCTTCGGGGCACATCCGGGTTGGGCCAGAAAGTGTAGGGACGACTGGGGGGCTGGCCGGAACATTAATTTGATCTGTGAACGTACACCCTAATGCATCTGTCACGGTAAGCTGGTAGAGGCCGGGCTGAAAAATTTCGTACGGTGAAAGGCTGCCACCTGGATTATCCGGATTCCAGTTGTAGTTTGGAAAACTATCCGAAGGCGTAACGATTAGATTAACGAACCCATTTTGGCAAAGTGGCGCTCCAGTTATATCTACCGTGCCGTAGAAGAAACTACCTGGCTGATCGTAGGTATTCTCCCAGTGGTTCTGTTCGCAGCCAGTAGCAGAAGGATCCCATTCCCATGCACCTGGGGGTACTACTGTAATTTGGTGTGCTGAATCACCCGTGTTCCAAAGGCCCACATAGGGGACGAGTTGACCAGAAAACAAAAACCTGACGTATGCAGACAACCGAATCGTTTTAGTCGCGCAGTCAACTACTGCTACAGTGACAGGATTACAGTGTCCTAACACTAAAGCATTCGCAATTGAATCGGGGTTGATTTGATCCCCATTGGGTGGATTGCCCGTTGGATCCCCACTGCCGCGCAAAAGATTCGGGATGACAAAAAGCGCAAAAAGTGGGATAAAGCGTAAAAAAGTGTAGCGTTCTGCCATAAACTTTGGATGTTTAAAAAAGGACGAAGTAGTTCAAACGTCCAAGATACAGTCAGCTCAATAAACGCTGACTCTACTTGAATTTTCAGCCGCCAAAAATAACAAATCTTTTTTCACGGTCTTGTCAAAATTAAATTTTCGTCAAAATTTCACCTTTCTAAGCACCGCCGAAGTAACGAAGTCAGCCCAGATGTTAACCTGCAATACCTCAGCTCAAAAAATTCACCGATCGGTTAATGCGCTCTTCAAGCGAAATATAAGTCTCGGTGCGTTGGATGCCTGGGATTTTTTGAATTTTATCCTGGAGTACAAGGCGCAGGTGGTTCGTATCTTTGCACACAATTTTGCAAAGCAGGGCGTAGGGGCCCGTGGTGTAATGGGCCGTCACTACCTCTGGAATGTTGCGGAGATGTTCAGCTACCTCATCATAAAGCGAACTTTTGTCCAGAAAAATGCCGAGAAAAGCCGTCACGTCGTAGCCCAGTTTGTGATAGTCAAGCGTTAGGCTTGAGCCTTTCACAATACCGAGCTCTTCCATTTTTTTCATTCGGACGTGGATGGTGCCACTCGAAACAAAAAGCTGTTTTGCGATATCCGTGTAGGGCATTTTCCCGTCTTCGACGAGTTTCGCAAGTATTTGATGATCCAATTGATCAAGTCGGGGAAGTTCTGAATTATTCATGGCGGCGGAAAACAAGAAGATTAATAGTAAATTTTGAACAAAAATAGATAATTTTTGAAAATTCAGCAGAAAAAACTGCATTAATACCATGATTGACAAAGAACAAAGCCCTAAATTAAAAACCCGACTTCCCTTACTGCTCGCCGTTACGCTGGCCGTCGGGATGTTTATTGGCCAAAAACTGCCGCACTATGACCGCAATTTCAGCCTCGAAAGCCGTAATTCTGCGGGCAATGGTACCATGGAAGAAATTTTGCGCTATGTTGAAGCCAAATATGTGGATACGGTGGATATCGAAAGCCTTCGGGCAGGCGCCATCGAACACCTCCTGGATGGGCTTGACCCACACTCTGTCTACATCAGCCCCGACGAACTCAAAGCCGTGGAAGATGATATGAACGGCGAGTTTGAGGGCGTGGGCATTGAATTTATCATTCTGGACGATACCATTCAAGTGGTCGCCCCACTTTCTGGTGGCCCCTCGGAAATTGCGGGCATTCTCGCCGGCGACAAAATTGTGAGCATCAACGACACAACCATTGCCGGGATAAAGATCGAAACGGGCAAGATTTACAACAAATTGCGCGGACCCAAAGGCTCCAAAGTAAAGGTCGGAATTCTGCGCGGGCGCGAACTCGCGCTGCGCTATTTCGAGATCATGCGCGACGTGATCCCGGTAAAAAGTGTGGACGCCGCTTATATGCTGGACGAGCAAACGGGCTACATCCGGGTCGCCCATTTTAACAGCAATACCTATCAGGAATTCATGCAAAGCCTCAGCCCACTGGTGGAAGAAGAGGGCATGAAAAGTCTGGTGCTGGATCTGCGTGGCAACCCCGGCGGCTACCTCGAAGAAGCCACCGAGATGCTCAGCCAATTTTTCCCGGAAGGCAAACTACTCGTTTATACCAAAGGGCGGGCCGGGCAACGGAAAGAATATAAAAGCAATGGCCGAGCTCGTTTCGACATCCAGAATGTAGCCGTACTCATTGACGAAGGCTCGGCCTCAGCCAGCGAAATCGTAGCGGGCGCTGTGCAGGACTGGGATCGAGGTTGGGTGGTAGGACGGCGCTCTTTTGGCAAAGGTCTTGTGCAAGAACAGTACCCGCTCTCCAATGGCGGAGCGATGCGGCTCACCGTGTCGCGTTATTTCACCCCCAGTGGACGCTGCATCCAGCGCAATTACAAAGACGGACAAGATTACGATCAGGAAAATGAGCGTCGGCTCGAAAATGGCGAGCTTAGCAACGCCTCCAAAATCCAGCAAGCCGATACAACGAAATATTACACGGGCCAATCCCGCATCGTTTATGGCGGCGGCGGCATCACGCCCGATGTATTTATACCGATAGACACTTCTTTTTCCAGCGCATACTTCACGTCTGTGCGTCAACAAATCCCGCAGTTTATGTCAAGATGGATGGAAAATCAAAACCGCACGACGATGACATCCACACTGCCGGAATTCGCCCGCACTTATTCCGTTTCGGATGGAATGCTGGAAGAGTTGGTCACTTATGCCGAAAAGCAAGGTGTGAAAAAAAGTCCCACGGAACTGGCCAAATGCCGTTCTGAACTCAGGCTCCAACTCAAAGCCCGACTCGCTAAAACGCTTTTCGGGGATGAGGGCCTGTACAAAATTTTGAACGACGATGACCCGGCCGTAGAGAAGGCGATACAAATTTTAAAAAGTGGACAGCCCGTTGCGAAGAAGTAATTTACTGCCTATATTTGTAGTCCAAACATTCAAATTCAAAACATGGACAACAACTTTGACAGTGTTCGACAATTGCTTGACGAACTGGCTATCGCTCAAAAAGAGACTGATCTGGTCGTTAGAAGAACCCAAAAGCAATTGGGCGAATTGGGCAACAAACTTGGCTCATTCGCCGAGGGCTTGGCTTACCCTACAGTTGAGCGCATCATGCTGGAAGAATTCCACATGGATACGGTAGGGCCTGTCCGAAGCCGAAAAGGCAGTGAAACGCTGGAAATAGATGCTTTTGGTTATGCCAACGGCAGCATCAATACCGTCATAGTAGGCGAGATAAAAAGCCATTTTCGGGAACACCACGTCGAACAGATAGAGCAGGCTTGCCAGCGGCTATTCAATTTCCTGCCAGAACACCGGGGCAAAAAAGTCTATGGTATGGTCATTTTTGTTAAAGGCGACCAAAATGCCATCCAACTCGCTGCCATGCACGGCATCTACACCGTGGAAGCCAACGACGAGAATTTTAAGTTGAGGAATGGGAAGGGGTTTGTGCCGAGGGATTTTGGTCTAGGATTAGGACAGGTCGCTTAAAAGCAATGACTCAAGCAATGTAATGAGCGATTCGACTCTCGGGAAAAGTTCGGAAATTTCAATTTCGTCAAAAGTTACAAAATCCTTGTAATCAGCATCCTGTCTATACGAAAAGAGCTGATTGAACAGCCTGCCTTCTGCCAAAGAAACCTTGCCCGCTTGAACCAGCTCCTTATTGAAGGCACTTTTTAGGCCAGCATGCGTGAATGCCTTCAAGCCCTGCTGAACAAAGTAAGCTGACACCGCGTAAAAAGAAGCATAATAGAGCCTGTTGACAACCATCTGCCAGCGTTGATTTTCACGCATAATTTCCGCCTCAGCAAACGACTCTTTGGCTCGCCGTAAACGGTAGTGGGCGACTTCTTCCTTTGAGAAACTCATACTGCAACACCGTCTTGTTGTATTTCAGAAAAGATAGGCGTGTTTTCAAGCATTCGCCAATGATCTGTATGCTCGACCATTATACCTAGTACACAGTCATTTGCAAGTTCGACTTCATAAAGACGGTCGAGTATTTTGGACTTAAGCCGAAAATCTAAGGGGATTTTTAACAGCACCAAAAAGTCGTAATCTGAGTCAGCACGAGCATCACCTCGAGCCCGTGAGCCAAATAGCACGACACTCGCCATAGGGTCGAATTCTCGAACGGCAGATTTTACGGCTTGGCTGATGGTATTGTCTTTCTGATTCATAACTCACTTTTTTGCAGGTGTTACTGTCTCTGGACTTGTCAGTTCATCAGCAATCTTTCGAAGCATAGCAGGGTCAGGGTGACCTCCTTTGGTGGCGAGTTCGATGTCTGGCTCGAAGTTCCAGCCGGGTGTGCGAGCGCCTTTGGCGAGCAGTTTTTGGAGTTCCTTTAGTGCTTGTTCCCGCCATATTGGGGCGTGGGCGTAGCGATAGAACCAGAGTTCGGAGAGTAGGTCAGAGTTGTCAGGATTAAGCGCAAGGGATTGGTTTACTTTTTCTTCTGCCTCCTTCTTTCGGTTTGTCCAGAAAAGGAGTTGGGCGTAGTTGCATAATTGATTGGGATCGCTCGGGTTTGCTTCCAATGATTTCAGGTAATAGGTCTCAGCGCCTTCGTAGTCTTTTTTGATGTCTTTTAGGAAAATGGCATAGTTGCCTAATGTGGTGGCATTGTTGGAGTCAGCCTCCAGGGATTTAAGATAATAGACATCAGTGCTTTCGTAGTCTTTTTTGACGTCTTTTAGGAATAGGGCGTAGTTGCCCAAGTGGATAGCACTGTTAGGGTCAATTTCCAAGGATTTCAAAAAATATGTCTCAGCGCTTTCGTAGTCTTTTTTGACGTCTTTTAGGAAAATGGCGTAGTTTCCCAAGTGGATAGCACTGTTAGGGTTAGCTTTCAGGGATTTCAGATAATATGACTCAGCAGCTTCGTAGTCTTTTTTTACGTCTTGTAATAAGCTGGCGAAATTGCCCAATTGAATGGCATTGTTGGGTTCTGCTTCTAGGGCTTTCAAAAAATATGCCTCAGCTCCTTCGTAGTCTTTTTTAACCTCATATAGGAAGCTGGCGTAGTTGCCCATGTGAATAGCAATGTTGGGGTCTGCTTTCAGGGATTTTAGGTAATATACCTCAGCGCCTTCGTAGTCTTTTTTCACATCTTGTAGGAAGCTCGCGTAATTGCCCAATTGAATGGCATTGTTGGGTTCTGCTTCTAGGGCTTTCAGATAGTACACCTCCGCGCCTTCCATATCTTTCTTGACATCATATAGGAAGGTGGCGTAGTTGCCCAGATGAGTCGCATTATTAGGATTCATTTCTATCGCCTTTTGATAATACTGCTCTGCCCGTTTGTATTCCTCATTATTTTGCAATTCCACAGCATAATACCCCACTCGATTAGCATCCGTCATTGGGATATCGGGCAAGTCAGGAGCTTCCCAAGGGAGATAACTACCAATTACTATTTGTGCAAGTTCATTATACCTAGCGGGCAATTCAAAACGGTTTTGGAGGTCATAAGGTTCGAGTACACTCACCTGCTCACCATAGGCAAACTTGCGAACATAATGTATTTCAACTTTACCAAAGTAGCGCTTTAGATCGCACTTGGGCAATTCATAAAGCCTCTTGAACAGGTCTTGAAATAATGGTGTATAGATTTCTTTCCACTCGCGGTTGCGGTCTTCTTCGCTTGCGTCAACACGCGATACAAGGGGGTACACTACGAGCGGACGCATATCGCCTGCGCCCTTTCGAAAAGACAAGGCCCGCTCTATCATCTCCACCACTTTCAGTCCCTGGCGTGTAGGGGTAAAAACAGTAACCAGGGCTTCGGGAAGAATGGCTGTACAAATTCCACCAGTATCTGTCAAACCTGTACGGGAATCAATTAGAATATAATCCCAACGGCTTTTCAAGAATTCTATAAATGCAGAAAAAAAAGCGTAGTGTGACTCAAAAAACCCCCGCCAATCAAACCTTTGAACAGAAGCAGCATATTCAGGGCCAGGTTTCCCGGCTTGCAGCATTTCCAAGTGCTCGTTAGTTTGAAGGCGGATGAGGTTTTTTTCAAGATGATTTTGAATAAGGGAAATGGCTTTTTTTCGGCCATCGAGATCCTCCTCATCTACATCTTTGGGAAGTTTTTGTTTTGCAAGCTCAAATAATTCTATCACACCCGCTTTTTCTTGTAATTCAGATTCACTTATTTTCCCCTTGAAAAATTCAAAAAGTCCCGGTGCCTCCAAATCCCAATCTATCATTAACACCTTTTTACCCCCGCTTTGTTTCGAAAAAAGCACTGCAAGATTTGCCAAGGACATGGAACGTCCGCTACCTCCTTTGAAGGAGTAGAATGTAATGATTTTACCAATGGGCTTAACCACAGTGTCCTGATTGATGATAGATTGTTTTGTCATATTGGAAAGGAAGGTCTGGGCCTCCAATTCTCTTTGATGTATTTCTTACAGAGGGGGTCTGTAGATGGTGGGAGCGTTTTCCCATATAGATTGCATTCAGTCAGAATATCAAGTTTTTTGATTCCTTCTTGGGGGAGGCCAAGTTGAATTTTTTTCACGCGGTCAACTATCGTTTTTACGAATTTTATGTATTTCGCATCTTTTACGAAATTGTCCCAACTCGTTGATAACAAATCCGAAGACCAGTTTTCATAAAGTCGCTTACTCACTTCCGACGGGATTTTATTGTATTTTGGGTCATCGCTAAAGGCAACTGAAATAATTTGGTGGTATTCCTCAAGAGCAAGATTAGCGTTTTTGTTTTTTATCTCGTTCAATCTTCTTTGTTCATGGCCCAAAAAGGCAACGAACTCTTGAGTACAACAAGTACTGGACTTGTGAAAATAGGAAGGCTGGTATGCCATGACGAAGACCGCGCTTTTGCAAAGTGCCCTTGCAAGTTTAGGGTCGAGCAAATCTCCAGCGCTCATTCGAGTCTCATCAAGGAAAACAGGCAAAGGTTTTGGGGAGTCCATTTTAAGACGTGCCTCTATATCAGTTTTCAAGCGCTTAACGCAGTCCGATAACCCTCCATGCCGATAGCTAATAAAACAACTGTATTCAAAGCCCATATTGGAAAACGATTTGGTTTGAACGGTAAATATGAACAGCAAAGGTATTATTTGATTTCCATTGCTTTTTCTAATTCGCCAGCACCTTCTCCTTCCCCCGCTTCGGCGCATCCACCGGCTGAGGCGACGACACTTTCGGGGGCACTCCCTCTTCTCCCCGACGCCGTAATTCATCCTCCGTCATTTCCGTTTTTACATCCTGAAACACCACCTGCACCTTGTAATTGCGGTTGATGGATTTGGCAATGGGGCCAAACATCAGTTGCATCACCGAGTCGGCGCGGGCTTTGGCTTTTTCCAGAACGTGTTCATTTTCAAGCGCATCTTGTCGAAACTGACGACGCAATTCGTTGAACCGCTCGTTCATGTCCTTTTCATTAACCCCGGCCAAATAACCCACGTCCAGTTTGTCCACCCGAGGATAGACCTCATGGGAGAGGATGGTCGGCTCTGGCAATTTTATGTTGAGGGTCCCGCGTTTCGGGCTGAGCGTCACGTCAAAATATTGGTCGAGTTTGAAGCCTGTCTTTATCACGCTGATCGCTTCCACCCGAATGTCAGTTTCCGAGACGGAAAAGCCAAAAACCTTGTACTGCAAGGTTTTGTCAATGCCCATGCGGCTGCGGAGTTCGTAGGTGGCGAGTTCGGCAATGCCCCTTCTCACCTTGTCTTTCAGCAGCCCGCGCGAGGCGCTAAAATCCATGATCTCGGCTTTTTTCTTCAAACGTTCGGCCATGGGCTGTAAGCCTTCGTGGATGGCGATATCGCAGGGCGAGGCCACCCCTTTCCCTTTTGCAAAAAACTTGCCGCCATTCACCCGCAGGAGCGTGCTCATCACCTGGGTCACAAAAAAGCAGGTGTATTTGCCCGCCACTTCGTTGAAAATCTGCACAGCCTGGTTGGAATTGTCGCTGTACCAGGTTTCGTAAAGGTTTGCCGTGGTGTCTTTGAGGGCCACAAAATCATTGAAGTACAAGGTTCGGAGGTACTCATGGTGGCGTTTGTACTCTGGTTCGAGGCGGCGTTTCAGGCTGTCGGGCAAAGCCATCCGGTTGGCAACGTGGTACAGCAGCGCAACGTTGAAGTCATACACCAGGCGATCAAACTCCTTTCTGTTCGCCTCGGGCTGGGAGAGAATGCGCAAGGTTTTTTCCTCGTCCAGATTCGGGTTAAAATCCGAAGGGACGTAGGTCATCCGCACTTCTTTCGGCTCTTGAAAAAAGTTTGACAGCCCACCCCCGCCGCTAAAAAAGGCTTTATAGCCTAAAATGGCAGCAATGGTAATCATGGCAATCAAAAGGAGCTGTTTGCCAAGACCTCCGCCGCCACCTTCTGCTTCAGGTGGGGCGTATGCGCCGTCTGTTTGATGGGTAGACATGGTGTGAAAATGTGATGAATTTGGCAAATGGTTAAATGTGGTTAATGGGATAAATGTGGCGGTACACACATTGACCACATTCATCCCATTGACCACATTTGTCCCTATTTGTGCACAAGATATGCCTTTACCACTGCACGGGATGCTTTTGCGGAGCTTTCATTGTATTGCGGACTGCTCGGATTTGCAAATGCATGGTTGGCATCGTAGCGGCTCACCATGACGGTTCTCCCGGCGGATGTCATATTCTTTTCAAAATCGGCTACCACTTGGTCTGTGATCCATTGATCCTGGGAAGCATGGATGAAAAGTGCATCAGAAGCAAGAGCTTTCAACTTTTCGATATCTTTTTCCGGCATCCCATAATACATGACACAGGCCTTGGATTTCTCTTTCAGCAACAGTGCAGCTTGCAGGGACCAGCCGCCGCCAAAACACCAGCCCATGGTACGGAAGTCCGCCTTGTCGCCCAGATGTTTGGCTGCAGCTTCGATGATCGCGGCGGAGCGCACAGGGTCATTGGCTTGCATGAATTTTCCGGCCTCCTCCGGGGTGGTAGCGAGTTGGCCGTCGTAAAGGTCAATGGCTAACACATTGATTCCCAATTCATGACACCACATGGCTGTTTCGTTTTTGATGTAGTCGTTCAGCCCCCACCATTCGTGGAAAAGCAGGAGGTATTTGTTGGTATTTCCATGGGCTGTCATCAAAAAACCACGCCCGTTGGCACCACCAGGCACCGGGAATTCAATCATTCTACCTTGGTGAACAGCCTCCACGGGTAAGGGGGCGGGATGCGCTTTAAGGAACAATGGGTCGTTGGCGAATGCCGCAAACTCATCTACGCTGTGACACATTGGAATGGGAGTGACTGTTTTGACCGGACGAGCCGCAAACAAAAGAAGGGTGCCAGCAGTCACCAAAGCCAACACGGTTAAGGAGGCTAAAACTGGGAGAAAGGAACGTTTTTTCATGTCGAGAGAATAGTTAAATATGGGCTTAAGAACGTGGTTTTTTGAACATGGTTTTATAAGTGTCAAAACTTTTATCTTTGGAAGGTGCCGAATAGGCGCTAGGAGGGGATCACCGCTTGTACCGCATCTCGATACTGCCTCCCAATTGGAATTTCTTTACCCCCTACGGTTAAATCCGTGGCCGAATAGGCGTCCAAATGTCTCAGCGCCACTAAAAACGAACGGTGGGCCCGCACGAATCCGAGGCCTTCGAAGGATGCTTCCAGATCGCCCAGCGGCATTTTAGTCACGATGGATTTCCCACCTGTAAGGTTGATTCGGACATATTCCTTGAGACTTTCCGCGTATTGAATCTCATCAAGCCATACCCGCACCATTTTTTTATTCACATTGAAAAAGCGGAATGGCCTGGTTTGTATCAGGTGGTCGGAGGGCGTTTTAGGCCTCTTGAATTTTTGAATTGCCTTCAAAAAACGCTCAAAATCAATGGGTTTGAGCAGATAATCCACTACGCCGAGCTCGTAACTTTCCAAGGCGTATTCGTGGTAGGCCGTGGTCAAAATGACCTGAGGCGGGTGGGAAAGCGTTCGTAAAAAATCCAGGCCTTTTAGCCCAGGCAAATGGATGTCCAAAAAGAGTACATCCACCGATTGTTCGCGTAAAGCCTCCGCAGCAGCCATTGCATCCGGGCACCGACCCACAAAGCGCAACCAAGATACTTGTTGGACATAATCCTCCAAAATACCCGCCGCGAGTGGTTCGTCTTCAACAATTAAGCAAGAGAGCATTGGATTGTGATTTTGGATTTACGATTTTGGATTTACGATTTTAGCGCATCTACCAGAGCTGAGGTTTTCTATTGAAGGATGATCTTCATGTTTACCTCAAAATCATGGTTATCTTCCACAATCTCCAACTGGTGGTTTTCAGGATAGAGCAGTTCCAGTTGTCGCCGCAGATTTTGAAGGCCAATACCGGGTATGTTTTCAGAAACCTCAGCGGGTTTATTGTTTTTAATTTTTGCCTCTAAAATATTGTTTTTCAATACAATAGAAATCGAAATATACGCTTCGTCGCGTTGTTCGCTGGCGCCGTGTTTAAAGGTATTTTCGATCAATGGAAGCAGGAGCAACGGTGCAATTTCTGTCTTTGGCTCGTCTAATTCCACCTCCATTTTTATCGTTAGTCGCCCATCGTCGAAGCGTAATTTTTCGAGTGCCACATAGTCGGTAAGGAGTTGAATCTCCTGCTCAATGGGCACTTTGGACTTTCGGGATTCATACAATACATAGCGCAGGAGCTGGGCGAGTTTGAGTGCAACAGGCGCTGTTTTGTCCGATTTAACCCGCGCCAAAGCATAGAGATTATTGATGGTATTGAACAAAAAATGGGGTTGTAGTTGGCCTTTCAATGCCCGCAATTCAGCCTCAGATTTTTCTGCACGAAGTTGGGCTTCACGCCCTTGCATCGCCTGTTGTCGAAAATACATGCGTGCCGAAAGCGCCGTGCCACTGGCTAATACACAGTCAAACACATCGTACATCATCCGGGAACTCCAAAATTCAATGGTCGAATCTGGGAAATGCACCGGAACCAGATAGTATAATTTTAATACCCGATTCAGAAGCCCTCCCATAAGATTGGCCACCGCTGCGCCCCCAAAAGCAAGCCAGGGTTTGGTCTCTCCAAGCCCTGAAAACCGCTCGAAGCACCAAAAACAAAGGTAGGTGGCCAGCATCCGGGCGGGCATTTGGAGACCTTCGGTGAACAGGTATTTGCCCAAATTCCCGTCATAACGACTGTAGGTATAGGCATAGATGAACCAGAAGACCAGCCAAAAAGCGAGGTGGAGAAGCCAACGGCGTTTCATGGGGCAAAGTTCGGGCAAAAAATGGTGACGATGGATGCGTTCTGTGGGGAGGAATCGGTTGTTGGTTGATTATTGAGACAAATGAAATGCCGTAGCGTGATTTTCGCAGCATCAAATCTGTTAGGATTTTTACCGCTAACCAACCGTTTTGCATAACATCTATCAACCTGATGAACCGGGACAGGCTTTGTAACCCCTCGTTTCAATAAGTGAGTCATTTTCAAATACTACTATTCAATGAAGCAAGTTCTCACATTCGCATTTATTTTTTTTACATTTTACACATTTGGACAAGTGCCAAGCGCCCTAACCCCTGCCGAAAAAGTCTATGGACTTTCTAAATTTTGGCAAGAGGTAAACTACAATTTTGTGTATTTAAATAAAGTAGATCAACAAAAATGGGATAGTGCCTATGTTTCACTCATTGATAAAGTTCAGAAAACAGAAAATGACTACGAGTATTATCGATTAATGAAACAATTCTGTGCCATGCTTAAGGATGGTCATACAAATATTGATTTTCCAAAACACATACAGTCCAAACTATTAAAAACAATGTTTGGCGAATACCGAATATTTATAGAAAATATTGAACACAAAGCTATCATAACCCACATAAACCCTTCTAAAAAGGATATCATACCTCCGGGGAGTGAAATCGTAGCTGTAAACAATCTTTCTGTCAAGGAATATTTAGCCCAATTTGTCTCTCCCTATATTTCTGCGTCTACCAACCATATTTTGGAGGATATGGCAACCATTGAAATGCTTCAAGGATTTGAGGGGGAACAATACAAATTAAAAATAAAAAAACCTGACAGTGTAATGATTGAATTGGTGGTTGAACATTCGAGATGTTCTGAAACCGCAATTTATCCCAGTAAAAACCCAACAAATAACTTGCTTGACCTAAAATGGCTTGACAAGCAGATTGCATACCTCGCATTGAATTCATTTCAAGACAAATCAATTGACTCCTTATTTTTAGACAAACTACCCGAACTATATAAAGCAAAGGCAATGATTGTTGACCTCAGGAAAAATGGCGGTGGAGATGGGGAGATTGGATTGGAAATCCTTAAATATCTAATTCCAAATAAAAAGGTGAATGGCTCTAAGAGCAGAACCAGAAACCATATAGCAACGTACAAAGCATGGGGAGAAATGACAAATCCAAAGGATACGACCAATAATTTTGAGTATCGAAAAGCCTATCTGAGTTACATTGGAGAATACTACTATGATTTCCCAAACGCATCTAGGACGTTAAAAACCAGCCATAAGAGATTAAAGATACCAACCGTTGTGCTGATTGGTCATAATACAGCGTCTGCGGCAGAAGACTTTTTGGTGTACGCTAACAAACAGCCACATTTTACTAAAATAGGTAGCCCAACCTTTGGTAGTACAGGTCAACCTTATTCTTTTTCCTTACCGGGTGGGGCTCAGGCTCAAGTGTGTACCAAACAGGATACCTACCCTGACGGAACAGAATTTGTTGGTATCGGCATCACTCCAGACATATTTGTTGAACAAACTTTATCTGACTATTTGAATAACATAGATCCTGTACTTGAAAGCGCTATTAAATTTTTAAACCAAAAACTTGAGTAAAACTGCCGCCAACGCTCTGCTGTATAAAACCTACAGGGTTTCAAACAACTAAACACAACAACTATTTTATTCTGCTATGAAAACAAAACACGCCCTGCACATGGTTTGCATCCTACTGCTTTTATCCCTGACAACCAATATTTTAACCGCCCAAACAACCCACCGTGTCCCCGCCAATTTCCCCAAAATCCAAGCGGCGATTGATGCTGCACAAACGGGTGATACCGTGCTCGTCAGTCCCGGCGTGTACTATGAAAACCTCCAGTTGCGCGGGCGTGATATCGTCCTGAGCAGTCGTTATTTCCTGGATGCTGACCCCGCTAAAACCATCCGCGAAACCATCATTGATGGAAGCCAACCCACACAACCCGACACGGCCAGTTGCCTTCTGATCTGGAAAGGTGAGACGCAAGCAACTGTCATTCAGGGATTTACCTTGCAAGGCGGCAAAGGCACCCGATGGTACGATCATTACATACCGGGCTATTTCCGTGAAGGCGGCGGCATTCTTTCTGAGTTTTCCTCGCCTGTCATCCGTCACAACATCATCCGCGACAATACCGTGCCCAAGGAAGGCGCCAACCTCATCAGCCATGGCGGTGGTGGCATCCGTTGTGGCGATGGTACCCCCTGCATCGAAGGCAATCAAATTATTCACAACCGGGCAGATGGTTACGGCGGCGGCATCGTGCTCAATTATTGTCCGGGGGCAGTGGTGGCCCACAATGTCATTGCCTTCAACGTGGGCGGTAAGGATTATTCCGGGGGTGGGTTCTGGGCAACTGGGGTAGCTGGCACTGTCAACACCTTGATTAACAACACCATAGCTTACAACGAATCGCCCGACCCTGTGACAAAGTTCGGTGGAAAAGCTGGCGGCGTATGGTCCTTCGACATCACGCTGAAACTTCAAAACAATATCGTTTGGGGCAACACTCAGGCGACGGGAAAAGGGGTTGCGAATTCTGGCGGAACACAGCATTTGCTATACAACTGTATTGAAAATGTTCAGGCTGGTGCGGGCGTTATCTATTCTGACCCAATATTCCGCGACACCCTGAGTTTTGTTTTGGAAGCTGGTTCGCCTGCCATTGACCAAGGAAATCCCGAAGCATCTCTGGACGACTTTTCCAGAAACGGTCGCTCGGCAGCATTCCCGGCTAGAGGAACCTTGCGCAACGACCTGGGAGCGTATGGTGGAAGTAATCCGTCGAACCCCGCCTGCCCTGCCTCCTTCCTTGAGTCCAATATTTTTTCAAAAATCCTCAATTCGCCCGTGGTCAGTACTCCCGGCGATTCACGTTCAGTGAATTGGATTGACGTTGACAACGACAAAGACCTGGACCTTTTTATCAGCAATGGCCCAGAGGTTGGGGAAAACAATTTTCTCTACAAAAACAATGGCTCTGGGGGATTCACGGCAGTGACAAATGACCCCATCGTGCAGGACGGGAAACCTTCCGACGGGGCGACTTGGGGCGATTACGACAACGACGGGGATGTGGATTGTTTTGTTGCTAACTGGTACGGAGTCAACAACTTATTGTACAAAAACAAGGGCGACGGAACCTTTGAGCAGGTTACTACTGGCAACCTCGTAAACGATGGCGGCTTCTCTGAAACGGCATCCTGGGGCGATTATGACAACGACGGCTGGCTCGACCTTTATGTGACCAACAGCGACGGGAATTTCAAGAATTTCATGTACCGAAACTTGCACGACGGTACGTTCCAAAAAGTGACCACAGGCAGCCCAGTCACGGACGCTTTTGCGTCCCGATCAGTGAACTGGACCGACTTCAATAACGATGGGAAACTCGACCTGTTCGTGACCAACGAGGGCAACCAAAACGAAAATCTTTACCGAAATGATGGTAATGGTTCCTTCACGAAATTGACCAGCGGTCCACTCGTCACGGCAGGTGGGAGAACCATGAGCAGCAGTTGGGGCGACTACGACAACGACGGCGACCTCGACGTTTTTCTGGCAAATGACCAAGGCAACGACGGGCTTTTCCGAAACGACGGAAATGAAACCTTTTTTAAAATCACGACCGGACCCGTGGTAACCAGCGGCGGCAATTCCTTTGGCAGCCAGTGGGCCGATGTGGACAACGATGCCGACCTCGACCTGTTTGTAACCAATTCCTTTTGGGGCGGCCCCTGGAAAAACTTCCTGTTTCTGAACAATGGGGATGGCACGTTTGCCAAAAACCTGACCGAAATCCCTGCCGTAGACGAGGGCTGGTCCTACGGCTGCGCATTTGGTGATTGGGATTGTGACGGTGACCTTGACTTGGGCGTGGCGACCTGCTTCAACGCCAATCAAACCGATTACCTCTACGAAAATCACAGTGCCGAAAATGGCAACAACTGGTTGGAAATCAAACTGATAGGCAGCACAAGCAACCTCTCTGCCATTGGTGCAAAAGTGCGCTTGACTGCTACCATCAACGGTCAGCCGGTGACACAATTTCGCGAAATCAGCGCCCAATCGGGTTATTGCGGACAAAACCAGCTCAGCGCACATTTTGGTCTTGCAGATGCGGATTCGGTGACTATGGCCATTGATTGGCCCTCTGGTTTGGAACAGTTGTTTGGGAATGTGGCGGCCAACCAATGTTTGACTTTGGTGGAAGGCCAGTCACTAACGAGCGTCTTTCAGCCGCCTTTCAGCGGCCCGGCCAGCAGAACCTTGACTTTGCAACCCAACCCTTCCTCTGATTCGGTGAGGGTGGTTTGGGAGCAGCAAGCAACTGAAATCGTTTTGCTGAAAATCGTGGATTTACAGGGCAGGGTCGTTTTTTCACAAAAGGTAAACGGCATTTTGGGGCAAAATGAATGGGTTTGGAATGGGCGCGATGGGCAGGGAGCAAAAGTGCCTAGTGGGAATTATATGGTTGCACTGCAGGGCAATAACTGGCAAGCAGTCGAGCAGTTGATGCGACTGAAGTGAATAGGAGGAGGTGTGTAGAAGATTTTTGGCAAATTCTTGTAGAAACAAAGTACTCCGCTTCAAGCAATTGAATCCTTTAAGGTTTTAAAAACCTTATGGGATTTCTTGAGATTGCACTACTATTGCAGGCCGCCTCTTAGTTAAGATGGCGGCCTTCGCATTAAAAAATAGCTGCAAATATTGGTAGAAAATTATGCAAAAAGAAAAACGGTCTAAAAAAGAAGCGCAACAAAAGCCCAACAACTATAACTACGGCCTTATTGCATTAGCCGTTTTTACCTTTTTGCTGTTTATCAAGGTACGAACTTGTGATTTCCTTACCGGTTGGGATGACGATACTTATGTGGTAAACAACCCGGCCATTCAACAACTTAGCTGGGAGAATATTAAAACAATTTTCTCCTCCTTTTACTTAGGCAACTACCAACCGCTCTCCGTATTGAGCTATGCTTTTGATTTTAGCCTTTTTAAACTCAAGCCAGGGGCTTATCATATTATCAACCTGTTATTTCATATTGTCAACATCTTTCTTGTTTTCAAGTTGTTCAAGAAAGTGCAAATGAGCAATATGGTCTGTTTCACCATTGCGATTTTGTTTGCCATTCACCCCACCCGTGTAGAGTCTGTAGCATGGATAGCAGAACGCAAGGATGTGATGTATGCGATGTTTTACCTGTTAGCGATCATTTATTACCTAAAATTTCGGGAAGAGAAAAATGTAAAAATGTATATAGCGAGTTTCGGGCTTTTTCTATGTTCTGCTTTATCAAAATCAATGGCGATAACACTTCCAGTGGTTTTGATATTGATGGATATATTTTTAGACCGCAAGTTTGACTTCAAAAAAGCACTGACTAAAATTCCATTTTTCGCACTTTCGCTGGTGTTTGGATTAATTGCGTTGTATAGCCAAGGTTATGAAAGCAAAGCGTATGAAATCGCAAAGGATTTTAGTACTCTTGAAAGGCTTACACTGGTTTTCGTCGCCGTTGGGAAGTATTTGGCTATGGTCTTTGCACCTTTCAATTTATCAGCCATTCAATACTACCCTATCGAACCAGGTGAGCGAATGCCGCTCTGGGCTTATTTAACTATTGCAGGGGTGATCGCGCTCTTTTTTCTTGTATTCAAAAACAAAAAATACCGTTTTGAGATTGGTTTCGGCCTCTCGTTTTTCCTTGTTTCCATCAGCATGGTACTTCAATTTGTGCCTTTTGGCCATGCCATTATTGCAGAACGTTATACCTACCTTCCTTACCTCGGTATATTCTTTATTATCGGTGTGTTTATAGATCATTTTTTAAAACAGAAGAACCAGACCAGTATTATTTATTCGATTTCTGCTGTTTTTGTAATTTACCTCGCGGCAATAACGTTTCAGAGAATTGCAGTTTGGCAAAACAGCATTACTTTGTTTACAGATGTGGTTGAAAAATTTCCTAACTCAGCCAATGCTTACTGGTACCGGGGAAACGCTTACAGAGACTATAAGCAATTAGACAAGGCTATATTAGATTATTCTAAAGCCATAGCATTGAACCCAAGTTACGATGCGGCTTATTTTAACCGCGCAAACTCACTTGCAGCCTTGGAAAAACATGAAAACGCTTTGCCCGATTATGATAAAACCATTGAACTGAATCCTACTTATGCACCTGCTTACTTGAATAAAGCCAACAGCCTGTATGCCTTAAAACGATATGATGAGGCAATGATTTTTTACCAAAAAACAATCGCCACTGATACTTCTTATCAGGCAGCCAATTTGGGAATGGGGGATATTTATGTGGTGAAAAATGAACCTGCCAAGGCAAAGCCTATTTATGAGCAGTACCTCCTAAAGCATCCTACTGATGCACGGGCATTGAACAGTCTTGGCGTGGCACAATACAACAGCAACGAGCAGGCCACCGCTTGCGAATCCTGGAAAAAGGCGGCTGCTTTGGGGAATAATTCCGCTCAAGCGTTCGTTCATAAATTTTGCAAATAAACACATGAAAAAACTGCTTTTATTCGGCATAGCATCCTTTTTTGCCTTCAACTTCCTGGCCCAGAGCACCTGGCATTACCTCCCCAATGCACCGGGTTCCGGGCGCATAGACGATGTATTTTTTATAATAGCCTTTCTCCCAACCCAAGTGACCAATATGTAGACGTCAAATTCTATTTGCCTGTTCAGGATAATCTGCCCATGGGTTTTTATTCAGCGGATGGGGCGATGATTAGAGCAGTGTACTACGAACGCTTGCTTGCCCCGGGCGATTATACGTTTCGGGCGGATTGTTCCACGCTTCCGCCGGGGGCTTATTTTTTAGGGGTGCAACGGAACTGTGGGTTGTATGTGCGGCCGTTTACGAAGTTGTGAAACGCCGCCTAAAACCTCGTAGGTTTTCAAAACCTACGAGGTTTTAATTTTGGAAACTACCTTTTCACCACTTTCCGAACATTAATCCCACTCTCCGTTTTCAACACCACAAGATACATTCCATCCGGCCAATTGCCCCCATCCCAAAAACAACTTATGATCCGAGGTGTTTTATCTGTGTATTCCGTCCCCCACCCCAACCTCAATAATCAACTTTTAGATGCCCCCAAAAGTCAGCCGGCTTCAGGTCCATTACCCTTTTTACATTCCCCAACTCAATCGCCAGCGCGCCATTCGGGTGCTATTGCCGCGCAATTATTGGAAGGATTCTTCCCGAAGATTCCCCGTTATTTACCTGCAAGACGGACAAAATCTTTTTGACCCTGCTACCGCTGCATTCCGGCATTGGAAACTCAAGGAATTTATGGAGCGGCAGCCCCTGAAACGTCAGGCCATTTTGGTCGGCATTGACCACGGCGGCGTGGATCGAAGCCATGAGTACGCGCCTTATCAACGAGGGAAAAGTGGAGGGCCCAAAAGCCAAATCTTTGTCAGCGGCAGCAAAACGGAAACGCGGAGCATGGAGCCAATGCTTGAAAAAACGTATTGGGCGCTGAAACATGGCGGTTATTCTGACCAGCAAATCCGCGTCGTGGCCAAGGACCGGGGCAGCCATTCGGAGGCGTTTTGGGCGAGGGAATTCAAGCCTATGTATGAGTGGTTGTTTCCGGTGACGGTGTTTTGAAGCATTTTGCAGCGTCAGGCTTTTTCAACCAAGCTGCCGCGTGATTTAGCCAATGCCCGTCCCCAGGCCGCAATCTCTTCAAGCATGGGGAGCATCGTTTTGCCAAAATCGGTGAGCGCGTACTCCACACGGGGCGGCACTTCGGCATAGATCGTGCGGCTCACGATGCCATCCGCTTCCAATTCCTTCAACTGCAAGGACAGCATTTTTTCAGTGATCTGTGGAATCTGCCTATTGAGTTCGCTGAACCGGCGCGGCTCCTTTCGTAGATACCAGAGAATCACTGTTTTCCATTTTCCGCTGATGTAACTCATCGTTATGTCCAGCGCGCAATGGTAGATTTTACCTTCTATCTGGATGCGCGTTTCTTTCCCTTCGATGATCATTTCAATTTTTTTAGAACCACATAGCGCACATAGTTCACATAGTTTTCAACAGGATTGGGCCATCTAACTATGTGCGCTATGTGAACTATGTGGTATATAATTACTTTTTCAAAAAAACTTTTTATGCCAACAGATTGATAGTCAACAATTACGTCAAAAACGAAAGCCTACTGTCAAATTTGACAGTACTTGCATAAAGTAAAGTAACCCATCAATTTTGCAGCAAGTTTACAATCAACACTTAACAAAGTCAAAACTTTAACCCGTAAATTTTTACAGTATGAATATCGCAGTATTTGGCACCGGCTCCGTCGGTCAGGCATTGGCCAACCGTTTGGCTGAACTTTCGCATCAGGTCCTAATCGGCACCCGCAATGTAGAGAACGCGTTGGCAAAAACGGAGCCCGATGGAATGGGGACTCCACCCATTAGTGAATTCCTGAAAAGTCAGGCTTCTATTTCGCTCCACACCTTTGCCGACGCAGCAAAAGACGCTTCGGTCATCGTCCTCGCCACCATGGGCCACGGCGCGAAAGAGGCGCTCTCGGCAGCAGGAAACCTCGATGGTAAAATCATCCTGGACATCACCAACCCGCTTGATTTCAGTGGCGGCGGACTGCCCACACTTTTTGCCAGCAACGACACTTCGCTGGGCGAACAACTGCAGGCGGCATTTCCAACGGCCCATTTTGTAAAGTCGCTCAATACCATGTACAACGGACTCATGGTGAATCCACGCGCACTGGGCGAAGACAGCACAGTCTTTGTGAGCGGCAATGACGCGGGCGCAAAAGCGACTGTGGTCGGAATTTTGACGGAATTTGGCTGGAAGGATTCGGAGATCCTCGATCTGGGCGATATCACCACAGCGCGTGGCACGGAGAGTTTGTTGCCGATCTGGTTGCGGGTTTATTCGGCTACGAAGAATGGGTTTTTCAATTTCAAGGTGGCAACGGGGAAGTAGACTTGAGAAAAAAAATTTGACAGGATTTACAGGATGGACAGGATTTATAGGCACTATAGAGCAAAAGCCCTGTCCATCTTAGTGTTGCCCCCAAATTTCCACCACCGGCGGCTCGCCCCAAATCGGAATATCGTTCGCCGTCAAAATTGGATATGCTGAAGTAGCCCCGCCAATATGCGCCACTGCCTGCTGAATGACCACCCGCAGGATCCGATGGTGGCGGATGACATAACTGCACAAAATGCAAGGCTCATGCGTGATACTTGCTTTTCCCAATCTAACCCAAATGGGCATGGTTAATGTCATTCAGGTATTTTATTCCGTTTATTTGCCCATCAAAAAGATCAAAGGAATTTCAAGCCGTCGCCCCCAGGACCGTTCACTGTGATCATCGCCGGGGAAAAATCTGGTAAGCCAATTTTTAGTGGAATATCCCCTTTTGCGCATCACTTCGTCCACCTTTTGTTGAAGGGGTGGGTACATGGCGTCCAAGGTTTGGTCTCCGCAATCAAAATATATTCTATGTTTTTTGGGGTTCGGCAAATGGTGTTTCAGGTAGTTGATCAAAGCATCCGGAATAGGATTCGCTTCCATGGAAAAAATACCCGGCCAATGGGTGCTAAGGCAGGCTGCTCCGCCAAAGACATCAGGATATTCGCACATCGCATACAGGGAAATCAGACCGCCCATGCTGCTGCCAGCGATAAAGGTGTTTTTTCGATCTGAAAGCGTCGCATATTTTTGATCAATAAGCGGCTTTAATTCCGTTACCATGAATTTTAGATAGTTGTCGGATTGGATTTTGTAGCCACCGAAGACAGCATATCCATTGCTGCGTGCTGCTGCATAAATAGGATCCTGTTGTTCAGTTGTGAGCGATTCAAACGGTTTTTGGGGAAAATAGTCGGAATGGCGACTCTTCCCTCCGTTCCAAATGGCGACAACAATGCAATCTCTGATCCGCTTTTCTTGCATCAATCGCCCAAGGGTTTCGTCCACTTTCCATTCCTGATGGTTCCAATTTAACGTGCTATCGAATAGCATTTGCCCATCGTGCATGTACAAAACGCTGTATTTATTGGTCGGGCTGTAACCCGCTGGCAGCCAAATATCTACGTTTCGAGCATCTACATATTTGGATGGAAAGTTTTCAAGCCGTTGGATGCTCCCTGTATTTATCGTTGGAATTTGACCGAAAAGTGAGGTTAAACTGAGCCACACTAGCGTTGTAAGGGTGATTTTCATAGATTACTTCGTTTTGATCCTGCTCCTACCTCCGAATCACCTTAAACCCAATATCTCGCCCATGCCCCTGCATAATTGCCAAATTGATCCACGAGAGCGCAAACTGTTCCAGCAGCACCACCTTGTCTTCCCCGCCAAAATCCCAGCATTCGCCAAAACCCGCGTCGAGGGCCAGTTGCCGGGCCACAGATTTTGCTTTTTCAGAACTGCCAGCCATAAACATATCGAGGGCCATATCGCCGTATTTCGGGTTGGCCATGTTTTCAAAACCGGTGGTGTTGAAGCACTTGACCACTTCACCGCTTGTTTTGTCCGACAAGGCATGATAGACTGTAGCAAACGGCTCGGGTTTTTGGCGTACCGCATTGGTGGCATCAATCAAAATTTTTCCCGAGACATCGCCCATTTCGGCAATGACGTCAAAAATGGCCGTGGGCGGGGTAGCGACCAGAATAACCTCGCACTGTTTCGCCACTGAAGCAACCGTATTGAAACGATCTTCCCCGATTTTCGTGGCCAGGCTGATGTTTTTCTCGCTGAGCGGGAATTTGGCGCCCACAAGCACGGTGTGGCCTGCTTTCACCCATTGTTGGGCCAGTGCTCCTCCCACGTTGCCGGAACCGATGATGGCGATTTTCATGAATTTGAAATTTTAAATTGCTGTGTTACTTCACTTTTCCTGAATATGAAAGCCCAAAGGTAGCAATCAGATCATTTTGCTTCACGGTGTTAATCGTCACATTTTCATGGTCGTACATAAACACCGCATTGAAACTCAAGCCTTTCCAAATTGGAAAATCTAATCCCGCCTCCGTGTGCCAACGATAGTTGTTGCGCTTTTCGATGGATGACTGGGCGAATGCCTCATAGTACAAGCGCAATTTGTTATTAACCAGGTTGTGTTTACCAAACAGCCGAAAAGTGGCCCGCCGCCGTACCCCCTAAAGTAGAATACACCATCACTGAAAAAGGCCAGCGGGTAATGCCCGTAGTGGATGCCATCCGCAACCCCGGCCTGGAGATGATGAAAGAAGTGGACGAGCAAGTGAAAAGTTTCAAGTGAAAAGTTTCAAGTTTAGTGCGGGGCGTGGCCTTGATACTTTTAACTTGATACTTAGAACTTTAAACTTAGAACTTGAAACTTTTCACTTGAAACTTAGACCTTCGCACTTGCAACTTGAGACTCTATGGAATCCATCGCCGACTATTTCGCCAACATCCCCTCCTCCCACCGCAGCGCGATTTTGCTGGGCGGACTCACGTTTTTTTTGCTGCTCGAAAGCGGGTTACCCTACTACCGTACTCCGTATAAAAAAGCGGCCCATACCGGCATTAACCTCTTTTTCACGGTTACCACCGTGCTGGTCAATTTTTTGATGGCCTTCATTCTCCTGGGTACGGCTGATTGGGTGGTGACAGAGAAAATAGGAATTTTACAATGGATGCCAGCCATGCCGCTTTGGCTGTTTTTTGTCCTCGGATTGCTGTTGATGGACCTTGTAGGCGCCTATTTTATCCACTGGATGGAACATCGGGTTAAGTGGATGTGGCGTTTTCATCTGGTACACCACACCGACACGAACGTGGACACTACCACCGCAAACCGTCATCACCCGGGCGAGAGCGTTTTTCGCTTTGTTTTCACAACGCTCGGGATCATGGTCGTGGGCGCGCCGATCAGCCTAGTTTTTATGTATCAATCGCTCTCTTTGATTTTTACACAATTCAACCACGCCAATATACAATTCCCGAAATGGCTGGACAATGCCTTAAGCTGGTTCATCGTCACCCCGGGAATGCACCGTGTACACCATCATTATGTATTGCCCTACACAGACACGAATTTTGGCAATATCTTCTCCGTTTGGGATCGCCTGTTTGGTACCTTTGCCAAGGTGGACAACGACCAACTCGTGTTCGGCATTGACACCCATCCAGACCCAAAAGAACATTCCAATGTGTGGGAATTGTTGAAACTGCCGTTTTTGAAATACCGTTCGCCGGTAGGGGGGAAGTTTGGAAATCCTTCACCGAACGAATAAGGCGAGCCTTATTGGGGGTGCGCCTTGAAGTCGTACCCCGAATTTTTTCGAGATCATATTTTTTTCCTGCAACAAATAATGCTACCTTCGCGCCCGCTTTTGAAAAAGCGAGGGGCAACGGCTTCGCCCCGAAGTGAAGTCGAAAAAAGTTTACGACAAAAACTCCCCGTTCCGCCCACCAAGCGGCTGAAAACCAAGTACTTTATTATGTTAGAAGAAGAAAAAGATCCAATCCAAGAATCTACTGAAAACGTGGAAGCCACGAATGAGACGGTGGTAGAAGCTGCTCCAGAAGTAGAAGCTGTTGTAGATTTATCCGCCGAAGTTTCAACGGAGGAGGAAGAAGCTCCAGTTGCAGAAGAAGCCGCTCCAGTAGCGGAAGAAGTTGCACCAGAAGTGGAGGCCGTTGTAGAAGAAGCTGCTCCAGAAGAAGAATCTGTTGCAGAAGAAGCCGCTCCGGTGGCAGAAGAAGCTGCTCCAGAAGTGGAGGCCGAAGTTGAAGAAGTTGCTCCAGAAGTGGAGGCCGAACTTGAAGAAGTTGCCCCAGTTGTCGAAGAAGTTGCTCCACTAGCGGAGGACGAAAGCCCCAAGAAAAGAACCCGCAGCACCAAGGTAAGCGCTTCTGAAGAAGAAGTAGAAGCGATGCCAACCGCAGGCGCTTATGGCAAACGCCCTGCCGCTAACGCTGAAGAAGACGACGACGAGGATGTACTTCCCTTGCTTGAAACGCTTGTGGCTGATACAGCATTTGACGATTTCAACTGGAATCTGGACAAGCGTGGCGCGATCGTATACACCCAGCAAGAAAGGGTTACAATGCTCAAGTCTTACGACGCTGCATTGCATCAAATTGAAGAAAACCAAGTCATCAAAGGCCGCGTGAGCTCTATCAGCGGTGGCGACGTGGTACTCGACATCAATTACAAAAGTGACGGTCTGATCGCCTTGAGCGAATTCCGCGACACACCCAATCTCGCTCCCGGCGACGATGTGGAAGTGTTCGTTGAAAGCCAGGAAGACAGTCAGGGCCAACTCGGCCTTTCGCGCCGCAAAGCAAAAATCCTCCGTGCTTGGGAAAGCATTGTGGATTCGTTCAAAAACGGCACCATCATCCGCGGTTCGGTTATCAGCAAAACCAAAGGTGGTTTGATCGTGGATTGCAACGGTCTCGAAACCTTCCTTCCTGGATCACAGATTGACATCAAACCGGTATTGGACTATGACCAATATGTGGGCAAAATGATGGAGTTCAAAGTAGTGAAAGTCAACGAGCAAATCAAAAACGCTGTGGTAAGCCACAAAGCGTTGATTGAAAGCGACCTGGCTGAACAACGCGAACAAATCCTCGGCAGCCTCGAAAAAGGTCAGGTGCTTGAAGGTATCGTGAAGAACATCACCGACTTCGGTGCGTTCCTCGACCTCGGCGGCGTAGACGGTTTGCTCTACATCACCGATATTTCCTGGGGCCGTATCAACCACCCAACCGACGTACTTGCGCTCAACCAACGTATCAACGTGGTGGTACTCGACTTTGACGAACAAAAGAAACGGATCAGCCTCGGCCTCAAACAACTCACCCCGCATCCATGGGAAGTGTTGTCTGCCGAAGTGGGCGAAGGTTCTACCGTTACCGGCAAAGTCGTCAACATCGAAGACTACGGCGCATTTGTGGAAATCCAGCCTGGTGTAGAAGGTCTGATTCACGTGAGCGAGATCACTTGGGGCAACCAAACAGTACACGCCAAGGAATTCTTCAAAATGGGTCAGGAAGTGGAAGCCAAAGTGGTCAGCATTGACCGCGGCGACCGCAAAATGTCCCTCTCTGTGAAGCAGTTGACCAACGATCCATGGAGCGACATCGAAGACCGCTTCCCCGTTGGTAGCCGCCACGACGGTATCGTGAAAAACATCACCAACTATGGCATCTTCGTTGAATTCGGCGATGGCGTAGGCGGTATGGTTCACATCAGTGACCTGTCTTGGACCAAGCGTTACGCGCACCCAAGCGAGTTCACGAAGCCGGGCGCTCCACTTGAAGTGGTCGTGTTGAATATTGACAATGAAAAGCGTCAAATCAGCCTCGGTCACAAGCAAATACTGGAAAACCCTTGGGATGCTTTCGACAGCGTATTCCCCGTTGGTTCTTACCACGAGGCTACTGTGCTGAAACGCGACGACAAAGGCGCTACCTTCCAAATGCCACAAGGCATCGAAGCGTTTGCTCCTGCCAAGCATATCCGCAAAGACGACAATTCCTTGCTCGACGCTGGCGAAACAGTAACCGTGAAAGTCATCGAATTCAACAAAGACGACCGTCGCCTGCTCGTATCGCACACGCGCTACCTCGAGGATTTGAAGTACAAAGCCGAAGCCGCCGTGAAAGCCGAGCGCGTCAAAGAAGAAGGCGAAAACCAAGCCGCCATCGTAGACGTGCAGAAAAAGGTAGAGAAAGAAACCCTCGGGGATCTTTCGATATTGGCTCAATTGCGCGAGCAACTAGAGAACAAGTAAACAGATTTTGAGGATTGATTCGATTGATCAGATTGATTCGATTTAGAGATTACTCAAAAAATCGGATCAATCGAGAAATCGTTTTAATCGAAAATTATAAATCCCCCGCTCCCATGTTTTGGGAAGCGGGGGATTTTCATTTTAACAAATATCTATCTTTGACCCTAAATATTAATCGAACCAATCGAATCAATCGAAAAATCGAACCAATCGTGCAACGCCTAAATTTCCTCCCCCGTATCATCCATTTTTTCACGCACCACCCTTGGTGGCTGAGGTTTTTGGAATGGACAAAAACGCATTCCATGCCGGGGCTGAGCAGCATTCCAATTTATAACCTGGTGAAATTCATCTATGATGAGGTGAATGAAGACGTTTTGCTTACCAGGGCAAACAGTATGGCATTCAGTTTTTTTCTCGCCATATTTCCGGGGCTTATCATGCTGATTTCCTTGTTGCCGTATTTCCCCATTAGCATGGATTTCTTCGGCACCTTGCAAGCCTCAATAAAACAGATCATGCCGGGCAATGCGGGCGACATGCTTTTTGAAACCATCCGAGACATTGCCACTATCCCGCAGAGCGGTGTGCTGTCCTTCGGTTTTTTTCTTTCCATCTGGTTTTCTTCCAACGGAATGATGTCCATGATGAGTGGGCTGGCAAAAGATTACCCTACCACTTTCAAGCAAAGGGGAGATTTCCACAAACGCCTGGTTTCCATTCAATTAACTTTCCTGGTGGCCTTGGTATTGGTAGGGTCCATGCTCCTCATCATTATGGGGAACCCGATTCTTAGCTATATCTTTGAATACTTCAGGATAGATTATCTTACCGGAATTGGCGTTTCAGCACTCCGATGGCTGGCGGTGTTCATGTTGTTTTATAGTACCTTTTCAACCATCTACCGTTTTGGTTCTTCCACCTGGCGACCCATCCCTTTTTTCAACTCCGGGGCGACACTGGCCATGTTGCTTTCTATCCTCACGTCCTGGGGTTTCTCATTTTATGTGGACAATTTCGGCAGTTACAACAAACTTTATGGTTCTATTGGAGCACTCATCGTTTTGATGATTTGGATTCAGTTAAACTGTATGATCCTACTCATCGGATTTGAACTGAATGCGGGCATCGCAGTGCTGCGAGACCTGCGAAAAGAGACCCAAAGGGAAGTGGAGATATCGGGTAATTGAGTGTTCGATTACCGCAGAGGCGCGGAGACGCAGAGGCTTTGTCAAATTATCTGCGTCTGTGCGCCGCTGCGGTAATCTATTCGTCATTCCTTAAACCTTTCCGCGTTCCCCGCGTTTTCCGCCGCATGAATGATGTTCTGAAAATCCGCACCCTCGGTGACTTGAAAAAAAGCGGCTACCAGTCTCGCTCCGTTAAAGACGAACTCCGCACCAACCTCCTTCAAAAAATCCAAAGCAAGGCCGACATTTTCCCCGGCATTTTCGGCTTTGACGACACGGTGCTCCCCGACGTGGAACGCGCCGTGCTCAGCCGACACAACATACTTTTATTGGGTTTACGCGGACAAGCTAAAACCCGCATCGCCCGGATGCTTGTCAACCTATTGGATGAATACATCCCCGTTGTGTCCGGCAGCGAACTCAACGACGACCCGCTCGCTCCCATCAGCCGCTGGGCCAGGGATCTGATCGCTGAAAAAGGCGACGACACTCCTATAGAATGGTTGCACCGTGACGAGCGTTACATCGAGAAATTGGCCACGCCCGACGTAAGCATCGCCGACCTTGTGGGCGACGTGGACCCGATCAAAGCCGCCAACCTACGCCTACCCTACTCGGATGAGCGCGTGATTCACTTTGGATTGATTCCTCGGGCCCACCGTTGTTTGTTCGTAATCAATGAATTGCCGGACTTGCAGGCCCGCATTCAGGTATCCTTGTTCAACGTGCTGCAAGAAGGGGATATGCAAATCCGGGGTTTCAAACTTCGGTTACCGCTGGACGTGGAATTCATTTTCACCGCCAACCCGGAGGATTATACCAACCGGGGCAGCATCATCACCCCGCTCAAAGACCGGATCGAAAGCCAAATTACCACCCACTACCCTACCGATATCGAGATCGGACGGAAGATAACCGAGCAAGAGGCCCGCATTAGCCCGGAGCAGCGCAACAACATTAAAGTCCCCGATGTGCTGAAAGACCTGATCGAAGAAATCGCCTTTGCCGCCCGCGATTCAGAATTTGTGGACAAAAAAAGCGGCGTGAGCGCACGGCTCACCATAGCAGCCTACGAAAACCTCTATTCTGCTGCCGAACGCCGGATGCTCCGCAATGGAGAAAAGCAAACTACTGCCCGCATCACCGATTTTTGGGGCGTAGTGCCTGCCATTACCGGCAAAGTGGAAATGGTGTACGAAGGCGAACAAGAAGGCCCGCACACGGTGGCATTGCACCTCATAGGGCAGGCTGTAAAAAAGGTGTTCCTGCAATATTTCCCGAATCCCAACAAATTGAAAAAAGGTCAGGAGCGTGACCCTTACGGCGTGTTAAAGGCTTGGTTTTCAGCCGGAAACGTGGTGGATTTAATGACGGAACTGGAGGCTAAAAAATTCACCCAAATACTGGAGGGCGTAGCTGGTTTGAAAAAACTGGGGGAGGAATCAAAAACGCCGAGTGCCGAATTGCAGACGTATATGGAACTGGTGCTGCATGGACTTTCTGAATTTGATGTGTTGAGTAAATCCTTCGTGCAAACGCGCTGGGTGTTCAAGGATCACCTGACGGGAGCGATGGATGCGGATGATGATGACACGGATTTGAGGGGGCTGTTTAATTGAGTTAGCCCAGCTGGAAAGTGTGCTTCATCCAGTCCAGAAACGGCTCAACGGCAGGTGCATCTGCGTTCAAATACTTGAATTCCAAAGCAATACCAAAAGGTTTGCCCGGCTCTTCTTGCCAGGCTAGCCAAGTGTGCACAAGAGCTTTTTGGCGTTTTGCAGCCTTGAATTTGCAGAAATCTTCCTTTTCCAATTGTGTGATAGTCTTTTCGGCAAAGCTCAAAACCTTGTCACCTTCGGGAATCATATTTGCTACGAAATGTTCAAGGTAACCCGGGCCTTGGTTGTCTGGCATAATCCAGATTCCTACTTTGGGAAAACCTGGCTCTTGTACAATGATGCCGCGTGGATTCGGCGAAACGGAATGCAAAGTATCTTCAGAGAAATGAGTTGCTAAAATGCTCTTGATTTTAGCCCAACGACTCTCGGGCCCTTGGTCATTGGCATCCACTACAAGGCCGATATTAGTATTTGCATAATTTCTAAGCGCCTCTCCAAAATCAATCATGGCGTTGCCAAATCCGCCTGCATTCTTCACAAATTCAGTCCTGAATTTTTCTTCACTAGCATAGCCAATGGGTGGCGGTAGCCGCCGAATCTTGCATAGTTTGGATAGCACAATAGCATCGCTGCCTTCTACAATAAGTATTTGACTCATAATAGTTTAGCGAGGTTCCATTTTGAGTTCCAACATTTTTTCCAGTCTGTCATGGTCGTATGCAATGACTTCAATGGGCCCTTTTCGACTCCTCTGTAAGCGGAAATATTTTCCATGTCCTTGATTTTCTAACTTGTCGGCTACATAGAAAAAAGTCCGCACAGCATCCATGCTATGCGTTGTGACAAAGACCTGAATGTTCCATTCTTTGGCGTAATGGAAGACTTTTTCCCAAAGCGTTTCTTGAATGGAATGGTGAAGACCTGCTTCGAATTCGTCAATAAGAAGCATCGAGTTTTTCGCGCTGACCAATGCTACCGCAAGCCAAAGCATACGGCTCATACCCTCACCGAGGCTTTTGAGGGGCACTGGCCTTAAATCTCCTTCGATTAATACCTTGCTATTACTTTCATTTACATCTATTCTCCGCAGATTTGGCTCCACTATTTTGAGGATACTTATGACTTCTTCTTCTAGGGGAGTGAGCACAATTTCCTCCCATAGGTTTTGAATCGGAAAGTGTTCATTATTAAAGGGAACGAAAATGGGCTTGTCCTGAGGAAAATTTGGGGTAATATTTGGGTTGAGATCTTCTTGTTCAGAGTTTGCCCATTCAACAGTGAAACGGGATTCCATATTTAAACGAGATTTTTCTTTGATCCTTAACTCATTTATGGCCAATGTAAGGTTTCCAATTTCCTCCAATTTATTTCTTGGGAACAATGAGTCATAGGAATCATGTCTCGATGGAGTAAACTCTCCCCGAGTTTTCAACAAATGATTAATGGTTGTGCTTCCTCCCCTTGCCGCCCAAATTCTCAACGCCTCCAACAGCGCAGTCTTGCCCGTGTTGTTCTTCCCTGCAATGAGATTCACCTGTCCAAGTTCTGGAATAGTCAGGTCGTCAAAAAGACGGTAGTTCGAAATGTGAAGTTCTTTCAGCATAAAAGCCTGATTTTGTGCGGTCAAAGATAAGAAGAAGTACAGAAGTGACACTTTTTGAAAAAGTGTCACTTCTAGCGTATATTTGCACAAAACACGATGAATGACCGATCAAGAACGCCAACAATATTTTTCAGACCTTGAATTTTACTTTGGCGGATGAGCCTGAAATTTCTGACCAATAAAATGCGGCAAATATGACAGCCAAAAAAGAACTGGAACAATGGGTTCAGCAGCATCGCGAACTCAAAACTGTGGAGGAAAAGCAGGTTTTTTATCAAAAAATCACGTCTACCCTGGATGCTCAAAGCAGTGAAGCTCGCTTAACTGGTATGCTAGCACTCAAAGATTTTGTAAGTAAGCAACGAGCTAGTTTGGAGCAGAAACTTTCCAAAGAAACATCCTCAGGTTTTCGAGTTTTTCCTATCTCTGAGGAAGACCGGGTATTCTTGCAATCTTTGTTTTACAGGATGAATATTCCTTATGAAATGACGGTATAAGAGGGAACTCCTCAATCCTTTTCCGAGTTTTATGCCCGGTTTGAAAGTCAAAACGTTTCCAGTGCTTTCTTGCCCTCTGCGCGAAATGAATTCGCTGCACCCTGCGAAATGAATTTCGCGCCACCATTTATGCAAATAGGAACTGTAATAAAATCCACGGGCAGTTGGTACAACGTCCGCCTCAACGACAGCGGAGAAGTGCTGCAATGCCGCATTGTTGGAAAATTCCGCCTCGACGACATCCCCCTCACCAACCCGGTGGGCGTGGGTGATCAGGTGGAAGTACACCCCGAGGGCGCTGCCGAGGGCCTCATCAAAAAAATACTTCCGCGCCGCAACTACGTCATCCGCCAATCTCCGCGCCGAAAACACGACCTCCATCTGCTGGCTGCCAACATTGACCAGGCCGTGCTCATCGTCACCGTCGTAGAGCCTATGCTTAAACCCGGCTTTATTGACCGTTTCATCGTCATGATCGAGCGCGACGACATCCCGGTTACCATCGTGTTCAACAAAGCCGATTTGTACGACGCGGCGGACATGGAAAGGTTTGATGAAATGAAGGCTTTATATCAAGGAATCGGCTACCCTTGCCTACTCACATCTACCATCTCCGGCCAGGGTTTGGATGAATTAAGAACCATCCTGAAAGACAAAACCACCCTTATGAGCGGCCAATCAGGGGTGGGGAAAAGTACTTTAGTCAATGCCATTCAGCCGCAACTTGATCTTCGCACGGGCGAAATCAGCGGCTACTCTGGCAAAGGTCAGCACACCACCACTTTTGCAGAAATGTTCCCGCTCAGTTTTGGTGGAAACCTTATTGATACACCCGGCATCAAAGTTTTAGGATTCAACTACAAGGATAAAACCAACATTGCCCACAGCTTCCGGGAGTTTTTCAAACTATCGCCAGAATGCCGGTTCGGCGGCGCATGCCTGCACAACAATGAACCCGGATGCGCCGTACAAGCCGCACTCGAACGCGGCGAAGTCAGCGAGCTGCGCTACACCCATTACCTCACCCTCCTGGACGAGGTAGACGAACAGAATTATTGGGACCGGAAGAAGGTGGGTATGAGGTGATGAAGTGATAGAGCGATGAAGTGATTTGATGAGTACCAATCACTTCATCACCCTATCACTTCATCACCAATAGCAATCTTAGTTACTTTGCATTTGAAATGACTGACACATATCCATTCATCCAAACCCTGCGCGACCGTCTCGCGAAGCCACTCCCCGGTCGCGAAGCACAGTACAAAATGGCCTTTGCCCACCGTGTGGAAGAGTTCCAGCACAGACTCCATCCGCCCGACAACGCCAAAACGGGTTGTGTGCTGCTCTCGCTTTGGGAAGAACTGGGGGTCTGGCATACGGCACTCATCCGGCGCACCGAAAATCCTCGGGATCGCCACAGCGGACAAATCAGTTTTCCGGGAGGACGACACGACGACGGCGACGAAAGTTTTGCCCACACGGCCCTCCGCGAAGCGAATGAAGAAATCGGCATTTCACCCCAAAATGTAGAAATATTGGGGGAAATGACTGATCTCTACATCCCCGTCAGCAATTTTGTGGTGCGCCCATTTGTCGGCGTTTTGAAAGCACCGCCTGCATTTCAGTTGCAACCTGGAGAAGTAGAACAGGTATTTGTGCCGACCCTTATACACTTTCAAGACCCCTCCTCGCGCAGCACCGCCGATGTGATGGTAGGCGGTCAATTGTTGGTGCGGGAAGTGCCTTGTTTTATGATCGAAGACCGCCCAGTTTGGGGCGCCACAGCCATGATCCTTTCCGAGTTTTTAGAACTGATTTCCTGATGCGCCATACGGCCATATTCCCGATTGACGATCTTGTGTTTTGGAAAAAACAACTGCTCTATTGGGTTGCGGGGCATGAATTGGGGGTGTATTTGGATAGTAACGGGTATGTTAGTGAGGAGGTGACTCAGAGTCACCTCCTCACTTCAACAAGCTGGGAATGCCTTGCCGCCGCCGACGCTGCTGAAATTTTGGAAGCCAAGGCAGGTAATGCTTTTGAGCAGTTGAGCGCATTTCATAATGGCAAGGAAGATTGGCTTTTCGGATTCTTTTGCTATGATTTAAAAAACGAAATAGAGCAACTTAGTAGCCAGAATTATGACGGCATTAATCTGCCAGACATAGGCTTTTTTAGGCCAAAAACTGTAGTGAGCATTAAACCTGTGCCGTTTTTAGAAACTACACAGGTTTTGTACATTTTGGAAGTCCAAGCCTCGGAACCTGCGCCAGAAGAGGTTTATTCTGAGATAAAAAACGCAAAATGCCCAGCTCAAAAACAGGAAACCGTCGGCATCAATCTCCAGCCCCGCATCTCAAAATCTGATTATCTGGAGACCGTAGAAGCCATTCGCCAACACATTGCCGGGGGGGATATTTACGAGATGAATTTCTGTCAGGAGTTTTTTACAGAAAATGCAAAGCTTGATCCGGTGGCAATATTCGAACGCCTGAACGAAATCGGGAAAGCCCCATTCAGCACTTTTTTACGCTGGCGCGACCGCTATTTGCTCTCCGCAAGTCCCGAGCGCTTTTTAAAAAAACAGGGACAAAAATTGATTACCCAGCCCATCAAAGGCACCCGTCGTCGTGGAAAAACCTCGGAGGAAAACGAACAAATCCGGCAGGAACTCGCCAGCAGTGAAAAAGATCGTTCCGAAAATGTCATGATCGTGGATCTGGTGCGCAACGACTTTTCACGCAATTGCCTGCCCGGTTCGGTGGTGGTCGAGGAACTCTGCGGCATATACTCGTTTGCCACCGTGCATCAAATGATTTCTACGGTGAGCGGGGTGTTGCCGACTTTGGCATTGGGGTCATTAGAGTCATTGGGGTCATTAAAGTCATTGGGGTCAATGACCAATGACCCTAATGACCTAATGACTAACAACCCCTTAGCCCTCCAAGCCCTGCGCGACTGTTTCCCGATGGGCAGCATGACGGGTGCGCCTAAGGTTATGGCCATGGAACTCATCGAGCGATACGAACGCAGCCGACGCGGATTATATTCCGGTGCCGTGGGTTACTTCGCTCCCGGTGGCGATTTTGATTTCAATGTGGTGATCCGCAGTATTTTATACAACGCGGCTACAGGTTACGTTTCTGCTCAGGTGGGCGGGGCGATCGTGTACGATTCGGTGCCTGAAGAGGAATACGAGGAATGTTTGGTGAAAGCGGAAGCCATGCTGCGAGCCTTGGGTTTGTAAGAAGTGACACTTTTTAAAAAAGTGTCACTTCTTACACGCAAAGCACGTTTTCCCTGTCTGAGAAATATTTATTTAGCTTGAATCATCTTCTTCGTGGCTCTGTCTGTAGCAGTCTCCAATTTGTAGTACAAGGCGCCCGTCGTGTTCAACAAGGCACGATCCAGCGCGATCGAGTTCTCACCTTTGGCAAACTGCCCTTTCTGCTGGTACACTGCGCGGCCTGTCTCATCCAGGATTGTCAGCGTGGCTTCTGCGGCCTCAGGCAAATAGAAACCAATGCTTGTCTTGTTTACAAACGGGTTGGGCTGGTTCTGGTACAGTTCGAAGCCGATGCCAGAGATCGTCTTGCCGCCGAAACGGAAAGCTACGCCTAGACGTGTGATTGCGTTATTGGGCGTCATTGGGTCATTTTTACCCGCCGTAGCTTCCCCGCCTGCCGAGTCTTGGCGGGCAGGAGCGAAGGAGGGGTAAGCTTCTGCCTTGGTGATCGAGCCAGACACCCCCAACATTTCGCTCAACTTACCCGACTTATCAGCCCGGAAACGAAGCGTGAATGCTTGTGCTCCGTCAATGGAGAGGGTTGCGGCGTCCTTGAACACCAGACCGAAGTTGGCTGCTGTCACTTTGTCGGATTCAACAACTTCTACAACCTTCAGGCCATTGAGCAACATCGTAAACTGGAAGCCCTTCAATGGCTGAGCTGCATTAAATGTCACCTCGAACGCTTCTCCGGCTTTAACATCGCGGTCTTCGAGATCGAAAAGTGCCGTGCCTTGGGTGCGTTCCTCCGCCTGCATGGTGGCATTCGCCACGGAAGTGTTGTTCACGTCGCCAATTTTCACACCTACAAAGTCCTGAGACATCTGGTTCGTCATAATATCTACCATCGAGATGGACTCGGGGAACACAGTCTGGAACGGATTACTCGGCGTTGGGAACGAGTACGCCTTGTCCACGAACCTCCATGACGTGTTGTTCGGCAACTCAGTGTAGATGCCCAGAACCAACTTGCGGATCTCTACGATGTCGAACGTGGTGATCGAGCCGGATTTGTTTGCGTCGGCAGCGATCATTTTGTACGGCGTGTTCAAAGGCTCGAGGCCAAGGATATGCTTGGAGATCAACACCAAATCGTACGTCGTCACACCGTTGAGCGGGTTATCGTCCTTCTCAGGGGCAATCGTGAAGGTGGACGCTGGTGGCACGCTAAACTGGTAAAAACCATTTGCATCGGTCAGGTCCAACATTGCCCCGGATAAGTTCACGACAGCTTCTTCAACACCCTCCCCTAATTGTGTCTTCAAAGCGCCCGAAACCATCAATTGGCCATTATTCGGGCAATTGCCCTGATTGTCTTGCACAATCACATACGTTTCGCAGTAATCGGCGTTTCCAGCGGCGTCAATGGACCAGAGTTCCACACACTGCGTACCGAGTTCCGTGCAGTTAAAGGTCACGTTCGTGATCGGATTGCCGTTGCCGTCCACGGGGAACCCAGTACCGGTACCGCACTTGCGGATCCCGATTTTCAATTGCCCGGATGGGGTGCAGTTATCTTCCGTGTACTGGAGGAAGTCAGATGCCCACAAGGTGATCATTCCGGTCGGCATGATGTTTGTGCTCAGCCCGTTGATACACACCACTGTCGGAGCCTTGCAATCTTTCACCGTGAAAGTGTACTCATACTCAGCGTTGTTTCCGCAGCCGTCCGTGATGAACCA
>Ga0247843_1001866_pt1 | contig 40585 bp, 24 predicted proteins | sample LaCruzMarch2017__FD_192420 | JGI IMG/M metagenome (GOLD analysis project Ga0247843, IMG submission 192420) | Freshwater microbial communities from meromictic Lake La Cruz, Castile-La Mancha, Spain - LaCruzMarch2017_8m | ecosystem: Environmental > Aquatic > Freshwater > Lake | place: Spain...
ATACACAATTTTTTACGAATTTTGAGTGTCATGCTGAGACGATGCAAATCACCCCAAATGAAAGGCTTCGCCGACAATCCGACAACGCAGATCGCTAATATAGATACTAATCATTAATAGTACAGCTTGGTTAACAATAATGTTTAAATTAACCGCTACTACTATGTATCATTTTAGCTTACTGTTGTTTCACCTCTCGGACGGCATATCAAACCATGGTAATAGCAGCCGTATCGTGGCTACAACCACCAAATCTGCACCTCAGACCCTCTCATACATGTCTTGCAAGAGTACGGCTACCATGGTTGTCATGCATATATAATATTTGCGCCGATATTGACGATTACATTCAATTGAGAGAGGAGAAGATGAGGGGGCGACCTTTCCTCCCTTTTTTCCCCTCTCCTTTTTCTTCCTTTTTCTCTTCTCCTCCCCCTTTCTCCCCCCTTTCGGGGAGATCTAAAAGTCTTCCACCAGCATGATCTAAAAGCCGCGCCATGGTCTTTTCCAACCTGATTTACATCGTCTTCCTAGTCATCGTGCTCAGTTCATACCATAATGGCAACTCGTTGTTGCTGTTCCGAATTCACATGGACAACCCCACAACGCGACTAGCTTCGATATGATGGGCGTACGTGAACGTTGGCCGGTATTGATATACCGTCTTCAGAGTCATCGGGGGTGGGAGGTTTGTGCCGATGCTGCCGTTATGCCTCCTTCGTCTTCCACCACCAACAGCAAGAACAAACTGACGTCGAAAAAGAGTAGTAGTGCAGCAACATCATCATCATCATCATCATCAGGCGTGGACGAGGAGTTAACGGCGGCACCACGTGAGGGGTGTATTGAGGTACGTAAATTGAGACTACGAATACGTCTCTTTGAACAACATTTACCGTGGGATGCGGATCGTCAACATCAGTCTTCTCCGGCACCCCCAGCATTAATAGCAGGACGGAGTAATAATGGATGCGACGATAACAGAAGAAAGAATAATTATACCAACACAAGTAACAATGACGATAGACGAACAACAACTCAACTGCAACAATATCGAGTTAACAATGACACTCCTGGGTCAGATGGTTGGAATGATAATGCACTTGTTGTGCGTCGACGGAATACACTATTAATCACTACTCGTCGTGGACGGGGTGCGATTATGTTCCGTTTCTTATCCACACGTGATTGTATTGACTTTTGTGATCAATTAGTCTACCTTAATCGACATTTACTATTTCGAAATGATGATGATGAAGTAGGTCGTGGTGCTGAAGATGTCATGGCAGTCAAGGACAATGCTGCAGTAAGCGGAGGAGGGAGGAAGACGAAGAGTGTGAACGAGCCAAACGAATTGCGGATCGATGAGGTCAATTCTGCCAAACGTCGCAGACTTGCAGTACTTGGGGATCGTAATCGTATGGAGGATGTAGGAAGAAGTGTTATAATGCAGACACCACGTCAGGAGGCAATTGTGAATTACCTTGTACAGTTGGCACACTCGCAAGACTTTCGTGGATTTGTGGATGAAATTGAAAGAGGATTGGAGTATGGCGATGATACAGCTGCGATACATGCAGCCTTGGGGGTGTAAGAGATGCGAGAACTTAGGAACCGGCAACCAATGAATGTTTGGAGATTTCATGCCATGGTGTGATCATATTATCCATGGAATATGCATTTTACTGACTTTATATGTACATACGATTATTTAGAAAGAACAGAATATTTAGACAGGATATTTGATATGTGAGGGCCATACATTAAAAGCGTGTGGCTACCCCCAGATGGTGTAGACTCAAACCATCGTCGCCAAATTCCTCAGCCTTGACGCTACTCTTTCAAACTTCCTTGAGGCACAAACAACATTTGCCCATCCTCTAACGTTCGGCTCAGCAGTTAAGCAATTTCCCGTTATCCTATATAATGCAGGTGCCTTTGGTACACCCTTCTTACGTTCACCATCATCCACAAGTCGTGAATCAATGTAACAATCATACCCCAATGTATCTAGCCATTGTGTTACATGTAATAGTTCAGTTTGAGGATTTCCCCCCTTACCCCACATGCCATGTGGATTATCCTTATTCTCAGACAATCGTGGATTAAATTCAAATGTAACTATCATCGCCCCCGATCGTGAAAGCAATGCCGTTGATCCAGCAAGGACTGCTGGGTCTAAACCCTCAGCATCAATCTTTAGCACATGTACGATAGGTGATGATGATGAATATTCGTCCTCAAGGAATTTATCCACTGTTACAACAGGGACTGTGATTGAATCCTTTGTATCATCGGGCACAATACCACACAATTCATCTCCAATTTTATCACATGCTGGATGCCATGCCATATCACCTACCGTGTAATGTAGACCAAGATTATGAATGTTCCATTTTGACAAACCACTATTGTCATTGTCATCGTCGGTACTACCACCTTGCATCAATTTCGAATGTACCAACTGAAGCATATTAAATGTTGCCGGTGATGGTTCGAAGCAATGTACAACGACCTTACGTACAGTTTTTCTATCCACATTTAATGATCGTTTTGAATCATTACATACACCTCCATCTCTATCAATTTTTGTATTCGTATCATGTGCAACCGATCGTATCGCCTTGACTAATGAAGCCGGATTCACCCCAGTCCCTGGACTTAATGCATCAAGGAAGTCAGCGCTTGCATATCCCTTGTTACAGCCAATATCTAGCATAAGGTATGGTTGTTCCTCCATCGTCGAGGATGATGATGAAACGTCATTATTATCATCATAGGAAGCGAAGATATCATACATACCCTCCATCCATACCTGATCTGGACATGCCGAATGAGACCACCATTCGGAGAAGCGTTTATTCATTCGTTTCGTTTGCTTATCGGCCACAGCTGACGTACAGGTTAAACGTGGATACTCTTCTCCCATCTTTTGATCTTCCTTTATTTGTTTTAACATCTTTTTCATCTTGTTTACATCGTCTCTTGCACTCTCGACCTTGCTTCGTAATACTGCCAGTCGTCGTTCAACTTGTGAGGTGGTTTCAACACCACCACCATCCATGCCACCGCCACGATCATTACCACTTTGATGGAGCTCCCCCACGAGGCGATAGTTCACGTTGATTAGTGCAAGGACTAGAGAGGATAGGACAACGATGAACAGAACTTCCCAACGACGCGCCATCGAGACACCGTGGTGAGCCTTGCCTTGTTTCTTCTCGCGGGGGAAGGAGGAAGGAGGGAGAGAGTCGTGCTTGCCCAGCAATGACGACGCATCGGCGACGAGCTCGACGGCACAACGCGGCAATTCGATTCGCCGTTTTATCCGAATTGCTCCACGTCCTCCTCCTCATTCCCCTCATCGTGTCTATTATTATAGTGGTAGGCACATTTTTATCGTCATCCAAAATGGAAGAGTATTTAGCAGAATTTGCTCATTACCGGCAAGGAACGTACAAGGGAATAGTCGATGCTTACGAGATAGAGCGAAAGTATGACAATAAGCGTCAAGGGCAAGGCACTCTAAGTTACGCCGACGGATCAGAGTATTCAGGACAATTAAACGATGGTAAACGTCATGGACAAGGCACTTGCAATTATGTTGATGGAGAAGTTTACATTGGAGATTGGAAAGATGACAATCGTCACGGACTAGGCACATACAAACGGGCCAACGGGAACGTTTACAGTGGGGAGTGGAAAGATGACCGTCGTCAAGGAAAAGGCACGTTCAAATGGGCTGACGGAGAAGAGTATAATGGTGACTGGAAAGATGGCAATCGTCATGGGCAAGGCACATACACGTATGCAGATGGAGCAGAGTATAGTGGTGACTGGAAAGTTGGCGAACTACACGGACAAGGCACATTGAAATTGGCTGACGGAGCAGAGTATAGTGGTGACTGGAAAAATGGCAAACAACACGGACAAGGCACATTGAAATTGGCTGACGGATCAGAGTATTCGGGAGAGTGGAACGATGGTAAACGTCATGGAAAAGGCACGTTCAAATGGACAAGCGGATCAGAGTATTCAGGAGACTTTCATAATGGCAATCATCATGGGCACGGAACATTCAAGTATGCCAACGGGAACGTTTATAGTGGACAGTGGAAGGATGGCAAACGTCATGGACACGGCACATTGAAATGGGCTGATGGATCAGAGTATTCAGGAGACTTTCATAATGGTAAACGACAAGGTCAAGGAACATACAAGTATGCCGAGGGAGCAGACATTGGATATTACTGCACCTTCTTTGGATATTTTTGCACGAAGATGGTTGAAATCCACGATGATATCATGAAGTGGCATGACTTTCATTGACAGTCGGGAGTAAAATGGTCACGTATTCAAACTCAGCGATTTCATTGGAATCCTTCATTGGAGTTTTCATTTGCTAGTGTTCTATAAAATGTGTGTTCATTGGAGTTTTCATTGCATAGTGTTCTATAAAAAGAGTTTCATCTGACCTTTCAGGTTCTTTAAATCCTTCGTATGTAGTTCTAGAGGGGTTAAAAGCTTCGCAAAAAATACCTGCGCAAAAAAGGTTTTTAATCCGTGTCGTCGATATTATCATGAACGCCCACCATCGTAAAATGCTGATTGCGACGAAGATGTTATCGCTACATAATCTCCGCGTCTTCCTCATTGTGTGCATTATTATGATGGGAGGCATAATAGTTTTATTTTCATCATCCACAATGTATGCAGGAGAATGGAACGATGGCAAACATCTCGGACAAGGCAAGTACGATGGAATAGTTAATGCTTACGAAGGAGAAAGGAAGCATGACAAGTCCGTGACGATAAAGTACGCCGACGGATCAGAGTATTCGGGAGACTTACATGATGACAAATATCAAGGACACGGCACATACAAGTATGTTGACGGAGACGTTTACATTGGAGAGTGGATGGAAGGGGTACGTCACGGACTAGGCACATACAAATGGGCTGCAAACGGAGACGTTTATATTGGAGAGTGGAAAGATGACCGTCGTCAAGGAAAAGGCACGTTCAAATGGGCTGACGGAGCAGTGTATTTAGGATACTGGAGAGATGACAAACATCATGAGCAAGGCACTTACACGGAAGCTAATGGAGACGCTTACAATGGAGAGTGGAAGAATAATATGTATCACGGAAAAGGCACGTTTAAATGGGCTGACGGAGAAGAGTATAATGGTGACTGGAAAGATGGCAATCGTCATGGAAAAGGCACATTCAAGTATGCAGATGGAAGAGAGTATAGTGGTGAGTGGAAGGATGGCGAACATCATGGGCAAGGAACATTAAATTATGCCAACGGAGACGTTTACATCGGAGAATGGAAGTATGGTAAACGTCATGGAATGGGCACTTACAAGGAGGCTAATGATGGTGACGTTTACAATGGTGATTGGAAAGATGGCCATCGTCAAGGAAAAGGCACGTTGAAATATGCCGACGGAGCAGAGTATGGTGGTGACTTTGAAAATGACGTTCGTCATGGAATTTGAACGCACAAGTATACCAGCGGAGTAGTGTATTATGGAGAATGGAAAAATGACCAACGGAATGGCAAAGGCATTCGCGCATTCAATGACGAAATATCGTATGACGGAGAATGTGACCAAACAACGCACTCTAATACGAAGTTGTTAGAGAAAGGAGTGATGGAACCTCTTACAGCGAATCTACAATATTAATTCAGCATCTTTGGATATTTTTGGACGAGGATAATCTACGATAATATCATGTGAGTAAAGTGGTCAAGTATTCAATCTCAGCGATAGCATTGGAAGCCATAATGGGGTTTTCATTTGATAGAGTTTTAACTGAAAATCTAGTGATATTGACATTTATTTTGACCTTAACCTGAAATTAATCTAAACTGCTCACAAAACACCGCCAAGATATTCGAGCTGATGATAGAATGATTTTCCGGGAGGATTACGGCTTGTTAATTTTCCCCAGTGGAGAGCGGTTGGTGGTGGTAGTGCTCTCGGTTGGAGACAATTCCCCTGCAGACAACTTGGCAGGTGACTTGCCAAACCATCCGGTCGTCTTCTTCTTCGGCGAGTCGACAGCGGTTGCGGTACTTGCCACGCCACTGACTTTCTCACGTCGTAATTTTCTAATAGATGGTGAAGACTCTTGAATGCTGGCAACAGAGGATGAGGGATTCTCCTTCTCATGATTTATATCCTCCATCAATTCCTTGTCGGGACACAGCTGAGTAGATTCAACCAAATCGTTGTACTTGGCAAGCAGGTTATCGTGACTGAATTGAAGTTCCCTCCATTGATGACGAAGTGCACCCAACTCTGACTCGAGTCGTTTACTCTTCGTCTGTTCCAGTTGCAGCTCAAGCTTGTGCTCAGTGATGCGATTGTCAATCGCAAATTGATGATCACTATTCAATTGGAAAATCCTCGCATTTAACACCTCCACTTCTGCAATGTGATCCTCACGCATGCGTTTCATTTCATCCTCACATTCGTCGATTCGTTCGAATAGGTCGGTGATCTCGCTGTTGCTGCTCTCTCCATCAGCCCGCGCTGCTGATGTCGTGGATTGTACATATGCTAACTGCTGTTTCAACTGCATTATACGTGTCTCGTACCAATCTTTACTCTCTTGTAACTGCTCGGACATCATGGCGACTACTTCCTCCCGAACCTCATTCTCGCACTCGGTGAGTTGTTGACGAAGGTCGTCTACGGTAGACTTGATGATGAAGTTTTCCTCGCGAAGTCGTTGCAACTGATCGTTGCTGCCTCGGGCGATGGGGTTTGTTGTACTTTTTTCAACATCACTGTCGCTGTTACATCGAAGACGTTTAGTCTCTGGATCTGATGATGACTCGGCAGTGATAATCTTCCGCTTCTTGGGTGAAAGTTTGCTAACAATCATCGCAAGACGATTGCCACTTTTCTTGGCAAATGACAATGCCTTCTTGGGCGACGACGTGGACGTTGCCGCACTCTCCTTGACAAACTTTTGACGCTGACGATTGTAGTCGATGGCGCTGATTGTAACATTCCGTGCCGTGGAAGCATAGCCGAGGACATGCTGTGTCTCGTCATAATCATCAGCGCCTGGGTTAACATTTACAATCATGGATGTTCGGGAGGCCGCAGGCCCAGTCAGATGATTCATGAACATATGAGTTAGCTTCGACTCTCGGAATGGGACAACGCCACCCTTGGTTGCAACGCCACGCTTCTTGGGTTGGTGGTTTAGCATTTCGCGCAGGCACCTCATAAGGTTCATTAGTGATGCATTTATGAGAGCCGCCTCACGTTGATGTATCGAATGGCTATGTGTCCGTTTACTCCTCTCACTCCCAGCCAAATCAACGATCCAAATGATGCTCGACTTGCGCTGTCGATTGCTGTTGTCACTTTGTTGGCCATTAGAATTCGACTTTGAGGTGCAAACACTTTCATCGTCCGTGTCGCACTCAGAATCAGCAATAGCATGGGACCGACCTTTACTGGTGGTTACACCGGGGGCAAATGCAATCTCCAGCTGACAAATGGAGTGACTACGACTCGAATTGGCATTGATATTGTTCGAGGCGGTATGTCGAGTATTCTTCGCCGTCTTTAGCAGTTCAAAGCCCTGTTGGACGTTGTTGACTGCATGCCTCGCGAGGCCACGGACGAAGATACGTCCATGACGACTCTCACGAAGTTTGAGTGTCGGGGGCCCATCGCACGGACGTCGCGGCACGTCCGATTTCAGCGGTAACAAGTCGTATATCCCCTCGTTGTAAATCTCCAGGTAACTCAAGTAGACTTGAAGCCTCGGTCCTGACGTCGCCTCGGCATTCATTGCATTGACACGAGCGATTATGTGGTCGAGTGAGCGAGGTATGATACCCCAATCATTGTTTAGGACATTCGTACTATTATCATCCATCTTCTTTTCGAATCCCGATCCCAGGACGGTATGAGTCTTACCCCCGTTCGTAACACCAAGTGTGAATAGGAGTGCCGATTCTCCCAACGATACGACATCATCATCCACATTCTTCGTCGATTGTGTAAAGAGTCCATCAACCAATGGTCTAGCGACATTGTCATACACATCACTCTGTGTCGAATTCGGACCGAATACACCACTGTATGAGTATTCCTTTACACCACGAACCTCGGCAGTCGAGTCCACAGATCCGCCACCATCACTGTCCCTTCCCTCATCGATTTGGGACTTGGTCGAAAAAGTAGCAGCCTTCTTCAATGCATCAGACATTATGGCGAGCTTGTTGTTACTGCTCACTCCACTACCACCACCGCCGCCACGAACGACCTTGGCAGCATTGGAATTTGGTGGGGGGTAGGTACGAATAGTCGTGGGCATGTCATTATTATCGACGAGGACTTCGATTGTATTGATGGCTCCATCGACACCTGTATTGTCATTCGAACAGACCGGTGGTCGAACACGTAACCAAACGGACAGTCGAGTACTACCCTCTACTACGGGAGCTTGATCGGTAGCTTTTCGTTTGAGACTGTTGTTATTGCGATCATCATTGTTGTTGTTGGCTACTCCGCGCATTGAACCGTTTGCCGTGGCCGGTCGGCCTGGTGCTAATGGTGGACGACTGGGGTGGAGATTGCTGCTACTGTTCGCTCTCTTGACAGTGACTTGTGTGTTGTTGTTGCTATTGCTGCGGGGCTCGTAGTCATCGAGAACTTGATTACTGTTGCGTGCAATGCCCTCAGCATTGGCGAAGATTTCTCCCAGATTCTTACCAAAGACCACTTCTGTATGTATATCGTTGGCACGGTCATCGTCTCCATCGTCCTCCTCTACATCATTTTCGATATTGCCGCTGATGACGGAGTTAATGTCGATCTTGCTATCGTCGTCATCGTAAAAATGCGACTCGTCCACCATGTTCTCGTTGCTGCTCTTGTCGTTGCCGTCATAGTCGTCGTTGAAATCTTCCTCTGTCATTTCGTCGACTTTATCTTCAAGCATTAATTTCTCTTCGGTTTTGCCGGAGCCACTGTCACTACTGCCAGTGAACTCAATGATCCTGTCCGTTTGGAGTTCGGAATTATTTGCTGTTTCAATATCATCACGCTTCTCGGGCAATGACGACCCTGCGGAGGCGGTGGAGGCAGCAGCGGACGCTGCCCGTGCTCTGAGCTCAGCCCAAGTTGCCATTATTATTTGGATGCTTTCCTCTCACTTGCCGCCTGCATGCACTGCTATCATCATTATCTTCACGTCTTCGTCTTCGTTGAAACCGTTGGTCGACTTTCGACTTTCAACATGGTATGGTACGATACTTACGTACGTAGAAATTGAAAGATAGATGGTAAAGTGGAGTCTGGTAAGAACTCCCAAAGAAGATCAATGTTGCAATAGATTACTATCAATCATTCAAACATTTTCAATAAGTATGGTCATAACAATATTATATTCTTCAGTTAGATTCACACCAACCCTTGCACAAGACTCATTTACTCTTCGCCACAATATCACTTGTAGCTTTACTCGTCACTCTTATGAATAAAGACGCATACTTCATCGCACCGCTGCGTGTATTATTCGAATCAAACAATACGACACTTCGATATCCTTCTCTGATACATGATACGGGAATGGCAGAAGCACCAATAAAATAATCAGTTTTGGTGACACTGCAGTGATCATATACTCCAATCAAGATCATGGCCACACTTGGATTCAAACACGAAAAGCTTGATGAGGTCTTGGTATTCCAAACCGGATTCAGACCATTCCCTTCCACGACATTCGTCTTGAATACGGGCGACGGCAGCAATGCTCCAGGCGAGCCATCATACATCGTAACTCTCACAAAAGGACTTATTGTAGACGAAGAGCTCTTTTCAGCAGACTTGGGAAGGCCGAATCCACTTAAAATTTGGATACTTAATTCCCTTGGATTGGTACAATCTAACGGACTACTCCTACTTGTTGAATTCATACCCTTCTTTCCACTGCATAAGTATTCAGGCTTCAGTACATACCCTCGGCCACCATTCTCGCGAAATCGTCCATCGTTTAAGAGTATAAACTTATTTCGAATGAAATTCATCGATGCGAACTGACATCCCATCGCCCAGGGAAGTATTGGATTGTAATTTCGAGATGAAGATCCGGGATAGACTCGTGAGAAGTGGGTCTTATTAAACTCAACCCAAAGCTTCCATTCTTCCTTCCCCTGTTCGGCCTTCGTCACAGCCTTGGCATCGGGAAAGCTGTGCATGGCATGATTGGGAAGTGTCGAGCTCTTATCCCAATTTCTATGATTGCAGCTGTGCAGTGTAGTCAACTTAGCCAATGAAGATGATACAGGCTGCATCCTCTTTTTCTTCTCCTTGTACCTCTTGGCGATTATCAGGGCTCCAGCTTTTTCGTCGGCTACGGCTTTGGCGTCATCGTATTTCTTCTGCAAATCCTCAACTTCATCAAGCATAGCATATGCATTTTCACATGAGTTGAATGCCAAGAGTTCTGCCTGAAGAGCGGACTCTCGATAAAGCAACTCAGCCATTGCATCTCTTTCCAGATTTGCAAGATTTACACAGTTGGTCTCGTGCATCTGCTTCGCTCGAGCGGCCCTTTCAAGCGCTTCTTCTTTAGATTCTTTCGCAGCCTCATAAATCAGCCAGGCTGCATCCCGACTCTCCTGAACAATTGTGACATTCACTTCAAGGTGCGAAGTGTCTTGCATAGCAGCCGCTTCTTGAGAAAGCCGCTCGGCTTCTTGTCGAGTGGCCAAAGCAATATCGTTTGCTTCTTTTGCGGCTTTCTCCGCCTCCTCAAGCTGTGTCTCTATGCTAGTCAGAACAGCATCACTGGTTTCTGCACGTTGCTTTGCATTAACTCGTGCTGCTAGTCGGAGATCTGCCGCTTCGCGCTCTTCGAGAGCGTGCTCTTCCAATTGAAAGGCGATTGACATCAAATGATCCGCTTGCGCTCTTGCAGTTGTAGCGACTTTGGCCTGGATGTTCAGCTTTCTTTGAAGATCTTCAATTGCATTTTCAAGCTTTCGAGTACTCGACTCATACCCCACCTTGTCCGTCAAGGCTTGTTCCATCTTACCCAAATGAATCTTTCGCTCTTTGCTAATCTTATTATGAGAGCCTAAAGACCCGTCATCATCAGTCGAGAAGCCCATCGACTTCGACCGGCTAATCTGATCAGTCAACAACCCCGCCTGGATCACAGCATCATCTGCACGATCTCGTGCAGCATTGACCGCGTTTCTTGAACCGTTAAGTTTCTGCTGCGCTTTGACCAGCTGGGTTTCAAGATCATCTTCCAATTGGGATTCTCTCTCGACCATCGACTTCGCGGCTTCTGCGTTGGCACGGGCCTTCTTGGCACGGGTTTCTGTTTCTCTTGCTCGTTGCTCACTAATATTTGCCTCAGCATCCGCTGTTCCTGCTACAGTCTCCGACGATACTGCTTGATTATGTGACTTATGTAACAGGGCCTTAACTGCCATGACACGTCGCTCTGCATTCTCTGCATATTCACGATTAATCCTAGCTAATGACAGCGATCGTTCAGCGTTCTCTCTTAGCTCGCGGTTACTCATCATCACCACTTGCAACTCTTCTTTTGCATCTGCAAGAGCAGCTTCTTTATCGGTGATGTCCTCTCGAGCAATATCAAACAATTCCATTTCACTCCTTGCATCAATCGTGGCTGCGATGGCATGCAAACGTGACTCCTCTACGCTCTCGGCAAAAGCTTGCGCGACCTCCATTGCATGATCTGTGGGTTCTTTTACCTTGGCCGCACCATCCATGCTTAACTCTATCTCAGTTCCCTCATCAGGTATCGTGCCTGTTTCCTCTCTCTTCTTCTTCAGCTCGTCATAGGTCATATTGATGTCTCGAAGCAATGCATCAGCGTGTTTTTGCGACTGTTGTGCACGGTGCCTAGTATCAAGTAACTGATTATAGGCTGCATCGGCAGCCGCACTGGCCTCTAATTGTTGAGACCTGGCAGCTTGAAATAGCTCCTCTGTCGTGAGCACCTGTGCATCAGGAGATTTAATAGACCCCGTCGAGCTGAATCCGACTACGTTCTCTAGCATATCATCCTCTGAGTCATAGTCTGTGAAAGACGGTGGTGTCAAATTTCTATTCTCATCATCAAAGTCATCATTCAACGTGAATCCTTCACTAACACCCTTATTAATCAACGGCAGCTTACTTTGAATTACAACCTTACCCCTCAATTGAGCAGGGCTTGGAAGTGGATCAGTAGCCTTCGTTGCTGGATTCGGTACATATAATTGATTCCTATTACCAAGAATCTTTGCAATATCGGATGTCATCTTCTCTTGGAAAAGTAGGGAGCAATGATTTTCAATCAAAAGAATGATTGGTAATGAATTCGGTTCGGCTTGGAGGAAGTGACTGATTGTGAGAATGACATCCATAAAGAGCAGACTGCTGTTGCTACTGCTGGGCTTGCTTTCAATGCTGTGTTCCGAAAAAGAGGATGTTCCGACGCAAACCACAGGACCACCCCCTCTAGGGCCATCCCATACATCCAGCTCAATGGCTCTGGCACCGCGATAGAGTGCCAAGGTATAGGACTGTAAATCTGTCTTTCCCAATTGTTGTTTGGAATTTGCAGCCCCCGACGACGCAGTCGTTCGACGCAAATATGTGTCATGACTAGTGTTAATCCAATAATTGTTCAACGGCTCGGTCATATAGCCATCCATGGGACACACACGTTCGGGATCGAATATGTCATTTGACTCTAGCAGCAAATACCGCCCAAAGGCCTCAAACGTAATGTACTCCCTCTCCCAGGTAACACCCTCCTTCGTTGTGCCATATCCAGAAAAAATCGATAACGCATCATCCAACTGAGGTGATACTCTACGTCCATTCAATTGGTGGAATAATTCCTTCACATCTTGCAATGTCATATTCATCATCTTCTGCTTCTCATGCATAAAAGTTAGAAAGTCCTGGGCCGAAATGGCACAAGAATCGCCCGACTGAGTCTGTGCAACTTCTTGAAATAGTATCTTACGCGGATCTTCAATGGCCCCATTTTGTTCACCATTCACTTTCCCCACCGTCGACGTTTTCATTCCACGTTGACGCAGTACCTCGAGTAACCGTACAACCTCGAACATTTCCAACCCCCCCGATTGTGTATTATTAGGCCGTGCCAACGATTGACAGAATGCATTATACATAGCAGTTGCCTCGGCTTTTGTTACTGGTGCATTCCACCGTTTGCATAATGTGGCCCAGTCGGAACACGAAACCAAACACCCTCCTCCTCCTACTACTACTTGATCGCCCGGTACTAAACTTTTACCCATATCCACGAGATGGTATTGAATGAATGCATAATCAGGATTGGCGCATGGTTCCTCCACTTTAAAGAATGCCAATAAATCCTCGAGCGTGCGTGTTAACGCATCATAATCATCCTTCGATGGGATGATCAAATCGAGCGAATCCTCGGCCGCATCCATAACGCTATGGATGCCCTTGCTCTTCTTAATCGTCCGAACGAGTTTATCTGCCGTCGAATTATACGCCGGACGGTAGATGATGCTGAGCGATAGGGGCGCATTGGCGCTCATCGATACACGTTTTCCCGCGGCCCGTGCCTTGATGAATCGACGCGATTGTTGTCCCAATTGCATCCGCACGACGCGGCTCAAATCCACCTCGTTCCGCTGTTCGGCGCTCCCGAGGTGCGATATTTCGGACGCCACGCCCGTGGCCACGCTGGCTCCATCGTCGGTAGTAGTAGTAGTAGTGTATTTTCGACTCGTTATACCCTGCTTCAACATACTCATAACGCGTCCCTGTGGTTTATGACTGGTAATGTACACGGTACGATTATTCGGAGCAATAGCGAGTTGACGTGGTTGTTGTTTCCCATTCTGAATATATATATTACAATATTATAAGTGTACACCATGATGCATGTGTGAATAGGTTGTGTGGAGGAAAACATCGAGATGAATATATATATATATATATACACATGGGACATTATATATATTTTACATACCTTGGAAACCTTGATCACTTCCATACCACCCTGATAATTGGTAGTAGTGTCCATAATATCCATTCGCAAAATAGGTGGTAATACATAATTCTCGAGAGAGTTGCCCGAGTGCGGTGGTCGTGGTCCACCACCGCCATCGTCGCCACTAACAACATTGGACAAATCTCTTAATATATCGTTTGCCGAGGAGGGCGATGACGGCGTAATCGCATCAGGAGGAGGAGGAGGTGGCGGGGGTGGTGGAGGTATAATATCATTATTTCCATCCCCCTTTCTGCTGCTGCTGATGCCGCCAACACCCAGCATTGCTTTCATCCTATTGGATGGAGATATGATCCCATTGTTCCCCCCGGAGCCGGAAGACTGAAGGAGCGTCATTGCCGACGATCCCGTCATGGATGTAAATGATTTTAATCCCAATATAGATTTCTCCAGTACTGCTCGTTTGCTGTTACTATTTTTCGGAAGCTCGGACGATTGCGGCTCCTCCTCCTCCTCCCTCGGATGTTCATATTCAATCGCCCGTTCTTCCTCAAGTGGCGGCGGTGGTGGCGGCGTTCCTACCGCCGGTGGCTCCATCGTCGATATTGGGGTGTCCGGAGGATGATGATGATATAACGGCACGCTCAGTGTACTGACTGGCATGATGCTACTGGCTTCGTCGTCTGCCTCGCTCTCGTGGCGATGATTAAAATAATTATTCGCTCGCGTAGTATTCTTAACTTTTTGGGTCAACTCGGAACGGTGCGTCAACTCAGAGCGTTTCTTCCTGTTCATGGCGCACTCTCCCAGAGTTCAATCCGATATAATTGCGCTTTTCTTCCTGCGGTTTAGGTCGTGTATGGTACGGCATTGTCCGCAGGCGGGACAAACAATCTGTCCGGGCCTTCGGACGGTGTGTCTAAAACGACTCCGAGCGAAAGAAGGGCGGAGGAACGTCAAACTTGCTGGATCAGCTCAAACGCTGTGGTTTGACACACGGCCGGAGGGAAAAAATGATTTTAGCAACATCGCCGATAGTCGTGTGCGAGGAATAGTAAACTTAACATTAGGAATATTTATCGCTGCCTCTAGACCCAGTGTCACCCAAGAAGAGTCTTCATACGCCGAAGGCATTATATAAGCCAGACGGCGTTGTGTCCCCCCACTAATTATATATATATCATGGGAGCGTCGGCATCGAAGGTCAAATTCCGCGAATCGCTAACATCCCTGACCACGCGCGACGTATCCGCGTCGGATGCCGAATTCTGGGACGAATTGTGGAAGATCCCATCGTCGTCCGAGGAGGTATTCGAACTCCTGACGCCCGCCGCCGCACGACGACTGCGCGACGACCGGTTCGACAACCTCGCCACGTTGTTCACGCAGGCCACGGCACAATTGTGCCAGATCGTCGAAACGCCATATACGATCTACTTCGATCAGGCGCTGAATTGCGTACGCGTCTTGACGCGCGTGGTGCCGTTCCTATTGGAGAAGGGCGATTTGGGCATGAACGATCCCAACGTGGAATTACTCTGTTGGGGCGAAAAGACGTCGGCGGCGGGGATTGATAGGGGTGGCGGCATTGCCGGTGGTGGTGGTGGTCGATTCGACAGACTCGGCGGTGGGAACAAGGAGAACAAAATGGGAAAATCGGGGCGGGGTGGTGGTAGACGGACGAAAAAGAAGAAGAGTAATGCCGCGAGGTTGACGACTACTCAGCGGAAGGGGATACAAAAGGACTGGACTAGCCCAAATTCACATCATAGCGAAGGTGATTTGGAGAATGATAGTTTGTCACCCAAGCATACGACTAGCGAGGAAGAGGATGATGAGGACAAACGTAGCACCTCTGATGACGATGATGACGATACGGATATACGTAGCACATCCGATTATGATGATGATGAGGACGACGACTATGATGAAACTAGTGATGTTCCAGAAGATGAAAAAGAAGACGATTTGGACGATGAGGAATTATCAGAGAATGATGATGACGACGAGGATGATATTGCTCAGTCAAAAGCAAAGACTACCACGTCGGAATTAGGGAATGGTATTGTCAACGGTGCAGATGATGATAGTGAACCACTTGCCTTACTTGTTGTGCATGCTGCGATGCACATGCTATTTTTACCCCAATTTACATGTGAATTTTACGACGAGGATGTTGTTGGTACACTCTACGAGGAAGACTATGATCAAGATTCAGATGATGATTCAGTCACGGCGAAGGAAGTGAATGAGAATGGTGAAGATCCTATCCGTGCACGTATACTTGATATAGAGGGACGTCTTGAGGCTGGACTTGGTATTAGACCACGTAAGATTAAAGGTGGGGGGGTACATCTAGCACCCCGACCAGCTGGTATTGTTTGGGCACCGGGTGTGGGATTTACATCCGATGGTTATTGTCATGTGGGTGTATCACTCGATCCTGCGGCTGTTGTTGCTGCTGCAACGGCGGACAAGACTAAGAATAATAAGCAACAGCAGGGTAAGAGTCAAACCAAATCAACAAAGCAGAAGGATAAAGATGATGTCGAGGTTAGGATACGATTCAATCCTGAGGCTGCCTACACACGAAAGTATGACCGTAATCGCATCGAGGTATTACGACTACTCCTCGCATCTTGCTCTGATCCACTCTTCTCTCCGGCAGATGAGTACAACCCATTAGCGTCACGATGGATGTCTGTGGCAGTCGCTGCTGACTCACCGAATGCCCCTTGTCTATTCTACTCACTACTAAACATTGTTTTGTCATACGATCCAAGTAAATCCAACTTTGCTGGTGGACATCACGTGGAGCTTGTAGAGCTCAGTGCTCAGGTCTTGTGTGTCTTACTGGATTGTGGATTGAGTGGTGATCCAGTCCCGTATGAGAATCGTCGAGGTGAACCAGTAGTACCAATTGAAGAGGCGTACAAAGTTGGATTTAACATTTTCCGTCTCTTACTGGCACGGATTGATAATGGAAAGGACCTAAACACGCTATATCGTGGCTTCGTTAGGTTACTAAGGACCATGTACGAGAGCAAGAATACGATATTACCCACGAGCCAAACATTGTTGGGGAATCAAACGAGGTTGGATTGTCATCAGGAACTTCTCATTCTTCTTTGGAAGACGTTAGAGGAGAATCCACTATTCTTGGACTTCATCTTAACCCGGTGTGACGTGTGTGAACTCGTCGTGCCAATATGTTACCTCATGTATGTCTCACGGAAAGATGCTACCGCAGTTGGGTTGATCCATATCTGCACTTTTATTTTGCTCAAGCTGTCAGGTGAACGAAGCTTTGGAGTGACGCTCAATCGACCATTCCGCACAAAGCTCCCTTGTGACATACCATTATTCACTGGCAGTCATGCTGATTTGATTACAATTACTTTGCACAAGATCATGGTAAATGGATCATACCGACTTGTGCCATTGTACTCCTGTTTTCTTACCATAATAAGCAACTTCAGTCCGTACTGGAGATCGATGAGTCTACTTGCTTCTGTGAAGATGGTCAACCTATTTGAACTGTTCTCCTCCCCTAAGTTCCTGTACTCGAGTGAGAAGGCGTACAGACACATTGCACTCTTGCTAGAAATATTTAACAACATCATCCAATATCAATACACTGGTAACCAGCATCTTGTGTATGCCATTGTCCGACGGAAGGACTCATTTGGAAGATTGGCGAACTTAATTTTGCCAAAGGCGATTGCACAATGTCAGAAGGCGTTTCCGAATTCGGATGCACCAGAGTATGATGCCGACGTGGACGAACAAGTGGCTGCTATGTCAACGCGGATCGTAACTGACACTGGTAAACCGTTAACATTGGAGGATACGCGACATCACTGTGTGCAAAATGCCAATGTGGAGGACGGTAGTAACACACAGAGCGAGTTTTTTGTGACAAAGCCCACGGGGCGTTTTATCCCCACTGATGCATGGATTACAGAACTCCGATCTGCTCTACCAATGGAAGCTATGAACAGATTACTGCAGCATCTAGTGCCAGTCATTGATGATATGTGCGCTCGCAAGAATGGCGTCGTCGATGAAGAAGAAATCCTCGAGGTGTTTAAGGACATCACCATGGTAGGACTGTTGCCAGTACCACATGCTATTGTTATACGCAAGTATCAACCGAATCAGTACACTTCAATTTGGTTCACGGCATACCTATGGGGGGTCATCTATCTACGGAGCCAAAAACCACCGATATTTGATGGAGAGCGTATCGAGTTGTTCCAGGTTTCGAATGATGGAGAGAGAAAATTGTAGATAACATGCTATGTCAATGTTGTAAAGACTAGATTACTTATTCCTAAACGCTACATCTTATCATCTTTGGAAACCCAAATGTGTACAGAAGAGTAGTAACAGTATATGAATTTGATTTGTAAGACTGATGACAGTTGTATTCTATATATAGGTATATTTGTCATCTCTAATTTAGTATCTACATAATGTATCTTGTACGATACACTCTTGACATTTTACAGAAAGAGCCCTTTAACATATTTCTTTTTCCACGTGCTCTGTCTCAAGGAGCTGGTATGATGAATGTGAACCCGGCTCACACGCTCGCCTGGCTTAACTCGAACTGGGCAAATAGAACCGATTTCTACCAATACCTTCCCCTTTATCACAGTGCGATCAGAAGTTTCAACTGCCCCCAAAGTTTCAGTTGTTTTATTCGGATTATCCTTTCGTGATTTCCAGGTTGTGAACCATTCTTCATTCCATTCACCTTCTTCTGCAATTCTTGACACGGCTACTTGGACAGATTTAGGACGACTAACAGGGTTTATCGCCCTATCATTTCCACGCCAGATTTCAAAGGTCCCTAATTGAATGTGGGAAATGAAGTGAGTTTGAATGAGAAAGATAAAAGTGACGACAAAGATTATAAATCATGCTCTCACCGAACCAGTTACGTGATTCCAAACTTTTCTCATCTAAAAAGCGTTGCCCTACATCACGACACTCCCAAGGAGCACGATCAATTATCTCATCCTGAGCCTTCACAAGAGTTGCATCGTAAAGGGAGTAGAAATCAATGTTCATGTAACCCGGGTGACCCGCAAGACGTGTCTTCTTGGGAAGGAAGCATTGTCGACGTGTTTCTCTTCTGAAGTAAATTGCCTTAGGAGCTGGAGCTTGTTGCAATGTACACACCTCCTGATGAACTTTTGGCGAACGACAAAGAGTATCCATTGGTTTAGCCCTGTCAATCTTTATTGGTGATGATATTTCCATCAATGGCTCGCGTTGAGGACTAGTCGGAGATAGTGCTTTGAAGGAGACTGCTTTTCTTTTGCCTTTCATGGGTGTTTTCTCCGCGTTGATTTCATTATTGTCATATTCATCATGCATCACTTCCAATCTCTTATCCTGATTTTGAGATGCTTCCTTGTATTTATTGGGATGTGCATCTCCATCAATGTGAAATCTCGACAAGAAAGCATCAATTTCTTCGACATTATCATTTTGTTCTGACATATCTTCACAGATGTATTTAGAGTCAATACCAACTTCAAAGCTTTGCTTAACAGCATAATCAATACATAATTGTGGCGCAAGACTCGTTTCCCTCAGCATCTCTGTATTGCTGACAAAATGATTCAGCTGATTGAGCTGATCTTCTGTCAACCCAGGAAGACTTATTTCATATCCAGACTGAGAAGAATTAGAAGTATTACTATCATTTTTATCTTCGTTGAGATCCTGAGGCGTCTGATCATCTTGATCTTCACTAGTTACCGTAGAACAGACGCTTTCATCTTCAAATGAAAATGGACCACCCGAAAATGACGCATTCTTCATTTTTGGAGTACTGCACTCAACTTTTACATCAACATTATCATTGCTTTCATTGAAAAGAGATTTCACTCTGTCGCATAAATGCAAGAGTTCTTGCATATCATCAGCAGCATTTTCTGATGACTTTGTGGTGGTGGTATTTTCATCTCCTTGTATTGTTGTCACAGTTTTGTCATGGTCATCGTCGTCCTCATTGGCGATTGTCAAATTAGATAAAGATGATTCTATAACAATATCTGCCTCTTGAGGAGGCTCCAACAATTTTCCCTGCGAAAGTTCCGTTGAAGGAATACTACTGTTGCTGCTCGACTCTTCTCTAGGATTACCCACTTTCAGCATTTCAATCTTATATAATTCTGTCATCACTTCCATAGAAATCCCTCTTCTGTTTGAATCGACGAGAATTCTTCCCAAACTATCGGATACATTGTCTGAGCTTACTGCCTTCTGTATCTGCGACAAAACAGCATAAAAATTTACATCCTTCGGAATGATATGGGAACCGATGCGAATGTGAGAATCACTATCACTGCTTTTCACTTTTGATTTTGGATTGGACGAGTCATCGTTCACAGTTGAAGTCTTGATCGTCGTACTAATTGTACTTGCATCCGTAGGCTGAGGCGTCGTATCAACAACAAGAGATTGAGGCTCATCCAACAATGGTAGGTTCACTTTCTTCCTCCAATCAGTATTGTCACGTCGAGGCATTGCACCTCTCTTACTTGCACTAATTATAGACTTAGCATATTCAAGAGTAGCCTTGGAACGCGGAGTTTGACCTGGTCGAAACGGCACATACGATTTAATAACCTTTCCACCTACTGTTACTACAGCAATAGGTTTCGACGCAGTAGCACAATCCCTTGGTTGTTCGCTAGTCGTAGTTGAAGAAGTAGCTTCCCTCGTATTACTGGTATCTTGAGATGAAGCGTGACCTACCTCATTCAATTGAGGTTGCATGTCTATTTCCGATTGTCCAAGGTTTGACGAAGAATCGTTGCCAAAAGAGTTCATATCAGTCAATTTGTCATATTTAACTTCCGATGATTCGTTCTCGTCACAAGATTCTGTCTTTTTACTTTTAACACGTGCAGCTCTAGCAGCACTGGCCGCTCTAGCTTTGGCGAGCACAGACGTCGGTGAAAGATTAGGACAAGGACGGTGCTTTTCATGACTTCCCAGAGGTTCTTTTGACGCGTCATCGATTCCATTCTCTAATAAAGCATCTACTTGATACGACTGTACATTTTTCTTGATTTTAGCATATGAATTCAGTGCAATAGTGATAGTTGGGGATACATGCTGTGCGATATGAGTAGGAAATTGTGTCGCAGGCTCAAGTGATTCCAGATCTCCAACCGGCTCAATTTTTCCATCCTGTGTTGCTAAAGGGATAGAATTTGTATCATTATGAACCATTTCCCTGTTCTCAGTGGTGACAATAGATGGGGGAGGGATCACAACATCGTCAGATTTGGTGGAGCGAGTCATATTAACATGATTCTGCTCCTGATTCTCTGTGAGGGGAGGAGGGGGTGGTGGAGGAACATCACCATCAGAAGACTCGGTGGAGGATATCATTAACTCCACGCTTCGAGGCACTTCTTTTCTACTCTTTTTCTTCATAGAAACTGTTGCCACGGCATTACGGGCCTTTGCAAGTGTTTCCTTATACATGGTGGTCGATGACGATGACGACTTGGTAGTCTGCCATGATGGAGCTTCGTTCAACACACTACCCTGCTCATGAGAATTGTCGTTCTGTAACGAGTCAATAAAGTTGCTAACGAGAGCGACAGTTTCTATATCGGCAACGGAGGAATCATCGGAGAATGATCTACTAATTGATGACTTTAACTTGCGTGCTTCGCTCATTTTTTGTGCTCGAATCTGAGTAATGGAGGGTGATTTGGAGTTCCCTCCTTCACTCCGAAAGTCCTGCGACGAAGATCCCGTCGAACGATCAGCGTCTTGAGGTTCTTGAGATGTAAGCGGATCGAGATTTTCAGCTGAATATGTTGAACCTGGTGCATTCATATCGTCTCTATTGGTTGAGGGACGTCGAGATATTGTTCGGGCTCCGATAATAAAGCAAGTCGGCATCAATTTCTCATTTCTCTCTCTTTCTTTCACGAAAAGGGAAGATTTTGCGGGAAACTGAAAATCCATTTTCATTTCCATTTCAAATAGTTCTCCAACAAGAGCAATCAAGAGCAAAATACCATCAATTATGCCAGTCGTCAGTAAAAGTAAAGTCGCTGCCGCTCTATCGCCGGCGGTATTCAAAAAGTCTACATCGGTTGCTACGCTGGCTACGGAGTCTTCCTTGTCTTTATCGGAAGCATCATCGGACGATGACGTCCCGAACGTGAAGACCACGAACAAGACGAATTGTATATCATATCAAGAAGAAGCAGACGAGTACGATGACGTCGGTGACCCCGTCGCCCTCGCCACGTCGAAAGTTCAAAATCTTATCCATGCCACAGTCACTGGTCCACTGGTTATGATAGGCTTTGGATCCATCGGACGGGGCGTGCTACCATTAATCGAACGGCATATCCATCTTTCCGATCGTGATTCATTCGTTGTTATTGAACCGAGTGATGAGTTCGTGCATATTTTGAAAAGTCGCAATGTACGTCATTTACGAGCGGCTTTGACCCCCCAGAACTATGAGGGGATATTACGATCCCTCTTCCCCGGTGGAGTGGACAAGAAGACGGGGGGCATGATTGTTAATGTATCAGTTGATGTTGAATCTGTGGCCATCATGGCCTTGGCACAAGAGTTGGGGGTACTCTACATCGATACAGTCGTCGAGGCGTGGCCGGGTGTCTATTTCGATTCAACTCTTAGCAATGCTGAACGGACCAACTATGCATTACGTGAGAAGATGCTCGAGGTTGGACGGAAGTATCATGGTGGACCGACCGCCGTTACATGTTGCGGTGCTAATCCTGGTATGGTCAGTTGGTTTATGAAGGAGGCATTGCTACGCATCGCACGTGATACCGGCGTTGAGTTTTTACAGGATGGGAATGGCACAAAAGAGGGAGAGTACTCAGTACCAAAGACTAGGGAGGAATGGGCGAAACTTGCCATGACACTCGGGGTCAAGGGCGTACACATCGCTGAACGTGACACCCAAGTCTCCTCCCGTCCTAAGCCCCCAGGCGTCTTCGTCAACACATGGAGTGTCGATGGATTTCTCTGTGAGGGGTTCCAGCCCTCCGAACTTGGATGGGGAACGCATGAGAAGAAGCTACCACGAGGTGGTCACCGACACAAGCATGGTCCTGGCCATGGTATTTGGATTGACAGGCCAGGGGGTGACACTCGAGTTCGATCATGGTGTCCAGGACCTGGTCCTCAGATGGGACTTCTAGTTACACACAATGAGTCATTATCGATTGCTGACTACTACACACTGCGAGACGAAACGACGGGTGAGGTCGTTTACCGTCCCACGTGTCACTATGCCTATCATCCCTGTAACGATGCTATATTGTCAATGTACGAAACAAATGGTGCTGGTATCCTACCAGAGAAGAAACATATTCTCACGGCTGAGGAAATAACAAGTGGGAATGATGATTTGGGTGTTTTCCTATATGGGCATGCCAAGGGTGCCATGTGGTACGGGTCAAGATTGTCCATTGACGAAACTCGTCAACTAGCGCCATACCAAAATGCCACTGGATTGCAAGTCACATCGGCCATTCTAGCTGGTATGGTCTATGCCTTGGAGAATCCAAATTTAGGCTTTGTCGAGGCCGATGAGATGGACCATGTCCGTTGTCTTGAGGTCCAGCGGCCATACCTGGGGAGCGTAGAGTGTCATTACACAGATTGGACGCCACTGAAGTATCGCATCAATGAATTCGAGGAGGAAGATCGTGATAATGAGGATCCATGGCAGTTTTCCAATTTTCTCTCCCGGTAGGATGGTGGTCACCATCGGGATGGGGGGTGACGTTGAAGAAATAGAGGGTATATGAATCATCAACAACTAGCATAACAAAGGGAAGTCTATAACATGACCATTTAATGAATTTCTAATAAATATCTCATAGATACAAAAAAATTCGTGACTTATCTTTTATCTAATGCCAATCATCATCATTACAATTGTGTCTTCTTCTTTTCAGGCAAGGGGTCTGCAAGGACATTCTTGCACAAAAAAACGTACAGTGGATTTCTGCTCTTATTAGTTATGTGACATTGTCCATTGTTTAGAGCGACCTTTAATAAATTTGTTTGAAAAGCATTAGTATATCTTGTCTGGTAGTGAATGATGAATAGATTGTAGATGGTACACTGAAAGGAATTTAAATTTATACCTTAGTTTGACACATCATTAAAATCTCACGTTGACATTTTTCTCATGCTGGGACTTGGTCTTGTTGCACAGTTATTATGTTATCGCAAAGTTACTCTTTCAGCAAACAGATGATACCTTGATAATGCAAATCATGGAATCAAGCTGCAAGTCCCTGACTTTCATCACAAAATCAGGGATGTTGAATTGGAGCTTGAAAAGGTCGCGCTTCGAAAAAGTGTTGTATCGAGCATATTCAAGTAATGTCCTCAATCAATAAATAATAAGGTTATTCACTCTAGTGGTATTTCATCTAATCTACTGTGCTCTTTCACTGATGAATGGACACTTATCAACATTTTGGGAATAATAATCCCAAAGATGACGCCCGCCATAACCCTCACTCACCCTCTTTCAACACTTACCCATCCTCCCTGCAGTAACGAGATACCATTCAAACCTCCATCCAACCATTGAAAGAAATATCCTCCTCCATCATCTACTACTTTAGCGAGATCCGTCCGCCTGGTTCAGTTCCTCCTTCGCTGCACTCCTCCTGGCGTAATACTTATCCAAATCCTTCCTTGGGATCTTCTTCAACAATTCCTTCGGGAAGGCCCTGAGAATACTCCATGCCAAATCCAAACTCTCAAAGATTGTTCGTGCCTGGTACGGACCCTGTGAAATGAATTTACTCTCGAACCGTTCCAAGAAGGATAGGTACAAATGATCCTCCATGCTCAATGCCTCCTCTCCGACAACGGCCTTCATGGCCATAACGTCCTTACCCATAGCATACGACGCGTACAGCTGGTTCGACACGGAGCCATGATCATCGCGAGTCATGCCCTCACCAATCGCCGACTTCATCAATCGACTGAGCGATGGTAAGACATTGATGGGGGGGAAGATATTTTTGGTATGCAATTGACGATCAAGGTAGATCTGTCCCTCGGTAATGTACCCCGTCAAGTCTGGAATTGGGTGTGTAATATCATCATTGGGCATGGTCAAAATGGGGATTTGTGTAATAGAACCATTCCGTCCTACGACACGCCCCGCACGTTCGTAGATGGTTGACAAGTCAGTGTACATGTATCCAGGATATCCACGTCGGCCGGGTACCTCCTCTCGTGCGGCAGAAACTTCACGTAGAGCATCAGCGTACGAACTCATATCAGTCAATATGACCAAGACGTGCAGATCGCGCTCATACGCAAGGTACTCAGCAGTCGTTAGTGCCAAGCGGGGGGTAATGATACGTTCAATCGTTGGGTCATTTGCCAGGTTAAGGAATAGTGCCGTACGTTGCATCGCCCCACTTTCCTCAAAGTCACTGCGAAAGAAACGTGCAGTTTCCATGTTAACGCCCATGGCCCCGAAGACGATGGAGAAGTTGTCTTCGTGTCCATCAATTGTATCCTTAAGTTTAACAAGTGACGCCTGTCGTGCAATTTGGGCCGCCACCTCATTGTGGGGCAAACCGGCCGCTGAAAAGATGGGGATCTTCTGTCCACGTGCGACGGAGTTCATGACATCAATGGCCGATATGCCAGTTTGGATCATAGCCTTGGGATAATCCCGTGAGGAGGGGTTGATCGGTTGGCCATTAATATCGAGATAGGCCTCGGGGAGTACCTTTGGACTCGAATCAATAACCTTCCCGGAACCGTTGAATGATCGACCGAGCATCTCCTCTGACACACCCATCTTAAGAACGTCGCCGGTGAACTCACATCGTGTTTTACGATTGTCGATGTCGGACGTACCCTCGAAGACCTGTACGACGGCACGGGAACCGGCAACCTCAAGGACTTGGCCGGACCGCGTCGTACCATCGCCAAGGGTGAGGTTGACGATTTCGGCATACTTTGGGAGTTTGACATTGTCGAGGATGACCAGTGGACCATTAACACCCGCGATGGTGCTGTTTGTTCAATTGTGTGTTCATAAATTAAATATTTACAATGATGACAAAGGAGCAAGGGAAGATGGTGAGAACAACATAATTAAAGTAAAAAACCACGTCCTGCAACGAGATATCGCGCCTATACAGATCTCTCACCGATATTCCAACCGAGGGACGGCGGAGTAGTCCTTCACCACCGACAGCTGGTCTAGCTTTTGACGCTGGGGGATGAAACGCTCCTCGTGCGACGTCATGGTGAAACGAACGAGCAATGATCCGCCGGGCAAAACAACCCGACCCAACCCAACGCTGAAGATACCTCCTGTCCGAAGACAGGAAACGGGGACATGTTTCTGAGACTTGAATAGTACGTACATACCTTGTAGAAATGTCCAGTTTTTCTTTTCTCCTCTCTCTAAAAATCTACGACCCTATGAGTTAAATAGCAGATTGTATTCCAGGATTTCAAATAACAGTTAGCATCCTTTTCTTTGGTCAAGAGAACTTGGTTTGGTGCACGTAGTTTGTCAATCAATCCCTATATTTACAGTACAAATTTGAGCTTCCAAAGAGTCTAAGAGTCCTTCTTTCCATCCATATAAATTCTCTGCCATTCAGCCAAATTTGTTTTCATCATTTTGTTCAACTTACAACATGGTCGACTCGGTTGAATACCCATCACTATTGCCTCCTCATAACTAGTGAAGTATCCCATTTTCACCAACGCTGCACACATGACAGTAGTCGAACGTCCGCGTCCATGTGCACAATGTATCAAAATATTTGGTTCACCCTCGACCAAACCCGTTTTTCGTAATCGATTCCATTCCTCAATTGCATCGATACAGAATTTAGCTGCCTTATCTAGCTGCTCGGGTGTGGCAGGGACACCATCCCACGTGGGTAAACAAAGATATTGTACCGTCCTACACCGTTCGGGAAATTCAACTGTACAATCAACCACTCCGGCCCAATGCCTATTAAGTCGATTGGAGTAACATCCACCAACCCACCATCCAGGTTGGACCTCGGATGCTACCGGGACTGTAATCTTCTCAACCTTTGTCGCGGTTGTTGTCGTCGTTGTTGTCTTAGCCGCCTGCGGTGTATCCTCGTTAATTATGTGGGTGTCGGAGGAAAATGGTTTATTCATCGTACCATACTTGGTATGGATGTATGTATACGCAACCGTGGGTATATGAAATGGGAATAGTATAACATAGCTCCATAGTGGTATTGTACCATTCGTCCGATTTTTACCGACAAGGCTCATACCACGACGAAGTTTAAATAATATTGCAATTGCCCCATTAATGAGCGTGGAGTATCCCAAAATAGATGCCAACCCTAGTCGTAAGAGTGATAATAGTCCATTACTACCATTGCTCGTTGTCAATAGCAGCGTGCGTGTATCATCTACCGAGAGAGAGGTAAGTGAAAGTGGGATGAGTGGGTCCATTGGGCCGATAGTCCCGACCATCACATGATACCCACAGAAGGATATGGCACTTAGGCCGACATATTTCAGATATACGCCATGGACGGCTCCCATTATCCACCTGGTGAGAGGACGTCGTTACAAGCCGAGCCAGAGGCAGAGAAGAAGCACCCAACAATCACCGAGGATTAAGATACCGAGCGGGAACGTGGTGGGAAGAATCGACGATGATATCATCATCTTACACATCATCCATCGCCATTGTTATCCTCCTCGGCACCACAGCCACGACGAATGGCTTCGTCTTTCCGTCGTCATCGTCGTCGTTAATCTCTCCTCATCTCTCTACTTACCATCGACCAAAGCGTCACAAGCATTATTTATTCGCCAGTAATGAAAAGACCTCGGAACCCACAACTTCATCCACTGATGTCCGAACCTTTGTTACCAATGCCATTACCATCGCCTCCGCTGTACATTCACTCTCCGGTCAAACAATAGTTGTAAAGTATGGAGGGAATGCAATGACATCGCCGGAATTGGCCACACTTTTCTGCGAGGATATTGCCACACTCCAACGACTGGGGATACGTGTGGTGGTGGTCCATGGAGGTGGACCAATGATCAATTCCATGCTCGAGAAGGTGGGCGTTGAAAGTTCCTGGGCGGGGGGGATGCGCGTATCCACTCCCGAGGTTGTGGACGTTGCTGCCATGGTCCTGAGTGGGAGCGTGAATAAGAATATATCTGGGGGGATCGTCTTGGCCGGCGGACGTGCGATTGGGTTGAATGGCCGCGATGATGGACTACTGCAATGTGAAAAATTATTGGGCGGAGACGATAAGACGATAGATCTAGGCAATGTCGGACAGGTCGTAACTGTGAATACAGACTTGATTAACCAACTACTTGATTTGGGCATCACGCCCGTCATTGCTCCAATTGGGATGGGATGTCGAGGTGCCGTGGATGAAGGTGTAGTGTATAACATTAATGCCGATGTTGCAGCTGGTCGGATTGCTGGTGAACTATGTGCCGCACGTGTACTATTCTTGACAGATATTGCAGGGGTGCTTGACGCGCCACCTCCGGCTGGTAAATTGTTAGACAAATTGAGTTGTGCCGATGTTGACAAGTTGATTAAAGATGAGGTTATTGTTGGTGGGATGATCCCCAAGGTGACATATGCTACGGATGCAGTGAAATTAGGTGTTCAAGGTGCATTTATTACTGATGGACGTGTCCCACATGCTTTGCTGAATGAGATATTGGCAGGAGGAGGAGACGGATTAGGCAGTGGAGGTGGAGGTACAGTAGTGACATTATAGAACAAAAATATTATAGGATTGTCAAATTCCTTTTCAAAGCAGTATCTATAATGTATTAACCCGAACATGGAAGAGCATTCACAGCCTTGTCTCCATGCCCTCTGCTGACAAGTACCAACAGTGGCATTGCAAGAAAATGTCTGCTGCTCCTGTATTTTTCTGTTTTGAATGATGTATTCACAACAGTGCACTATTAAAAAGCCATGCGATACAAGAAGACTATTTACAATTGGTAAGAACTAATTCACCAAAGATAAATAAATCATTTGATTTGTGTGTGAATGTGATTAATAATTTACATCTCAGCCTTCAGATATGTAGCGTGCTGCTGAGAGTCAGCGGTATTGTATTCCCCCCCAAACAACAATGCCTAATATTCCTTATCTAGAAATAGGGGAATCCCTTGTCGTACAAGACACTCTGAGTAACAACACCCGAGAACGCAAGCATCGCCGCCCGACAGTGTGTGAGTTCCTTAAGTTTCATATCGGCAATCTGTGCCTCACTCTTACCATCAAGTAACTTCTTTCCGAAGCCAAAGTCCCCAGGTGCACGTCCACTCCCCTGTAGCATCTGAGATACACCAATCCACGATGTCATTTCCGCGAATGCGATCCAAACAAGGATATTCCCCAATGCACCATACTCAACGGCGGGTCCGTGTGCGGAGGCCGACGTGGCCGTGGACATGGCCTCGGGATAGCCTGGAATGCGCATACCTAAGTCAACGGCAACATATCCTAGCCAAGCCAGTTGGCACATCCGACCATGCTTGAGTTCAGCCTCACGGAGGAAGTCGACGGGGAAGTAGTTCGATACGCCCAATGGATCAAATCCTACGTTGCCGATGTAGCCGTCAAGATTTGATGGCGTGGGTAAGAATGGAAGGGCCTTTGACTTCTCAACCCCAAGTGCAGATGATGTCTTGGCGATAGGGGCCGGCGCAAAGGCGCTGGCAGACGCGAGTGTGGCCACTACTAGGACGGATTTCATTGAAGGCTTCCTCTGTTTGTTATTTTATGGCGGGGACGACGTCTCAAGATATCTTCAACAACACACACCAAGATGATGAAAATCGCAGTCCTAATAGGTGCCGTCGGCTCAGTCGCTGGCTTTGCCCCCACTCGAATTGGTATGTAATTTAATGAAATTCAGCGCGGATCTAATTGAGCAGCAACTTTTCGGACGAATATCGCACTCACCTAACCCTCCAATTCTTTGTAAAAAACAAACACAGCTCCGACGTCGACGACAACTCTATCGGCCAAATCAAGCTCCCTACCATTCCTAGAGTCACCACCGAAGTGTGATGGCTACGTGGGTAATGTCGGATTTGACCCATTCCGTTTTTCTGACTTCGCCCCCGTCGACTTCCTCCGTGAGGCCGAACTCAAGCACGGTCGGATCGCCATGATGGCTTGGTTGGGATATGTAGAAGTTGACGTGGGTGTACGTGTATTGCCCGTACCCGAGGCACTTGAGGGCCTAACTGCCGCAACTGCACACGATGCAAGTGTCGTACAGGGCGGATTGTCCCAAATGTTCCTATGGTTTGGTCTGTTAGAGGTTATTGATGGGATTGCGATTATGCAAATGCTTGAGGGGTCTGGACGTGCCCCTGGTGACTTTGGACTTGATGGTGGTATGCTTAAGGGTAAGAGTGCGGCGTATATTGAGGATATGAAACTTAAAGAAATCACACACTGCCGGCTTGCTATGCTGGCTTTCTCGGGTGTTGTAACTCAGAGTGTTCTTACCCAAGGTCCATTCCCATATGTATAATTGCCTCGGAGTCATTAATAGAGCAAATGGAAGTTGGGATAAAGAAGGATGACGATGATGGAATTAATCGACCATTGAAATGATCAGTCTGGAAGGTGAAATTTACGAATGGTGACAGATGGAGATTATTTTTGAAGGTGAACTTCTTACATCAATGACAGGTATCACATAATAGTAAAGAATGATTGTACGAGGATTTTTCCTATAGATAAATCAGTATTGTTTCATATATCCTAACAGAGTATGACGACAGTGGCATCGGAACGTACGGGTCGATACGAGCCACTCTGTACATTTGAGGCATCCTATTCCAGCATTAACTGGGGTTACATGGTTTAGTAGACAGAGTATCTAAGGACTCTCGCACTGCGATTGGGGTTGTAGGATAATATTGCTCCCCTGTGTTTGATATTATTGATAGATGGATTAAATTAAGATTTAACGATTTTCTCGAACCGAAGCAACTCGAGACAACGAAGAGTCCATATCATCATCAGGATCGCCAACGGAATCAACCACAGCTTCGTTTGTACCAGATGTTGATTCTCTTCTCCGTTTCTTTCTCTTCGATGGAGGAGGCTTAATTGGCTTTACCTCCTCTGCCGCAGTACTGCTCACATCCGCCTTCACTTCCTTCATTTGCTTCGTCTTGGCCTCCCTCTCCAACAAAGCCCGTGCCATTTTTCTCATACGCTCTTTCTGCATCCCAACTTGTGCATCATTCTCTGCTTGCAATTGATGTACTTTCGATTCATACTCTTGCTTGAACTGATCTTTGACCTTTTCAATTTCAGCAACTATTATTTCCCTCTGCTGTTGAATCATTACTTCCTTTGATTGCATTAGCTCTGTAACCTTTGTTTGCTGTCCTTTGAGCTCTTTACGTAAGCGCTTCATCTTTTTCTTGTATTTTTGTTCCATCTCTTCGACCAATGTTGTCGTTAATTGGAATGTCAGCTTCTCCGTGAGCTCTTTAGTGAGACTATTTGTTAACTCCTCTGTCAATTGTCTCTTCTGACTTTTCGAAAGACGAGATGATCCTTTTGTCTCGTTCAAAGTAGAATTGACTTCCTCATCGTTGAGTGGATTAACACGTTGTAGTGATTCGAATCGTACTGACCATTCTTTATCAATCGTATCCAATGCCGACTCAAATGTTGCGCTTAATGCACTGTCCAATTCCTGTTCAATTATCTGCATTTGTTTTACTCTATTCGCGTTATCACCCCCTTCTACTGCCGAATAATCTTTAGCTAGATTGATCAGCATCTGGAGGTACTTGGTTCGTACATGCTCAAGCTCTGATCTTAAACCCTCACGACGTTCATTAGTTGTGGTTGATTTTTCGCCCCCCTCCCCCAGACGTTGCTTTATGACAAGATCGGCAGCTTCCAATTTCAATTCCAATAATTGCACTTGCTCCAGGTATTCACTTTGCTTTATTTGCGACTCTTGTAACTGATGCTCGTATTCTGATAGTTTTGTATTGGTAGTTTGCTGTTCATTCTCCTTCCATGATAGCAATTCTTTCAGCTCTTCGGACATTAATTGAATTCGTTCCAATTGTTCGTTTTGTTCCTTAGTTTCCATCTCTAGTAGTTCTTTTAATCGCACTATTTCTTTATCTTGATCAATAAGTTGTTGCCGTCGTTCTGTTTCTCCAATTATTTCTTCAGCCCGACTGTCACGAAATACCATCGACTCTATTGTTTCCATCCGTTGATCTTCCCATCGTTTTCGTAGCGTTGTGCAAGTATTTTGTGAAGTGTATAATTGTCGTTGAGCTACCTCTAACTCATTTTTCAAATTTTGTAGATATGCCTCCTTGGCAGCTCGACGGTGGTTACTTGACGAGAGGAATGACGAACGACGTGGAGGTGGAAGTGGGCGAACAGCACTAATACTTGGTCGGCCGATGTTCGCTGCATCAACAACGGAAATTATTGTCGAGCTGCTTCTTACCCCAGTAGTGTGGTAGCAGAGGAGGTTGTGTGCAATCAGCAGCAGTAGTAAGAATTGGCAATGCGAGAACGGATCCATGCTTGGGCCACAGCAGAGCCACGAGGGTGCGGTGGGGGGGGGTCAGAGAAGATGGTGTGTTAAATAATGAGTTCCCGCATTTGACACCACACTTCCCATCAACAACAAACGACAATCTCAATCCACACCACGTATCGGGTACGAGATCGGGTAGTAGCATTCGAATGGCGAGAGCTCGCAACGTCGTCTCCACTTCGTTAGCACCGCCAACACAAACGGACATGAACATTGGAGAGTACGAGCATGAAGACAATAATGATAAAAAACATCGTGGTCGTCAAACGAAACGACGGATCGTACCACGACTCATCGGGATCTTATCCGAAATACTTAGATTCTCAACGTTATGGTCCGTTTCTGTTATGTTCATGGTGATTATTATCATGTCTTTGTTATTTTTAGGGAGTTTTGGTGCATCTACAGCGATGAAAATTGGGATGGGCTATCTGGTCGTCATGAAACCATTATTATCTACATTAGATGTAATCTTGTTCGATATTGGGCATAACAACAAGATGTATAATTCAGCGACAAAGACGGCAAGAATGATTGCTCTTTCATTCCTTCTGTCTATTGTATGCAATCAATTTCCTAAATCGCTGAGCGTTCTAGTCGCATGCATTGCACTATTTGTTTTCGGATTGGCATCACGTCAGGTGGCGCTACAATCTGCTGCGGCGGCTAAATCTAACAACACCGATGATTTGAAATACAAAAATATAACAGTGGTCGATTGTGGTGACGACTGCACCAACACCAACAACCCTATATATAGGATATGGAATCACCTTGGTGTCAAAGAACGAGCGGTCGTTGCCGCCATCATCCTTGCAATTGTCATGTTATTTGAAAATTTCATGATTTGGGTCGTTTCGGCAACGTACCCACCCGGCATGATCACTTCTACTGCCAAACCATTACAAGACAATGGTCGTATAGTCTTGGAAAAGTTGGCAATGAAACTGTTCAACGTACCAACACCATGGATGGCACGGCAGTCATTACAGACATTGAGGAATGGACTGAATGTACAATGGGCATTGGTTACATCCTTTGGTACATCTTTAATTTGTTTAGAATTGCGACTGGGCCAAAATACGACGCAGCAACAACAAAAACAACAACGAACATTACATGGGTTGACATTGCGAGTACTAATAACACTCGCAATGGCAAGATTTATACGAACAATCTCTTTCTCACTAACAGTACTACCCAGTCAGGTAAATAACTGTTATGTCAGTCATTTCCCCCCTCCACCAGAGAATTGGAGTGAGTGGTTAATGGTAGGCTTCCTTCCTAATTCTCGTGGGGGGTGTAACGACTTAATCTTATCTGGTCATGCAACAATCACCTCTACAATTACATGTGCATTCACGTCTGTGGCTGCAAGCACTCCATTCTCGTTGGCAGTTTGGACGCTTGTAACGTTGGATTACAGTATTGAGGCATATCAAGGCTTACATTACAGTGTGGATATGTGGTTGGGGTGTATTATCACCTGTTTACTTTGGAAGCTAACGAAGCAATTCGAGTTCAAGAATGGAGGGGATGAGAATGTAGCAGTACTATTACCACAACCACTACCACAGGTCAATGTTGATGAACGAAGGGCAGATGCCATGACTAGGATGCCATTAGAATCCACGAGAATTATACCATTCGATGACATGAAAATAGTTGGCATATATGCTCTACCAGCCATGGTGACATACGTCGCGTTGATAGTGGTACCGGAAGCATTCATAAACTACTTTCTCGTCGGGTACTCCATATTAGCTGGCATTATATTCTCGAGATGTGGCTTTACCAGTTTCTTACAACATGTACTTCTGTGCGAGGTTACGATTGCAATTGGTGCATATTTATGAATTTATGATACTTCGTGTTATGTCCATCAATCTTTAAGACAACCTTATAACAACAAATCTTCACTTATTTCTTCTCTTCTGAACCGTTTCCAACACGATCTCGTTGGAAATAATCGTTAACATGAAATACATCACAAAAATGTAATTTATACAATGCTGTTTTTATCTCAACAGTTAAATTTGTTCTCTAATTCGAGAGTAATTTTATTGAAGAAGATATTTTCCTCGCTAGTAGTGAAAAAGAAGTGACTACTTCGGGGGCTCATCTAAGAGTGGGTAGCCCGACTGTTCACCTCGTCCATATAAGTGGGGGAGTATAAAAAACACATTTGAGAAGGAGGACGTTGAATGCTCTACATCCACATGACCGTTCGCTACCCGAGTCAGAGGCATGGAACAAAGATAAAATTCGATCATTCGTCACACATCGCAGAGTCAATCAGGGGTACAAATCGAGTATCATTGTGGACAGATGATGATGATGATGTGACGGCAGAAACGGCACTGAGTGAGCGCTCCATCTCATTATTTTAAGAATTCAGGTGGGGAGTCAGAAGATCCCCGGGCGGGAAGTACTAGGCCCAAAAAGCCGATACACTTTCCGCGAAAAGCCAATCCATTACTGATTCCCAAATATCACATCATTTAAAATTAAATCGAATTCAAACATTTCTCGTTGGTGATTTGAGGCACAAAGGCGCTCAATTGAATCCACGCCTGCGGGTCAACCGGCCAACGATGGTGGCGATATGGATGGATCATTTTTAAAATCACGAGGCACATCCGCGGGACGACATCGTTGTTGCATAATTTTTGATAGACCAACGACTCTCAAGCAACGCTAACTCCTACATTAACAACGATGGAGAATCAGAAGATGATCTACTCCTCTTACGGCGCCGATGAAAATGCGATCACCGAACCCTACTTCGTTGACCGTGATGACGACGCATACCAAGATAATGTAGAAGAGGCAGACGGAGAATACAATGTAACCAAGGTTGCGATGGCGGCATCATCGCCGACCTGTGTTGTGTTGGCAGTCGACGAGCGCCTACGCGATAGTGTCTTTCGAGCCGTGGAAGTGCCCGTCGACGAGGGTGATCATCGTTACAACCAGGCGCACGCGGTAGCGAATGTCCTCCTCCGTCCCACGACGCGGCGCCTGACCATGTCGTCGGATACTGACTTCTCGTCATCCTCCGAGGATACCGAAGAGTTGGCGTCATCATCTGACAGTACCGACAATAGTCGTCGTCAACGTAGCCTCGGGATACGTCGTTCGGCATCGTCCATCTTTCGTCCATTGAGTGGCACCAAACGCCATTGTGTCTTAGAAGGATACTCCCACAACAACGACGAAGAAGTAGACAACGATGATGATGTGAATGGTGATGATAGCTGTATCATCCCCAAGATGCCATCGCTTTGTCGCGCACATCGTGTTGGTCGGAGTGATGATTATGCCTACGAAGATCAAGACTGCGACGAGGATGCGGGCAATATATCGCTATCGTCAACCTACTCCTTTGCAAGTGCCTTCAAACGCATCTGTCGCAGTAGCAGTAGTAGCATCTCATCGACATCACAAACGACTGCTGCCTCGATAGTTGTGGATGAGGCTCGATCACTGGAGGAGGAAGACGTCTCTAGGACTAGGACAGCCGCATCCTTTGAGCACTTGCAGCATCCATTATCATCCTACACAATTTCATCCTTGGTATAGTCATCTATCGACGAGATTGTGATTAAGGCCACGACACCCATCGCCTCCGGAGAATGACAGAGCAATGGCAACTGAATTTTGTTTTCTTGGACAGTCCCCCACTTCCTTTGGCAGATGTTCAATATTTTTTTTCTTGGCTAAATATTTAGGGTAACAATTAGTAATTTCAATGGTTTATTCTAATGTCAAATAGAGATATTCTCTCATTTTTATAACTTTGGATCAAATCCGATTGTGACATTATACATGCATGCAATAGATCAGCGGTAGCTACAACACAAGGTATTGATAAATCTCTATCTTTAGTATACATATAAAGAGTGAATTACATTCTATGAGAATGAGACATTGATATTTCATTTTACAATTCCCAACTCTCCTTTTACCCCAATCGGAAACAAAGCAGACAAACAACAGGTAATTATTGATGCTTGATGGTCATATCATCAATCTTGTAAATACGATACGTTTTTCGTTCAGTTTTTCACCAAATTCTTTTCTCTTCTTCGAAAATTTTGTGAAAATTTCGTCACTCCCGTCTGGAGCTGGGCTGGGAACGCAACACGATGAAAAATCAACTCCCCTTGCTTTCCATCGTGTTTAATTCTTTTTTTGTTGTAAGCACGCTCGGGCCACTTCCACGGACTTGACGAAGCAGAGGACTCATAAAAAAATCAACATCAAACGACCCCTTTCTTAGTATATAGTATCAATACACAAGCCGATGAATAGCAAGAAAGTTAAATCTACGAAAGCCACACGAGTGGCCCCATCTACTCCGACGTATGGGTTCATGACGCCACCTCGACTTGTAACACCGACTACGTCCTCGACACCATCCATTCCACTTTGTTCGCCGCTGTATTGTTCAGACGACTATAAACGAGATCCCATTCCTTTCAACCTTGTATTGAATTGGTCAGATGAGCGATAAATTTTGAGAAGGAGAGTCTACCAATCGAAGGAGTGTGTTGAAAAGACTCAGCAACGGATGCACCAATGACCAGTGCAAAATATTTTTTGATACCCATGTGTATAGTGTCTATAAAGTTAAAGTAAAGAAGTAGCTAATTCAACCACCTTATGTGCATCTCCTCATCATGTTATTTCTTCATCATCATGACCCTGCAGTGATCTCCATAAGACGCTGTCCAGTCTGCATTCTGACATACAAAGATGGTTGTAAGAATTAAAGTTTATCGGTTATGGATCTACAGCCATGAGTAAGCAGCATTATAAAATGACTCTTAATTCCGGAGCAGGATAGCCCATCGAGTTTTCTTTTGAACTAAACTTGGCAAGCCAAGAATGATTGGAAGACTCTGGTTTCACACGCAGCGTAGTCACACGATCAGACGTAACTGGTATTGTAAGTTCAACTTCAACCCATGTATTCTGTCGGACAAGTCCGACATTGCCAACAATAAAATTGGCATCCGGAGAGGATGACCAGTCAACTGTTGTCTCATCCCATATATTTGACGGTGTGAAATATACCACCCCGCCACTTGGTGACGATGTCAATGCATACAAACGCAGTACTGCCCGGTATTCCTTCCGCCCCGTTAATGTTGAGAATGGAGTAAGATCAAACTTGAGCAGTATTTCATCGTGCCACGAAAGTGAACGACCAACGATTAACAAGTCATCATTGCCCGAGAATTCAAGATTAGGCGCTTCGTCAGAACGAATTGTTGTATCATCAGTTGGAGTAATGATAATTTCAGTCATAAAGGCACTTGACTTGCTATGCAAATCGGAGTTGTAGTCTGATGCGCTCGATTTTGTATGCTTATCAGGATAGTCCAGTACAACGGTAGCATCGGTTCTATCACCACCAACAAGACTTGATGGTACATTAACCACAAGCTCTGTCTCCTCCGACTCATGTACCAAAACAGAATCAATCAAGCATGATGGACTGCCCTCGTAATGGACAAAACAGCATTCGATTGGGGACCGAAATTCAAACATGGTATTCGAACGCATAAACGTTGGTTGCTCGCAATCATTTAAGCAATGTGCGAAGCCAAGGCTCAACCCAGGATAGTAGGGGCAGTCTTTGACGCTTGTTGTAGCTCCACTCGAAAGTGGCATTGTGCTGAGTTCACTGGTGACAGGCTCCATTGTGACAGGCATTGGTGAAAACTTCAATGGCTGAGGTGGTTCAGTCGGAACTGAAGTAATTGGTGAAAGAGTGGGTATTCCAGTCGGATTTGGTGTTGGTCCTACTGTGGTAATTGTCGTTGGCGCATTGGTTGGAAGTGAAGTTGGAACTGCCGTTGTAGGCTTGAGAGTACTAGGTTTCAATGTTGTTGGCTTCGATGTCATCATCATGATCTGTTGTTCAAGACTTATTGCAACACTCTCGGTAGCCTCACCCACATCTACAGCAGTACTGGTACCTAATCCTGCCACCTTAAATGACATGTATTTGCCGCTATGTGTAAAGCCATATATCCTAACTCCAGTTTTCTTTACTGTACCACCCTGATACGAGTCAGTGTTGGGATGTGATCCACCAGATCGTAGTTCCTTTAGTTGACTCCCTGAATGCCACAAATCTCCATCATCACCATGATTATCACCTCCCTTCTCTAAATCGTAATTCCCATCGGCAGGAAGTAACGCCACTTGATAATGATTTCCATTGTTCGGCCAATACGTTCCAGGAGATGGATAGCCACGATTGTTCTGTCCATTAATTATTGCATTATCAATATGATATATAGCAATTCCACCCGGACCTTCCATCATGACATCAAAACCAACAGGTTGACGATTTTCGATAAGCAGGTATTCACCTGTCGGATACCCTGTATCAATCTTATACACTAAATTACTTGTGGCAGACTGTTCTAACTTATATGTCCCATCAGATACAATCAATGTCACATTTGCCCACCCTAATAAGACTCTACTCCATGCCGAGGGGTAAGGTGGAAACATACCTGATCCATCCCACCCCCAACTTTGGGACATAAAGTCATATGCCCCTAGTCCATTCCCAGTAAATGTTTCATCGTACAAGTCGGGCAAACCAAGGTAATGTCCTAATTCATGTACAATTACCCCCATACGTACAATATTCGATTGACACTTACCACGTAATGCCGACGAGACGTAGAATCGATTAACCGATACTACCTGTGTTTGTCCAGTATTAGTATTAGGCTCTGGTGATGAAGACCAATTTAATCCACCCTTATGACTCCATATCCTATTAGTATCGGGTGTATCATAGCAATCTGATCCAGCAAATTCGGCACCATATCCTGAATGCAAAACACCAAATCCATCTAAGGCACCATTGCTATCTAAATCAAATTTTGTAAAATCAAATGGTGGTCCAGAATGTGCTCCTCCATCACCATTATCTAATATGTTCAATGCTTCAATAATGGCGTCCTTAAATTTTGTAAATCCATTTTCATTATTACCATAATATGCTTCTGGGCGAGAGAGTGTAATCCAATCGACAACCGTCGTTTGTATAGTGAAGGCATTGTAGGATATGGCTTCATAAAATTGACGTACTGATCCCGTGGGTACTACATCATCATCATCATGGCCAAAGTCCTTCATGTCAATAGTAGGAGAGTTATTTTTTTCAGTGGAAAGAGGAGGGATGACATCGTTGGAATTATACAAGCGTTCGATATCAGTCTGACTTGGTAGTGTACGGCCGGTATGGTCCGCAAAGCGCAATAATAAAACAAGATTGTGGAATGTTCCATTGGTCGAATGGTATAATTGACGATGATGCTGCCGTGATGGCGAGTTTACGGACTGATTTAAGTACGATGGGTGAGGTCTATGACGATGACTGCTGCTACTTGAGTCGTCGTCTTCCTCCTCTTCTCGACGATGGTGTTGGTTTGTGTGCGTTGATGGTGGTACCGGGACTATCGGAAACTTGTCAGAAGTGGTAAGGCGTCGTCGTCGCGTCGACGAGTGTCGTGCACCATTCGTCGATCCACCCAACGTCGTCAAGAGGAGGAAGGCGGTGGCACCACCAATGAGGCACAGCGGTCTCTTCATGATATATTCTTGATTCGTTCGTTTTAATAAGACTTCAATCGATTCCCGAGCGATTAGAAACTCTCATCGATTCGCGGAGTTGTTTTGGACACAGTGTGTCTATTTTACATTTCTACATCTAGTGAGTTATCTAACAATAAACCAACAATTGGTCGCGAGGCAACAGGAAGTCATAGTGATCAAAGGCTGGTGATGTCTGAGAATGGACAAGCTTTTTGAAGGAGTTGATGATGAGAGTACTAAAGGCATGAGTAATACCTACTCCTAGTTGTTGG
>Ga0247843_1001867_pt1 | contig 40577 bp, 37 predicted proteins | sample LaCruzMarch2017__FD_192420 | JGI IMG/M metagenome (GOLD analysis project Ga0247843, IMG submission 192420) | Freshwater microbial communities from meromictic Lake La Cruz, Castile-La Mancha, Spain - LaCruzMarch2017_8m | ecosystem: Environmental > Aquatic > Freshwater > Lake | place: Spain...
CTAGTGGAGTGATCGCTGTTGATGATTCCCTTGATGGCGCGGACCTGCGAGTCTGGGCGCATGAGGGAAGGCGTTGAGGTTCGGCTTCGGCCGGGCGACCGGGAGCGGCTCGAAGGCGTGGTCTGCGATCGCAAGAGCCCGCAGCACCATGTCTGGCGGGCGCGGATCGTGCTGATGACGGCGGACAGCGCGGTCACGATGGCGATCCGCGCGGCGACCGGCAAAGGCAAACCCACGATCTGGCGTTGGCAGGCGCGCTACATGCAGGATGGCGCCGACGGCCTGTTCCGGGACGCTCCGCGAGGCCGCGCCTTCGCCGCGGCCTCGCCCGAGCAGATCGCCGCGGTGGTCGAGCGCACGCTGCACGAGGACCCGCCCGCGGCGACGCACTGGACGTTGCGCTCGATGGCGAAGGCGAGCGGCCTGGCGCCGTCCACCATCCACCGCATCTGGCGCGAGCCCGGGCTGAAGCCGCACCGGGTCGAGACCTTCAAGCTCTCGAACGACCCGAAGTTCGTCGAGAAAGTCCGCGACATCGTCGGCCTCTACGTGAACCCACCCGAGCGCGCCATCGTGCTGCCCGTGGACGAGAAGAGCCAGATCCAGGCGCTCGACCGCACGCAGCCGGGCCTGCCGATGAAGCGCGGCCGGGGTGCGACCATGACGCACGACGACAAGCGCCACGGCACCACGACGCTGTTCGCAGCCCTCGATGTGAAGGCGGGCACTGTCATCAGCCAGTGCATGCTCCGCCACCGTGCCGCCGAGTTCATCCGCTTCCTGCGGCTGATCGACAGGCAGACCCCGGCCGACCTCGACCTGCACCTGATCCTCGACAACTACGCCGCCCACAAGACCGAGGCCGTGAAGCGCTGGCTGGCCCGGCATCCGCGCTTCCATGTCCACTTCACGCCGACCTCGGCCTCCTGGATCAACGCCGTCGAGGGCCTGTTCGCCACACTGACCAAGCGACGTCTGAAGCGCGGCGTTTTCCGCTCCGTCATCGAGCTGAACCAGGCCATCCGCGCCTACCTCGACGCCCACAACGCCAACCCGAAGCCCTTCCGCTGGACCGCCCCCGCCGACACCATCATCGGCAAGCACCAGCGCGGGAAACGTCTGCTGGAATCACTCCACCAGGACGGGCCCTACCCGGGCGGTCAAGCGCGGCCCCTGCTGGTCCGGTCACGCCCCGCGGTGCCCAGCCCGTTGATCACGCAAGACGGCGTAAACGCAGGGCCCTCTCGCCGCGGCGGGGACCCGGGGGATCACATCACCAAGGTTCGGCCGTGGCACGCCCCCAGCGCCGCGAGGGACGAGGCTGGGGGGCCGGGCCTTGCGCCCGGCGGTGCTCTCCGCCTCGGTGGCGTCCGGCGCCGTGCAGGGACGGGACGTCGTTGCCGCCCGCTTAGCCGCCGGCAGGCCCAAACGGGCGCCTGCCGCGTGGCGACATGGCGACGACCAGCGCGGGTCCTGCCGTCAGCACCCCGTGGGCAATCCGGCCGATCGGCCCCGGGCGCCATCCGAAGGGCGGGCCCAGCCCGGCGATGGCCTTCGCGGGGCTGCCGCTGCTCCCCCGCGATCTGCGCCGCGACCGCCGGGCATTCCCGGCCCTGCGCCTGATCTCCCCTGCCGCCGGGCGCAGAGCCCCTTGACCGGTCGGCGGCGCGCGGGCTTGTGGCGGCGCATGATGCGCATCCTCCGATTGCTGCCGCTGCTGCTCGCCCTTACCCAGGGGGCCCTCGCCCAGCCCGGCCTTCCCCAGACGCCCGCGACCCCCCCCCCCCCGCCCGCGGATATGCAACGGTTGATCGAGGTGCTGCGCGACGATGCGCGGCGCGGCGAATTGCTGCGCGCGTTGGAGGCCGCGCAGGGCACCCAGGGCAGCGCCGAGGCGCCCGCCGCCGAGGAGCCCGCGCTGCTGGCACCCAATACGCTGGGCGCGCAGCTGATCACCGGCGCTTCCTCCCGCCTGCAATCCATCTCGGCCAGCCTGGTCGCGACCGCGCACGCGATGACCAACCTGCCCGCCATCCTGGCCTGGCTCGAAGGGGCGGCGCGTGATCCGGTGACGCAGGTGCGCGTGGTCGACGCGGCCTGGAAGCTCGGCCTGCTGTTCGCGGCCGGCCTGTTGGCGGAATGGTTCACCGCGCGCCGCCTGCGGCGCTGGGCGGAGCGGCTGGACGGGCTGGCCCCGGCACCCGACACGGTCTGGAACTGGGTGAAGCGCGTGCCCCTGGTGGCGCTGCGCTTCCTGCTGGATCTCGTGCCGATCGCCGCCTTCGCCGTGGTCTCCTACGGCGCGATCGGGCTGGTCCAGCCGCTGCCGACCACCGAGCTTGTGCTGCTGACGGCCAACAATTCCTTCATCGCGCTGCGCGTGGTCATGGCGGCGTCGCGGATGCTGTTCTCGCCGGCATCGTGCCATCTGCGCCTGGTCCCGGTCGGCGATGAGACGGCGGCCTATGTGACGATCTGGGTGCGCCGGATCGCCATGGTCGCGATCGTCGCCTTTGCCGTCGCGGAAGCCGGCCTGCTGTTCGGCCTGCCCTGGTCCGCCTATGACGCGATCCTGCGGCTGGCGGCCCTGGTCGTGTCGCTGTTCCTGATCATCATGGTGCTGCAGAACCGCGCCGCGGTCTCGGACGCGCTGCGCGCGCCGCCGCTGGCCGAAGGCGAGACGCCGGACCGCCCCCGCCGCCTGACGCGCGCGTTGCGCGACCGGCTGGCCGATGTCTGGCATGTGGTGGTGATCCTGTGGCTGCTGGCGCTGTGGGGTGTGTGGGCGCTGGAGGTGCGCGACGGGTTCGAGCGGCTGTTGCGCGTCTCGGGCGCCACCATCCTGATCCTGGGCCTGGCCAAGCTGGCGGATGAGGGGATGCGCCGGGTGCTGGCCAGCGCCTTCGCCATCCGCGGCGACCTGGCCGCCCGCTATCCGGGGCTGGAAGCGCGCGCCAACCGCTATCTGCCGCTGCTGAAGGGGCTGCTGACCAGCCTGATCATGGTCACGGCGCTGCTGTTCCTGCTGGAAGCCTGGGGCTTCGCGGCCTTTGGCTGGTTCGGCCGTGGGCAGCTGGGAGCACGGCTGCTGACCTCGCTGATCTCGATCGGCACGACGGTGATCGTGGCCATCACCATCTGGGAGCTGATCAATGCGGCGATCCAGCGCCACCTGAACCGGCTGTCGCGGGATGCCAAGGCGGCCCGCAGCGCGCGCGTGCGCACCCTGCTGCCCATGCTGCGCACGGTCCTGTCGGCGGCGATCATCGTGTTCGTCGCGCTCAACATCCTGACCGAGATCGGCGTGAATGTGGCGCCGCTGCTGGCGGGCGCCGGCGTGCTTGGCCTTGCCATCGGCTTCGGCAGCCAGACCCTGGTGCGCGACGTGATCACCGGCGCCTTCCTTTTGTTCGAGGATGCGGTGGCGGTGGGCGACGTGGTGCAGGTATCCGGCCTGTCGGGCGTGGTCGAGCAATTGTCGATCCGCTCCATCAAGCTGCGCGCGCTGGATGGCAGCGTGCACATCATCCCCTTCAGCTCGGTCAGCACCGTCACCAACATGACGCGCGACTTCAGCTTCGCGGTGATCGACGTGTCGGTCGACTATCGCGAGGATACGGATCGCGTGGCCGAGGTGATGCGCCAGGTGGGGCGCGAGATGCGGGCGGATGCGAAGTTCGGCCCCATGCTGCGCGACGATCTGGAAATGCTGGGGGTGGAGCGGCTGGCGGATTCGGGCGTGGTTATCCGCGCCCGGCTGAAGGGCGAGCCCTCGGCCCGCTGGGCGGTCGGGCGAGAGTTCAACCGCCGCATCAAGCAGCGCTTCGACCAGCTCGGCATCGAGATCCCCTATCCGCACCAGAAGCTGGTGATCGACCAGGGCGCGAAGCACCCGGCGGATGAGCCGGTGGTCGACGCCGCGGCGCGCCCGCGCGCAGATTGACCGGGCCTTGACCCGGGCCACGAAGCACGACTAGGTTTTGCGCATGTGCGCCACCTTCACCCGTGGGATGCGAATTATCGGCCCGGCCGTCTGAGCTGCGCCGTGGGCGCGCCATGCGTCCGGGTCCATTGCCCCGCATCCCGCTTCGAAGGACCACTCCCCCCAATGCGTGACGAATTCCCCATTCTCGTGGCAGCGCGTTTCATTGTCGTCGGGCCGGCCGAGGCGGGCTTCCTGCCGCGCCTGCTTGCCCCCTTCGCCCGCCGTGACCTGACGCCGGATACGGTCCGCGCGCACCGCCAGGGTGCGGTGATCCGTGCCGAGATCCACCTGACCATGCCGCGCGATGAGCTGCATCTGGTCGCCGGCAATCTCGGCCAGATCGTGGGCGTTTCGCGGGTGGAATCGATGGAAGGCCGCGTCGTGGCGCTGCGCGTCAATCCGACCGTGGCCGAGCCGGCCGAAAGGCTGATCGCGTAGAGGAGGGGCGCGCCGGTTGCGACCTGTGGCAGCCGGCCGGCGCGCCCCGGTTCAGTTCCGGAAGACGCGCGCCGACAGGGCTGTCTGGAAGACCAGGTTCAACAGTTCGCTGGTCATCTGGAAGTATTTCGGGTCGAGCCGTGGCAGCGCGATCAGCTCATCGCCCGGGTCGGGTGGCTCACGGGGCTCCAGCACCAGTTCGCCGCTGGCGCGGCGGATCATCAGCTGCGAGGTTGCGCCGCGCTCCGCAAAGCCGCCGGCGGCGCGGATATAGTCGGCCAGGGTCATGTCGCGGCGCCAGATCACCGCCTGCGGCGACATCACCTCGCCCGAGACCAGCACGGTCTGCACCCGCTCGGGGATCACGATGATGTCGCCATCCTCCAGCCGGACATCGGCGCAGCGCCCGGTGCGATCCATCACGACCAATCGCCCTTCCGGCTGGGTGCGGCGTGCCCGCTGGATGTAGGAGGCAACCAGGTTCGCCTCGCTTGCCCGCACCGCCGCGACCCCGGTGGTCGGCGACATCGCCAGGAACAGCTGTCGCTCCAGCCGGTCCACGGCCTCATTGATGGTGCGCAGCTGCTGCGCCGCGATCGATGGGCGCAGCAGGAAGACGCCGCGCGTGTTCGCCAGGTTCGCCTCGACCGCCACATGGTCGAGCAGGGCGCATAGCGTCGTGTCCCGCTCGGCGATCAGGACCGAGGGGCCGATGCGACTGCCCTCGATCGTCACGCGCACCGTCGGCGCCGGCGCATCGGTGATGAAGGTCACCACATCCTGGTCCAGCAGCGTGAGGTTCGGCAATTCACGCACCGTCGTGTAGCGCGACCAGGGTTGGCCGCCGCGCGTGCCGCGGATGACGGCGTTGGTCGCCGCCGGCAGCGGCGAGGCGAGGCGCAGCATCTCCGCCCCGCTCATGCTGCGGCCGGCCACTTCGAACAGGAAGTTGTTGCGCACCGCGCCATCGACGCCGACCATGGCACCCTGCGCCGCCACCACCAGCGTATCGCCCGATTGCATCGTGATGGGGGGCAATTCGCCGGTCAGCAGGAAGCGATAAAGGTCGATCCGCGCGACCGGCCGCCCACCGCGGACCAGCGTGATGTCGCGGTAGCTGCCGCGCCCCGCATCCACGCCACCGGCGCGCATCAGATAGTCCAGCACACTGTCCGAGGCGGTGCCGAGATGCCGCCCCGGCGAGCGCACGAAGCCCGAGACGAAGACGCCGACCTGCCCTGTGGTCAGCACCACGGCATAGACCTGCACCTGCTGCGAATAGACGCGGCGCACCTCGCCCTCGACCACGCGCTGCAAATCACCGGCGCGGGTGCCGGCCAGGCGGATCGGGCCGACCTGCGGGATGAACAGGTTCCCCTCGGGATCGACCTGGCCGACGATCGACGCCTCGACAAAGCCCCAGACGGTGATCGAGACCCGGTCGCCGGGTGCGATGCGGTAGTTCGGGTTCGGCGTGTCGGAGGCAGCGGGCGCGCCCCGCGTGAACAGGCTGGCGCCGAAGACGACGGTGGCGGGGCCGGCGCGGCGGCTTGGCTCGCCGATCGGGCCGGTCGCGGTCGCCCCGCCCTCGGCGGCGGTGGCGCTGCCTTGCCGCGCCGTGGAGATAGGGTCACCAGCGGCGCCGAGCAGCGCTGGCAGCGTGCCGATCGCCGAGCCGCCGAGGGAGGGCGGCTGCACCTGGGCGGTTGCCGGCAGCGCGGCGAAGAGCAGGCCGCACAGCAGTGCCAGGGCCCGGAAGCAACGTTCAGCTCGCATGTTCGCGTGCCCCTACCACCATCAGCCAACCCAGCAGGAAGACCACGGACAGACCGGCCAGGACGGCGAAGGTGTTGAAGGTCGCCGTCGGATAAACCGCATATTCGGGCCGGCTCGGTTGCACCACCCGCAGAAGGAAATTGGCCTGGCGAAGCGCCTCGGCGCGCGCCATCTCGAGCGAGCTTGTCGCCGAGGCCAATTGCCGGTCGGCGAATTCCCGCTCCAGCTGCAGGCGTTCATATTGTGCCAGCCGCTGCGTCACCATTTCATCGCCCTGGGTCAATCGCGACCTTTCCACCGCGATCTGCGCCGACAGCGCGGTGATGCGGTTGGTCAGCAGCTGGATCTGCGGATTGTCGGGCCGCATGAAGGTGCGGCGTTCCTGGAATTCCGCACGGGCCTGGGCGAGCGCACCCTCCAGCCGCGTGACGCTTTCCATGGCTGCCGCCGCTTCCCGCGTCGGGTCCAGCGCCTGTTCGCGTTCGCGGAAATTGGTCAGCGCGTCGCGCGCCGCCAGCACTCGCTGTTCGGCGATCTCGACCTCGCCCCGGGCCACGCGGATCGTGTCCTGCGCCGTGCGGTCGGAGAATTCATTGACCAGCGTCTCGGCCAGCTTCAGCAGCCGGTCCGCGATGGTCTGCGCATCATCGGGGCGGAAGGCCCGGACACGCAGCGTGGCGATGCCTGTCTCGATATTGAATTCCAGCAGCACACGGCGCTGGTAATAGCTCAGCAGCCGCTCCGCCTCGGGATCCGACCACCAGAGCATGGTGAGCAGGTCGGCCTCCGGCCGCCGCCAGATCGCCACCAGGTCGATGTCGCGGCGCAGCGCCTGCATCGCGTCCAGGCTGAGCACATAGTCGCTCACCGCGCGGATCTCCTCGCTGCCCGCGCGGATGCCGAGCCCGCCGCCGCCGAGCATGCCGCTCAGCGCGCTGCTCGCCCCGCCGCTGGAGGAGCCGCGGCCGCGCACGATGAAGCGGGCCTCGCTTTCATAAATGTCGGCCGCATAGGTCGCGTAGTAGATTCCGGTCAGCAGCGTCGGCAGCAGCACGAGCATCGCGAACCAGAAGGCGATCCCGCGCCGCGGCCGTGGCGCCGCCGCGGCGGCCTGGCGCAGCGCCGGCCGCGGTCGCGTGGCGGCAGGTTCAGAGCGCTTGGTAGGCGGCGAAAGCTTCATCGAGATCCTCGTAGAAGGTCAGTGCGCCGTCCTGCAGCACCGCCGCGGTGCGACAATAGCTGCGAATGGTGTTGGTCTGGTGGCTGACCATGATCACGGTGGCGCGACGCGCGCGTTCGGCCAGCGCCTTGCGGCCGCGTTCGACGAAACGGGCATCGCCCGCCGCCGTCACCTCGTCCATCAGGTAGCAGTCGAAATTGATGGCGAGCGAGATGCCCAGCTGCAACCGCCCGGTCATGCCGCTGGAATAGGTGCCCTGCGGCATGTGGAAATAGGGCCCAAGCTCGGCGAAATCCTCCACGAAGTCGAGCACGCGGGGGATCGGTTCGCCATAGATCCGGGCGATGAAGCGGGCATTGTCCGCCCCCGACAGCTCGCGGCTGAGCCCGACCGAGTGGCCGAGCGGCCAGGAGATGCGCATCCGCCGCTCGATCCGGCCGGAGGTCGGGAATTCCACGCCCGCGATCAGGCGCATGAGCGTGGATTTGCCCGACCCGTTGCGGCCGAGAATGCCAACCGCGTCGCCCGGGCGCACCAGTGCCGAGACGTCGCGCAGCACCGGGCGCAGCTTCCCGTTGCGCATACGGTAGGATTTGCAGACGCGTTCGAGATACAGCATCGCGCTAGAATTCAAGCTTCGGGCGGACGGCGCGCATGGCCAGAAAGCCCAGCAGGTTGAAGCCGATCACGAAGGCAAGGATGTAGCCGAGATCCCAATAGGCCGGGATGATGTCGCCGAACATGCCGTCGCGCACCATCTCATGGATGTGGACCTGCGGGTTGAGCAGGAAAAGGTTGCGGAAGGTCGGCGGCAGGGGATGCATGGCGAACAGCGCGCCGGAGATCGGGATGGTCAGGTAGAGCAGCGGATTCACCAGCCGCTCCACCGTCTCGGACAGGGCGGCGGCGCTGGCCACCATCATCGCCACGCCATGGGCGAACAGGAAGATCAGCGCGATACCGGCCAACAGGATCAGGACATTGTTGGGCGCGAAACCTGCCCAGAAGGCGGCGCCGCCGACCACCAGGGTCAGCACGCCGAGCACGGCCATGGCCTCCAGCAGGGTTCGCGCCACCATCACGTCGAACAGCGTCACGTTTGAATGGTAAAGGAAGCGTTGCGCCGACCGGAACGCTCCGGCCGCCCGGCTGACGATGCTGCGGAAGGCCAGATAGGGGCCATAGCCGGTGACGGCGAACAGGAAGGGCGAGACGGCTTCCTGCGCGGCGTTCGGCGTGGCGAAACGGACCGATGCGATGGCCAGCGCCAGCAACAGCGGCTCCAGGAACATCCAGATGAAGCCGAGGCTGTTGCGCCCGAAGCGGGTTTGGAGTTCGTAGATGAACAGCGCGTGCAGGACCCGTCCCTGGACCGCGAAGCCGCGCAGCAACCGTGCCCGCCCTTCCTCGCGCGCCGGCAACAGGCGCGACTGGCCGCTCACGGGCGGCCTTGCGCCTGGCCACCGGCGCCGGTGGCCACGGCGGCGCTGCCGGCGCCCCCGCGCAGGAGTGGCCGCGCCTCGGCCCAGCTTCGTCCCTCGCCGCAGATCAGGCGCGGCGCTTCCTCCTGCCCTTGCGCCACCACCGCCTCGCGGCATTCACGGCCCGAGGCGGCGGCATAGGCGCGCAAAAGGCGAACCTCGGCGGGCCGGCCATCGGGCAGCACCACGCGGCCGGTCTCGCCGGGGCGGGCATTGGCGACGAAGGTCACCACCGGATCCGCGCTGACCGGTCCCGCCGCGACCGGCGCCGGCGCCGCGCCGCGGCCAAAGGGAATGCCGGGCCGGCCACCGGCGCATCCGGCCAGCAAGGTCACGCCCAGAAGGGCCAGCGGCAGCAACGCAGCCGATCGTGAAGCCGGCGGGGCGAGGGAGCGGTTCTGAAACATCGCCGCGTATGTAGACGAAGCGCGCGGCAAAGGCCAAGGCCAAGGAAGCCGATGGCCGTGCCGCGGGGCCTTTCGGGTGTGCCAAGCCCCTGCTACCGGATGCGGGTGCTGCGCTGCATCGACCCCCAGGACTGGCCCGCACGGCTGCATCGCCCAGCCGTGCATGCCACCCGCCTGCCCCACCCCGAGGCCTTCTGGCCCGAGGCCGAGCTGCTGCCGGCGCCGGGCCCGGGGGCAGCCTTGCTGCTGCCGGAAGGGGTGCCGGCCGCGGGTGAGGCCGGACCGGTCCTGCGTGCCACCGCGGGCCCCTTCCGCCCGCCGCATCTCGGCGGCCGGGAACGGCCGGTCGCGCTGCTGGCCGCCATCGACGCCGACCCGATCGGCGCGCTGCTCACCCGCCCGGGCGTCTTCGACCCGGTGCTGGCGGGCGCCGCGCTGGCCGCCCTGGCCGCCGCCCGGCTCGGCGGGCCGCCCGGGTTGCCCGATCCTGGCGGGGCGCGGCTGGGTGCGCCGGGCCTGGCGCTGCTGCTCGACCCTTGCGATCCGGCGGCGGCGCCGGCCGCTATGGCGCGGCTGGCCACATTGCGCGCCGCAGGCCGGCCGTATCTGGTGGCAGCCGACCCGTTCAGCCCAGGCGCCGCGGTGCTGCCGGGCAGCCTGCCGCGCCTTGACCCCTGGAGCCTGCTGGATGTGGCCGGCGAGGTTCATGGCGCGTCGCGGTCATTTGCGCTGCTGGCGCTGGCCGCCGGCGTGCCGCTCCGCGATGGTCCCTTTGCTGGCCTCGCGCCCGAGGCAGTCTGGGCGCCCTTGCTGGCCGCGCTGCGCTGTGCCGATCCCTTCCATGCCCGCCCCTGTTCCATCCTGCAGGCCATCGACATCCTGGCGCTGTGGAAGCGCCGGGCCGCGGCGGGCGCGCCCATCGCCGCCTGCCTCGGCGTGCGGCCCTTCAACCGGGCGCCGGTGCGCGCGCTGCTGGCGGGCGCCACCACCCCGCCCAGCTTCCACGAACAGCCAGGCGCGGCGATCAGCGCCGCGCGGGCCAAGGGCGGCGCGGTGCTGGCCTGGGCATCGCGCGACAGCGCTGCCTTGCGGCGGCGCGCGGCCGATGCCGGCGTGCCCTTGCACTGGATCGAGGATGGGTTCCTTCGCTCGGCCGGGCTCGGCACCCTGCTGACCGCCAGCGCCAGCTTCACCATCGACACGCGCGGCCCGCATTTCGACCCCGCCGCGCAGTCGGACCTCGATCTGCTGATCGAAACCGCCGAGATCGGGCCGGCTCTGCTGGCCCGCGCCGCGCGGCTGCGCGCCCTGCTGGTGGCGCGGGGTGCCACGAAATACGACCTGCCCGGCACGCGGCCGGGCGCGGCCGCCCCCCTGCCGCCGGCCGGCGGCCGGCCGCGCATCCTGGTGCCCGGCCAGGTGGAGGATGATGCCAGCGTCCGGCTGGGCGCCGGGCCGGGCTTCGGCAATTTGGCCATGCTGCGCGCCGTGCGGGCGGCCGCGCCCGGCGCGTTCCTGATCTACAAGCCGCATCCCGACATCGAGGCCGGATTCCGCCGCGGCCGCGTGCCCCGCCGCGAACTGGCCGGGCTGGTGGACCATGTGGCGGCCGATGCCCCGATGGCGCCGCTGCTGGCGGCGGTCGATGGGGTCCATACCATGACGTCGCTGTCGGGGTTCGAGGCGCTGCTGCGCGGCTTGCCCGTGACGGTCTGGGGGCGCCCCTTCTATGCCGGGCTTGGCCTGACCGAGGATCGGCTGGCGCCGCTGCGCCCCCGCCGGCGGCGCAGCCTGGATGAGCTGGTGGCGATCGCCCTCATTCTCTACCCCGCCTATGTCGACCCCCGCACCAGCCTGCCCTGCCCGCCGGAAGTGTTGCTGGAACGGCTGGGCATGCTGCCGCCCGCGCCGGCCAGCACCTGGGCGCGGCTGCGCGCGTGGCAGGGCGGGGCGCGGGCCGCCCTGGCGCGGCTGGCCGGCTGGCGCTGATGCGCGGGATCACGATTTCGGGCGCGTCGCGGGGCCTGGGCGCGGCGCTGGCCATCGGGCTGGCGGCGCCCGGCGTGCGGCTGTGGCTCTCGGCGCGGGGCGCCACGGGCCTGCAGGCCACGGCCGAAGCCTGCCGCGCGCGCGGCGCCGAGGTGACGATCTGCGTGGCCGATGTGCGGGACGCGGCGGCGCTGGCGGTTTCGCTCGGCGCCTTCGCCGCGGCCGGCCCGGTGCACCTCGCCATCGCCAATGCTGGCGCCTCGGCCGGCACCCGGCCGGGCGGCGCGCCGGAGGATGCGGCGGATGCGCGGCACATGGTCGAGGTCAACCTGATCGGCGCCATCAACCTGGTCGGCCCGCTGCTGCCGGCGCTGCTGGCGGCGCGTGGCCAGGTGGCGATCATCGGCTCGGTCGCCGGCTGGCGGGGCCTGCCCGACATGCCGGCCTATTGCGCGGCCAAGGCCGGCTTGCGCGCCTGGGCGCAGGGGCTGCGGGCGCTGCACGGGCCGGCTGGCCTCACCGTCACGCTGGTGGCGCCGGGCTTCTTCGACAGCGCGATGGGCGACCGCTTCCGGGGTCCGCGCCCCTTCCTGCTCAGTCTAGATCAGGCGGCGGCGCGCACGCTCGCGGCCATCGCGGCCCGGCGGGCGGAAGCGATGTTCCCCTGGCCGATGGCGCTGACCATGCGCGCCCTGGCGCTGCTGCCGCCCCGGCTCGGCGATGCGGCGGCGCGGCGGCTCCGCTTCGCCATCGTTCCGGATGGCCCGTCCGATTAACCAAGCGGTAGCCCCTGGCGCGCATTCTTGCCGGCACTGAGACCGGAGGTTTTTCTGATGTCGTTGCGCGCCAAGCTTATCCTGCCGCTGCTCCTGTTCGGCCTTGTGCTGGTGGTGTCCCTTGGGGTCGGGCTCAGCCATGCCTGGCGGCAGCAATCCGCCGCCACGGCCCGTGGCGCGGCGGATGCGACGGTGCGCCACCTGATCGACGCCGCCGCGGCGCTGGCGGTCGAGCGCGGCACCGGCACTGGCATCCTGGCCAATCCGGCCGCCGCGCCCCGCCCCGCCCAGGCCACCCGCGCCGCCAAGTCGGCCGAGGCGGCCGCCCTGCTGGAGCGCGGGCTGGCCGCCGGCGCGGCCACCGAGGAGGCGCCGCTGCGCAACGCCATCGCCGCGGCAAGGGCAGCCCTGGCGCCCGCCCGCGCCGCGCTGGCCGACCTGGCCGAGGGGCGCGGCGCCGGCGCCGCCCTGCCCGCGCCAGGCGCCTGGTTCGCCGCGGTCACCGCCGAGATCGACGCGGTGGCCGCGCTGCGCCGCCATCGTGAGGCGCGGCATTTCGACAGCGCCGACCTTGTGGTCCGGCTGGGCGGGCTGCGTGCCCTGCTGGCCGACCTGGCCGAATATGCCGGGCGGGAGCGCGGCCTGCTCAACGGGCTGATCGCCGCGGGCCGCGCGCCGACGCCGGCCGAGCAGCGCAGCCTGGGCGGCTTCGACAGCATCCAGGTGACCGGCTGGAACGCCGTGGCGGCGCAGGCCGACCTGCTGCCGGCCGAGCTGCGAGGGTTGCTGCAGGCGGCGGAACTGCGGCGGCGCACCGCCACCCTGCCCCTGCGCGACCGTGTGCTGGCGGCGCTGGACGCGGGCCAGCCCGCACCGGTGACGCCCGCCGCCTGGTTCGCCGCCACCACCCAGGCAATCGACGAGATCATGGCGGCCAGTGCGGCGACCAGCAGCGCCGTGCAGGGCGGCATCGACGAGCAGGTGACCCAGCTCGCCGGCCTGCTGGCCGGGGCGGTGGCGGCGCTGCTGGCCGCACTGGCCGTGCTGGCGGGCACGCTGCTGTGGCAGCGCGCGGCGGTGACCCGTCCGCTCGGCCGCGTGGTGGCGGCGCTGGCCGAGGTGGGTGCGGGCCGCCTCGACAAGCCCATCCTGCCGCGCCGTGCCGATGGACGCGGCGATGAGGTGGATGCGCTGCTGGCCGCCGCCGAACGCTTCCGCCTGGCCAGCATCGGCGCCCGCGACTCCGAGACGCAGCGGCTGGCGGAAGGCATCCGCGCCGCCGAGGAGCGGGCCGCGGCGCTGCGCGGCATGGCCGACCGGGTGGATACCGAAGTGCGCCGCAGCGTGGATGAGGTGGTGGGCCGTGTCGTGCAGCTGCGCGATCGGGCGGAGGGCGTCGCCGCCTCGGCCGAGGTGATCGCCGCCGATGGCGGGCAGGTGGCCAGGTCGGCGGACGAGGCGCTGACCAGCGCCGGCCAGGTGGCGGCGGCGACGGAACAACTGACCGCCTCGATCGGCGAGATCTCGGCGCAGATCAGCGCGACGGCGGCGGCGGCGCGCGGCGCCAATGGCCTGTGCGCCGAGGGAAGTGCGGCGATCCGCGCGCTGGCCGAGAGTGTCGGGCGCATCGGCGGCGCGGCGCGGCTGATCGCCGACGTCGCGGCGCGCACCAACCTGCTGGCGCTGAACGCCACGATCGAGGCCGCGCGCGCCGGCGAGGCCGGGAAGGGCTTCGCCGTGGTGGCGCAGGAAGTCAAGCAATTGGCCGCGCAGACCGCCCGCGCCACCGAGGATATCGGCCGGCAGGTGCAGGAAGTGGCCGCCGCCACCGAGGGCGCGATCGGCGCGGTGGGCAACATCGCCGGCGCCGTGACGCGGGTGGACGAAGCGGCGGCGGCGATCGCCGCAGCGGTCGAGGAACAGGCCGTCACCACGCGGGAGATCGCCGGCATCGTCGGCCGCAGCGCCGCCAGCGCCCGCGAGGTGGCGGCTGCCATCGGCCAGGTCGCGGGCGAGGCCCGGGACGCCAGTGCCGGCGCCGCCGACATGCGCACCCAGGCGGCGGCGGTGGAGGGCGCGGTCACGGCGCTGAAGGGCACCCTGGCCGAGGTGGTGCGCACCGCGGCCCCCGAGACCGACCGCCGCCGTGCGGCGCGAATCGTGCCGCCCTATCCGGTCCTGGCCACCCTGGCGACCGCCAGCGGGCGGGCAGGGTCCCCGGCGGAGATCGTGAACGTCTCGGCGGGTGGCCTCGAGTTGCGGTCCGAGGAGGCGGTCGCGCCCGGCGCGACAGTGTTCGTCAGCGCGCCCGACCTTGGGCTGGCCGGCAGCCTAGCGGTGCGGGTGGTTGATGCCGTCGCCCGCGAGGGGGCCACCGACCTGCACCTGGCCTTCGAGAACCTGCCGCCGGCGAGTGCGGCCGCCCTGCAAGGCTGGCTGGCGACGCACGCCAAGGCTGCCTGAACGCCGCGTCCCCGCCTATGCTGCGTGCCCGGCAACAGGTGCGCGCATGGCGGTGGATTTTCTCGGTCTCGAAGCCTTTCTGTCGATTGCCGAGCGCGGATCCTTCCGCAAGGCGGCGGCGCATCTGAACCTGTCGCAGACCGCGCTCTCGCACCGCATCCGCAAGTTCGAGGAAGGGCTGGGCCTGCGGCTGCTCGCGCGGACCACGCGGCAGGTCACGCTGACGCCGGCCGGGCTCGATCTGGCCAACCGCGCGGGCGGGCCGGTGGCAACCCTGCGCGAAGCGCTGGCCGAAGCCCGCGCCCGGGCGGGGGCCGGCGTGCAGCTTCTGGCGGTGGGCTGCCTGCCCACCATCGCCACGCACCATATGCCGGCGCTGCTGGCCGATTTCGCGGCACTGCACCCGGGCGTCACGGTGCGCGTCTTCGACAATTCCGCCGTCGAGATCGCGGAACGCGTGGCGCGCGGGGAGGCGGAGTTCGGCATCACCATCGTCAGCGCCAACCGCTTCGACCTCGACATCGTGCCGCTGCTGACCGAGGCCTTCGTGCTGGCGGTGCCGGCCGGGCACCCTTTCGCCAGCCGCCCGGGGCTCGCCTGGTCGGCGCTGGAAGGCGTGCCGCTGGTGCGCGTGGCACCCCACACCGGCAATCGCGCGCTGATCGATGAGGCGCTGGGCGCGCGCCGGGAAGCCATGGATTGGCGCTATGAGGTGCAGCACCTGGCCAGCGCCATCAGCCTGGTGGAAGCGGGCCTGGCCTTGGCCGTGGTGCCGCGGCTGGCGGTGGATGCGGCGGGCTCGGCGGGTGTCGTGGCGGTGGCGCTGCGCGACCCCGGCGTGGTGCGGCGGCTTGGCATCGTCTCCCGCCGGGGGCAGGCGCTGTCAGCCCCGGCGGAGACGCTGATGGGGCTGCTCAAGCGGCGGTTCCGTGCGGTCAAGCCGGTGCAGAAAACGGCATGATCGGGCCATTCTTTCCATTTGTCTCATGGAGCAGCGGTATTAGGTAAGGGTACAGCTCCGCGCCTTCGAGGAAACGCCAATGGCCAAGTCGGGTCTCGTCATCACCGCCCATCCGGGCGATTTCGTCTGGCGCGCGGGCGGCGCCATCGCGCTGCACGCGGCGCGGGGCTGGCGGATGAAGATCCTGTGCCTGTCCTTCGGCGAGCGGGGCGAAAGCCAGTTCGCCTGGAAGGAACAAGGCGCCACGCTGGAAGGGGTGAAGGCCGCCCGACGCGCCGAGGCCGAGGCGGCGGCCGCGATCCTGGGCGCCGAGATCGAGTTCATGGATGCCGGCGACTATCCGCTGGTGACGACGCCGGCGATGATGGACCGCGCCATCGACATCTACCGCGAGATGAACCCGGCCTTCGTGCTGACCCATTCGCTGGCCGATCCCTATAATCTGGACCATCCGGAAGCCACCCGCTTCGCCCAGGCCGCGCGCATCGTGGCGCAGGCCATGGGCCACAAGCCCGGGCCCGGCTACGCCTATGCCGCGCCGCCGGTGTTCCTGTTCGAACCCCACCAGCCCGAGCAATGCGGCTTCCAGCCCAACGTCATCCTGAACATCGACGCGGTGTGGGAGACGAAGTTCAAGGCCTTCCAATGCCTGCCCGCCCAGAAGCACCTCTGGGCCTATTACGAACGGGTGGCGCTGAACCGCGGCATGCAGGGCGGGCGCAATTCCGGCAAGGGCATGACCTATGGCGAGGCCTATCAGCGCCTGTTCCCGATGGTGCTGGAGGAGCTGGCGTGACCCCGGTCGCGATCCGCACCATCGACCGCGCCGATCCGGCCGCGGTGGCCGAGATCGGCAAGTACGGCGTGGCCACGGTGCATGAGGCGATGGGCCGCGCGCCCGGCCTGATGGCCCCCTGGATGCGCCCGGCCTGGGCCGGTGCGGCCGCCTGCGGCACGGCGGTGACGGTGCTGGCGCAGCCCGGCGACAATTGGATGCTGCATGTGGCGGCCGAGATGCTGCGCCCCGGCGATCTGCTGGTGGTGGCGCTGGCTTCGCCCTGCGAGGATGGGCTGTTTGGCGAGTTGCTGGCCACCAGCTATCGCGCGCGGGGTGGCGTGGGCCTGGTGATGGAGGCCGGCGTGCGCGACGTGGCTGCGCTGGCGGCGATGAAATTCCCCGTCTGGTCGCGCGCCATCTCGGCCCGCGGCACGGTGAAGGCCACGCCCGGCTGCGTGAATGTGCCCATCGTCTGCGCCGGTGTGCTGGTGAACCCGGGCGATGTGGTGCTGGCCGATGATGATGGGGTGGTGGTGGTGCCGCGCGACCAGGCGCCCGCCATCGCCCGCGCTGCCCAGCAGCGTGAGGCGAAGGAAGCCGCCACCCGGGCGCGGCTGGCCGCCGGCGAACTCGGCCTCGATATCTATGGCATGCGCGAGAAGCTCGCCGCCGCCGGGCTGGTCTGGCGGGACCGGCCGTGAACCCCGAGCCCTGTCTCGACATCGCCCATCTCGGCCATGTCGAACTGCTGACGCCCCGCTTCGAGGACAGCCTGCGCTTCTTCGTGGACGTCATGGGCATGACCGTCTCGGGCGAGGCGCCCGGGGCGGCCTATCTGCGCGGCTTCGACGATTACGAGCGCGCTTCCCTGAAGCTGACCGCGCACGCCAGCTCGGGCATCGGCCATTATGCGCTGCGGACCCGCAGCCCGCAGGCGCTGGAACGGCGCGCCGCGGCGCTGGCGGCGGCGGGGCGCGGCATCGGCTGGACCGAGGGCGATCTGGGCCATGGCCGCAGCTATCTGTGCCGCGACCCGGACGGCCATCGCGTGGAACTGTATTACGAGACCGAATGGTATGATCCGCCGCCGGCGCTGCGCCCGGCGCTGAAGAACCAGGCGCAGCGCTTCCCGGCCCGCGGCGTGAATGTGCGGCGGCTCGATCATGTGAACTGCCTGGCCGCCGACATCGCCGCCTGCCGGCGCTTCTTCACCGACCTGCTGGGCCTTCGCGTCACCGAGCAGATCATCCTCGATTCCGGGGTGGAGGCGGGCGTCTGGGTGACCGCCACCAACAAGAGCTACGACATCGCCTATACGCGCGAAGCGCATGGCCTGGGCGGGCGCTTCCATCACCTGACCTTCGCGCTGGATAGCCGCGAGGAAATCCTGCGCGCCGCCGATATCTTCCTGGAAAACGGCGTCTTCATCGAGACAGGGCCGCACAAGCACGCCATCCAGCAGACATTTTTCCTGTATGTCTATGAGCCGGGCGGCAACCGCGTGGAGCTGGCCAATGCCGGCGCGCGGCTGGTGCTGGCCCCCGACTGGAAGCCCATCATCTGGACCGAGGCGGAACGCCGCAAGGGCCAGGCCTGGGGGCTGAAAACCATCGAGAGCTTCCACACCCACGGCACCCCGCCCCTGCCCGAGGGGATGGGCTGAATGGAAGGCTGGATCGGCCGCAGCCGCAGCATCGAGGATCAGTTGACGGCGCCGGCCGCGCGCCGCCTGGCCGCGCTGCTGGACCGCGCGCCGCCGCCCTTGCATCCGGGCGCGGTGGTGCCCGCGCATTGGGCCTCGATCCTGTTCGACGATGCGGCGCCGCAATCGGGCCTCGGCCCCGATGGCCATCCGGCAAAGGGGGAATTCCTGCCCCCCATCGACCTGCCGCGCCGCATGCTGGCCGGGCGGCGCATCGCCTATGCGGGCGATCTGCGCATCGGCGATGCGCTGACCCGCACCTCCTCCATCACCGCGATCACCCCGAAGCAGGGCCGCAGCGGCCGGCTGGTCTTCGTCACCGTGCATCATCGGGTGACCGGCCCGCGCGGCCTGCTGCTGGAGGAAGCGCAGGACATCGCCTATCGCGAGGCCGCGGCGGCCGATGCCGCGCCGCCCGCGCCGACACCGGCACCCGCCGACGCCGCCTGGCGCGCGCCCTTCGCGCCGGATCCGGTGGCGCTGTTCCGCTATTCGGCGCTGACCTTCAACGGCCATCGCATCCACTATGATGCCGACTATGCCCGCGATGCGGAATCCTATCCCGGGCTGGTGGTGAATGGCGGGCTGACCATCCTGATGCTGCTGGAAGCCGCGCTGCCGCGGCTGCCCGGCCGCATCGCCGCCACCGAAATCCGTACCCACGCGCCGCTCTTCTGCAACCAGGCCGCGACGCTGGCCGGTGGCGCGCCCGAGGGCGATCGCGTGCGGCTTTGGGCGGCGGGGCCGGAGGGACGGCTGATCCTGTCCATCGCGGTGGAATTGGCGCCATGAGCGGGCCGCTGGCGGGGCTGACCGTCCTCGACCTGTCCTCGGTGGTGGTGGGGCCGGTCTGCACGGGCGTGCTGGCCGAGCAGGGTGCGACGATCATCAAGGTGGAAAGCCCCGAGGGTGATCTGCTGCGCCGCTTGGGCGGACGCGGGCGCAGCGACGGCATGTCGGGCAAGTTCCTCAACTTCAACCGCGGCAAGCGCAGCCTGTGCCTGGACCTGAAGCAGCCGGCGGGGCGGGATGCGCTGCTGCGCCTGGCCGCGCGGGCCGATATCCTGGTCACCAACATCCGCGCCGAGGCGCAGGCGCGGCTTGGCGTGGATGCGGCCTCGCTGGCCCACCTGCCACGGCTGATCCATTGCAGCATCCAGGGCTTTGGCAGCGCCGGCCCCTATGCCGGGCGCCCGGCCTATGACACGGTTATCCAGGGTGTCTCCGGCGTGGCCTGGACCTTCGCCGCCAGCACCGGCGAGCCCCGCTACGTGCCCATGCTGATCGCCGACCATGTGTGCGGCCTGATCGCCGCGCAGCAGATCGGCTTCGCGCTCTACGCCCGGGAGCGCACCGGGCGGGGCGAGGCGCTGGAAATCCCGATGTTCGAGAACATGGCCGCCTTCGTCCTGTCCGAACATCTGGGCCCGATGTCTTTCCGCCCGCCCGCCGGCCCGCCCGGCGACCAGCGCGTGCTGAGCCCCGAGGCGCGGCCGCTGCGGACCCAGGATGGCTTCGTGTGCGTCTCGGCCAATACGGATGCGCAGGCGCATGGCTTCTTCCGCGCCATCGGCCGGCCGGAGCTGGCGGCCGACCCGCGCTTCGCCACGGTCGCCGCGCGCACCGCCCACACCGCCGACTATTTCGCGCTGCGCGCCACCGCGCTCATGGGCGCGCCGACCGCGCATTGGCTGGACGCCTTCGCCGCGGCCGACGTGCCGGCCATGCCCTATCACAGCATCGAGTCGCTGCTCGATGATCCGCACCTGCGCGCCACCGGCCTGGTGGCCGAGGAAGTGCACCCGACCGAGGGCCCGACCTTCGCCATCGGCGCGCCCAATGCGCGCTCGGGCGGGGTCGCGCCGCGCCCGGGCCCGGCGCCGCGGCTTGGCGCCGATGGTCCCGACATCCTGGCCGGGGCCGGCTTCGCCCCGGCCGAGATCGCCGCCTTGCGCGCGGCCAAGATCCTGATCACCCCGGAGGAAACACCATGATCACCCGTCGCCTTCTTACCGCCGGGATGCTCGCCGCACCCGCGCTGGCCCATGCACAGGCTGCCTGGCCGGATCGGCCGGTGCGCCTGATCGTGCCCTTCACCCCCGGCGGCAGCACCGACATCCTGGCGCGCGCGCTGGGTGCCGAATTGCAGGAGGCGCTGGGCCAGACCTTCATCATCGAGAATCGCGGCGGCGCCGGCGGCACGCTGGGCAGTGAGCTGGTGGCCCGCGCCACCCCCGATGGCTATACGCTGATGATGGGCCATATCGGCACGTTGGCGGTGAACCCGAGCCTCTATCGCAACCTGAGCTACGACACGGTCACCAGCTTCACGCCCATCGTGCTGGTGGCGAATGTGCCGAACATCATGGCGGTGAACCCGCGCAAGGTGCGCGCCACCAATGCGCAGGAGCTGATCGCGCTGGCCAAGCGCGACCCGGGCGCGCTGACCTATGGCTCGGGCGGCAATGGCTCGGCGGCGCATACCGCCATGGTGGCCTTCAACCTGGCCACCGGGACCGAGATGACGCACGTCCCCTATCGCGGCACGGGCCCGATGATGACCGACCTGATCAGCGGCACCATCGACATGACCATGACCGGCGGGCCGCCGGTGCTGCCGCCGATCCGCGCGGGGCAATTGCGGGCACTCGGCGTCACCTCGCTGACCCGGCTGTCCAGCGCGCCCGACATCCCGACCATGCACGAACAGGGCGTGACGGGCTTCGACGCGGTGCAATGGTATGGGCTGGTCGGCCCCGCCGGCCTGCCGCGCGCCATCGTCGACCGGCTGAACCAGGCGAGCATCGCCGCCCTGACCAGCGACAAGTTGAAGCCGCGCCTGGCCGGCGAAGGGGCGGACGCCGCCCCCGGCACGCCCGAGCAGTTCCGCGACCTGATCATCGCCGAGCGCACGCGCTGGGGCGACGTGATCCGCCGCGCCGGCGTGCGGGCGGAGTGAGCGCCATGATGCATCGTCGCAGCCTGATCCTTGCCGCGCTGGCCGCCCCCTCGGTGGCGCTGGCGCAGACCTTCCCCTCCCGCCCGCTGCGGGTGATCGTGCCCTTCGGCGCGGGCGGCGTGGCGGATTTGACGGCGCGCGCCGTCGGCGCCCGCATGGCGGAGCTGCTCGGCCAACCGCTGGTGGTGGACAATCGCCCGGGCGCGGGCGGCATCGTCGCCGGCCAGGCGCTGATGGGTGCGCCGGCGGATGGGCATACGCTGCTGGTCGCCTCCAACGGCACCGCCATCAGCCGCGGCCTGTTCCGCACGCTGCCCTTCGACCCGCTGGCCGACTTCGCGCCGGTGGTGACGATGGGCGCCTTCCCGATCGGGATTGTCGCGCCGCCCGGCGGGCCGGACCGTGACCTGGCCGGACTGCTGGCGCGCCTGCGGGCCAATCCCGGGCGGCTCAACATCGGCACCATCGCCGCCGGCAGCACGCAGAATCTCTCGGCCGAACTGTTCAAGATCCGCAGCGGCACGCGGTTCGAGACAGTGCCCTTCAACGGCACGCCGGCGCTGATCACCGCCATGCTGCGCGGCGATGTGGACGCCGCCTTCGAGATCACCGGCCCCATCGCCGGCCAGATCGAAGCGGGCGCGGTGCGGCTGCTGGCCGTCACCTCGGCCACGCGCAGCGCGCAATATGCGAACGTGCCGACGGTGCAGGAAGCGGGCGTCCCGGACTATGATGTGGCGTCCTGGAACGCGCTGATGGTGCGCGCCGGCACGTCGCCCGCGGCCGTCGCCACGCTGAACCGCGCCGCGAACGACGCGCTGACCAACGCCGAGCTGCGCGCCACCCTGGCGCGTGCCGGCGTGGAACCCCGCGGCGGCACGGCGGCGGAGATGGGCGCGCTGCTGGCCGCCGATACGGCGCGCTGGACGGAAACCATCGAGAAGGCGGGCATCCAGCGCCAATGAGCATTCCCACCTGCAAGGGGCCGGACCCCGCCACGCGCGCCCCGCGCCTGGTGCTGCCGCCGCTGGCCTGCGACGCGCATTGCCATGTGTTCGGCCCGGCCGCGGTCTTTCCCTATGCGCCCGACCGCGCCTACACGCCGCCGGACGCGCCGTTCGAGGGGCTGGTGGCGCTGCATGCGAAGCTTGGCGTGCAACGCGCTGTCATCGTCCATGCCTCCTGCCATGGCAGCGACATGGCGGTGACGCTGGATGGCATTGCGCGGTCGGGCGGCGCGATGAAGGGCGTGGCCGTGGTCGATCCCGGCGTGACGGATGCCGACCTTGCGCGGCTGGACGCCGGCGGGATCCGCGGCGTGCGCTTCAACTTCGTGAAGCATCTGGGCGGCATGCCGGACATGGGCTTCTTCCAGCGCGTACTGGCGCAGGTGGAACCGCTCGGCTGGCATGTGGTGCTGCACCTGGACGCCGAGGATATCGTGCCGCTCGCCGAGGTCATCCGCGGCATCCGAATCCCCTTCGTGATCGACCATATGGGGCGGGTGAAGGCGAAGCTGGGCCTGGGTCAGCCGGCCTTCGCGCAGCTTCTGGAACTGATGCGCAACCCGCTGGCCTGGGTGAAGATCTGCGGCGCCGAGCGCGTCAGCTCGGCCGGCGCGCCCTTCACCGATGCGGTGCCCTTTGCGCAGGCGCTGCTGGCGGCCGCACCGGATCGGTGCCTCTGGGGCACCGACTGGCCGCATCCGAACATCGCCGGCGACATGCCCAATGATGGCGACCTGGTCGATCTGCTCGGCGCCATGACGGACGATACCGCGCTGATCGAACAGGTGACGGTGGCGAACCCGGCACGGCTTTACTGGATGCGATAGGATTGGGCGCGGTCGCGCGGCGGCTCAATAGCCCGCGGCCGCATAGGGTGTGGGCGCATCCCGGCGATAGACCAGCAGGTTGCGGCGATAGGACAGCACCCGCTCGCCCTGCATGTTCGTGACCCAGGTCTCGACACCGAGGATCCCCTCGCCGGGGCGAGATTTGGTGTCGCGCTTCGACAGGATGCGCGATTCCGCCACCACCGTGTCGCCGACATGGACCGGCGCGGGCAGGCGGATGTCGAGCCAGGCCAGGTTCGCCACCACGCGGCCGAAGCTGCGCGTGGAGAGCGCCGCCGCCGCGCCAACCAGGAAGGTCTCGGGCACGCGCATCCGCCCGCCGGCATGGCGCGCGATCCAGTCCAGATCCTGGGTGCTGGGATCCGCATCGAAGGCGCGGCGCCCATAATCCACGCATTCATGCGCGTGGAAGCTGCGGCGCGGCGCGTGCACGAAGCTGTCGCCCTCGCGGAAATCCTCGAAGAACAGCCCGACCTGTTCGGTCAGCACGCCATCGGCATCGGCGTGGAAGGCGGCGAAGCGCAAATCCGCCTCGGGCGGCGAGGTCGGCGCATCGGGTGCCGCGCCCAGGCGATGGATGGCCAGCGTCGCGCGCAGCGTCGCCACCACCGCGCCATCCGGCTTCACGGCGCGGAACACCACGCTGACCATGCCGGTCGGGCCGCCGCCGCTGCCATCCACGGCCACCACCTCGCTCTCGGCATAGAGGGTGTCGCCCGCGAATAGCGGCGCGGTCAGCGCGATTTCCTCGAAGCCCAGCAGCGCAGCACGGTCGCCATAGGTCTTGTTGCCCATGCCGATCACCCGCTGCACCGTCGCGGTCGAGACCATCAGGGGCAGTTTCCAGGCGGTGTTCGCCGCGTAATGCGCATCATAGTGCAGCATCGCGGCGTTGAAGGTATCCAACGCCTCCACGACATTGTCGTGCTGCGACAGGGTGATGCCCGGCCGATGGCGGAAGCGCTGCCCGGGGGCGAAGCTCTCGAAGGGCATGCCCCAATGTTCCCGCCAGCGCGAGGGACCGGTCGGATAGTAGCAGGCATGCATCAGCGGGTCTCCTCGAACGGGGTCGTTCCGGCGCGCCGCAGCGACGCCGTGTGCACGTAGCGACCGGCCGGGAACAGGCTTTGGCTGGTCTGCATCACATTTCCGGCGCGCCCGACATAGGCGCGGCGCGTCAGCAGCGCGGGGCCGCCGGCCGGGGCCAGCAGCATCGCGGCTTCGGCAGGGGGAAGTGCCACCGCCTCCAGGCTCTGGCGGATCGCCTCGATGCTCTCACCGACGCTGGCGGCGACGCGGGTGGCAAGCGATCCGGTGAAGGGCGCCCGCGGCGCCACGGCGGCGGCCAAGGCCTGCGGCAGATGATGCACGGAAAGCGCGACCGGCAGGCCCTCCGGCGCGCGCCGCAGGCCGCGCAGCGTCGCCATTTCCGTGCCGACCGGCAGGCCGAACTCGGCGGCGGTCGCGGCGTCGGCGGGGGCGCTGTCCCAGGCCAGCAGCGTGAAGGTCAGGTCGGCGGTGAAGCGCAGCACCTCCTCGACGCTGCTGCCATCATGCACGAAGCGGTCGCGCGCTTCGGCCGCCAGCACCCAGGTGCCGGAGCCCCGGCGGCGGCGCACCAGGCCGCGCTGAGCCAGCTCGGCCAGCGCGTGGCGCAGCGTGATGCGGCTGGCGCCGAAGCGCAGGCAGAGCGCCTGTTCGCTCGGCAGCTTGGCGCCGACCGGCGGATCGCCCGCGCGCAGCCCGGCGGTGAGCTCCTGGGCGATGTCCTGCCAGCGGGCGGGCATCAGACCAGGCGGGCCGCGCGCAGCCCGGCGATCTCGGCGGGCGAGAAGCCGGCTTCGGCCAGCACCGCATCCGTATCGGCGCCGAGCGCCGGCGCCGGGGTCGAAGGCAGTGCGGGCAGGCTGCTGCGCACCGGGTTCGCCACCAGGCGCACGCTGCCGCCAGCCGGATCGTGCAGCGTCTCCACCAGGCCGCGCGCCTGGATGAAGGGATTGTCCAGCGCCTGCGCCACATCGAGGATCGGGGCCGCCGGGATGGCGCCGCCGAAAATCTCCATCCATGCCGCGGTGGTGCGGCGGGAGAGCAGGGCGTCGAGCATGCCGGTCAGCTCGTCACGCGCGCGCAGCCGGTCGGGGAAGCGCGCATAGCGCGGATCCTGCCCCAGTTCCGGCGCGCCGATCCGCGTGCAGAGCAGCGGCCAGAATTTCTCCTTGTTGCACATGATGTAGATCCACCCATCCTGCGTGCGATAGGCTTGGCAGGGCACCAGCGAGGGGTGCGCCGAGCGCGGCAGCCGCGTGGTGGTGGCCCCGGCATTCAGATACCAATGCGCAATGTAGTTCAGGTCGAACAGCGCCAGGTCGAACAGGCTGACATCCACATCCATGCCCTGGCCGCTTTCCCGCGCCTTCATCACGCCGGACACCAGCGCGAGGCCCAGCACGACCCCGGTCATCAGGTCGATCACCGAGAGCCCCATACGGGCCGGCGCGGATGCGGGATCGCCGGTCAGGTGGAAGTGCCCGGCCTCGGCCTGCATCAGGTAGTCATAGCCGGGCCAGGTGGCGCGCGGGCCCTCTCGCCCATAGCCCGACAAATGGGCGCAGACGATGCGTGGATTGGCGGCGGCCAGCGCCGCATGCGTCAGGCCGAGCGCCGCCGGCACGTCGCCGCGCAGGTTGGTCGCCACCGCATCGGCGCCGGCGGCCAGCCGGGCGAAGGTGGCGCGCCCTTCGGGGCGGCTCAGATCCAGCGTCAGGCTGCGCTTGCCGCGATTGAGGCCCTGGAAGAACACGCTCCGCGCCGTCTCCGGCAGATCGGGGGCGAAGTGCGGGCCGACGCTGCGCGCCATGTCGCCGCCATCGTTCGGATTTTCGATCTTGATCACCTCGGCGCCCAGATCGGCCAGGAACTGGGTGCCGAAGGGGCCGGCGCCATACTGCTCCACCGCCAGGATGCGAACGCCGTTGAGCAGGGGAAGCATGGCCATTCTCCGGTTCGATCAGGCACGGCGGTGGATGGGCGAATTGCCGAGCGCGCCAACTTGTCATAACATCTAACTGCTGACAGCCCCCTGCAAGCGGGCCGGGGCAGGAGGAGACGCATCATGGCAGGCATCACGCGGCGCGGGGCAGGGCTTGCCACGCTTGGCATGCTGGCGGCGGGCGTGCCGCTGCGCCGGGGCGCGGCCCAGGGTGCGGTGCAGGCTTGGCCGACCCGGCCGATCCGCCTGATCGTGCCCTTCCCGGCCGGCAATGCCGCCGACATCACGGCGCGGCTGATGAGCGAGGAAATCGCCAAGCGGCTCGGCCAGCCGGTGGTGGTGGATAATCGTGCCGGCGCTTCCGGCGCGATCGGCATCCAGGCGGTGATCGCCGCGCCGGCCGATGGGCATACGCTGCTGGTCACCTCGCTGTCGCCGCTGTCGATCGTGCCCGCGCTCAATCGCAACCTGCCCTATGATGGGGAGCGCGACCTGGTGCCGGCGGCGCTGGTGGGCTGGACCGGGATGATGCTGGTGGCGGCGCCGGACTTCCCCGCCAATGATTTGGCCGGGGTGGTGCGTGAATTGCAGACCAATCCCGGCAGGCACAGCTTCGCCAATATCGGGCCAGGCACGCTCAGCCACCTGACGCAGGAACAGTTCCGCCTGGCGCTCGGCCTGAATTTCGAAGGCGTGCCCTATCGCGGCAGCGGCCAGGCGCTGATGGATGTGAGCGCGGGGCGCGTCGGGCTGATGTTCGACGGCATGACATCCTCGCTGGCGCAGGCGCGGGCCGGGCGCGTGAAGCCGATTGCCGTCTCATCGGAGCGCCGGTCGGCCTTCGCGCCCGAGGTGCCGACGCTGGCGGAATCGGGCGATCCGCGGCTCAACGCCTTCCAGGCGGTGGGCTGGACCGGCATTCTGGCCGCCCGCGGCACGCCGGACGCGGCCGTGGCGCGGCTGAACGAAGCGGTCAATGAGGCGCTGCGCGAGCCTGCGCTGGTGCAGCGTTTCGCCGCCCAGGCGCTGGAGACCTATCCGCCAACCAGCCCGGCCGCTTTCGCCGCCTATATCCGCGCCGACCTGGCCCGCTGGACGCGCGTGGTGCGCGAGGCCGGGATTCGCGTCGAAGGCTGAGCGGCGGCGGCGCCGTCGCTATCGCTGGTTCCCGCCCACGCCAAAGGGGCGCATCAGGAAGGCGGCGCCCCAGCCGAAGGCGATGTTCAGCGTCAAGGCGCGCGCCCAGACCATCGGATCGCCGCCGCCCCACGGGGCATTGCCGCGCAGTTCAGCCACCAGGGTGAAGCCCACGAAGGTGGCGGCGATGCCGATCACCACGCCCATCAACAGGTCCGGCAGGCGCAGCCAGCGCACCAACCCGGCCAGCAGCACGCCCCAAAGACCGCCCCAAAAGGCGGCTGACACCACCGCCGGCACGCCGAAGGGCGGCAAGGGACGCAGGCTGAAGCCCGAGCCGGCGGGACGGAACCCGCTCGGCAGTCCCGTCAGCCCGGCGAACCATGGCCAATTATGGTGCAGCACATGCAGCAGCGCCTGGTGGAAGGCCAGGACCGCGAAGGCACCCGCCAGGAATCCGACCAGCAGGACCTTCTTCAACGCCGCACCTCCTGCGCCAGCAGATCGCGGGTCGAGCGCAGGCTCGACGTCGCCCGGATCTCATTGTTCAGGTAGAATTCGTCGCGCGGGAAGACGTCGGTCAGCGGCGCCTCGGCCCGCGCTGTGCCCGGCGTCCAGGCCAGCGGCAAGGCCGAGAAGAAGCCGCGATAGTCGCTGAAGTCCCGATTTCCGCGCGCCAGATGCGCCTGCACCGCGGGCTCGGCGAAGCGGGCGGCCAGCGTCTCGGCATCGAAGGGGATCGGCGTGTCGCTGCCGAGCAGCACGCCGCCCGGCATCAGCAGCAGCGTGTGCGGAAAGACGGCGGCGAAGGTCTGCACCGAGCGTGCCGTCGGGCCCCATTGCACGTAGAGGCCGCCGGGCGCCAGGCGCCGGCGCACCTGCTGCAGGAACTCCTCGGAATAGAGCAGGCCCGAATGGCTGCCCTCCGGCAGCACGGCATCCGCCTGGATGATATCATAGGTTTCGTCACCCTTGGCCAACGCGCGGCGGCCATCGCCATATTCCAGCGCCCAGCGCGGGTTGCGGAACAGCTCGGCGATCGGCCCGTCAGGATAGCGCGCGGCAATGTCGCGATGCGCGTCGATCACGGGGCCCACCAGCTCGATCGAGCGGATATGGGTGGTCACCTGGTTCACGCCGGCCGCCCAGGGCGTGCCGCCGGAGCCGATGCCAATGGCCAGGATGGTGCGCGGCTCGGGGTGTACCAGCGCACCTACTGCGCCCAGGAACTGGTGGATCGGCAGGAACGGGATGCGCCCCTGTGCGAAGCCCTGGATGAAGAAGGGGCCGTGCGGGCCCTGGCCAGGCCGGTTATCGTCGCGGAAGAAGGCGACGCCCGAGCGATCCTCCGCCCAGAAGGCGGTCTGGCCCGGGCGCTCGGCATGCAGCCGGGCCCAGAGCGCGCCATTGCCCGGCAGAACCAGCAGTGCCGCCGCGCAGCCGGCGGCCAGCGCCAATTCGGGGCGACGGCCCCGCCCGTCGCGCAGCAGCCACACCGCCATCAGCGCCACCGACAGCACCGCCAGCAATTGCAGCGTGCCGGCGGTGCCAAGCAGGTGGAAGGTGACAAGCCCGGTCAGGATCGAACCCGCCGCATTGCCCAGGATGTTCGCCAACTGCACCCAGCCGACGCGCGCGCCGACACTCGCCAGATCCTGCTGCACCGCCCGCTGCACGAAGGCGAAGGTCATGCCGATCAGGAAGGAAGGCGGGGCCACCACCAGCACGGTCAGGATCACCGTGGTGACCAGGCCCGGGCCGTTCAGGCGCATGGCATCGGCCGAGACATGCTCGGCGATCGGCCAATGGGGCAGCAGCCAAAACAGCGCCATCAGCAGCACAACGCACAGCACGAAGCCGCCCGCCTGGGTGATGAAGAAGGCTGGCCGCGGGTCGCTGATCCGGCGCACCATCCGCGCCGCCACCGCCATGCCGAGCCCGTCCGCCAGCAGGAAGATGCCGAGCACGGTCGGGAACAGATAGGCGTGGAACTGCCCGACCTGGCCAAGCAGCCGCACCCAGACGATTTCCATCGCCACGATCACATAGCCCGACAGGAAGACCAGCAGGCACCAGAGCGGCAGGCCGCCATAGCGATCGGCCTCGGCCGGCCTGGCCACCACCGGCACCGGCGCCTGGCGGGACATGCGCGGCAGCAGCGACAGCGCCAGCAGCGCCGCCACGATATCCAGCCCGGCCGCCAGATACAGCGCGCCGACGAAGCCGAGATTACCCACCAGCAGCCAGCCACCCAGCAGCGCCCCAAGTCCCGCGCCCAGCGTGTTCAGGCCATAGAGCGTGCCGATTCGCTCGGCCACCGTCTCCAGCGTCTCGGTCACGGCGCGGGCCAGAAGCGGCAGGGAGGCGCCCATCAGCGTGGTCGGCAGGACCAGGCCGGCAAAGCACAGGGCGAAGATCGCGGTCGGATCGTCCACGACCCCGGCCAGGTCGGTCGCCAGGAAATCATAGAGGAACAGCTTGGAGACCAGGGCGAAGGCGGCGACGCCGGCCTCGGCGATGGCGAAGCCCAGCAGCGCCCGGTAGGGTGATAGCCGATCGGCGATTCGCGCGCCCACGATCGAGCCGAGCCCGAGGCCGGCCAGGAATGCGCCCACGACCAGCGCGGCCGACACCACGTCCGATCCGGCGAAGATGCCGAGCATCCGCTGCCAGACGATCTGGCACATCAGGGCGGCGAAGCCCGACATGAAAAAAGCCACAGCAAGACGTGGCATGATGCTCCAGACTCCCCGATTGATTGACACACCGCTGTTTCGCGGTCGCGCCGCCTTTGCGAATGAGGCTCCCAAACCTCTGTCACCATTGCGGCAAGGTTGCGGCATGGCAAGACGGCCCCGCCATTGTTCTGGGCCGCGCCCCTTGCCGCCGCCCGGCCGGCATCGCAGGCTGGTGGTCGATAAAGCTCCGAGGAATCCCGTGAACGGCGCAGAAAGCCTGGTCCATACCCTTCTCGCCTCCGGCGTGGAGGTTTGCTTCGCCAACCCGGGCACCAGCGAAATGCACTTCGTGGCGGCGCTCGACCGGATTCCCGGCATGCGTTGCGTGCTGGGTTTGCAGGAAAATGTCGTCACCGGCATGGCAGACGGATATTTCCGGATGTCGGGCAAGCCGGCCGCCACGCTGCTGCATTGCGGCCCGGGTCTCGCGAACGGGCTGGCCAATCTGCACAATGCCCGCCGGGCCCGCGCCGGCATCGTCAATTGCGTGGGCGACCAGGCGACCTACCATCGCCCCTTCGATGCGCAGCTGACCGCCGATACGGAAGGCTTCGCCCGCGCCGTCTCCGCCTGGACGCGCACCGTGACGCGCGCCGAGGATGTCGGCCGTGACGCGGCGGTCGCGGTGCAGGCCGCGCGCACCTCGCCGGGGCAGATCGCGACCCTGATCCTGCCCTCCGACACCTGCTGGGATGAAGCCGCGGCCGGCCCTTCGCCGGCGCTGCCCGTGCCTGCCGCGCCGCTGCCCGAGCCCGCCCATGTGCAGCTTGCCGCCCGGGCGCTGCGCGAACGCGCGAACGTGCTGATCCTGCTGGGCGGCAAGGCGCTGACCGCCGAGGCGCAGGCGATCGCCTGGGCGATCGGCGCCAAGACCGGCGCGCGCGTGATGGCCGAGATGTCGAACGCGCGCATCCGTCGCGGCCGCGGCCATCCGCCGCTGGAGCGCGTGCCCTATCCGGTCGATGCGGCGGTCGCGGCGCTTGAGCCCTACACCACGCTGATCCTGGTGAATGCCAAGGCGCCGGTCGGCTTCTTCGCCTATCCGGGCAAGCCGTCGCGCCACCACCGGGCGGACGCCGACATCCTGCTGCTGTCGCGCTATGAAACCGATGCGGTCGCTGCATTGACGGCGCTGGCCGAGGCGGTCGGCGCGCCCCCCATCGCCATGCCCGATCCGGGACCGAAGCCCGATATCGGGCGCGGCGCGCCGACCTCGGAAGGGCTGGCGCAGACCCTGGCGGCGCTGCTGCCCGAGGACGCCATCATCGCCGATGAAAGCGTCAGCTTCGGGCGCGGCTTCTTCCAGAACACCCACATGGCCGCGCCGCATGATTGGCTGCAACTGACCGGCGGCGCGATCGGCTGCGGCATCCCGCTGGCCACCGGCGCCGCGGTTGGCGCGCCGGGACGGCGGGTGGTGAACCTGCAGGCCGATGGCTCGGGCATGTACACGCTGCAGGGGCTGTGGACCCAGGCGCGTGAAAAGCTGCCGGTGACCACCATCGTGATCAGCAACCGCAAATATGCGATCCTGCTGGGCGAATATCGCGGCGTCGGCGCCAATCCGGGGCGCACCGCGATGGACATGATGGATCTGGGCAACCCTGACCTTGGCTGGGTGAAGCTGGCCGAGGGCATGGGCGTGCCGGCGGCCCGCACCGCGACGCTGGAAGGTGTTGCCGACCTGTTGAAGCAAAGCCTGGCCGAACCCGGGCCTTTCCTGATCGAAATGGAAGTCTGAGCCGATGAATCTGGGCCTTTCCGGCAAGCGGGTGCTGATCACCGGCAGTTCCAAGGGTATCGGCCTGGCCTGCGCGCGGGCCTTCGCCGCCGAGGGCTGCGATGTGACGCTGGTCGGGCGCGACCCGGCCACGCTCGCCACCGCCACCAACACCATCCGCGCCGAGGCGCAGGTGCGCGTCACCAGCATCGCGGCCGACCTCTCGCAGGTCAGCGAGCGGGAGAGGCTGCATGCGGCGATGCCGGAGGTGGATGTGCTGGTGAACAATGCCGGCGCCATCCCGGGCGGCCGGCTGCAGGACATCCCGATCGCGCGCTGGCAGGCGGCGTGGGACCTGAAGGTGATGGGCTATATCCATCTGTGCCAGCTCTACCTGCCGGGCATGGAGGCGCGGCGCGCCGGCGTGATGCTGAACATCATCGGCATGGCCGGCCAGGCGCCGCGCATGGGCTATATCTGCGGCGGCGTCGGCAATGCGGCGCTGATCGCCTTCACCCAGGCGCTCGGCGGCGCGACCCAGGCGATGGGCGTGCGCGTGCTGGGCATCAATCCGAGCGCCACCCGCACCGAGCGGATGGAAACCCAGGCCCGCGCCACCGCGCGGCTGAAGTTCGGGGATGAGGAGCGCTGGGCCGAGACGCTGAGCAACCTGCCCTTCGGGCGGCCGATCGACGCGCGGGAAATTGCGGATCTCAGCGTGTTCCTGGCCAGCCCGCGCGCGGGCTACATCAACGGGACCGTGGTGGATGTGGATGGCGGGGGGAAGTTTCGCGGGTGAGGGCGCGCCGGAGGGGCGCTGCCCCTCCGGACCACCCCGCCAGGGTGGGACGTATACGTCCCACGAGCCTCCTGGACCTCGTCGCAAATGCCCATCAGCGGGGAGGCCATAGGCCCCCCGCTGATGGGCATGTGGCATGGGTTCCAAGGGGCCGCTGCCCCTTGGCCGGGAGGGTGCGGGAGGGGCAGCGCCCCTCCCGACGCAGCTGCTGAGGGTGCGGGAGGGGCAGCGCCCCTCCCGACGCAGCTGCTGAGGGTGCGGGAGGGGCAGCGCCCCTCCCGACGGAGCTGCTGAGGGTGTGGGAGGGGCAGCGCCCCTCCCACGTCACTTCCCCGCATGCCGCGACACCTGCGCCTTTTCGCCGAACAGCCCGCGCGGCCGCAGGATCAGCGTAACGGCGATCAATGTCCCGATCAGCACCACCTGCAGCGCCGCCCCGCGCGCCTGTTCCGACTGTGGCAGAAGTTCGCGCAGCAGGTTCCCCGACAGCGTCCAGATGCCCCAGACCAGCACGGCGCCGGCCACCGCGCCGCGGTTGTTGCCTGACCCGCCCAGGATCAGCATGGCCCAGATCTGGAAGGTGAGGACCGGCAGGAAATCCTCGGGCGCGATGTAGCCCACGAAATGCGCGTAGAGCGCCCCGCCAAGGCCCATCACCATGCAGCCCAGGATGAAGGCTTCCAGGCGAAACCGCGCCACCCGCTTGCCCAGCGCTGCGGCCGCCACCTCATCTTCCCGCAGCGCCCGCAGCACGCGCCCCCAGGGTGAGGTGACCAGCCGCTCCAGCGCCCACCAGACCGCGCCCAGCACGGCCAGCACCAGCGCCAGATACAACAGGTTCCAGGCCAGCCCGCCGCCCACCGCCTCGAAGAGGGGACGCGGGATGGATTGGATGCCGAAGGGCCCGCCGGTCAGCCATTCGGCGTTCAGCGCCACCAGCTGGATCACCACCGCGACGCCAAAGGTGGTGATGGCCAGGTAATCCTCCCGCAGCCGAAGCGCCGCCACGCCCACCAGCGCCGCCACCAGCCCGGCCGCCAGCATGGCGCCCACCAGCCCAAAGGGCACCGGCCAACCCAGCCCCGAGGGCGCGGTGATCAGCGCCGAGGCATAGGCGCCGACCGCGACGAAGCCCGCCACGCCCACATTGAACAGCCCGGCAAACCCCCATTGCAGGTTCAGCCCCAGGCACATCACCCCGAAGATCCCGGCAAAGGCCAGGAAGAAGCTGACATAGGACAGGATGGGCAGAAGCTCGCTCATGGCCGCCCCCCGAACAGGCCGGCCGGGCGCAGCAGCAGGATGGCGATCAGCACCAGGAAGGACACGGCGGCGCGATACTCGGCGCCGACCAGCGGCACCGCGAGGCTCTCCGCAAGCCCCACGATGAAGCCGCCGAGCACGGCGCCCCAGACGCTGCCAATGCCGCCCAGGATGGCGGCGGCGAAGAGCGGCAGCAGCAGGTCGAAGCCCAACCCCGGGCGGAGCTGCCCCGTCAGCCCGGCAAAAATGCCGGCGACCGCGGCCAGCGCCGCGCCAATGATCCAGGTGGCGCGCCGCACTTGTTCCACATCCACCCCGGCGACGCGCGCCAGCGACGGGTTCTCGGCCACGGCGCGCATCGACCGGCCGAGCGTGGTGCGCGTCAGCAGCAGGTGCAGCGCCACCACCGTCAGCAGCGTCAGCCCCATCACCGCCATCTGATCGGGCGTGATGCGCAGGCCCCCCAGCGTGTCGCGCGGCACCAGGCGGATCGCGATCTGGATTTCCCGCGTATAGTATTCGGGCAGCGTGCCGTAGAGGAATTGCAGCAGGTTGCGCAGCGCCAGCGCCGCACCGAAGCTGGCAATCACCAGCGCGATCGCCTGGCCCTGCTGCAAGCGCCGGAACAGCGCCCAATCGAGGGCGAGGGCCAGCAGCGCGGTCAGCGCCGCCGCCACCGGCAGCACCGCCAGCAGCTCGATCCCGAAGGAGAAGGGCCCGAGCGGTTCCATCGCCGCCGCGCCCAGCAGCAGCCCGAGCAGCGACAGCGCAATATAGGCGCCCCAGGTCAGGAACTCGCCCTGCCCGAAATTGGCGAAGCGCAGGATGGCGTAGGTCAGCGTGAGGCCGACCGCGCCCAGCGCAATCACCGAACCCACGATCAGCCCATCCGCCAGCAATTGCAGCATCAATGCCCCCCGCCGAGGAACAGCGGCCCGAGCGCCGTCGGATCCAGATCCCGCGCCGGCGCCAGATGTGCCACCCGCCCACCGACCAGCACCGCCGCCCGGTCCGCGATGGAAAGCGCCGCGCGCACATTCTGCTCCACGAGGAGAATGGTCACGCCGGTGCCGCGGATGGCGGCCAGCCGTTCGAACAGGGTGGCAACGAGGCGCGGCGAGAGGCCGGCCGAGGGCTCGTCCAGCATCAGCACCGCAGGCTTCGCCAAAAGCGCGCGCGCCACCGCCAGCATCTGCCGCTGCCCGCCCGAGAGGCGCCCGGCGGCCAGCGATCGCTGGCGCGCCAGATCGGGGAACAGCGCCTCCATCTCCGCGATGGTGCCGCGCCGTTCGCGGGGGGCCAGGGCATGGGCCAGCAACAGATTCTCGCGCACGGTCAAACGAGCAAAAATATTCTCGGTCTGCGGCACGAAGCCAAGGCCCTCGGCCAGCATGCGATGCGCCGGGCGGTTGGTGATCTCGCGCTGCGCCAGGGTGATCCGCCCCGACCAGACCGGCACCAGGCCGGCGGCGGCCTTCACCAGGGTGGATTTGCCGGCGCCATTCGGGCCGAGCAGCGCCAGGATCTCGCCCGGTTCCACGATGAGGTCGGCGCCGCGCAGGATGGGCAGGCCGGGCTCATAGCCGCCGGTCACGGCCTCGAACGCCATCATCCGAGATAGGCGTCCATCACGCGCGGATCGCGCCGGACCTCGTCCGGGTCGCCTTCCAGCAGCAGGCGGCCTTCCGCCAGCACCAGCACGGGCCGGCAGAGCCGGGCGACCAGGTCCATATTATGCTCGATGATCAGGAAGTCGGTGCCGGCTTCGTGCAGCGTGGCGATGCGCTCCATGATGGTGGCCAGCAGCGGGGGGGCGACGCCGGCCGCAGGCTCGTCCAGCAGGATCATGCGCGGTTCGGCCACCAGGGCGCGGGCCAGTTCCAGCAGCTTGCGCTGCCCGCCCGACAGCAGGCGCGCGGGTTCATGTGTCAGGTGACCCAGGCCGAGAAAGTCGATCCAATGGCGGGCGCGCGCGGCGATCCGGCGCTCCTCGGCGGCTATGGCGCTGGCGGCGAACCAATTGGCCCAGAAACGCTCGCCCAGCTGGTGGCGCGGCGCGGTCATGACGTTTTCCAGCACCGTCATGGCGGCGAAGGGCCGGGGGATCTGGAAGGTGCGCGCCAGGCCGGCGCCAAAGATCTGGTCGGGGCGGAGCCCATCGATCCGCTGCCCGCCGAAGCTGATCCGGCCGGAATCGGGCCGCAGGCTGCCGGCGATGCAGTTGAACAGGGTGGTCTTGCCGGCGCCGTTCGGGCCGATCAGCCCGGTGATGCGGCCCGGCGGAACGGCGAAGGAAACGCCCGCCACCACCGGCGGCCCGCCAAACCCCTTTTGCAAATCCTCAACGAGCAGCATCCATCGCGTGAAGCCCGCGCATCGCGCCCGGTCAAGCCCCGCTGGACGCCGCGGGCCGCGCGCCGCATAGGGGGCGCATGGAAGATGGCGCTTTCGAACTCTGGGATCTGCGGGTCGAGGTGGTGGCGCCGGAAGGCGCCAAGCTCTGGTGCGGCGCTGCGCCGGGCGATTATTTCGACCTGCATGGCGAGATGCTGAAGCTGCCGCCGGGGCAGGGATTCTCGATCTATTCGCTGGCCGCGCTGCTGCCGCTGCTGGCCGCCAAGCAGCGCCCGACCGACCCGAATGATTGGATGAGCACGGACAGCGAGGTGGCCTGCCCCGACCCCAATTGCCCGAGCCGCTTCCGCATCACGCGCACCGCGCGCCGCCGCTTCCGCCACGCCGAGACCACCGCGGTGAAGCTGCCATGATCGTCGAAACCCAGGATATCGCGCCCGGCGCCCGCATCAGCCGCGTGCTGCGCGGCGGCTGGCAATTGGCCGGCGGGCATGGCCCGGTGGAGCGTGACCGCGCCATCAGCGACATGCGCGCCTTCCTGGATGCCGGCATCACCAGCTTCGACTGCGCCGACATCTATACGGGCGTCGAGGAGATGATCGGCGAATTCCGCGCCAGCCTGCCCGCTTCCGAGCAGGACCGGCTGCGCGTGCACACCAAATTCGTGCCGGACTGGTCGGATCTCGGCCGGATCGACCGCGCCTATGTGGCGCGCATCATCGACCGGTCGCGGGCGCGGCTGGGCGTGCCGGCACTGGACCTGGTGCAGTTCCACTGGTGGAATCTGGCCGTGCCGGGCCTGGTGGAAACGGCGCTGCACCTGGCCGCGCTGCGGCAGGCGGGCGCCATCCGCGCGGTCGGCGGCACCAACTTTGCCGCGGCCGAGACGGCGATGATGCTGGATGCGGGCGTGCCGATCGCCTCGATGCAGGTGCAATATTCGCTGCTGGATCGGCGCCCGGCCGGCGCCATGGCGGCGCTGGCGGCGGCGCGGGGGTTTCACCTGCTGTGCTACGGCACGCTGGCCGGCGGGTTCCTGACGGAACGCTGGCTCGGCCAGCCCGACCCGGCCGAGATCAGCAACCGCAGCCTGATCAAGTACCGGCTGATCATCGAGGAGTTCGGCGGCTGGGACGCTTTCCAGTCGCTGCTGCGGACCTTGCAGGCAATCGGCCGCCGGCACGGCGTCTCGATCGGCGCGGTCGCCACGCGCTGGGTGCTGGACCAGCCGGCGGTCGCCGGCGCCATCGTCGGCGCCCGCTATGCCGCGCATCTGCCGGAGACGCTGTCGGTGTTCGGCTTCCGGCTGGACGCCGCCGACCATGCGGCGCTGGCGCCGCTGCTGGCCGCCCATCCGGGGCCGCAGGGCGAGGTCTATGCGCTGGAACGCGACCGTGACGGGCCGCATGGGCGGATCATGAAATATGACCTCAACAAAGTTTGAGGCCGCCCGCCCGGCGGCGGGGCCCGAGGCTACCTGCGCGGCCGAAATCATCGCACTGCACGATGCCTTCGAGGCCTGGCTCGGCGCGCCCGGCGCCGGCGACATGGCCCGCTTCGAGGCGGCACTCGCCCCCGGCTTCACCATGGTGCCGCCCAGCGGCGCGCTGTTGGATCGCGCTGGGGTCCTGGCCTTCCTGGCGGCCGGGCGCGGCACGCGCGGCGCCGACTTTCGGATCGTGGTGGAACAAGCCCGCCTGCTCCAGCAGCAAGGCGATTTGGTGCTGATGCACTATATCGAGCGGCAATGGACAAGGGGCGTTGAGACAGCGCGGCGCGCCACCGCCCTGTTCCGGTTGAGCCCCGATGGCCCGGCTTGGCTCGCCGTGCAGGAGACCTGGATCACCGCCGGTTTACAGGCGGCGGCCGCGCAGCAACAGTAACGCCACGTCCGGGAACGGGAGAGAGAGACACATGAAGATCAGTCGCCGCACGGCCCTGTCAGCCGCCGCCCTTGCCGGCTTCGCCCCGCCTGCCGCGTGGGCGCAGGGCGCCACGCATACCGTCGGCATGGTGGTGTCCCTCACCGGGCCCGCCGGCCGCTTCGGCCAGGCCGCCGCCAAGTCGGTGGAACTTGCCTTCAACGATCTGAACGCCGCGGCCGGCCCGGCCGGGATCGCGGGCGGGCGCCTGGCCTTCGACCTGCGCGACGCGCAGTCCCAGGGCTCGGTCGCGGTCGATCAGGCGCGGCAGCTGGTGGATCTGCGGCGCGTGCCGGCGATCATCGGCGGCATCATCAGCAGCGTCTCGATCCCGATCGTGACCAGCGTGACGGCGCCGGCCGGGGTGGTGCAGATCAGCCCTGCCTCCTCCTCGCCCACGCTGACCCGCATGGCCGTCGAGGGGCAGACCCGCGGCTGGTTCTTCCGCACCATCACCTCGGACGCGCTGCAGGGCACGGCGGCGGCCAAGTATGCGCTGGACCAGGGGCTGCGCCGGCTGGCCATCATCCATGTGAATAATGATTTCGGCGTGAACATGGTGGCCGAGTTCCGCCGCGCCTATGTGGCACTTGGCGGCCAGATCATCTCGACCACCCCCTACAATCAGGGCCAGGCGAGCTACGCGCCGGAAGTGACGCAGGCGCTGCGGGGCGATCCGCCGGCGCTCTACCTGGTCTCCTATCCGGGGGATGGCACCACCATCGCGCGCACCTGGATCCAGCAGGGCGGGCCGGCCACCTTCCTGCTGAATGACGGCATGAACAGCGCCGACTTCATCCGCGATGTGGGCCCACGCTTCCTGAACAATGCCTTCGGCACCTCCTCGGGCACCGTCACCACGCCCTCCACCGCCTATTTCGGCACCGCCTATCCGGCCATGTCGGGCGGCTTCGGCGCCGGCGCGCCGGCCGCCGACCGCGCCTATGATGCGGCGGCGATCCTCGGCCTGGCGGTGGCGCAGGCCGGGCGCTTCGAAGCCGGCCCGATCCGCGATGCCATCCGCCAGGTCACGGGCGCGGGCGGCCAGGTGGTGCATGCCGGGCCGGACGGCTTCCGCCGCGCGCTGGAGCTGATCCGCGCCGGCCAGCGTGTTTCGTATGTCGGCGTGATCGGCCCCGTCAGCTTCGATCCGAATGGCGACATCACCGGCCCCTTCCGCACCTGGCGCATCCAGAATGGCGAGGTGACGACGGTCGGCCAGATGACGACCGAGGATGTGCAGGCGGTGCAGCGCCAATTGCCGCCGCGCTGAACATGCTCCCCGTCCGTCCCCCCCGCCACACGCTGGCGCCTGGGCTCGACATTAGTCGGATCGTCACCGGCCTGTGGCAGGTGGCGGACCAGGAGCGGGACGGACGGTCGCTGGACCATGCGGCGGCCGCCGCATCCATGGCGGATTACGCGGCGGCCGGCTTCGACAGTTTCGACATGGCCGACCATTATGGCGGCGCCGAGTTGATCGCCGGCCGCTTCCGGGCGGCCGGCTGGCGCGGACCCTTGTTCACCAAATGGGTGCCCACCCCCGGGCCGATGACCAGGGACATCGTGCAGGAAGGGGTGGGGCGCAGCCTCGACCGGCTGGGCTGCGTGCCGGACCTGATGCAGTTCCATTGGTGGAGCTTTTCCCACCCCGCCTGGCTCGATGCGCTGCGGCACATGGCGGCAATGCGCGAGGCGGGGGCACTGCGGCACCTGGGCGTCACCAATTTCGACACCCAGCATCTGCGCGTGGCGCTGGCGCAGGGGCTGCCGGTGCTGACCAACCAGGTCTCCTTCTCGCTGCTCGACCGGCGGGCGGCGGGCGCCATGTCGGCGCTGTGCCTGGCGGGCGGGGTCAAGCTGCTGGCCTATGGCACGCTGGGCGGCGGGTTCCTGTCGGAACGCTGGCTCGACCGCGCGGAGCCGGCCGAGACCGACATCGCCGACTGGTCCAAGATGAAATACCGCCGCTTCATCGGCGCCATGGGCGGCTGGGCACCGTTCCAGGGGCTGCTGCGGGAGGTTGCGGCCATCGCCCGGCGGCATGGTGTCTCGGTATCGAACGTCGCCACGCGCTGGGTGCTGGACCATCCGGCGGTGGCCGCGGTGATTGTGGGCGCACGCCTGACCGAGGCGGCGCACCGGGCCGACAATCTGCGCATCTTCAGCTTCGCGCTGGATCAGGAAGATCATGCGCGGCTTGCCCACGCCTTCGCCGCGACGCAGCCGATTCCCGGCGATTGCGGGGATGAGTATCGGCGCCCGCCCTATCTGACGGCGTCGGGCGATCTCAGCCACCATCTGGCCAGCCTGCCGCGTGCCTATGCGGCGCGAGAGATCGCCCCCGGCCGGATGGCGGTGGACAGTGGCAGCATCTGGGAAGGGCTGGCCGGCTATAGCCGGGCGGTGCGGGTCGGCAACCGCATCCTGGTCTCGGGCACCACGGCCACGCATAGCGATGGCAGCCTGGTGGCCCCGGGCGATCCGGTGGCGCAGGCCACCTATATCCTGGACAAGATCGCCGCCGCGATCGAGGCGCTGGGCGGCAGCCTGGCGGATGTGGTGCAGACCCGCGTCTGGCTGGCCGACGCCGATGAGTGGGAAGGCGTGTCGCGCGTGCATGGCGCGGTGTTCGGCGCGATCCGCCCCGCCAATACCCTGCTGGGAATCGGGCGGCTGGTTGGCCCCTATCGGGTGGAGATCGAGGCCGAGGCCATGCTCCTCCCCGCCTGACTTCACGATGCAATCAAATCGTCATGCTTGTGTCGCGGACCTGCGGCTAGAGCGGCGTCCTGCCTGACTGAATCTGGGGGATTCCCGAAAGGCCTGGCATCTGATTCAAGCTATCTGCCGGGCGGGGGCCGGCAGAGATGTCGAGAGCGCTGTCATTGGACCTTCGGCAAC
>Ga0247843_1001870_pt1 | contig 40558 bp, 39 predicted proteins | sample LaCruzMarch2017__FD_192420 | JGI IMG/M metagenome (GOLD analysis project Ga0247843, IMG submission 192420) | Freshwater microbial communities from meromictic Lake La Cruz, Castile-La Mancha, Spain - LaCruzMarch2017_8m | ecosystem: Environmental > Aquatic > Freshwater > Lake | place: Spain...
CAAGGCGGCCGCCAAGGGCGTCCAGCTGCTGCTGCCCACCGATGTGGTGCTGGCCGACAACTTCGCCCCCGACGCCAACAGCCAGACCACGGCGATCGACGCCATCCCCGACGGCTGGATGGGCCTGGACATCGGCCCCGATTCGGTCAAGGCCTTCCAGGCTGCCCTGGCCGACTGTCAGACCGTGATCTGGAACGGCCCCATGGGCGTGTTCGAGTTCGACGCCTTCGCCGCCGGCACCAACGCCATCGCCCACACCCTGGCCGAGCTCAGCGCCAAGGGCTGCTGCACGATCATCGGCGGCGGTGACTCCGTGGCCGCCGTGGAGAAGGTGGGTGTGGCCGACAGGATGAGCCACATCTCCACCGGCGGCGGCGCCAGCCTGGAGCTCCTGGAAGGCAAGGTGCTGCCGGGCGTGGCCGCCCTCGACGAGGCCTGAGGCGGGCGCCCCCCTGGGGTTGGCGACGGGCCTAGATCGTCGCCTTCGCTGCCCTGGCGGAGGAGCCCGTCCTGTCCTGACGTGGGGGCAGGCCGAAGCGGGCCCTGAGGGCCTGGGCCTCGGATCGGATCTCGGCCTGGAACCGCTCTCGGGCCTGCTTCTCCTGCCGCTCACAGGTCTGGAAGGCCTCCCAGGTGCTGGCAGCCGCAATGCAGCGATCGGCCTCCTGAAGGATGGCGATACGGGCCGCGTGGCTGCGGCGCTCCAGGTCGCGACGCGCCTGGAACATCTCCTGGCGCTGCTCTAGACGGAAGCGTCGCAGGCCCTCCCCGGGAGCCTGGCTCTGGGCCAGGACCGAAGCAGGCAGGGCGACCAGGACCAGCGGCAGCAACACCTCGGACAGGCCGCGATGGCGTGGCTTCATGACGGCGGCGGAATGGTTTGGGACAAGCTTGGGATGAAAACCTGTCCCAACGGCAACCGGCCAAGCCGAAGCCATGACCGGATGTGACCGGCCTCAGAGAGTCCCGGGGTTGCCGGGGCGGCCCTCACCCCATTTCCCTTTGCGGTCACCCTTGCTCCATTGGGGCAGGGGAATGCCGTTGCGCTCCAGCAGTGCTTTCATGGCGGCCCGATGCTGCTCACGCTGGCGCTGGGTGGCGTCACGCTGGGCTTTCATGCAGGCCCACAGGGCATCGCTGCTGCCCGCGGCGGACAGGCAGCGCTCGCCGCTCTGCAGGATGGCGATGCGGGCCTGGTGATCACTGATCGCCAGGCGCTTCTGCTCGGGAAAGATCTTCTGCATCTGGGCAGGCGTGGGCCGTCCAGCCTCGGAGGGGCCGCTCTGGGCCAGGGCGACACCGGTGGAGCCGATGACCGCGGCCAGGACGGCAATCCGCAGGGGTTGAAGCAGGTGGGAGGGCATGGGAGGAATTGTCTTGAACATTTCCATCGTGACCGGCAGGTGTGACGGCAATCGGACTGGCTGAGGTCCAGCTGTGACCGGATGCGACTGATGGCATCTCACTCGCCCGGCAGGGGCCAGGCCCTCAGGGCCACGGCGAAACGTCCCAGCGGCGGCTCGGCGCTGGCTGGCGCCTCCAGGCGGCGCAGATCACCGCCATGGTCGCGGGCCACCTTGGCGGCGATGGCCAGGCCCAGGCCGCAGTGCCCCTCACCGCCGCGGGCCTGGTCGAGCCGCTGGAAGGGGGTCATGGCCTTCTGCCACTGCGCCGGGGCGATGCCCTCGCCAGAGTCCCAGACCTGGATCTCGAAGCCGCTCTCCACGGGTCCGTCCTCGCCGTTGGCAGACGCCGCCCCGTCCGCCGGGCCCAGGGGCCGCAGCACCAGCCGCAGGGGCGGCCGGCCATAGGTGAGGGCGTTATCGAGCAGGTTGCCCACCGCCCGCGCCAGCGCGATCGGCCGCACCCGCCGCACCAGGGGCTCCAGATCCAGCTCCAGGGGCACCTCGCCCACCGATGCCGCCGACTCCGCCACCAGGGCATCGAGCGGCACCAGCACGGGACTTTCCCCGGCTTCGGCCCCGGCGAAGATCATGAACTGGCGGATGATCCGCTCGATCGAGCGGATGTCGGCCTGGGCCCGCTCCAGCGCCTGGGGCGCCATCGGCCCCTCAGCGGCGAGGGCCAGGCGCAGGCGCAGCCGGGTCAGGGGGCTGCGCAGGTCGTGGGCGATGCCCGCCAGCATCGTGGTGCGCTCCCGGCCGGAGTCCTCCAGCCGCAGCAGCATGGCGTTGAAGCGGGCCATCAGCTGCCGCACCGCCGGGGCGCCCTGGTCCGGCAGGGCCTCGGGCAGGGCTTCGAGGCCCACGTCGGCCAGGGCCACCTGCAGGCGGGTCAGGGGGCGCTGGATCTCCAGCGTCAGGAACAGCAGCAGGGCCCCGAGCGCCCCCAGGCCGATGGACAGGGAGAGCAGCAACGGATCGGGCGGCCAACCGCGCGGTGAGGGCAGGGAGACGAACAGCCACACCGGCTCGAGCGGTGAGGCCATTTCCACCCATACCCCCCGCCGGGGGGAGAAGGCGGGCTGCACCGCCGGACAACGGCCCAGCCGGCGGCACAGCTCCGCCTGCAACCGCTGGGTCTGCCAGCGCAACCGCCGATCCCCCCGGCCCACCCTGGCCGGTGTCGCCGCCGATTCCGGCCGGCGACCCACCACCAGTTGCATGCCGCTGATCTGGCCGAGCACCTCCGGGCTGAAGCGCTCCAGGGCCACCTCCCCCAGCACCAGGTTCGACGCCACCTCCGAGCCCGTCTGGATCAGCTGCTGCTGGGCCAGGCGGCGGCCCAGCAGCAGCTGCAGCAGCAGCAGGCTGAGGGCGGCCGCACCGGTGCCCGCCAGCAGGTACGCCAGCGTGCGCCCCAGGGACGGCCGCCAGGGGCGCTCAGGACTGGCGGGGCTTGCCATCGGGGACGAACACGTAGCCGTAGCCCCAGACCGTCTGCACATAGCGAGGCCGGGCTGGCTCCGGTTCGATCAGCCGCCGCAGCCGCGACACCTGCACGTCCATGCTGCGGCTGTCGGTGTCGCTGCCGGGGCCCCGGGCCAGTTCGATCAACCGCTCCCGGGACAGGGGCCGGTGGGGGTGCTGCACGAAAGCCGCCAGCAGGGCGAACTCACCGCCGGTGATCGTCAGGGCTTCCCCCTGGCGCTCCAGGGTGCGGGCCGCCAGATCCACCTCCAGGTCGCCGAAGCCGATCCGGGCCCCGTCGGGCTGGGGCAATCCACCGGGGAGGCTGCCGCGACGCCGCAGCACCGCTTCGATCCGGGCGGTCAGCTCCCGGGGCAGGAAGGGTTTGGCCAGGTAGTCATCGGCCCCCTGCTCCAGGCCGATGATCCGGTCCACCGCATCGGCCCGGGCCGTGAGCATCAGCACCGGCAGGTCGTCGTCCCCGTCCCGCAGACGCCGCAGCAGGCTGAGGCCGTCATCGCCGGGCAGCATCAGGTCGAGCACCAGCAGATCAGGGCGCTGGCCCTCGAGCCGGGCCATCAGCTGGGCGCCATCGCCCATGCAGCGGACCTCGTAGCCCTGGTCCCCCAAGTAGGTGGACAGGAGATGGCGCAGATCCGGGTCGTCATCCACCACCCAGATCCGATGCGGTCGGCCCATGGTTCAGGGCTCGAGCGATTGGCGATCGGCAACGACGCGCACCCGCTTGGTGGCGCTGACGATGCCGTCGGGGTGCACCAACAGCACCGCCCAGGTCTGGGAACCGGGGGACAGGGGGGCCTGCACGGTCTTGAACAGTCCGCCGCCGCCGAGGGCACCGAGCTCCATGCTCGGGCTGGTCATCGTGGCCTGCTGCTGGGGGGTGATCGCCGCAATGCCCCCCGCCGCGAGGGCGCCGTCGAGGGGATCGTCGAAAATCACGTCGACGTCGTAGCGCTGGCCGGTCAGCACGGCGTCGGGGATCAGCAGGCTCACCGGCAGCGGCTTGTCGCCGCTGCGCAGCAGCGACCGCTCCCGCAGCACCGTCTGGCCATTGATGCGGGTGCCATCGCTCTGCAGGGACAGCTGTTGCTCCGCCTCCAGCCGGTAGGTGGTGCCGCCCTGGCGCCGGGTGCCGTCCACCCGGAGGGTCACCGTGGGCTGGCCGTTGCGCATCTGGGTGCCGCTGCGCAGCTGCCAGCGGGCATCGGGAAACTGCTGGCGCAGCAGACGGCGTCGGGTCTCCAGCTGGGCGGGATCCAGCCCGGGGCCGGCCTGAAGCAACGCGGCCAGGGCGGTGTCGGAGCTGCTGTTGAGGGCGCTTTCGAGGGCCTGGAGCTGGGCAGGGGAAGGGGGAGCCGCCAGGGCGGGGGCCACGCCAACGCCGACCAGCGCCATGGTGGCCAGGAGGGTACCGAGCAGCTGCGGCGACCGAACCGGGGACAGGGGGGCGTTCAGCGGGCGGTACGGGGCCATGGAGAGGGAGGGAACCGGGGCGGCGGTGAGCGGACCGGAATCGGCTTTTAAGTTAGGCGCGCTTGTCCCACCCGCCCATGCCGACCCTGTTGATCGCCGCCAGCGGCACGGGTGGCCACCTGTTCCCCGCCCTGGCGGTGGCCGAAGCCCTGCCCGCCGACTGGCAGGTGCACTGGGTGGGGGTACCGAATCGGCTCGAGACCGAGCTGGTCCCCAGCCGTTACCCGCTGCACATGGTGCGGGCCGGCGGCCTGCAGGGCCGGGGGCTGCGCAAGCTCTGGAACCTGCTGCAGCTGCTGCTGGCCGTGCTGCCGATGCGGCGCCTGATCCGGCGGGAGGGGGTGAGCGTGGTGTTCAGCACCGGGGGGTACATCGCCGCGCCGGCGATCCTGGCCGCCCGCTGGTGCGGGGTGCCGGTGGTGCTGCATGAGAGCAACGCCATCCCCGGGCGGGTGACCCGGCTGCTGGGCCCCCTGTGCACGCGGGTGGCGGTGGGGCTTCCCCAGGCGGCCGAGCGGCTGCCCCGCTGCCGGCCCCTGGTCTGCGGCACCCCGGTGCGGCGGGACTTTCTCACCCCCACCCCCCTGCCGGAGTGGGTGCCCGGAGGCGACGGTCCCCTGCTGCTGGTGATGGGGGGCAGCCAGGGGGCCCTGCGCCTCAACCGCATGGTGCGGCCCCTGCTGCCGCCGCTGGCGGCCAGCGGCTGCCGCGTCGTGCACCTCACCGGCAGCCAGGATCCCGAGGCCGGAGCGCTGCGCCTCGACGGGGTGGTGGAGCGGGCCTTCAGCGATGAGCTGCCGGGCCTGCTGCAGCACTGCGATCTGGCCATCAGCCGGGCCGGCGCCGGCAGCCTCAGCGAACTGGCGGTGTGCGGCACTCCGGCGATCCTGGTGCCCTTCCCGGCGGCCGCCGACCGGCATCAGGACGCCAATGCCGCCGCCGCCGCCAGCCTGGGGGCCGCGGTGATCGTCTGGCAGCACGAGCCCGGCGAGCCCGCCCTGGAGCGGACCGTGTGGCGGTTGCTGGGGCCGCGCCTGCGGGGCACCGCCGCTGGGGCCGATCCCCTGGAGCCGATGCGGGACGGCATGGCCTCCCTGGCGGTGCGGGATGCCGACCGGCGGCTGGTGCAGGTGCTGGAGCAGCTCATCAGCCGCGCCTGATCTGCTCCAGGGCGACCAGCAGCCGCCGGTTGCCGGCCCTGTCCTGCAGGGCGATCCGCAGCCAGTTCTCCCCCAGGCCCTCGAAGGAGCGGCAGTCGCGCACCAGGATCCGGTGCCGGCGTTCCAGCGCCAGCCGCAGCGACTGGAGCGAGTCGGCCCCAGGGGTGCTCCGCACCAGCAGGTAGTTGGCGGCCGAGGGCAGGGGCTCCAGTCCGGGCACCGCCGCCAGGCGGGCCGTCAGCCAGGGGCCCTCCCCGGCCACCCAGTGCTGCACCCGCCGCTGCCAGCGCCGCAGGCCGGCCTGGTCGGCCATCAGGCCCTGCCCCACCGCCGCCGCCAGGCCGTTGACGGGCCAGGGGTCGCGCCAGGCGGCCCAGCGGGCCAGCCGCTCGGCACTGCCCAGGGCGTAACCGAGCCGCAGGCCGGCGATCGAGAACAGCTTGGTGAGGCTGCGGATCACCACCAGGTTGGGATGGGCCGCCAGCAGCGGCACCAGCGACTGCTCCTCGCCGGCCGGCACCAGCGGCAGGAACGCCTCATCCATGATCACCAGGGCGAACCGCTCCAGCAGGGGCTCCAGCGAGGCCCGGCTCCAGAGCTGGCCGGTGGGGTTGTGGGGATTGGTGAGCCAGAGCACGGCGGCGCCGGACCCGGCGGCGGCGACGGCGGCGACGGCCAGGGGCCAGGGGCCCGGTCCGGCCCCCGACCAGTCGAGCGGCAGCGGCAGGAGGCGCCAGGCGCCGCCCCAGCAGTCCAGGGCCCGGCGGTAGTCGGCGAAGCCCGGCGCCGGCAGCAAGCTCAGGCCAGCGGCAGCGGCGTCCCGGGCCGCCCAGGTGAACAGCTCGGCGGCCCCGTTGCCGGGCAGGACCCGGGCCGGATCCAGCCCGTGCCAGGCGGCGATGGAGTCGCACAGCGCGGTGTAGTCCCGGTCGGGATAGTCGCGCAGATCGCTGCCGAGCGCCCGCCGCAGCAGCTGCCGCAGCCGCGGTGGCGGGCCGAAGGGCACCAGGGAGGCGCTGGCATCCAGCAGCTGGTCCGGACGGCAGCCGAGGCGTCGGGCGGCCGCCTGGAGGTTGCCCCCATGGAGATCCGGCGGTTCAGGAGGCCCCGTCACCGGGTGGGGAGCTGGCACCGGCTCCTGGGAACATTCAGGCGGTTGTAACACGGATGGGCGGCGGGGCTGCTGCAATGGGGGGACCATTCGGTGCGCCGCACTCCCCCGTGCCCCCTTCCCCCCTCCAGCCGGTGATCGGCGCGATCGGTGCGGTGCTGCTGGGCAAGGAGCACGAGGTGCGGCTGGCCCTGGCCTGCCTGCTGGCCCGCGGCCACCTGCTGATCGAGGATCTGCCCGGCATGGGCAAGACCACCCTGGCGGAGGCCCTGGCCCGCAGCTTCGGGCTCGGCTTCAAGCGGGTGAGCTTCACCAGCGACCTGCTGCCGGCGGATCTCACGGGTCTGAACGTGTTCGACCCCGCCGCCGCCAGCTTCCGCTTCCAGCCCGGCCCCCTGTTCAGCCAGGTGCTGCTGGCCGATGAGATCAACCGGGCCAGCCCCCGCACCCAGAGCGCCCTGCTGGAGGCGATGGCCGCCGGCAGGGTGAGCGTGGACGGCACCAGCCATCCCCTGCCCCGGCCCTTTCTGGTGATCGCCACGCAGAACGGCCTCGACCAGGGGGGCACCTCGGCCCTGCCCGAATCCCAGCTCGACCGGTTCCTGATGCGCCTCAGCCTGGGCTACCCCCCCGCCAGGCGGAGCGGGCCCTGCTGCAGGGCGAGGGCCTGCGGCCCGACGGCCTCAGCGGCGCCTTCGGCCCCGAGGACCTGCTGGCGCTGCAGGAGCGCTGCGACCGGCAGCACTGCAGCCCCGCCCTGCTCGACTACGTGCTCGACCTGCTGGAGCGCAGCCGCCGCCAGCCGGCCCAGGGCCATCCCCTCTCCCCCCGTGCCGGTCTGGCCCTGGTGGCCGCCGCCCGCGCCTGGTCGCTGCTGGAGGGTCGCGACCATGTGATTCCGGACGACGTCCAGGCGGTGCTGGCCCCCGTCTGCGAACACCGCATGGACGGCGGCCAGCGCGGCGGCGGCGAGGGGGAGCTGAGCCAGCGGCTTCAGGCGGGTGTCGATGGACTTCGGTAGGCCCCAGCAGGGGGAGCAGGTGCGCCTGCGGATGCGCAACCTGTACATCCTGCCGACGCGCTTCGGCTGGCTCTGGCTGGCGGGCACCGTGCTGCTGCAGGTGATCGGCGTCCAGATGCAAAGCAACGGCACGTTGTTGCTGAGTTTCCTGATGCTCAGCCTGTTCCTGCTCACCCTGCACCTCACCCACTTCAACCTGCAGGGCGTGGAACTGGGCTGCGGCACGCCGGCAGCGGGTTTCGCCGGGGCCCCGGTCCCCTATCCGATCCGACTCCGCTGCCCGGGCCGCAGCGAGGGGGTGCGCCTGCGGCTGGGGGGGGAGGCCTCGGGTCCGCCGCTGTCGCTGGCGGCGGGGGAGCATGAGCTGGCCGTGGCCTGGACGCCGCCGGGCCGGGGCTGGCACAAACCCGGCCTGCTGCGGATCCAGACCACGGCACCCCTGGGGCTGTTCTGCTGCTGGTCGCGCTGGTCCCCGGCAACGGCCCAGTTGATCTACCCGGCCCGGCGGGCCGGACCGGTGCGGCTGCTGGCCGCCGGGTCGGCACCGCTGGTCGGCGAGCCGGCCCTGGCCAGCCGCCAGGACGGCAGCGACGACTGGCGCGACCTGGCCCCCCATCGCCCCCAGGACAGCCCCAGCCGACTGGCCTGGAAGCTGCTGGCCCAGGGGCGGGGCGAGTACGCCAAGCGCTTCCTGGATCGCCCGGAAGCGGCCCCCCTGCTGGCCCCGGAACCTGGGGTGCCCCTGGAGGCGGCGCTCGAACACCTCAGTGAGCGCATCTGGAGCTGGCACGGCCGGGGCCTCAGCTATGGCCTGGAGCTGAACGGCCAGTCCATCGCGCCCGGCCGGGGGGTGCTCCACCGGGACCGGTGCCTGGCGGCCCTGGCCTGCTGCCGATGAGCCGCGCCGCCGCCCCCCTGCAGTGGCTCACCATGGGGTTGCTGGCGCTGGGGCTGCTGGGCCTGTCGCCGGCCCTGTCCCTGAGCCTGCTGGCCTTCGGCCTGGCGGTGCTGACGGCCCTGAAGCTGCGCGAGGCCCGCACCCTGGAGGAACGGCGGATGGTGGCCCTGCTGCAGCTGGTCTGCGCCGGTCTGCTGGCGGCCCTGCGCCCCGAACTGGCCCCGAGCCTGCTGCAGGGCCTGGCCATCCTGATGGCCCTGGCCGGGCTGCTGGCCCTGGAACTGGGGGCGGGGCCCGACTGGCAAGCCCTGATGCGCCGCAGCCTGCAGGTGCTGCTGGCGGCGCTGCCGATCGCCCTGGTGCTGTTCCTGCTGCTGCCCCGGCTGATGCCGTTCAGCAACTTCGGTGCGGGCCAGGGCATGGGGGCGATGACCGGCCTCAGCGACAGCATGGAGCCGGGCTCCATCGCCAGGCTCGCCGTCAGCCGCCAGGCTGCGGCCCGCGTCGCCTTCCCCCTCGGCGGCGAGCCCCCGCCCCTGGAGCAGCGCTACTGGCGGGTGCTGGTGCATGAACGCTTCGATGGCCGCCGCTGGCGCAGCACGGCCCCCCAGTTCGCCAGGCCTCCCGCCGGCCAGCCCGCCCCGCCGGCGCCGCCGCCCGCCGCCCCGGGGGAAGGGATTCAGCTCTGGCTGATTGAGCCCAGCGGCCTGGCGGCGGTGCCCTGGAGCGGAGCCGGCCGGCCCCTGTCCGCCGACCTGACCCTGCAGCGCAGCGGCGAACTGCTGAACCGGGCCCCGGGCAGCCAGCGGCGGGTCTACGCCCTCACCCTGACGGGGGATCCGGGTGACTGGCGCACCCAATCGCCCGGCCCCCTCGATCTGGTGCTGCCCCGGGGCGAGAACCCACGGCTGGAAGCCCTGGCCGCCCCATGGGGGCGCCTCAGCAGCGACCGGGAGCGACTGAACGCCGCCGCCGGCTGGTTCCGCGCCCAGCCCTTCCGCTACACGCTCGAGCCCGGGGCCCTGCCCCGCCAGGCCCCCCTCGACCACTTCCTGTTCGAGAGCCGGCTGGGCTTCTGCGGCCACTACGCCAGCGCCTTCACCACCCTGATGCGGGCGGCGGGGGTGCCGGCGCGGGTGGTGAGCGGCTACCGCGGCGGCCAGTGGGTGCAGCCGGTGGGCGGCACCGGCTACGTGGACCTGCGCCAGGCCGACGCCCACGCCTGGAGCGAGGTGTGGCTGGACGGGGAGGGCTGGCGGCGCGTCGATCCCACCGCCTGGGCGCAGGGGGACCCCCTGGCGCGCTCAGGGGCAACGGGCGCCGGCAGCCGTGCCGGCGGCGGCCCGCTGGACTGGATCCAGCAACAGTGGTGGGGCCTCGACATCGCCTGGGCCCGCTGGTGGCTCGGCTACGACAGCGAGCAGCAGCAGGCCCTGGTGGCCCGGCTGCTGGGCGAGCAGCGCCACCTGCTGGGGGTGGTGGTGCTGCTGGCGGTGGCCGTCAGCCTGGCCGCCAGCCTGGGGGGCCTGGGCTGGCTGGGCCGGCGCCGCGGGGGGGATCCCCTGCGACTGGAGCTGGAGCGCACCCTGCGGGCCATCGCCCGGCAGGGCATGGTGCCCGCGGCGGGGGAAACCCTGGGCGGCTTCGCCCGGCGGCTGGGCCAGCGCTGGCCGGCCCTGAGCGCTCCCCTGGAGGCGTTCGTGGCGGCTTACCAGCAGCAACGCTTCGCCGGCGCCCCCAGCCGGACGGGACGCCGAGCGGCCCACCGGCTGGGACGGGTGCTGCGCCGTTCCCTCCGAACCGGCATCCCGTCGCAGGAAGCGGTACAACGGGAGCACCCCTGAACAGGCCACCATGACCAGCGTGCATGGGTCTGCCCAAAGCCTTTCCTGGGCCGGCCTGGGCCACCTCAGGGGTCTGCTGGTCACCGGATCGGCGCTGATGACCCTGCTGCTGGCTCAGGCTCCTGCTCAGGCCAGCAGCGACGGCGACCTGATCCGGCTGCTGAATCAGCGCAACTGCCCCCGCTGCAAACTCCAGGACGCCGACCTGGTCCATGCCGACCTGCGGGATGCGGATCTGCGCGGTGCCAAGCTCCAGCGCGCCAACCTGGGCCAGGCCCGACTGGATGGGGCGAGCCTCCAAGGGGCTGACCTGCGCTTCACCAGCCTCCAGGGCGCCTCCCTGCGGGGCGCCGATCTGCGCGGGGCCAACCTAGAGGGCACCGACCTGCGCCAGAGCGATCTCAGCGGCGCCCAGCTCGATCCCGGTGGGCTGGCCCGCAGCCACTGGCAGGACGCCCGGGGCGTGGCACCCACGGTGCTGAGCTATCCCGAACTGCACAACGCCGGGGTCACCGCCGCCCTGGAGGGCCGCCATCCCCAGGCGGAACAGCTGTTTTCCGAGGCGATCCGCCTGCAGCCGGAGGCGGCGATCAGCTGGGTGGCCCGGGGCCTCAGCCGCACCGAACAGGGCAAGACCGAACTGGCCGCCGCCGACCTGAACTACGCCGCCGTCCTCTATGGCCAGGCCGGCGAGGAGGCCCAGGCGAAGCAACTCACCGAGGTGGCCACCGCCCTGCTGAAACCCGGCAAGAAAACCAACCAGGGCAGCGGCATGGGCGGCCAGATGCTCTCCGGAGCCGCCTCGTTCGCCTCGGCCGTGGCCCCTCTGGCCATGAAGTTCCTGCTGCCGCTGGCCTTCTGAACCGGAGCGTGGCCCTGGGTCAGGGGGTCATCGACGGCTGGGGAGAACCACCGAGGAAGGCACGGGAAGCCGGGGTGGAGGGCTGATAGCCATAGCCGAAGGTGCCGCCCTCGGTGTCATTGATGATGCGTGGCGTCACCATGATCACCAGCTCCCGCTTCTCGCGGTTGTTGGAGGAGGCGCGGAAGAACTGCCCGATGATCGGAATGTCTCCCAGGATCGGCCATTTGGAGACCACGGCCCGGTCGAAATCGGAGATCACGCCTGTGAGAATCAGGGTCTGGCCATCACGGACGCGCAGCACACCCGTATCCAGGCGGCGGATCCGCAGGATGCTGATCGGGGGGCACTGGGCACCGGCGCCGACCTCCCTTTCCACCGCCGAGATGCTGGGGGAGAGCGAGAAGGTGACGAAGCCGTTGTCATCGATCTTCTGGACGCGGGCCCCCAGCACCAGACCCGCCGTCGACAGTTCGCTGATGGTGCAGCTCACCGTGGCCGATGTGCCGGTCACGTTGGAGGTGACGTTGGTAGGCACATTGATCCCCACCCGCACGACACCTTCGTTGCCGCGCTTGCGGCCGATGGGGGCATCGATGTTGTCGAAGGAGGAGGAGAAGAGGCTGGAACCAGAGGCGCCGCCACTGCCGCCACTGCCGCCGCTGGAATCGTCACGCAGGATTGAGGGGTCCTCCTGAAGGATCAGGGTGGGACTGGCGAGCACCTTGGAATTGTCGGCGAGGATGCGAGCCTGGAAGAAATCGAAGAAGTTGTTATTGGGATAGAGGGGTTGACCCGTCGTCGGGTTGACGGCGGCGCCTGGATTGGTCTGGCCGCTGAAGCCATTAGCACCTCCAAAAGGCTGCCCGGGTAACAGCGGAGAGTCCAGAGTCCTTTGAACAGAGGCGCCACCGAGAACGCCACCGAAGTTGGCCGCCAGGGTGCCGTTGTCGTTGACGATGAAGTTATTGCCCCAGCGGAAGGCGAAGCTGTTGTAGAGCTCTGTGTCATTGGACAGATTCACATCCAGGATCTTCACCGACAGAGCCACCTGCCGCTGGCGCAGATCCAGTTGCTTGAGGTACTGCTCGGCGATGGACACCAACCGCGGTGCGCCCACCAGGGTGATGGTGCCCAGCCGGGTGTCGGTGGTGGCCCGCAGGCCGATCAGGGGGCCGTTGCTGGCCCCGAAAGACTCCACCGTGGTGGTAGTGCTGGAAGAGGTGGTGGAGGCGGTAGGGCTACCAGCAGGCGCAGCCGTGGCGGCGACCCCCTCGGACACCGCCGTGGTGATCGTGTTGGTCTTGGTGACCTGGGCCCCCAGGTTGGCCAGGTAGTCGGCGGCGGAGTTGGCCGGCACCTGGTTCAGCCGGTACACCTTCGAGAGCTGGGCGCCGAAGCTCTTCCCAAGCACGTTGGGGCCGGCGAAGATCGTGTTGCCATCGCGCTTGCCCTGCAGTCCGGCGGCCAGGAGGGCCGAGTTGATCGCCCGGCCATAGCTTTCGCGGCGGAAGGAGATCGAGATGGGCCGCATCCCCGCCGCAGGCGTTGTCGCTGCGCCGGCGGCACCGGCAGTTGTTGATTCATCGACATAGACGAACCCATAACCACCCAGCTGGCTGAGGGCCATCAACACATCCTTGGCAGGGGCGTTGCGCAGGGTCATGGTGACCGGTGGCCCGCTGACGCTCACATAGCTGGGGTTGCTGATCGTCATGGTGCCCACGGCCATGTCACCCAGCGGCGGGGCCACGGCGCGGGGCTGCAGGGGTGGGATGAAACCGGGCTGGGGCACCCGGCCCGGGGTGTTGACGTTGGGGGTGAGGGTCTGAAGGGTGCTCAGCGCCGGGGCGTTGAAGGTGAGGATCAGGCTGCGGCCGTCGGCGCTCACCACGGGCCGGCCGACCGGGAAGCCGGGGGTGGGAGAAATCTTCAGTTCGAAGAGATTGCCCGAACCCTCGAAGCTGATGCTCTGCAGGCCCGCCTCGGGGAGGGAGAGCTGCACCGGGCCGCGACGCAGGGTCATCGGCACGGCCGTCTGCAACCGTCCCATCCAGGTGGCTCCCTGGGTGGTCTGCTGGAGGACGGGCGAAGGGCCGGTGCCTTCGATCATCACCTCCACGGAATCAGGCAATCGCCGCAGCTTGATGTCGAGGGCGCCGCTCACCTGGGCGATGTCGGAGTGCCGTGCGCTGGCACCCCTCTGCGCTGGGGAGGGAACGGCGGCCGCCAGGGCAGCGAGGCCCGTCAGCTCCTGCAGGGCCAAGAGGCCAACGGATGCGGAAAGAACGTGCCGCCACTGACGTTTTGCCACGTTCCTTCTATCACCGAATCGGACGAATGGTATCCGCGATTGTGGCAAACAGCCAGTTGCCGGATCCGGTTGCATCGGCATGGTCAGTTGGGAGTTGGGGGGGGGCTGGAGCCGGGGCTGGGGCCGCCGCCGCTGCCGCCGCAGGGGGCTTGGCCGGGGCTGGGGAGCGGCTGTACAGACCAAGGGTGAGCTTCATCACCACGTCATTGCTGACCTTGGGCTGGCCCGGCTGGGCCGGTCCCGCATCGGGGAGGGTGAGGTTGAGGTCGCTTTGCACCACCAGCACGTTGAGGGCTTCGAGGCGCCGCAGAAAGGCCAGCAGAGAAGGGAACGAACCCCGGGCCGACACCAGCAGCTTGCGCTGGGTGAGACCCTGCAGGGCGAGCGGATCGGCCGGCGGGGCACCGGCTGCGGGGGGGGTGCCCGCTGGTGGGGCTGCCGCGGGTGGCGCCGCAGGCGTGGCCCCTGGGGCGGGGGCCGCCTGGGTGGGCTCGAACAGGGTCAGCTGAACGGCCGAAGCCCCGGCCTCACGGTCGAGCATGGCCACAAAAGTGGAGAGGTCGCCGTTGCCCGTGATCAGCCGTTCGATCTTGGCCTTGCTGGCCATGGCGGCCTCGGTGTTTTCCTGGGTGACCACTAGCTGCCCGCGCATCAGGGCCACCTGGTCACGCAGCTGCTCCAGCTCCTGGAGTCGCTGGCTGTCACGCTGCAAGGCGGCCCATAGGGGCAACAGACCGGCCAGGACGACGAGAAGACCGAGCCCGCCGAGAACCACTGCCGGCAGGGTCAGCCAGATCAGGCGCAGGGTGGAAACGGGGAGCCTGGAGGACCCCTGCTGGAGATTCGTCATGGGATGAGGCCCTCCGCCTGCAGAAGTTGAAGCCGGCGCGCCATGCCTTCCGATCCAAGCTGCCGCATGACGGCCAGCTGACGGGCGGGAGGCAGGGTGGCGAAGGGTCCGGCCAACTCGAAGCTGACGGCGTCGGAGGCCACCGGTCCGGTCTGCCCGGGGACCGGGGGGGCCGCGGGGACACGCTCCAGCTTGATGAGGGTCACCCCTTTGGACTGCATCAGGGGAGAGCGGCCCAGCTCCAGCTGCAGGGCGTTGATGCGGGCAAAGGCCTCGGGATCCAGAGCCTGCCCCTTGAGAACCAGGTTCTGGCCCTGGACTGCCGCGCTCTGGAGCTGAATCCGTTCAGGGGTGCGCAACTGCAGCTCGGCGAGGAGCGCCGAGGAGGTGCGCAGGGTGGTGAGGCCTTCCGTCAGGCTGCGGTTGGTGGCGGTGAGCTGGTCAAGTTTTGCCCTGCTGGCCGCCATGTCGGTCTGCAGCTGGGTCGACTCGGCTTCAAAGCGGGTCAGCTGGGCGGTCTGATTCTTGACGTATTCGTAGCGGAGGAACACCAGGGCCGTGCAGGCCACGGACACCCCCAGGACGACCGCCCCGATCAGGGCGCCCCGCAAGAACAGGGGCCGCCGATCCAGCAGGGCGGAGACCATGCTCTCCTGGCCGAGTTCCTTGCGCCTCTCCCGCAGCAGATCGAGGGGTGCCTTCATCAGCCCCGCTCCGCCATGGCCAGGCCCTGCAGAACGAGGGATCCGTAGGGCTCAGGGGTGAGGATCTCGGCCCGCACCCCCAAAGCGTCCTGAAGATTGTCCTGGCTGGGCAGCGGGGCGCTGAGCAGCAGCCGCAGGCGGCGGACGGCCGGATCCCGGCGACGGTAAAAGGCCACGCAGCGATTCACTTCCCGCACAAGGTCGCCATCCTCCTCCGGCAGGGGCCAGTCGAAGACCGGCTCCGCACCACGCAATAGGAGCAGGCGCCCCCCTGCCGGCAGCGGATGGATCAGCAGGGTGAGCTCATCGGCTGGTGCCTGCTCCAGCAGGGCGTTCACGGCGGCCAGCCGGCAGGACTGGGGGGAGGCCAGCCGTTCAAGCTGGGCACCGGCCAGGTTGAAGACCTCGATCCAGTCGTCCACCAACGCCCTGGAGGCTACGGCCAGCAGCATGCGGGGGGTGGCGCCCGCCAGGGGCTGCAGGTCGATGGTCGCCTCGGCCAGGGGCACCCCGAAACTGAGGGTCGGGTCGATCGTGCGCAGCGCTTCAATCGGGTCGTCGGGGATGGCCTCAAGGGGCCAGTCGATGACGCGCCACTCCACGGCCCTCTCAGGGAGAGAGGCCAGGACAACGGCATCAACCAGGCCTTCCCGCACGAGCAGATCGCCGATCAGGTCACCCAGGGGCTCCTTCTCCAGCGGCTGACCATCCAGGCAGGTGAGCGGCGGCAACGGCACATCGATGCTCACTGGCTCAGGGCCGCCGCCCCTGAGCACCTGGCCCATCATGGCGTCGTCTTGAAGCTCCAGCAGCAATTGACGCGGAAAGAGCTGCGCGCGGATCGGTAGCAGACGATCATCCAGATCATCCTTCAAGCCGATCAGGCCAGAAAAAACCAAGGCTCTGATCCGATGCTTGTAAAAGCTAACGAGTTATGGAAACCAAGGCACTCCCGAACCTACAACTTCAGAAAGCGTCCGGCAGCCGTGGCGATCGAGCTGGCGTGTCAATCCTTCCAGAATCGATGGCACAAGTGCAGGGCCTTCGTAAATCCAACCCGTGTAGATCTGGATCAGCGAGGCTCCTGCACTGATCCGCTCCCAGGCGGACTCGGCCGAGTCGATGCCACCGACACCGATCAGCGGCAGAGCCGGACCTGCGGTGGCCCGCAACCGGCGCAGCACCTCCACGGCCCGCCGGCGCAGGGGCCGTCCGCTCAACCCTCCGGTTTCCTCGGCAAGGGTCACACCCGTGGCCTCCAAGCGGCGTCCTTCAAGGCCAAGTCGGTGAACCGACGTGTTCACGGCGATCACGCCGGCCAGACCCTCCTCATAGGCGAGTCTGGCAATGGTATCGATGGCATCATCTTCGAGATCGGGGGCGATCTTCACCAACAGGGGCGGACAGGCCGGCAGGCGCCGCAGACGCTCCACCAGCCGCCTGAGCTGGGCCTCCTCCTGAAGGTCGCGCAGCCCCGGAGTGTTGGGCGAGCTGACGTTGACCACCGCGTAATCGGCCAGGGGGGCCAGAAACTCCAGGGAGGCGGCGTAATCGTCGGGGGCCATCTCCAGCGACACGGCCTTTGATTTGCCGAGGTTGATGCCGAGCACCGCTGGCCGCTGCCCCGGCGGGGGCAGTTCCTGGCGTTCCAGGGTCCGGCGCACCCCCCTGGCCCCGTCGTTGTTGAAGCCCATGCGGTTGAGGGCGGCCCGCTCCTCGGCCAGCCGGAACAGCCTCGGCCGGGGATTTCCCTGCTGGGGCTGCCAGGTGATGGTGCCCAGTTCGGCAAAGCCGAAACCGAACAGATGCCAGATCGCGGCCGCCACCCCGTTCTTGTCAAAGCCAGCAGCCAGCCCCACCGGGTTGGCAAAGCGACAGCCGAACAGCGTCTGCTCCAGGCGGGGATCCCGCCGCTGCAGCTCCGCCCCCAGCCCCGCCAGGCTGCCGCTGACCAGGGGCCAGCGGCGCCGCAGGGAGGCCTGGCCCAGGGCCAGAAGGGTCAGTCGACTCAGTTGTTCGGCGTCGGCACCGTCATCGCGGCGCAACAACGGCTCGACGAACCGGGCATAGAGAGCGCCGGTTCCCACCTGGCCGCCGCCGGCCGATTGCTCCTGCGGCATCCCTGTCTCCTCACTGCGGCCTGGCCAATCCTCCCGCGCCGCGCTCCAGGCGCCAGCTCCCATTGCCCAGCGGTCTGACGAGCCAGTCGCGCCAGAGCCAGGGATCCTGTTTCCCCTCGAGGGTGGCGGTGGGCACCTCCAGCAGCCGAGCGAGCTCCACGGCCCGCAGGCTGTACGCACCCGCCGCGAGCCGATCGGCCAGCTCCAGGCGGGAAAGCAGCTGCTGCAGCGACCTGGGGGCCCGATCCCCGGCATCGGGAACGGCCACCGTCTCTGCCGTCACCACCTCGGCCGCCCCCACCGCCTCAGGGGCGACGCCGGACCGGCCTTCCACCGCCAGGGTCGGGGCCTGGCCGCGGGCATAGGCGACGGCGATGGCATCGCAACGGTCGTTGTCGGGATCACCGCTGTGGCCGCGCACATGGCGCAGGGCCAGCCCCGGCAGCCTGGCGGCATCCAGCAGCTCCCAGAGGTCGCGGTTGAGCACGGCCCCACCGGAGGCGGTGCGCCAGCCCTTGCGCTTCCAGCCGGCCATCCACTTCTCGAAACCGTCGATGAGGTAGCGGCTGTCGGTGCGCAGCACCAGATCCGGATGGCGCGGCAGGTCCCGCAGAGCCTCCAGCACCGCCAGGGCTGCGGTGAGTTCCATCCGGTTGTTGGTGGTGGCCGGGGCCGCCCCCCCCAGCTCGCGCCGGGAGCCGTTCTCAAAGCGCAGCAGGGCACCCCAGCCACCCGGACCGGGGTTGCCGCTGCAGGCCCCGTCGCAGGCCGCGGCCACTACCCGCACCGGACGATCACCCATGGAGTCCCCTTGACAGCATCGCTTGAATTGAATCCTCTATCCCGGAGAACGCCCGGGTCCTGGAGGTTTTCCATGCAGCGAACCTACCTGGCCCTGGCGGGCCTGGCCCTGGCCGGAGCCGGCCTGTCGATGGTGCAGCCCAGGCTGGCCATGGCCGCCGGTCTCTTCCAGACCACGGAAGTTGACGCCGATCGCTTCGCCGTGCTGGCCAGGCCTGTGGGCAACAGTGAATGGACCCTCCTGGTGCTGGAGCAGCTGGCCACCCAGCCCTCTTGCTGGCAGGCCCGCCCGGACGGGCTGGTGGATCCGACCCTGAACCGGTTCGACTACACCGGCATCTGCAATCGCTACCTCGACAGCAACGGCTATTCCCTGCGGGTCGCCGACCAGGACCTGGGCACCACCTACCGCCTGCAGGTGCAGCAGGTGGGATCCCGCCTGGAGCTGCAGGCCGTCTCCCCCAGCAATGCCGCCGTCCTGGTGGTGGGCAGGGCTGAGGTGCCCCGGCGCGATCGCGACGGCTTCGTGTCCCTCACGCTCGAACCAGGCTGGGATCTCAAACGTCGCACCTACGAGCAGAGGTCCCTGTCCCACCTCTACTTCGCCAGTCCGGCCCCCCTGGAGCAACTGATCGCCCGGGCCGGCGGCGCTCAGACGTTCCGGCGTCCCCCGGGCCGGGCCGAACTCCCCGGCATCGCGGCCAGCCTGCCGCTGCTCGACCAGCGCGACGACAGCTCGGGTTCCGAGCGCTCCGGCCGGGCGATCGCCCTCCAGGTCATTCCCTACACCGAAGCCAATGGAGGAGGGCTCTGACCCCACTGCTTGATCCCGTCTCGGGCCCCGGTCCGGGACCAGTTGAATCACCGGACTCCTCACCCCGCAACCTCCTTCCTCCTCACTTAATCTGATTTCGTGAGGAGTGAAGGACGCTCTTCCAGGGTCGAAACGAGGACAGACTCCTGGAATCGTTCCATCTCCAGAGCCCTGCCTTCGGCGGGGCTCTTTTTTATGGGTTGCGCTCCACGCAGCGGGGGGCACAGCCCGTCGACGGTTTCGACCATAAAAAACCGGCCCCGAAGGACCGGCCCGGAAAACGAAGGAGGTCGCCGGGCCTGGAGGCCCGGCGTTGGCCGGTCACTTGATGGAGACCTTGCCACCCACTTCTTCGATGCTCTTTTTGAGAGCTTCGGCATCGTTCTTGGAGATGCCTTCCTTGACGGCCTTGGGAGCGGCTTCCACAAGGGCCTTGGCTTCGCCCAGACCGAGGCCGGTGGCCTCGCGGACGGCCTTGAGCACCTTGATCTTGGCGGCCGGATCGAAGCCATCGAGGATGACGTCGAATTCGGTCTGCTCCTCAACCGCCTCAGCGGCGGCGCCGGGGGCGGCGGCGGCCATGACGACGCCAGCCGAAGCGGCGGCGGACACGCCGAAGGCCTCTTCGATCTGCTTGACGAGCTCGGAAGCCTCAAGCAGCGAGAGGGTTTTCAGTTGTTCGAGAATCTGGTCGGTGGTAGCGGACATGGGGGGGGAATCAGCAACAGAACGGGAGGATCGGTGGAGCCCAGGGGTTCGCGAGAGGCGAACTCAACCTTCGCCGGATTCGGCGTGCTGCTTGAGCGCCCTGGCGAGACCGGACGGAACCTCGTTGATGCCCACAGCCAGCTTGGTGGCCAGGCCATTGATCGCACCGGCGATCTGGGCCATGAGCACCTCCTTGGAGGGCAGATCCCCGATGGCCTGGATGTCGGAGGGGGAAAGGAGCTTGCCTTCGAAAAGACCTCCCTTCACATCCGACTTCTTGGTGTCCTTCTGGAAGGACTGCAGGGCCTTCACCGCACCGCCGATATCGCCTTTGACCAGGACGAAGGCATTGGTGCCGGTGAGCAGGGAATCGAGATCCGACCAGACGCTGTCACCATCAATGGCACGGCGCATCAAGGTGTTTTTGGTCACCTTGCACACACCGTTGCTGGCCTGCAGACGGGTCCGCAGATCAGTCATCTCCTTGATGGTCAGGCCCTTGAAATCGAGGACCAGCGCCATTTCGGCTTCACCGAGGAGCCCTTTGAGCTCTTCGACGATCTGTTGCTTGTTCTCCAGCGTGCGGCCCATAGGAAGTGGATCGGATCGGGGGAACAAGCAGGGAACGCAGCCCGGACAGCCCCCCGGAAAGGGAAGCTTCGAGGCCGCTCATCGCTCCGCTCCGATCTGGGAGACTCCAACGGAATCACCAGCACAGGCAAAAACCAATCGCGTGAACCTCGGCAGGGCTTACGAGAGGGAACGAGCGACCGGAATCGACGACCCTGACGACCTGCTGTCTTGGGTTGGGCGCGTGCCCTTCTGGACGAATCCAGCTCTTGACCCTACATCACGGCAGGCCCAGTTCCCGCAACCGTGCCTGCCAGCGGGCGTAACCGGCGGCGTTGAGATGCACGCCGTCCACCGTGTAGGCGCGCTTGAGACCATCGGCGTCCGCCATCACCGGTGTGAGATCGACGTAGTCCCGGGAAGGCGTCTGCTGGGCGAGGCGTTGATTGAGTTCCGCCACCCGGCGAACCCCTTCGGGACCACAGCGAAACCGGGCGCAGGGAATGGTGGACTGGACGATCACCCGCGCGCCGCTGCCGAGCTGCAGGCCGGTGCGCAGCCACTGGATCCGGCCGGCGATGCGGCCAGGGTCATAGCCCCAGACAATGTCGTTGATCCCCACCATCACCAGGTAGGTGCGGGCACCGGTCCGGCGGATCGCCGGCAGACGGGCCATCAGCTGGAAACTGGTGTCGCCACTGACGCCTTGGTTATGGACGACTCGGCCGGGAAACGCCGCCTGCCAGTCGCCCTGGGCCGTGAGTGAATCACCGACGAAGGTCACCGGACCGCCGCGGCTGGGCGACGATCCTGACGGCTCCGGCGCCGGGGAAGCGATGGACTTGGCGCTGGGCCTGGAGAGCAGGCCCCACCCCAGGGTCAGCAGGGTGAGCGGAACCGCCACCCAGCCACCGATCCGCAGCCATGACGACCCAGACACGGCAGGGGATCAGCTGTCCTGCTTGATGTCCTGGAGCGCGGCGAAGTCGACCTGCACCGAGGGGCCCATCGTGGAGGCGACGTAGAGGCTCCTCCAATAGCGGCCCTTGGCGCCGCTGGGCTTGTTGCGGTCGATCGTTTCCTGCAGGGCCTTGAGGTTCTCCAGCAGCTTGGCGGTGGGGAAGCTGGCCTTGCCGAAACGCACGTGCACGATGCCGGCCCGATCGGCCCGGAACTCCAGCTTGCCCGCCTTGAACTCGCTGATGGCGCCGCCAAGATCGGTGGTGACGGTGCCGGCCTTGGGGTTCGGCATCAGGCCGCGGGGACCGAGCACCCGGCCGAGCTTGGCCACCTTGGGCATCATGTCCGGGGTGGCGATCAGCAGATCGAACTCGATGGCACCGCCGGCGATCTGATCCACCAGCTCATCGTCGCCGGCCAGGTCGGCACCGGCCGCCTTGGCTTCGGCCACCTTCTCGCCCCGGGCGATCACCGCGATGCGAATCGTCTGACCGGTGCCGTGGGGCAGGGCCACGGTGGTGCGCAGCTGCTGGTCGGTGTACTTGGGATCAATGCCGAGGCGCACGTGGGCTTCGATGGTTTCGTCGAACTTGGCGGTGGCGGTGTCCTTGACCAGCTCGAGAGCCTCGAGCGGTTCGTAGGAGCGGTCCTCCACCTTGGCGGCGAGGGCCGTGAAGCGTTTGGAGATTTTTGTCATGGCAGGAAGGGGTGCGGACGACCGTGGGCGGTCTCCCCCAGGTAGGTGAATGGAAAGGAACGACGCCCGGGGAGGGTCAGTCGCTGACGGCAACGCCCATGTTGCGGGCGGTGCCTTCGATGATGCGCATGGCCGACTCAACGCTGGCGCAATTGAGGTCGGGCAGTTTGGTCTTGGCGATCTCCTCGAGCTGGGCGCGGCTGATGGCACCCACAGCGCCCTTGGCGGACGTGGCGGCACCTTTGTCGATGCCGGCGGCCTTGGAGATGAGCACCGAGGCGGGCGGGGTCTTGGTGATGAAGGTGAAGCTGCGGTCTTCGAAGACCGAGATCTCCACCGGGATCACGTACCCCGCTTTCTCTTGAGTGCGGGCGTTGTATTCCTTGCAGAACGCCATGATGTTGACCCCGTGCTGACCGAGGGCAGGGCCCACCGGTGGTGCGGGGTTCGCTTTGCCGGCCTGGAGGGCCAGCTTGATCACAGCTACGACTTTCTTGGCCATCGGCTGGGCTGGGGGACGGAACTCCCTTGCGGGAGAGCGGGACGGAACTCCCTCGCGGGAGCACTGCGGATGGCCGGGGCGATGGTCGGCCCGGCAGCGTGGCGGTCCGGGGATGGACCACCCTGGGCCGCCCTCCGCAGGGAGGCGGCCGCCGCTGATCAGCTCTGTTTGCTGATCTGGGAGAACTCGAGCTCGACCGGGGTCTCCCTGCCGAAGATCGACAGGAGGGCCTTCAGCTTGCTGCGTTCCCCGGAGACTTCGATCACTTCGCCCTGGAAGTCCTTGAAGGGACCGGCCGTGACGAGGATCTGGTCGCCTTCGGTGAGGTCGACCTTGAGGACGGGCTTCTTCTCGGCGGCACGCTTGAAGATGCGATCCACCTCCTGGCGGCTGAGGGGCCGGGGGCGGATATGCCCCCGGGCCTTGCCGGTGGCGCGGCGTTCCTCCTGGCCGACGAAGTTGATGACGTTGGGGGTGCTGCGCACCGCCATCATCGTGTCTTCATCGAGGACCATGCGCACCAGCACGTAGCCGGGAAACACCTTCTCCTCGATGGACTGGCGGCTGCCGTCCTTCTTCAGCTTGACACCAGGGGTCTGGGGGATCTCGATCTCGAGGATCCGGTTGCTGACCCCCAGGGTGACGGCCCGCTGCTCGAGGGTGGCCTTCACCTTCTTCTCGCAGCTGGAGGCCACCTGAACAGCGAACCAGCGGGCCACCTGGGGCTTGGTGGCTTCACCCGCCTCGGCGGCGCCATCTGCGGCGGCAAGGCCAGGGCCTTCGCCAGGAAGCTCCAGCACATCGGGGGCGTCCGGTTCGATCTCGGGCACGGTCTCGGGCACGGCAGACAGGGGAAGGGTCATCAACGGAAGATCTGAGCCGATCCCCAGTGATAGAAGCGATCGATCGCGGCGATGGCCGCGGCCGAAAGGCTCACCATCAGGATCACCGCCACCGATTCGCTGAACAGCTGCTGGCGGCTCGGCCAGACAACCTTGCGCAGTTCCGCGAGGGTGACCGCAAGGAAACCGGTGGGGGCCTCCTCTTCAGTCGCAGCAGTATCCGGCCCCTCGTCGGGTTCGGACAGGCCATTCCGCTGGGCCAAGGGCCCTTCGGGACTGCTCGTGGTGGTGGTGACGGGGGGGATGGGTTCCACGGTGTGGATTCCGATGGCTGCCGTTACGTCGGCAAGCATCGACAAACGATCACCCTACCGGACGTCCTTCCCCGCCGTCCCCAGGGGAAGGAAGCGAAAGCCCGCTTCCCCGGGACCGGCGAGCTCCAGCCGCACGCCCCTGGCGCCACTGAAGTGATCCTCCAGCAATTCGGTGGCCAGGGGATTCTCGATGCGACGCCGCAGCACCCTCCGCAGCGGGCGGGCGCCGTATTCGGGCTCGTAGCCCTGCTGGGCCAGGGACACCACGACGGCTTCATCCAGCTCCAGCTCCAGGTGCTGCTCCCGCAGCAGGGCGGCCAGCTCCGCCAGTTGCAGCCGCACGATGCGCTCGAGATCGGTGCGGGCGAGAGGCCGGAAACGGATCACCTCATCGATGCGGTTGAGAAATTCCGGGCGGAACTGGCGCGACAGGGCCTCCTCCACCGCCAGATCCAGGGCACGCTCCTGGGCCAGCTCGCCGTCCTGCGGGTGATGCGGATCCCCACTGCCATCGGTGCTGGAGCCGGAGCGGGCCCGTTCCAGGATCGCCCGGCTGGCCAGGTTGCTGGTCATGATCACCACCGTGTGGCGGAAGTCCACCGTGCGGCCCTGGGAATCGGTGAGCCGGCCGTCGTCGAGCACCTGCAGCAGCAGGTTGAACACATCCGGATGGGCCTTTTCCACCTCATCCAGAAGCAGCACGGCGTAGGGGCGGCGGCGCACGGCCTCGGTGAGCTGCCCCCCCTCCTCGTAGCCCACGTAGCCAGGGGGCGCCCCCACCAGGCGGGCGACGGCGTTGCGCTCCATGAACTCGCTCATGTCCAGACGCACCAGGGCCTCCTCCTCATCGAAGAGGGCCGCCGCCAGGGCCTTGGCCAGTTCCGTCTTGCCCACACCCGTCGGCCCCAGGAACAGGAACGACCCCACCGGCCGGGTGGGGGCCTGCATGCCGGCCCGGGAGCGGCGGATCGAGGCCGCCACCGCCGCCACCGCCTCCGGCTGGCCGATCACCCGCCCCGACAGGCGCTGCTCCAGCTCCAGCAGCTTCTGCCGTTCCCCGGCCAGCAGCTGCTGCACGGGGATGCCGGTGGAGCGGGCCACCACATCGGCGATGTCCCCCTCCTCCACCTGTTCACGCAGCATCGGATCGCTCTGCAGCTCCGCCTCGACGGCGGCGCGGCGTTGCTGCACGCTGTGCAGGGGGTCGTACTGGAGCCGGGCGGCCTCCTCCAGGTCCCCATCCCGCTCCGCCTCGGCGATGGCATGGCGCAGCTCCTCGTCCTGGTGCATGAGCTCGCGCAGCTCCTCGAGGCGCTCCCGCTCCCCCGCCCAGCGGCGCTGCAGCCGGTCGAGCTTCTCGTGGGCGAGGCGCCGCTGCTCCTGCAGCAGCAGGCGCTCCTCCAGGGGCGCCACCTCAGCCGCCAGCAGCTCCAGCTCCACCCGCCGCAGGTCGGCCTCGGCCGCTTCCACCACCTGGGGCTTGGAGGTGGCCTCCATGCGCAGGTTGGCGGCGGCCTCATCGATCAGATCGATGGCCGAATCGGGCAGGCAGCGGTCGCTGATGTAGCGGGCCGCAAGCCTTGAGGCCGCCACCAGGGCCCCATCGGTGATGGTGACGCCATGGTGGAGCTCGTAGCGCTCCTTCAGCCCCCGCAGGATTTCGAGGCAGGTGGGGCCGTCGGGCTCGCGGATCACCACCTGCTGGAAACGGCGCTCCAGGGCCGGGTCCTTTTCGATGCTGCGCCGGTAGTCCTCGGCGGTGGTGGCGCCGATGCAGCGCAGGTCGCCCCGGGCCAGCACCGGCTTGAGGATGCTGGCCGCATCGGTGCCGGAGCGATCGCTGCCCACCACCGTGTGCAGTTCATCGATGAACAGCACCACCCCGCCGGCGCCTCTGGCACCGTCGCTGTCGCGGACCTCGGCCAGCACGCTGCGCAGGCGCTCCTCGAACTGGCCGCGGAACTTGGCCCCGGCGATCAGCGCCCCCAGATCGAGGGCCACCAGCCGCAGGCCCCGCAGCGCATCGGGCACCTCGCCGGCCACGATCCGCTGGGCCAGGGATTCGACCACCGCGGTCTTGCCGACGCCGGGCTCACCGATCAGCACCGGGTTGTTCTTGCTGCGGCGCGAGAGCACCTGGATCAGCCGGCGGATCTCCGGGTCCCGTCCCACCACCGGATCGAGTTCTCCGGCCCGGGCGGCGGCGGTGAGGTCGCGGCCGTAGCGGTCCAGGGCACCGGGTTCGGGATCCCCCTCCCGCTGCAGGGTCAGGCTGGTGTCCGGCAGTGACGCCGGCGCCGATGCAGGCACAGGGGCCGGTGCCGGCGGGGCTGCAGGGAAAGGAATGGCGGCGGGAGGCATGGAGGCGGGGGGATCGGCAACGGCCGGCAGCGGCCGCCACTGGCGCAGCAGCAGGTCCTCGCTCAGCCCCTCCTCGACCAGCAGGGACGCGCCGACGCGGGGCTCCCCCAGCAGGGCCAGCAGAACGTGGGGCACATCCAGCAGCCGGGATCCCCAGGCCGCCCGGCGGCGATCGGCCTCCTCCAGCAGATCCTCGAGGGCATCGCCGATGTAGAGGGTGCCGCCGTCGCCGCCGGGCTGCTCGGCGCAGAAGCTTTCCAGTCGGTCGAGCAGCCGGTCCTCGTCGAGGGGCAGCGGCGCCACCCAGGAGGCGAAGCGACGGTTCAGAAGCAGGGTGAGCAGCAGGTGCTCGACGTCCATGGCGCCGTGGCGCCAGCGCCTCGCCTGCTCCTGGGAGGCGATCAACAGATCCCAGGCGGCGTCACTGAAGCGGTCGGGATCGCTGGTGAGGCTGGCGGCCGTGCCCGCCGGCCCCCGGTCGTCGCGCAGGCGGGAATCAGGGCGCATCGGAGCGGGGCGGTGTCTGGATCAGTTCCACCTTGTAGCCATCGGGATCCTCCACAAAGGCGATCACGCTGGTGCCGTGCTGCTTCTGCCCCGGTTGCCGCACGACCCGGCCGCCCTTGGCGGCGATGGCCGCGCAGGTGGCGTAGATGTCATCGACGCCGATGGCCAGATGGCCGAAGCCGGTCCCGAGGTCGTAGGCGCCGGTGCCCCAGTTGTGGGTGAGTTCCAGCACCGTGGTGTCCTGCTCCTCCCCGTAGCCCACGAAGGCCAGGGTGTAGGAGCCGCCGGGATAGTCCTTGCGGCGCAGCAGTTTCATGCCGAGCACCTCGATGTAGAAGCGCAGGGAACGCTCCAGGTCGCCCACCCTGAGCATGGTGTGAAGCAGTCGCATCGGCGCTGGACCAGCTCCAGCCATTCTGACGACGGGGCCGGGGGCCCGGGCCATCGCCAGACGGTGGCGCAGGGAACACAGGCAAGGGTGGAGGGCCACCCATAGGATTCGCCCACCAGCACACTCCCTGTGTACGACTCCCTCGACCTCGTCATCGATTCCATCGTGGCCCGTGAGGTGCTCGACTCCCGGGGCACCCCCACGGTGGAAGCGGAGGTCTACCTGGAGGGGGGCGCCAGTGGCCGCGCCATCGTCCCCAGCGGCGCCAGCACCGGCGCCCATGAGGCCCACGAGCTGCGCGATGGCGAGAAGGCCTACTTCGGCAAGGGCGTCAGCAAGGCGGTGGAGAACATCGAGGAGCGCATCGCTCCGGCCCTCTGCGGCCTGAGTGCCCTCGACCAGGGCGCCGTGGACGAGGCGATGAACGAACTCGACGGCAGCGACAACAAATCCGCCCTGGGCGCCAACGCCATCCTGGCGGTGAGCCTGGCCACCGCCCATGCGGCCGCCAAGGCCCTGGGTCTGCCCCTCTACCGCTACCTGGGCGGCCCGATGGCCACCCTGCTGCCGGTGCCGCTGATGAACGTCATCAACGGCGGCGCCCACGCCTCCAACAACCTGGATTTCCAGGAATTCATGCTGGTGCCCCACGGGGCCGGCAGCTTCCGTGAGGCCCTGCGCATGGGCGCTGAGGTGTTCCACACCCTCAAGGGTCTGCTCAAGGATCAAGGCCTCTCCACGGCCGTGGGCGACGAGGGCGGCTTCGCCCCCGACCTGGCCGGCAACGACGCGGCCGGTGAGCTGCTGATGCAGGCGATCGAGAAGGCCGGCTACCGCCCCGGCGACCAGATCTCCCTGGCCCTCGACGTGGCCAGCACGGAGTTCTATGCCGATGGTCGCTACGCCTTCGGCGGCGGCAGCTACACCAGCGCCGAGATGGTCGACCAACTGGCGGCCCTGGCGGGCCGCTTCCCGATCGTCTCGATCGAGGACGGCCTGGCCGAGGACGACTGGGAGGGCTGGCGCCTGCTGACCGAGCGCCTGGGGGGCACGGTGCAGCTGGTGGGCGACGACCTGTTCGTGACCAACACCACCCGGCTGCAGCAGGGAATCGAGCAGGGCATCGCCAACTCGATCCTGATCAAGGTGAACCAGATCGGCTCGCTGACTGAAACCCTCCAGGCCATCGACATGGCCACCCGGGCCGGCTACACCAGCGTGATCAGCCACCGCAGCGGCGAGACAGAAGATGTCACCATCGCCGACCTGGCCGTGGCGACCCGCGCCGGGCAGATCAAGACCGGCTCCCTCAGCCGCAGCGACCGGGTCGCCAAGTACAACCAGCTGCTGCGCATTGAGGACGAGCTGGGCAGTCAGGCGATCTACGCCGGGGTCGAGGACCGGGGGCCGCGGGGCAAGGCCTAGGTCAGCTGCGCCAACATTTCCGCCGGCATGGCCAGGCTGTCGGCGAACCGGCCTCCGTACAGCAGCCGGTAGTGGTGGCCCGCCAAACGTCGCTCGAGGGCATCGAGGTCGCCTCGGGCCATGTGGCCATGCTCGAACTGGATCAGCCGCGGCCGGTGGCGGCTGAGGTCGATCGCCTGCAGCACTTCCCCGTCGTAGCGCTCGATCAGCTCATCCAGCCGCAGCGCCGGCACCAGCACCCGCTCCAGCTGGTGTGCAGCCACACCGCCCTGGCGGGCCACCACCTGGGGATGGGCGGAGGTGACGAAAAGGGAATCCAGCATCGTCTGGCCGGCGACCGCCGTGAGGCCGGGCACGCGATAGAGGACAACCTGACGATCCCGGGGGGCAATCGCCACATTCTCAAAGATCAGCCGATCGGCCTGGTCGCGTTAGTTCTCCACCAGGCGAGCGAACACATCCGGCTGGGGTTCCAGCAGGATCCCTCTCCATCCGAAGCGTTGCACATAGCTGCGCAGGGGATCCACATAAACACCATCATTGGCCCCCACCTGAATGAAGGAAAGTGAGGACTGCCTCTGGGCCATCAGCAAATTCACCGCCAGCTGGAAAACGGGCAGCTGGCTGGCCTGGTGCGCCGGCACCTTCCGGAATTCCACACCCTGCGCCAGCAGCGAAGCCTGCAACGACCGCAGAAGAGCACTGATCATGATGGCCAGGGCTTGGGAATTTTCACTGCCAAGTATTGCACTGCCCGGCAGTGCATCCCAGGACCATCCATGCAGCCCCTGGGAACGACGGGCAGGCCACCCGTGGGGCCACTCACCTCACGAACTCGGGCAAACACACATCCAACCAAGCATCACAGGCCATCACATGCGGGAGCCCCGAAGCAAAACGGTGGTCAGCAGCAACCATGCATACGTCATGGGTGATTCCTGCGTCCATGCAACCCAGAATTCGGGACAACCACCGATCCCGTCCTGCCGCAGATCCGGGGCTGCTAGTTTCCAGCAATGCCCGCATGTCTGAACGCCAGTCGGTGACACCCACCTTGCCATCACGCTTCGGCTTCGGCACCTCGGGCATCATGGGTGCGGCCCTCACCCGCTCTGGCCGGCTGCGGCTCCTGGAAGCGGCGCTGGAGCATGGCATCCACCATTTCGACACGGCCCCCCTCTACGGCCAGGGCGAGGCCGAAACCCTGGTCGGCCACTTCGCCCGCTCCCGCCGCGACCGCCTCACCATCACCACCAAGTTCGGGCTGCTGCCCCCTCAGCACCCGGCACTGCTGAAGCCCCTGATTCCACTCGCCAGGGTGGTCAACCGCCGGCTGCTGATCCCACTCCAGCGGCGCTCCACCGTCGCTGCCGCCCGGCCAGCCGCTACCCCGCTGGTGTCGGGGATCTCCAACCCCGCTGGAGAAGGCGCCGCCCCGACGAGGCCGGCCATCCCCGCTATCGCCTACACGCCGGCGATGCTCCGCAGCCAACTGGAGCGGAGCCTGCGCCATCTGGGAAGTGATTACATCGATTACTACTTACTCCACGAATGCCATGCAGACTATCTCAATCAGGGCTTCATCGATTGCCTGGAAACCCTTGTACAGGAAGGCAAAATTCGTCACTATGGCACCGGCAGTGGCCGCTGGCAGAGTCGTTGCATTCTTGAGAGCCATTCCGCCCTGCCATGGGTCGTACAGATTCCCGATGGATGGTCCGATCTGGATACGGAGTGGTTTCGCCAACGGGGCACGGCTCCGCTGTTCACCCACAGTTCATTGCGAGTGAGTCAGGAATCCGGGGACAGTTCACTCCACGGCATCGCTGAACGCTGGGCAGCCCTCACCGATCAGGACCCCAAGCGTCCAGGCCTGGTCAGCGATTTTCTTCTGACTGTGGCCTTGATCAAGAACCCCACAGGTTGCGTGATCTTTTCAAGCAGCAAGCCAGGCCATATTCGCAACAATGTGCAGCTTCTCCTGAGGGCTGCAGGCTTTCAAGAGGCTGCTGGTCAGATGCTCCAGGAGGCGACGACGAAACACCCAAGCATCCACGGATGACTTCATCGATATGTTCATCGATTTCGCTGATGCCAACCATTCAGTCCCCGAAGAGATCGATGTCTGCATTGTTGGCGCCGGCGTCATGGCCCTGGCGATGGCAAGCCATCTGAGTGCCCACAGCCGCCGGCGGATCCTGCTGGTGGAGGAAGGGGACCTGGTGGATACGGAAGCCGCTTCATCGGTTCCCGCCGAAGCCAACAGCGGCGATGTGCACTCCGCTGTGGCCTCCTCCAGGGCCCGGGGCTTCGGGGGATCCAGTCGGCGCTGGGGAGGCCAGGCCCTGCCCTTCACCCCCCTGGATCTGTCCCATCGGCCCTTCCTGCCGGAACTGGACGGGTGGCCGGTCGACTGGGAGGAACTGAATCGTTTCTATCCAGCCGCCGACCGGTTCCTTGGCTTGAGCCCATTGCCGTTTGATGCGGATCTGTGGCGATCGGAAAAGGTGACGGCCCCCTTCCAGCACGGCCGGGATCTGGAACTCATGATCTCGAAGTACAGCCCCCATCCCTACCTGGCCTCCGTCCATCGCCGACCCATCGAGAGCTCCAGACAGGTGGATTGCCTGTTGCATGCAAAGGTGGCTTCCCTGGGGCTCGATCAAGATGGTCGCCATGTCCGCAAGGTACGGATACGCAGCCCCCAAGGCAGGGAAACCGTCCTGGCCGCCAGGGTGGTGGTGCTCTGTGCCGGCGGCATTGAGAATGCCCGCATTCTGCTGGCCTCTCCGCAGCCTGGCGGTTGTGCGATCGGCAACCAGGCTGATCTGGTGGGACGCTACTACCAGGACCATGTCGGTTTCTATGCTGCCCGCTTGATCCCCCAGGATTGGGGGGCTTTTCGCCACCTGTTTGCCAGCTTTGTGCCGGGAAACCAGAAGTATCTCCCGAAACTCCAGCTGTCCCAAGCCTTGCAGCGGCGGGATGGCCTGCTCAATGTGACGGGCAATCTTGATGTGCAGGAAGCCGATGACTCGCCGCGACATTCGGCAAGAAAGATTTTTCGCACCCTCCTCCGCCGCAACCGCCATGGGCAGGATCAGCGGGCGAGCTTCAAGGATCTCTGGCGGTTGCTTCGCGCAACACCGCAGACCCTTGACCTGCTGACCGCCCATTTCATCGACCATCGAATCGCCCTTCCCCGTAAAGGGCGTTTCTTCCTGATGGCCAATGCGGAGTGCGAGCCTCTCCATGGCAGCCGCATCACGCTGGGTGAACAGCGCGATGCCTATGGACTTCTCCGCCCTGTGGTGAAGTGGCTGATCAGTGACCTCACGTTCCAGGCCCTGCAGACCTACGGACATGCCTTGAAACGCAGTCTGGAACCGGCCGGAATCGCGATGGTTGAGCTCAGTCCCTACCTGGTGGATCCCTCGGCCAACTGGAAGGAGAGGGCCTACAGCCTTTACCACCATATGGGGGCGACCCGAATGGCCGCCAGCCCAAGCGAGGGCGTGGTGGATGGGCAGGGCCGTGTGCATGGGATCGACAACCTGTACATCGCCGGCACCTCGATCCTGCCAACCGGCAGTGCGTCCAATCCCAGCTACACCGCCCTGGCCCTGGCCTTGCGGACCGCTGATCATGTCCTCAACCATTCCTGAGGCCCAAAGCACCTGTTCCCTTATCACGAGGATCGTGGCGAGCGGATCGCAGCCGTGACGAGAACCCCAGCCATGGGATCGGCGCCGCCCCTATCTTCAGGACGGGTGGAGTCGCCTGGGATGCTTTCGTCGGCGGATCGGTGACTCAGGAGCCCGGCTGGCGGCCGGGCAGCTGATCCAAGCGACCATCGCGGCTGAGCCTGCCCTGCAGCTTCAGCCAGGAGAAACCCACCGGCAGTCCCAGCACCAGGGGGACCGCCACCAGGGCAGGCCGGCTGCTGGCGGCCAGCAGCGCCGCCGCCACCGCCAAGGCACCGAGCAGGAAGGACTGGCCGGCGCTCTGCTGAGCCAGGGCGAGGCGGCGCAGCAGGCGATCGGTCTCGCCGGCACGGATCTGCACCTGCAGGTCGCCCTGCTCGATGCGGGCCAGGCTCTCGTCCAGCCGCCGCGGGATCCCGAAGGCGCGGCTGCCCACCTCGGCCGCCTGGCGGGAGAGCTCGCTGAACAGTTCGTTGGGGCCGTTGCCGCTGGCGGTCATGAGGGGCAACAGGTAGGGACGGGCGATGGCGATCAGGCTAAAGCCCGGATCCAGGCTGCGGCCCACCCCCTCGAAGGTGGAGAGGGCCCGCATCACGAAGATGAGCTCCGGCGGCAGCCGGAACGGCTGGCCGTAGACAAGTTCGTAGAGGTCACCGGAGAGCTTGTCGATGACGTTGGCGCTGAAGGGTGGCGTGAGGGCCTCGGTGAGCATCACCCGCACCAGCCGCCGCACCGGCCCCTGGTCGATGCCGGCGGCGATCAGCCCGGCCTGCTGCAGCTCGTCCACCAGGGAGGAGGCGTCCCTGGCCGCCGCGGCCCGCACCATCCGCCCGAGCCGGCTGCGCAGCCGCTCGGAAATCTGGCCCATCATGCCGAAGTCGTAATAGATCAACGCCCCGTCGGCGGCCACCGCCAGGTTGCCGGGATGGGGATCGGCGTGGAAGAAGCCGAAGCGGACCAGCTGCTGCAGGTAGCTGGCTGCCCCCTTCTCGGCGACGGCCGCCGGATCGATGCCGGCGTGGACGAGGGCCTCGCGGTCGTTGATCTTGATGCCGGGCACGTAATCGAGGCAGAGCACCCGGCGGGAGCTCAGTTCCCAGATCACCGCCGGAATACGGATGCCGGGGTCATCGAGAAACTGCTGGCGGAAACGGGCGGCGTGCTCCGCCTCGAGGCGGAAATCCAGCTCCCTCAGCAGTACGCGCCGGCACTCCTTGGCGATGCCCACCCAGTCGCGGCCGGCACCCCAGCGGGGATGGCGCTGGACCACTGCCGCCACCTGCTGCAGCACCTCCAGATCCAGCCGGAACAGCCGCTCCAGCCCCGGCCGCTGCACCTTGAACACCACCTGACGGCCGCTGCGCAGGCTGGCCCGGTGCACCTGGGCCAGGCTGGCCGACCCCAGCGGATCGACCTCCAGATCGATGATCTCCGCCCGCCGCTCCTCCAGTTCCTGCTCCAGCAGGGACTCCACCACCGGGAAGGGGAACGCCGGCACCCGATCCTGCAGATGGGCAAGCTCCTCCACCACATCGGCGGGGAGCACATCGGGGCGGGCCGACAGCAGCTGGCCGAGCTTGATGAAGGCGGAGCCGAGCTCAAGGAACTGGGCCGTGAGCCAGCGGGCCCGGCGGCGCTGGCGAGCGGCCTGGCGTTCAGGGGTGCGTCCGCCCGGGTAGGTCCAGGGCCGGGCGTCCCACCAGAGGCCGAACAGCAGCTGGATCACGAGGCGCCAGATGCGCAGCGATCGCCAGAGGCGGGACAGCAGGATCCCGGGGGTGGAGAGGGCCGCCATCAGGCCTGCCCCGGAGACCGCGGCGGACCATCGGGGGTGGCGGCTGGGACCTGATCAAGGCGTCTGGTGAGTTCGGCCACCTTGGCCCGCAGGGCATCGATCCGCTCCTGGGGGTCGTCGGCGGTGCCGCCCCTTCCTGGGGCCGCCGCTGCGCTGCGGTCGTTCTCGATGCGTTCGGCTTCCATGGCCACCTCTTCCCAGAACAGGCTGAGTTCCTGCTGCACCCGGGCGGGAGCGTCCTGGGCGAGCACCGCCAGGGAGGCCGCCGCATCGGCCAGGCCGCTGCCCAGGCGGGCGGCCAGGCGGTTCATGGCCGCCATGGCAAGGGACTGCGGCGCGCTCATGACAAGGCCGGAGGAGTCACCAACTGTGGCAGATCAGGGCTGGTTTCCGGGAGCCGGTGGGGCACTCAGCGGAGGCGGAGCCACAGGTGCGGGACCGGCAGCCTCGCGCTCGCGGGCCGGCGGTGTCCGTGGCGCCGGCAGGGAGGGGGTCAGTGGGGGGGCGGCTTCGATGGCCCCAGGAGCGGCCGGCTGGTCGCCCTGAAGGGGATCCTCGCTCGGCTCGAGCAACCGCTGCCGCTCCTGCGCTTCGCGCTCCTCCATGGCCCGCCGCCGCTCCTCGAGGTCGGCCTGCTCCTGTTTCTGCTGCTGCTCCAGGTCGATCAGGTCGAGGTCACCGCGAATCTCCCGGGCCTCACCGCCGTAACGCTGGCGCAGGGATTCCAGCGTTGTGCCGGGGGCGGCCTGCACATCGAAGCGCTGGCGATTGCCCCGCTCCTCCTCACCGCCCAGAGTCAGCAGCCGGAGACTGGCGGCGTAGCCGAGGCCAAAGCAGAGCCCCACGATCAACCAGACCCGCCAGTCCCAGCCAGGGCGGGTTCCGGCGCGGGCACGGGGCCCGCTGGGGGGGGCCCCGCTGGGCGGGGAGGAGGGCCTGGCCGTGACCATCGACGTCAGCGCAGTCACTGCCATCTTGCCCAGGCGTGGCCCCGGCACCCGTGAGGGCCAGCCAGTGGGCTCAGGTGGTGTAATCGGCGTTGATGCGCACGTACTGATCGGAGAGGTCGCAGCCCCAGGCGCTGCCGCTGCCGGGGCCGTCCCCGACCCGCAGGCGGATCGCCACCGTGTCGTCGACCAGGTAAGCGCCCGCGGCCCGGGCCTTCAGGTAGGCGGAGGCGGCCGGGCGGTCGAAGGCCAGGGGCTGGCCTGCCGCCATCAGCTGGTGCTCCCCCAGCCACAGGGCCACGGCCTGCGGATCGAAGGCCACCCCGGCCCGGCCGGCGGCGGCCACGATGCGGCCCCAGTTGGGATCGCGGCCATGCACGGCGCACTTCACCAGCGAAGAGCCGGCCACGGTGCGGGCGATGGCGCGGGCGCCGGACTCATCGGCGGCGCCCTCCACCCGCACCGCGATCAGGCAGGTGGCGCCCTCGCCGTCGCGGGCGATCGCCCGTGCCAGATGCTGCGACACCGCCGTCAGGCCGGCCTCCAGCGCCTCCCAGTGCTCCGGGCCTAGGGGCTCGCCGGCGGCAAACGCCAGGAACGTGTCGTTGGTGCTGGTGTCGCCGTCCACCGTGATCGCGTTGAAGGAGCGGTCGACCGCCCGCCGCACCATCGCCTGCCACTCCCGAGGCGGCACGCCGGCATCACAGCTGAGATAGCCCAGCATCGTGGCCATGGCGGGGTGGATCATCCCCGAGCCCTTGGCCATGCCGCCGATCCGCACCCGGCGGCCGCCCAGGTGGGCCTCCAGGGCGATCTCCTTGGCCACCAGGTCGGTGGTGAGGATCGCCTGGGCGGCCGCGGCCCCGCCCTCGCTCGAGAGGGCCGCCACCAGGGGATCCAGCCCCGCCTCGAGGATGTCGATCGGGATCGGCACGCCGATCACGCCGGTGGAGCAGATCAGCACCTCCTGCTCGCCCAGCTCCAGCCGCCGGGCCAGGGCGGCGGTGGCGGCGAGGCTGTCGCTGAGGCCGCGCTCACCGGTGCAGGCGTTGGCCTGGCCGGAGTTGGTGAGCACCGCCCGAGCATGGCCGCCGGTAGCCGCCAGCCGCTCGGCGCAGAGATCCACGCAGGCCGCCCGCACCCGGCTGAGGGTGAAGGTGCCGGCGCACACCGCCCCCTCGGGGGCCAGCAGCAGCGAGAGGTCGGGATTGCCCGAGGGTTTCAGGCCGGCGGTGATGCCGGCGGCCAGGAATCCGGCCGGGGCGGTGAGGCCCCCGGCAATGGGCTGCCAGGCGGAGGCGGACGACAACGCAGCGGTCACGGGGCAGCGGGACGGATCGGCCCATCCTCTCGCCCCGTGCCTTCGTGCCGCCCGCAGGCCGGCGGCCGCCCCGTTTCCTAGCCTGAATCGTTCAATCGCCGTCCCGGAGCGACCGCCCATGGACCGGCTCTGGCAGAGGGTGCGGAGCACCTTCATCGACGTCATCGAATGGACGCACGACGACCCGCCCGCCGGCGGCGCGGGAGCGGACACCCTGGTGTGGCGCTTTGATCGTCAGGGGGGCGCCATCCGCATGGGCGCCCAGCTGATCGTGCGCGAAGGGCAGTGGGCGGTGTTCGTGAACGAGGGGCGGATCGCCGATGGCTTCGGTCCGGGTCGCCACCAGCTCAGCACCCGCAACCTGCCGCTGCTCACCAACCTCCTCTGCCTGCCCTACGGCTTCGAGAGCCCGTTCAAGGCGGAAGTGATCTTCGTGGCCACCCGCCTGTTCACCGATCTGCGCTGGGGCACCCGCCATCCGCTGATCGTGCGCGACCCCGAGCTCGGGCCGGTGCGGCTGCGGGGCTTCGGCACCTACACCCTGCGGGTCAACGACCCCGGCTGGCTGGTGCGGGAGATCAGCGGCAGCCGGAGCCGTTTCGGGCTGGACGACATCAGCGAGCAGCTGCGCAACCTGATCGTCAGCCGCCTGGCCGACCTGCTGGGGAAGGCCGAGCACCCGATCACCAGCCTTGCCGGCCACTACGACGAACTGGCCCGCGAACTGCGGCTGCGGCTGGCGGAGGAGGTGCAGGAGTACGGCCTGGAGCTGCCCACCCTGCTGATCGAGAACCTCACCCTGCCGCCGGAGGTGGAGGCGGCTCTCGACCGGCGCAGCAGCCGCGCCCTCAGCGGTGAGCCGGCCGCGGGGAGCGGGGCAGCGAAACCGCCCCTGCCCCCGCCCCTCTCGGCTTCGGCCCTGACGCCTCCTTCGCAGGAGCCGGCATGAACTGCCCCGGCTGCTCCGCCCCGCTGACGGCTGGCGATCTGCACTGCAGCTACTGCGGCAGCCGGGTGGACGTGGATCTGCAGGGCTGGGCCCGCGCCGGCAGCGACGGTTACCGGCCCGATCTCTGCTGCCCGGAGGGCCACGGCCCCCTGGAGACGATCCGGATCGCTGCGGCGGCCGACCTGCCCCTCGATCGCTGCCCCGTCTGCCTGGGGATGTTCGTGGAGCGAGGAGCGCTCGAACAGTTGCTCAGCCAGGCGGTGGGTCCGGTGTGGGAGATCGACACCCCCCTGCTGAACCGTCTGGCGGAGAACCCCCGCAGCAGGCCGGGCAGCCTGCGCTACCGGCGCTGCCCGGCCTGCTGCGAGATGATGAACCGCAGCCTGTTCGGCCGGCGCAGCGGCGTGATCGTGGATCGCTGCTGCAGCCACGGCACCTGGCTCGATGCGGGCGAACTGCGGCAGCTGCTGGAGTGGACCCGGGCCGGTGGAGGTCTGCGCCATCAGGAACGGGAAACCGAGGCCCGGGAGGCGGAGGAGCGGCAGCGGCGGCGGGATGCCGCGGAGCGGGCGGCCCTGGCGGCCTCCGGTGCCAGCGGGGCGGACGGCCCCTGGCGGACGGGGCTGGAGGACGATCTGCTGGCCGTGCTGGGACGGCTGCTTTGGGGGGAACGGCGATGAGCCGGCCGGCGCAGCGCCGCATCGGCCTCACCGGCGGGATCGCCACCGGCAAGAGCACCGTGGGGGCGCTGCTGGCCGCCCGGGGCTTGCTGGTGCTGGATGCGGATCAGTTCGCCCGCGAGGCCCTGGCGCCGGGCCAGCCGGCCACCGAGGCGGTGCTGGCGCGCTATGGGGGGGCGGTGGCGGGGGAGCCGGAGGGGAGCCTGGATCGGGCCGCCCTGGGCCGGATCGTTTTCGCGAACGAGGAGGAGCGGCGCTGGCTGGAGGCGCTGGTGCACCCGCTGGTGCGGCAGCGGTTCGAGCGGGAGCTGGCGGCGCTGGCGGACGCGCCGACGGTGGTGCTGATGGTTCCCCTCCTTTTCGAGGCGGAGCTGGAGGCGCTCTGCAGCGAGGTGTGGTTGGTGGACTGTGAGGAGGACCAGCAGCTGCAGCGGTTGATGGTCCGGGATGGCCTGGGGGAGGAGGAGGCCCGGGGGCGGCTGGCCGCCCAGTGGCCGCTCGCGCGCAAGCGGGGCCTGGCGGATGTGGTGATCGACAACCGGGGCAGCGCCGCACAACTGTCGGAGCGGCTGTGGGAGCGGGTATCGGGGCGGCTGCGCGCGCAAGGCCCCGGGACGACCTGAACGGAGCCGGAACCAGAAGAAAGAAAGGTTACTGAAAGATTGATCAAGAACCTTCGCGAAAAACGCGGGAAACTTCTGATCGGCCTTCCTGATCGGCCTTACATTACAGACCTGGGATATCGGCATGAAGCGCAAGCCCGATGGCGGCCGCCATTGCCAGGTCTTTCCGGGTTTCCCCTCCCCTTGCCCTTGCCCTTGCCAGCCCGACCATGAGCCCCGTCACCAGCTACTCCCCCTTCCGCGATCACCCCGTCGGCAGCAGCGGCACTGGCCTGGATCAGACCCAGGGCTGGATTGCCCGCGATCCCGGCCTGGCCGGCGCGAACGAAGCCAGTTCGATCCGCACCGGCATCGCCGCCGCCAACGGGCTGAACCAGCTGTTGGCAGAGGGCCTGAGGGACATCGGCGCCCTCGACAAAGCGGTGCTGACCCCCGCAGAAATCGTGGACCTCAACGGCTGGTTCCGCGATCCCGCCCATCCGGAGCGCCTGCAGCGCTTCCAGGAGCTGCACGGCGACGATGAGAACGAAACGGAGACGGGCTTCCACACCATCCAGAACGATGGCGGCAACCGCAAGTTCGATGGCCGCGCCCTGATCGACACGGTGCTCGACGGGATTTATCACATCGGGTTTCCGCTCAGCGCCAACGGCACTCGCCTCACCAACGAGGACGGCGACGACAACGCCACCCTCACCGATGTGGCCCGTTGGCTCACCGCCCTGAAGGTGGATCTGGCCGACACGGGCAGCGACCTCGACCGCATCGTCGAGACGATCGTGGCGGATCCTGGCCTGCAGGCTTCGATCCCCTGGACGCAAATCCAAGGGGGGGCCCAGGCCGCCAATGACCTCAACCACCTGATCCAAGACGGAATCGCCGCCCTCCAGGCCGCAGACAAGGCCGATGGCGATGGCACACGCCTCAGCGCAGCTGAAGTGCGTTGGATCAACGGCTGGATCCAGAGCGACCCGAATCGCTACGCACGATTCGTGGAGCGGCACGGCGATGACGAAAACGGCAGCGAGACCGGTTACCACCTCGTGCAAAACGATGGGGGCAACACCCACCTCTTCGGCCAGAACGCCATCAACACCATCTTCGATGGCATTTTCCATATCGGGTTCACGATCAACGCCGACGGGCGCTTCCAGAACGAGGACGGCGACGCCAACGCCCGCGTCAGCGATGTAGCCGAGTGGATCTCCTACTACTACGGCGATCCCTCCACCACCGGCAGCGGTCTTGATCGGATGGTGGACTGGATTCGGTTGGATCCCGGCCTGTCTCGCCACACCGCCGCTCTGGACATCAACAATGGTCTGGCGGCCGCCAACCAACTCAACCAGATCCTGCTGGAGGCGGTCAGCGCCACCGACGTCAATCTCGACGGCTGGATCAGCCGCAACGACCTGCGGGTGATCAACCGCTGGGTGCGCGAGAACCGGTATGAGGCGTTCGTGCAGGCGCACGGTGACGATGAGAACGGCAGCGAAACCGGCTTCCACCTGATCCAGAACGACGGCGCCACCACCCAGTTCTTCGGCCAGAACCTGGTGAACGCTGTCGCCGACGGCATTTATCACTTCGGCTTCGAGATCCGCGGCGAAAACTTCCTCAATGAGGACGGCGATACCAACCAGTCGCTCAGCGATGTTTCCGGTTGGCTGAACTATTTCCTCTCCGATCGCCGTCTCACCCTGGGCAGCGAAGCGGGCGAGACAATCGTCGGCAATGGGGAGAGCGAGCAGGTGCTCGCCCGCGGGGGCAATGACCTCGTCGATGGCGGCGGCGGCTCCGACCTGCTGGATGGCGGCTGGGGCAACGACATCCTGCGCGGCGGCGGCGGCGCCGACATCCTCGACGGTGGCTTCGGCGAAGACACCCTCGATGGCGGTGGCGGCGGCGACACCTTCCTCGTCAGCGGCGCCAATCCAAACTGGGTGCCCGATCAGCCCTACACCTTCTCCGGCTACGACACCTACAGCGACAGCGGTGCCGCCGCTGATGGCATCGATCAAATCCTCGCCACAGGCACCGGGCCGGTGGACATCGGCCTGAGCAGCGCATTCTCCGCCAGCAGTGGCATCGAGCAGATCGTCAATGCCACCACCGATGCGGCACGCGTCACACTCCTCGGCAGCTGGGAGTGGAATGTCTTTGATTTCTCCGGCGTTGCCCTCCTCGGCGGCAACTTCCTCATCGATGCCGGTGATGGCAACGACATCGTCATCGGCACCGCCAGCTCCGATCTGATCCAAGGCGGCCGCAACGAAGACACCCTCGATGGCGGTGGCGGCGGCGACACCTTCCTCGTCAGCGGCGCCAATCCAAACTGGGTGCCCGATCAGCCCTACACCTTCTCCGGCTACGACACCTACAGCGACAGCGGTGCCGCC
>Ga0247843_1001875_pt1 | contig 40482 bp, 36 predicted proteins | sample LaCruzMarch2017__FD_192420 | JGI IMG/M metagenome (GOLD analysis project Ga0247843, IMG submission 192420) | Freshwater microbial communities from meromictic Lake La Cruz, Castile-La Mancha, Spain - LaCruzMarch2017_8m | ecosystem: Environmental > Aquatic > Freshwater > Lake | place: Spain...
TTGGGGCGACAAGGAGGATTTTTTTGATGAAACGACATAACTAATCTCAGAGCAGAATGGGATTGGGATTTTTTTGTGACTGAAACGTCACGAGAATGGTTTGAGTGAGCTTAATGACGGATTCGGGGTGATGAGATACCAGAAGTCTGGATTAGAGTTAATTCGAAGTAGGCACTTTTCCCAGTTATCTGGCACTAGAGAGCGAACAGAAAGTTTTTTCAGGATATCTGGTATATCGTTGGCGACAGCAAAGTATCCGAAAAATCCTCCCAGTATTTCTAATGGTGAAAGGTCACTTAGTTGAAATCTTGATTTAGCCACAGACTGTCTCATCCTTTAATAGTGTCTTAGTAGTTTATCAATGAATGTCAGTGGGTCAAACTTCGTTTATGGGCGCAAGTCATCCTCCCCAAAAATCCGAAAAGGGTCAGGACGGGTGTTTACGAATGTTGTGCTTGTTGTAACCACGCCTTTGGTGTGGCTTTGAATGTCGGGATCTCGGAAACAAAAAAGCCTCCGCAAGGGAGGCTTTTTTTCTTCTCCATTTAGGAGTGGGACAAGATGTTCTCAGTGTACTCACTTCTAAATGGGGTGGATGACGGGACTCGAACCCGCGACAACCAGAATCACAATCTAGCGCTCTACCAACTGAACTACATCCACCACAAACTTAGGAACCCAATTTATAGGGAATGGGCTTTCAAAGTCAACGATTTCCTTGCGAAGATGGCGGGTTTTGCGTCGCTTCATTTGTAACGACTGACTTAAATGAGGAATTTTTGCACCGAAGTTTTGATGAGGGCCTCTATGGTGTCTTTTTTGACGTGAAGTTTTAATTCGAGCCAATCCACTAGATCTTTAGGAAGAGGGGCAATGAAATGCTGGAGATCTTCGGCCGGATAGGTCAGTTTAAGGGCAACAGCATGCAAGGCCTGTCTCGGGATCTGCATTTTCTCATGATCCTCAGACGACGCACTGGAGTCTTTGAAACGGATGAAGACGCTGGAGTCGCCGTTGTAGAGCTTATCACCCAAAAGTGGGTAACCGTGAGTCGCGGCGTGAACGCGGATCTGATGTTGCCGACCACTTAAAGGAAAGGCCAGGGCCAGAACGTAATTATCTTTTTCAAGAACTAATTCAAAATGTGTTTCGGCATCTTTGCCATCAAGAGAAGTTTCGGGATAAGAACGAATGAGCCCTCGAGGGATGGCGTTGTCATCGTTACCTAGTCGCTCTTTTGCTGTAAAAGGAAATGATCTTGCACCTAAATTTTTGTGAGCGATGAAAAAATAACACTTCTTTACTTGGTCTTGTTCAAAGAGTGCACTTACTTTTTGTGAAACGTGTGGATTTTTTCCTAACATTAGAATGCCTGAGGTTTCACGGTCAATTCGGTGAATGGAGTGCATCGTATGTTTATAAATCGTTTCATAAAAAACTGTGGCACAGTAGAAAAGATTTTTTCCGGCCGGATGAGTAAGCATGAAAGGTGGTTTGTTGATAACAAGAAGGCCTGAGTCCTCGTAAACAATTGTGGGTTCTTGATCACGTGAAATAACCTCGCCGCGCCAGAGCTCATCTTCGATCATGCCGTCATTATGGGTGATTACTGTAATACGTTCGCCGAAGTGAACTTTAACACTTGATTTATGCGGAGATTTCCGTCCCGAGATTGTGATCTCACCTTTTTCAATTTTTGATTTCAGGAATTGGCGGGAAAGGTTCGGCATTTGGGTCATGACGAACTGATCAAGGCGCAATTTATCGTGTTCGGTGTGGACCGGATAGCTCACGGTATATTTTTCGGTAGTAAAGGACTTTTCAATTTCACCCATGAGGGAGTCGTAGCCTATTTTTTATGGAAAGTTGAGTGTTGCGCTTTGCGTTTGCACTTTTTTTTGATCCTGAGATAATTAAAGCATGAAAAAATTTTTCCTTCTTTCTGCAATTAGTTTAAATTCCATGGCTTCAGTCATTGGCATTTCTACCCATCCTCTAAATGAAGAGGCCCGTGTGCTGTCGGCCGAAATGACAGGTTACATGAGTCAGCGGCATGAAGTGGGAATGGGGTTACGTTATACGCAGGAAGTTTCTGATAAAAAGCTTCTAGACTTCACAGCTTTTGGAGGACAGGATTCAAGGGCGCTTATTATGGGTGCAGGTTTGGATCTTGAACTTCTTTCCGAGGAAGCGTCTCAACCTCGAGTTTCTCTTAAGCCTTTTTATCAATATCAAAAATATGAAGATTTAAATTCTAACCTTATTGGGATCGCCCCAACACTTAGAAAAGGTTTTAATATCAGCGGACAAGAATTTTTTCCTTACCTCGCCGTTCCTACAGGTATGAGAGTGAATAGTGGCGATGGAGGATTTGATTATTATGCCTCACTAACCTTGGGTGCAAGTTTGAATTTTCCAGGAGCGGGAACAGATAAATTACTTCTCTCGATAGAAGGAAATCGTGATATGGGATCTTCATCAGACTACCTGGGATGTTTGGTGTCCTGGGTATGGAAGTAACATGATTTTTTTTTCCGACTTTGATGGAACATTGACTCTTGATGGGCATCTCACAAAAGATTTTTTTGAGATCGTTGAATATGTGCACGAAAAAAACAATGAATTAATAATTGTCTCTGGTCGTTCAGTTTCGTGGGGTCATTTTTTTCTCACTCATTTTCCACTCAAGGCCTGCATCATGGAAGGTGGTGGGGTGATTCTATATGTGGATGAGCGTGGGGAAATAGTTCAAGAGCCTCTGATTACATTATTGGAGATTGATCGTTTGGCAGCTTTTACTGTTAAACTTCAACATCATTTTCCCAATATCCCACTTTCTGCGGATAGTTTTGGTCGCCTTACTGATCGTGCTATAGAATTTAAATTCATGGATGAAGAACTCATTGATGATGTCATGAAGTTCATGGATCAAGAAAACATTAATTATTCAAAATCGAATGTTCATATTAATTTCTGGTGTGGGGAAGTTTCAAAATATCTAGGTGTAACTCAATTCATGGCCAAACATCGTCCTATAAAGGAAGCCAAAAACTGTTGGTTTTTTGGCGATGCTCCCAATGATGAGAGCATGTTTGAACTTTTTTATAATTCTGTGGGTGTGAGTAATATCAAACATTGTATTCATCGTTTAAAATTCAAGCCTAGAATTATTTTAGAGGGTGATGAGAACGTGGGGGCAAAAGGTGTACTTCGTTACGTTAAAAGTGTTTCTTAAGATATTCCTCAATCAACTTTTCGACTTCAGCATGATTTAGGCCCAGTTTTGTTTCTAACCAATCAGAGAGATCAGTTGGAAGTGGGGCAATAAAGTGCTGCATTTTCTCCGCAGGATAAGCGAGTTTTAGTGCAACGGCATGGAGTGCCTGACGGGGAATTTCCATTTTGTCATGATCCGATGGTGTTGCAACGTGATCTTTAAAACGTATAAACACGCTGGGATCACCATTATAAAGTTTATCACCTAGGAGAGGGTATCCATGGCATGCAGCGTGCACTCGAATTTGGTGTTGTCTTCCTGTCAGAGGAAATGCAAGAGCGAGAACATAGTTATCTTTTTCAAGAATTAATTCAAAATGGGTTTGGGCTTCTTTGCCTTTGTCCGAGGTCTCTGGATAGTTGAACATGATGCCACGGGGAATTGCATCTTCTTCACGATCCATTCTTTCCTTGGCCGTAAAGGGAAAAGAATCAGCGTTGTTTCTTTTATGAGCGATAAAAAAATAACATTTTCTCACCATGTCTTTTTCAAACAATAAACTGACTTTTTGGGATGTTTTAGGGTTTTTTCCTAAAAGAAGAAGTCCAGAAGTTTCACGATCAAGACGATGGATGGAATGAATGGTATGTTTATAAATCGTCTCATACCAAACGGTGGCACAGTAAAAGAGGTTTTTACCTGCAGGATGAGTAATCATATAAGGAGGTTTGTTAATGACCAGGAGTCCAAGATCTTCATATATAATATTTGGTTTTTGGTTCTTGGGAACGACCTCACCGTGCCAGAATTCTTCTTCGATAATTCCATCATTATGGGTCACGATTGTTACTCTTTCTCCTTCATGAACTTTCACGCTGGGTTTATGGGGAGGCCTTCTACCAGAAATCTCAACCTCTCCCTTTTCAATTTTTTTCTTTAAAAACTCCCTGGAGAGTGTGGGCATACATTTCTGCACGAACTGATCAAGACGCCAGCCATCCTGCTCAATTCCAACAGGATGGGCCACAACATATTTTTCAGTACTAAAAGATTTTTCGATCTCACTCATTAGTGAGAGTCATATCGCATTTTAAGAAGATATTGAAGCGAAGAGATCGCTCCATTTTCTGAATAATGGTATTTTTTTTCAAGTGAGTTGATGATGGTTGTAATAAGTTCACGAACATCCTGTGGGAGACTATGAGATGAATCGCCATTCTTCTCAGAAAGATAAAGCATAAGGTTATTGGCGATCTTATCAATGATCTTTTTTTGTTCTTTGCGAAAAGATTCTTGAAGAAGATGAGCAAGGTCATTAAACACATCACTGTAAACGATTGTCTTACCACGATTATCTAAAGCATAAGCACCAAGGCGAGCGATAAGGCTTGAGCGAAACTTTTCCGGAGCTTCATTCATATGTACATTGGATTCAAACTCGTTAATAAAGTATGAATCAGGAGCCTCGAATTTACCTGTGACGTTATTTTTAATCTTTTCGCCTTTAATGATGGCATTAATACTTAAGATGTATCGAGAGATGTATTCTTCGTAAGAGCGATCATCAATGAGGCCCAGAGACTCACGAACTTCATTGTCTAAAATGTCGAGACACCATCTCTCTATGAGTTCCAAAAACTTCTTAGAGTTATGAAATTCACCCTGATGAGTGATGTTTAAAAAATCATACTCCGCTTTTTTATCATTGATAACTTTTAAGTTTTCGATGACATCGACAAAAGACACACTCTTGTGGGTGTAGGCAAGGTCATAAATTAACTGTTTGACTTCTCGAGGAGAGATTCCGAATTTACCCTCATACATTGAATCATTTTCATATTCATTCATCACTTCTTCCACACTCATTCTTAACAGTTGTCGAGATTCAGAATCAAATGAGTCGGGAGTTTCTTTGTCGGAATAGAGGAAACATTTTTCGAGAGGAGAAAGGGACTCGGCTATTTTTCCCAACTTTTCATCTTTATAGTCTTTGCCCACAGGAGCACGCATTCTTGTCATTACGGACCATAAACACAATGCCGTCAATGAATGAGGCTCAAAACTAGATTGTTCTTTTAACTTATGGATTTGTTCAGAGTAGATTTTTTCTTCTTCTTTATAATTCATGAGATACGGAACTCTTAAGAAGTTAAAACGACCTTTAAATGAATTAAAGTCAGGGTGTTGTTTAAAGGCTGCAAAATGAATTTCGTTTGATGAACCGATAAAAAAAATATCAAGTTCAGTCAGTATTCCTTGAAGATTGATGGTTTTTGATTCCATGGTCATGAGAAGATATTTAAAAGTATCTAATGGCCTTTTAAGTAAATCTGAAAATTCTAAAATTCCACGGTTGGCCAGAACGACTTCTCCGTTAAGAGAAAAAAGATTAAGGGATTGAAGACTCGGTGGAAGGGATGCAAGTCTTCTATCCATGGTAATCTGCTGAAGATTGGCATCGACATGAAGTTGTGGCTCAATCGTCGTTGCACCAATTGAATAACGACGGTTGATAAGCAAACGTTCAACGCGGATATGCTTAAACACATCCTGGAAGTTGCCTTTATAATTTTTCAAGAGAGCATCAAATATGAGGCGGTTTCTCTGAGAAAGATCACCATTGTAGAGATATGATTTACGAATAGTTTCAAGCCTTGTGACGTCGTGCTTGAGAGATTTTTCTATTAATGCCTGGCGGGCCTTAATAGGAATTAAAAGAAGAGGATGATCTTTTAACTCCGAGGTGATGATTGCACTGATATCTTTATCTTCTAAAAAGGCATAAGACATCACGTGTTTGTCACTGCCTTTTGCCGTACCTGAAAGTCCTAATGATCCTTTTACAAACTGATCAATGGGGAAAATCCAACTGAAGCTAAAAAGAGACCCTTCATCAGAAGCCGCATAATCTTCAGCGGAGAGCATAATTTTTTTAACAATACTTGATTTTGAAGAACCGTTAGGACCAACTAAAAGAATGAATTTATTATTGTAACCTTCTTCCATAAAGTTATGAAGATAGTTGTAGATTCGTTTCTGAACTCGAACTTGGTCATACACAGGTGGTGCATCTGCATGTTCGCGAGTAAAAAGCTTAAAACTTCCATTTTCGTTTGAGCCGAAATAATCAAACATGTCCCGAAGGTATACGCATGTCGGACGTAATTCTTTGTGAGGATTTTTTTCGTAAAGATTCATGTAGTCATCGAAGGCCAAAACGTTGAGGTAATGACTTTCATTTTTGTTTACTTCATCCATCCAATTCATATAACCTTACCCTGTGAAAAGACACTCTGATTCTTCCATTATACCAAAGATCATCAAGATCTTGGTGGCCATTCTCATTTTAGGCATTATTTTGCTCTTCTTCCGTCCGCGTGATGAAGTGGGGCGAAAAAAAGTAGCACCTTGCACTCCAGAGAAGGTGTTTACTCAAGTGATCGAAGCTTCCCGTCCACGTATCTTGGAAATTTGGCAGGACGGGGATAAGTTTATCTCTAAACCCAACTTTAATTGTCCAAAAGAATTACAATTTTCTAAAGAAGTTGGGAGCAGTTATTACGAATGCCAACCTCACTTTTGGCAATGTTACTGGCAGGGTGGAGTGATTGAGCACCCCGAAATTGAAACGAAGTTATTTGGTCAGACATATCATCTTAGAGCGAAACCAAGCTTCACACCCATTGAAGAATTCTCTGAAGAGCCACGGTATTATAAAACAGTTAAAATGCCCGGCTTCAAAATAAAGTATGGTTATTTAATAGAATTTGAAGTTCGAGAAATTCCTGGTATCAGTCAGCATATGATCTTACCCGATGTATGCCGAGATACTTACCTTCCACAACGAATTTATGGTTATGGCAGTGGAAATGATCTTAAAGGGAGTGAAGGATTTATTTGGGACAATTTTGATCGAAATCTTTTTCTAGATAAGTTCTATGTAAGTAATCAGCGCGTGAATGAGTGGCGTTTGTTAACGGGTAAAAATGAAAAAGTGATTAAAAATCCTAGTCAATGGCCTCTTCCTGCTCTGTTAAATCAAAAAGAACAAAAACAATATTGTAGTTTTTTTGGTAAACGACTCATGGAAGCGAAACTTTTTGATGCTTCTTTTATGATTCCAGGTGATCAACTTAATCATTTACCTGCTAAAGTTTTACGACCTCAAACGCCTTGGCAGCGAGACATCGGCAAAACTTTTTTAGGAATGTCGAGAATCAATGAGGACTATCAATTGACTCCACTTGATTGCCAACTGGCCCAAGTTGAAGGGTGCCCTGAAAAAAGATTTACAACAGATTCGTCCGGATGGGTGGGTATCAATCATGGTCTAGGGTTTTATCCTGAAGCGTTGGTTAATGATATTGAACCTGAAAAAAATCTAAAATTATCATCAAAGTTATTGCCTGCATCTTCTCCTTGGCATGAATTAGGACTTCGTTCTTCCTGGAAAGGCGAACAGGAGAGCTCCTTGCCCGTAGCCTTCCGATGTTATGAAGAGGTAGTGAAATGATGGCATGGATATTACTTATTTTAAGTGCTTTAACTTTTGCTAAAGCGCCAACACGATGGAATGCCACAACTGAAATTGTGGAAAAACACGAATTTTATCAAAACAACGAAGTCATTTCAAAACCAAAAAACTCTTGGGAGATCATTTTTGCTTTTATCTATCCTGATACTTCTTTAAACCTCCATAAAGATTGCGTCTATTATAAAGTGCCGGGCGATGGAGCTGGCATTTTAAAAGTGAAAATATCAAAACCTGAGATACCTTGTGAGAAATTCCGTTATGATCCCGGCGACATAGAAGTACGTGATCTGAAATCATTTCAGTTCACTATTTCTAAGACCTCAGTTTATTTTCATTTAACTTATACTAATTTTAAGTCAGATCGCTGGGATATGTTTTTAATGAATAATTTCACTGCTCCTGAAATTCAATATTCTCTCTCTTCGGCGAAATTGCAGTCTCCTGAAATTATCATGGTGGCCAGCGGGGGAGAAAAAAACGAGGCTAAAGAAAACTTGAAAGGCATCTGTCATGATATTGCTGAGGACTGTAGCGAAAAACTTCCTTCAGTATGTCATAAGTGCTCTGAAGGTTGGTTTGAGATTCCTAATGGGTGTGCGATAGGTCCGAAATTTTGTGGTGTCCAGGAATGTGGTGGAAAAAATCGGCCAGCATGTCGTCGCGGTATGAAATATCAGAGAAATAAAAAAACGAAATTTGTTTGCAGCGAAGACTCTAGTTTTGCTTACTGCTCAAAAGGCTTTTCTGTCGAATGCGAAGGTGCTTTGGCCTATTGCCGTTAACGATTAATCGCAGACATTCTGACACTCACATCATCACCATCCTTCGGTAGATCGTTCCATGAAAAATGGGGCAGTGTTTTGGTGTTGGATTTAAGAATTTCACGTTTTAGAATAGGATGTTTTTGTAGGGCCTCAAGGTCTGAAAGAAGCTTATAAGTCTTAGATGCTTGAATTGTCTCACCTGAAACGAGTAACTGAAGGTGTTCTCCTTGGAGTGAAAAAGGAGATGGTACCCAGTGAGAAGTTAGAGATTCGTTATAATTTTCTTCTAATAACTGGATAAGATCATTACCACTTAATTCAATCACTAAAAGTTGTGATTCTTTAGATGTTGGGGGAATGAAAGAGATATCGGCGTTAAAAAGATTGAGGGCGTGATTAATTTCTGTTTCAACAATCTTTTTATCAGAAACGTCTTCTTTTTTAGAAGTGACATCCGGAATAACAGGTTCGCCAAGGAAGTGTGCTGGAACTCTTAATTTATGATTGACCGTGGGATCTTCAGTGTAACAGTCATTGGTCTCTTTAAAGAACTCATGACAAAACATGATTGGTTGGTGAACCACTGTTTGATCACGAAGAATTTTTTTATCTTTCACATTAATAAAAAATTCTGCAAAGCTGAAACTCTTTCCGTTTTCAAAACTGCTTAAAAGAAGAGTTCCATTGACAAAGTTTGCCATCTTCTCGTGGTGGCGTCCACCTACAACCACATCAACAAGTTGTGGAGGTAGTCTCATGAGATATTCTCCCATGGCACCATTTAGATCACACAGGTTGGGACGAAGCGGTTCAAAGTTTACCTTATTAAGAGGAAGCTTTTCATTGGCCGCCAATTCATGGCCACAATTAACACCCTGATGAGTAAGTACAACAATAATGTCTGCACCTAGTGATCTCATCAAACGAGCGTGACGGAGGGTGGATTGAAGCATATTTTCAACAAAAAAACCGACTCTATTATTTACGGGAGTCTGCGGTATTATATCATCAGGAATGAGGCCAATAATTCCAACTTTTACACCACCAACTTCTTTGATGAGATAAGGTTTTGTTCCTGGCCATTCAACCACCCGTGCGGTTTTAAGTTCATATAAGTTACTTAAAAGGAGTGTGGTTGAAGAACTCTGAGCGAAATTTTTAAAAAGGTTGGCACTCGAAGAAATTGAAGCAGGAAGTTTCAAATTAAAATCATGCAGTCCAATTGTTACAGCATCATATTTAAGTGTGTCATAAAAATTTTTAACTGAATCAAGGTCACTACCAGAAAAAATATCACCGGAGTCTACCATGACAACATTGTTGTACTTTTTTCTAAGAATATTGAAATAGCCTTCAATAGTTTTAATTCCACCAACATGAACTGATTGTTTATCCTGAGAATAATTATCTCGAAAAAAAAGTGTTTGAGTACTGTACTTTCCTTGAACATCATTTGTGCCGGCAATAACGATACGTTTAACGTTTTCGTTGTCGTTGTCTTCAACACTTATGGCCTTAGGACTTGAATACAGTTCCTCATGGCCTTTATGGGTCTGATTTTCTATTTGGTCTTTCTTGAAAGAGCAACCTGCAATCAAGAAGATGAGAAGCAAACAATAATTTGTCATTCAATTCACTCTAGTAAGATTGGATTTTACTAAGTTTATTATAAGACGATTTAAGGGCAGAAACTAGAAGGGCATAATCTTGTTTCCCGTGTGAATAGCTCAGGCTTATCCGAATTACACTACGACCAATCTCTTCTTTTACACCCATGGCCTTGAGTGTAGCAGATGTTTCTGGTTGGTTGTCTGCACAAGCAGCGGAGGTTGTAACAAAAATGTCGTGACCTTCAAGTTCAATTTGAATCGCCTGTCCATGAAGACCAGAAAATCCGATTAAACTTGTTCCAGATAACCTTTCATTGTTTTCACCAATAATAGTTACTTGAGGGTAAGCATTTTTAAGTTCTGCTTCAAATTCTAAACGTGCCTTTTTAAGTTCTTTCAGTTTGTTTGTATTTTCGTAAAAGTCTTGTAGGGCAACGGCCAGAGTTTCAATACCTAAATAATGTTGAGTGCCACCACGGACACCTCGTTCTTGGTGACTGCCATAGATATAGGATTTAAGTTTTGTAGGTTCTTTCACCATCACAAATCCTGTTCCAGTAAGGGCTCCGACTTTATGTCCAGAACAAACTGCAAAGTCGGCTCCAGATTTTCCAAAATGAAATTCACCTTTACCGATTAGTTGAGTTGTATCAGAAAAAAAATCCACCCCTGCCTGCGAACAAAGTGAAGCAATCTTTTCATAAGGTTGGATAACACCTGTTTCATTATTTGCGGCCATAATGGTGACTAAGGCCAGTTTACCTTTATGTTTGTTCATCAATTCTTCAAAATGACTTAAATCGATTCCTCCCGTTGAGGAGATATTCACCATCTCAATTTTAAAATTTCTTCGTTTTTTAAAAAACTCCAGGGATTTATGAACCACGACGTGTTCTATAGGACTTGTAATAACGACATTTTTTTCTTGAGAGGTATATTCCAATACTGAGTGAATAACATTGGATACACCTTCAGAGGCCCCTGAATTAAAAAAGATCTGATCTGGGTAACAGCCCATGACATTGGCGATAATCTCACGGCACTTTTCAATACCCTGAGCAACTTTTTGTCCCATAGAATGAATGGCATTTGGGTTTGCAAAAAGATCCGAATCCAAACGTTTTTTTAGATACGTTTTTACCGAGGGAAGAAGTGGGGCAGAGCCGTTATAGTCAGCATAAATCATGATTGAGTCCTAAGAAATAGAGAGCATCTGATCCAAGGCCTTTAAGGCGAATTTTTTAGTTACATCATCTACAGTGATAACATTTGTTGCTTCGCCTCTTTCAATGGAGCGATAACTTTCAAGTAACCATCTTGGTCTTATTCGGTACATGGTTGTACATAAACATTGGTAGGGTGAAAGTGAAACGATGTCTAAATGTGGAAATTGTTTGGCCAATCTATTAACGAGATTAATCTCTGTTCCCACAGCAAACTTACTTCCAGCGGGAGCCGCTTTAATATGATTGATGATAAAAGAAGTTGAACCAGCAAGGTCAGCTCCCTGAGTGACTTCAAAGTTACATTCAGGATGAACGATAAGAGTCCTCTCAGAATCTTTTTGTCGCCACATCGTAATGTGATCTTTAGTGAAACCTTGGTGGACAGAACAGAATCCATACCAAAGAATGACTTTGGCTTTTTGCACTTGTTCAGGTGTTAATCCACCAAAACGTTGGCGTGGATCATAAACCACCATGTCTTCAAGTGGGATACCTAATTTAAAACAAGTGTTTCTGCCTAAATGTTGATCCGGGAAAAAAAGTAATTTCTCACCCTGAGAAAGTCCCCAAGTAATAACCTTTTCTGCATTGGAAGAAGTACAAATAGATCCGTTGTTTTCACCGACAAAACTTTTTAAAGCAGCCGTACAATTTATGTAGGTGATTGGGATAATCTTCTCAGAAGTGCAAGAATTAAGATAACTCCAGGCCACATCAATCTCACGGCGATTGGCCATATCGGCCATAGAACAACCAGCACGTAAGTCAGGAAGAATAACTTTCTGAACAGGAGTTGTGAGCATGTCAGCAGTTTCTGCCATAAAATGCACACCACAGAATAAAACATACTCAGCATCTTTTAAATCAGCAGCTTTACGAGCAAGCTCCAAAGAGTCACCAGTAATATCGGCATAAGCGATAACATCATCCTGTTGGTAGTGATGTCCAAGTACAACGACTCGGGAGCCTAATCGCTTTTTGATCATGGAAAGCTCAACTAAAACTTCTTCATCGCTCAGTTCGCGAGAGGAGATTTGAGGCAAATGATCTTTGGTTTTTAAATCACCATAAATATCAATCATACATAACCCTTAAAATAGTGCCCCTACGATACTCTTTTTCAAGGATTGGGGCAAGTTTAGCTTTGCGCGTTGGGCCAACTGGTATTTATTTGAATGCTTTGCGAAAATATCTTTCTTTTTCTGCACTTGGCCCTTTGACGAAGCGTAATCGCTTCCTTAGACTTTTAGGTAATAGGACCAATTAACGGACCAGCTCTTTCAGGGAGGAAACGGGTATGAAAATTATCACGATAGGTAATAACAAAGGCGGCGTGGGCAAAACCATGCAATGCTATCAACTCGTCTGTCACCTGGCCAATAAAGGACACAGAGTTCTTGCCATCGATTTAGATTCTCAAGCGAATCTTAGTTCTACTTTAGGAGTCAATATTCAACGAACACTCATTCCTGAGTGGCTGATTGGTGATGTAAAAGTAGACGAAATTGTGGTGGATGCCATTGGTGAATACGAGTTTTTTAAAAACATTAAGCTCATTGCCAGCAGTCGCCATATGGCGAATTTAGCAAAACTTCTTATTCTCTCAGAATCTGAAGTGCGTAAAAATGCTGGTCGCAAAGAGAGATTAATGAAGATTCGCCTAAAAGAAGTGGAAGATCAATTTGACTATGTTGTTATTGATACTCCTCCGATGCTAGGGGATGAACTTATTATGTCTCTTGTTGCTTCAAACTTGATTCTCATTCCAACTCAAGCACAAGATTATTCAATTGATGGTCTTGAAGAATTGATGGATACGTTTGAGATAATCAAAGAAACAGAAAACCCCGGTCTTGAATTTTCAATTATTCCATCGATGGTTAACCCTCGTAGAAAAATTGAGCGTCAACGTTTGGAAGAACTAGGTCAGTCGTTCAATGTTACTCCGATGATCCGCAATCTTGTGGATATGCAAGAGTCTGTTGCAATGAAAAAGCCCGTGTTCATGTTTGGTACTAATTCAAAAGGCAAACAGGATTATTTGGCCCTTTGGGATTCACTCGGACTTAATTAATTTTTAGTTTTTTCAATAGGAGTAGGCCATGGCCAAGGAATTTTCCGCACGCGTAACTAAGCGTGATCGTAAGGTTGTTGATATCACTTTAGGGATAGATGAAAAAATCCTTAAGGCCAATGATCAAAAACTTTTGAGAGGAGCTCAGCTTTCTAACATCGCTCTCAACACGATCGTTGTTCGTGATCAAGTTCGTACAAAATTTAATGAAGAGTCGCTCAGAGAGTTAGGGGATAACATCAAAGTTAATGGCCTTATTCAGCCACTTGTTATTCACCGTGAAGGAAATAAGTTTGTGCTTATTTGTGGTGAGCGTCGATTCCGTGCGATGAGTATTATCGACATGAAAGAGGCCCCGTGTTTTATTCTCGAGAATAAAACTAAAGAAGAATTGATGGCTATTCAATTTTCTGAAAACCAGGCCAGAGAAGATCTCCATTATATCGATCAAGCTGATTCAATCTATGGTTACCAAAAATTGACGGGTACTTCAGAGAGAAAAATCACAGCAGCACTAGGGATTTCAAAATCAGAAGTCCATCGTTGTCTTATGATTGCTAAACTTCCTAAAGATCTTAAAGAATCTGCAAAACTCCACAACATTGAAAAATACGTTTTATTAGAATGGGACGAACTTCTTAATAACGAATTTAAAGATGAGATTAAGGGCCGTATTCTTTCCGGTGAAATCACGAAACGTCTTCAACTTGCTCGTTTAATTTCGACACTAAAAATCGAAAAACCTAAAACACGCAAAAAAGATGATTCTGTTGAGAAATTGATGAAAGTTCTCAAAACTCAGATGAAAGACCCAAAGACACAGGCCAAGGCCAAAGAACTTATGAAAGAATTGATGGCAGATAGAATCCAGTAAAAACATGGGCCCTTTTGAGGGCCCATGTTAATAACCTAAATAGTTCAATAATTACTGAGTGTTAGAGAGATACCCCCTCTGAGGCATTTTGGCATGACCCTTGCTTATAAATAGGTAAGACAGGGACTTAAACCAACACGAAACACTGAAGTTTCCAAGGGTTAAACGACTCATAGGGGATTTGAAAATGTGTAACTTATCAACAAATGCCAAAAAGCACCCAACCTTTAGACAATTCGTCTTAGTTTCGTGTTTTATGATGGTAGGTCATGGTCACGCTGCTGTTAGCAGAATTCCGGCCAGTTATATTCCTGATGATGACCTTATTGTTAAGCCCGTTGAAAATGAAATGACCCTTTATCAGCAATATGTTGGATCTGATAAAAGTGATGAAGTTGCAAATGCCCGTAACCAAATCAAGGTTTGGAATGATAACCAAATTTTTGCTGAACAGTATGGCCTTGACACCAATATGTACGGAACTTCTTACCAGGCCCCAACTCAAGACGAAAAATGGAACTATTTTAAAGATAGATATTTTCGTTATTTAAAACGTAAGGGTGAACAACCAATTAAAGACATGCCAAAAACTTGGTACAATGAATACAGAGCTTCAAATGAAGTTGATACAATTGATGAATTAGAGGCCCGTTTCCAGGCTTCTCAGAAAAAAGATCAAGAGAATGACTCACTTCCTGATTCACTTAAAACAAAAGAAGTTAAAGTTTCAAAAAGAACAAGATTCATTTTTCAACCACGGGTTGACCAGGGTCTTGTGATCATTGGGATTAAAGGTCCAATCGCTCATGCTCGTGCCTGGGTTGGCGCTAATGGTGAAACAGAACTTAATATTCAAAAATCAATTGATTCAATCGGTTTCAAGGCCATGACGAACTACTATGCTCAATCAGGAAAATATTTTAGTTCTTTCGACCAACGCATTATAGAAAACGTTTATGCGCGTCTAACATTTGAAAAAGATCCTGCTAACAAAAAACAGAATGATACAGCGATGCTGCTTTACGCTAAACAGTTTTAGGATTCTCACTGGCCGTAAAATACTCCGCGAGTTAGACTGATCAAACTTTAAAATCTAACTCACAGTGGAGTAGCCATGAGTCTCTTCGAGAGTCCTTTTTTCCAAGATGCTTATTCTCAATTAGAATCTGCCGGAACAACCATGAAAATGGATCCAAACGTTCTTGAACGTTTGAAATATCCTAAAAGAGCCTTACAGGTTTCTGTTCCAGTTCGTCTGGATGATGGAACGGTAAAAGTTTTTGAAGGCTATCGTGTTCAACACAACATGACCCTTGGCCCAGGTAAAGGTGGTATTCGTTTCCACCCGCACGTTTCTCTTTCGGAAACAGCTGCGCTGGCCATGCTTATGACATTTAAATGTGCTCTTGTTGGTCTTCCTCTTGGTGGAGCGAAGGGTGGAATTAAAGTTGATCCTTCAGATCTTTCTCGTGCTGAACTTCAGGCGATGACAAGACGATACACAACAGAGATCTCAATGATCATAGGTCCAGATAAAGATATTCCGGCCCCCGACATTGGTACTGATGGACAGACGATGGCATGGTTGATGGATACTTATTCTCAAATGCATGGTTACGCTATCCCAGGTGTCGTAACGGGGAAACCTATTGCAATTGGCGGATCTTTAGGCCGTGCAGAATCAACAGGTAAAGGTGTTGTTTTCTGTATTAACTTTGCTTACGAAAAACTTAACAAAACTGTTTCTAGCAGCACAACTGTTGCCATTCATGGTTTTGGTAAAGTGGGTATGCCAGCAGCTTATGATCTTCATGCTCAGGGTGCGAAGATTGTGGCCATCTCAGATGTTTCAGGTGCTATTTATTGCGCCAAGGGATTAAACATTCCTGAGTGCACTGATTGGGTGAGAAATCGTAAACTTCTTCGTGAGCTTCCAGATGTTGAACATATTACTAACGAAGAGCTTCTAGAGCTTGATGTTGATATCCTTATACCTGCAGCGATCGATGGTGTTGTTACTAAAGAAAACGCTCATAAAGTGAAAGCAAAACTAATCGCAGAAGGGGCCAACGGACCTCTTACTCACGAAGCAGTTGATATCATCACTGAGCGTGGCGGGCTTATCATTCCAGATATTCTTTGTAATGCCGGTGGTGTGATTGTGTCTTACTTTGAGTGGGTGCAAGGTCTTCAAATGTTCTTCTGGGATCTTGATACTGTTAACAAAAAGCTTCATGACATTATGAAGGGAGCATTTGACCAAGTTTGGAGAAATGCTGAGATTTATAAAGTGAATATGAAACAAGCAGCTTTCATCACATCCCTTCACCGAATCGAAAAGGCCATGAGGCTTCGTGGAATGTGGCCAGGCTAATATTTAGAGTTTTTAAGGCGGCTATCTATTATTTAGATGGCCGCCTTTTTTTTATTCTATTTTTCAGATCATTCGTTTTAACCTAGTTTGTCGCCAAGATTAAACATTGGAGACATTATGAAATTGTTTTTAGTTCTAGTTATGTTTGTAAGTACACAAGCTCATTCATCAGAAGTATGTCGGTTTAAGGAAACCGTGAATTTCACAGAGGCCGTGGAGAATGGTCTTGGAAAAAAAATCCACGTATCAAAAGACCACTCTCGTTTCACGACTTTAGAAAAGAAGATGATTTTTCAAGCCGTTGCACTTCAAGAATGGCTGGAAATCAAAACTCAGCAAGATGCACTCAATTCTTTTGGGGATTTTAATGATGGTGCAATGGAGCCAGGAAATATGGCCGGCTCTGTTGATTATTATGAAGTTAAAGGTCAAACAATCGTTTTAGTCACTTATTTCCCTGGAGACAATGAATATGGTGCCATTTTTGAATTAAAAGCATCAGGTGCGGCAAAGATGGTTGCCTCTGTAGAAGATAGCTTTATCTCTTGCGATAAATAATGCTTGCGAAGATCATGGTCTCTCTTAAAATGAGATCATGATCTTAATCTCTTTGTTCATATCACTTGTCTCATTTGCCCATGTCATTCAGGACGATGTTGCTACCACTGAAAAAAATCCATTCAACTTCAACACCGTTTGCGAAAAGATGGTAACTCATGAATCACCATTGATCGAAGTGGTTTCTGGTACTGAAATCGACTGCATGGGAAAAAAAATTAACGTAGGCGACTTCTGCATGAAAGAGATGGAAGCAGATCCTTATTATCTTCGTGCATATGTTGATAAGGATCAAAAACAGGTAATCTGTCATTCTGGCAAAAAAGTTCTTTTCAAATATTTATGTACCAAACTTGAAGATAAAATCCTCTGTTCAACAATGGCCAAGGAGAGTTGTGAGAGAATTCGAGAGAAGCTCGCCAAACGTTTGCATGTCATTCATTCATCTTTTATCAAAAATGAAAAAGGTATAAAACAGCTTAATTGCTTTTTTGAATCAGATGCGAATCCAATAGATCTAAAAAAGTCTCATTTATAGCAGGTAATTTTTTTTAAGCACTCAGTTAATCATTTCTTATTTTATATACTTAATTATTTTAAACATGGTTTCATCTTTGCTTAAAGTCCGGGTATGGAAACACAATTACAAACTTGTTATTTTACTAAAAAAGGTCCATCCCTTGTCACGCTTTTTGGTTACGCAACTAAAAGTGTTCCAGGGCTTGAGATCAATGGACTTGGAAAATATGGAAAATCAATTAAAGAAAAAATCGTATTTGTCACACGCTCCCGCCAACTCAGAGTTCCTTTAAAACGTTTTGTTTTAAACGTTGAGATCTCAGATGACTTAGGAAATCTGGAGAGTTCATCGGTTAAATGGTTAGAGTATCCACTGCTTTTACATTATTGGTTTTTGGCCGGACTTCTCCCTATCTCAAAACTGGATAATTGTTTGGCAGTGGGTTCTCTCACTCCAAGCGGAGAAGTGGAAGAACCACTTAATCACGCAGTAGTTGATTTATGTCTTGGCCACGATCTCCATCTGATCTCTTCTACCACAGGAATTGACAGTCCTAATGGCATCATCGACGGAAAGGATCTTTTTGGACAGGTGGCGGATTTGAGTTTTAAATGGAAAGAGTCTGCGCCAGTTTCTGAAACTCGATAAAGTTATAATCAGCTTTTTGTGTGCAGTCTTCAAGAGTCGCCAGAGTAACTTTCCCATTTTTAACCACAGTCACTGTAGGGTAGTTCTTTTCCATAATGGTTTGAACGGCAAGATGACCCATTTGTGAAGCAATGAATCTGTCATCGGCCATAGGAGAACCACCACGCTGGATGTGGCCCAAGATAGCAACATGGGCATCTAACTTATATTTTTCTTTCAGGACTTTCTGGATTTCATAACTTCTTCCGGCCACAGGGCCTTCGGCCACGATAATAATCGAAGATTCTTTTCCGCGCGCCATCCCTCTTTGAATATCATCTACGATTTTTTGATGGTTGACCTTATCATGGGGTAAAAGAACGTTTTCGGCCCCGGTGCAGACGCCAACTTTAAGTGCGATTGCCGAAGAATTTCTTCCCATTACTTCCACTAAAAAAGTTCGAGCATGTGAGTGAGCGGTGTCACGGATTCTATCTACGGCCTCAATCGCCGTTTCAACCGCTGTTTCAAAACCAATGGTATATTCGGTACCTGAAATATCATTATCAATGGTCCCAGGAATTCCAACCACTGGAAACTGATGTTCATCCCAAAGGGCCTTAGCACCATTAAATGATCCATCCCCACCTATCACGATCAAAGCATTAATACCTTGAGCGCGAAGGATTTCTACCGCTTTGATACGGCCTTCGGGTTTCATGAATTCTGGAGAGCGTGATGTTTGAAGGATCGTTCCTCCACGCTGGATAATGTTACCTACTGAAGAGAGGTTCATCGGATGAAATTCACCTTTAAGAAGTCCTGCATATCCACGTTTGATGCCTGTTACCTGAAGTCCGTTAAAGAGAGCAGTTCTCACCACGGCCCTGATAGCGCAATTCATCCCAGGAGCATCCCCGCCAGAACAAAGTAAAGCAATGTGCATGATAGACATAAAATTTCCTTAGACGAAAATAGGATGACCCGTAAAATCTTTAGGCTTGGGTATATTTAATATTTTTAAAATTGTTGGAGCAACATCTTTTAAGGCCATCATCTTGCTTTCGCTATTTAGCATGATATCCACATCACGAAGTTTTGAATGCATGATACAGAAAGGGACTTCAGAGTCTGAGTGAGACGTGTGAACTCCTCCCTCCTGATATTCCATTTGATCAGCATTACCGTGATCGGCCGTTATTAACATCGTGATATTTTCCGCATCACAAATGGCCTTAAGTTTTCCAACACAATGATCAACGGTTTCAATGGCCTTCAATGTGGCCTCATAGTTACCTGTGTGGCCAACCATGTCAGGATTGGCAAAATTGACGAGATAAAAAGTAAAAGATTTATCATGGAGGGCCGTACTCAATTTTTCAGTGACTTCGTAAGCGCTCATTTCTGGTTTAAGATCATAAGTGGCCACATCTCTCGGAGATGGAACTAAACAGCGTTCTTCACCGTCAAAAGCTTTTTCTTCTCCACCATTAAAAAAGTAAGTTACATGGGCATACTTCTCAGTCTCAGCAATCTTAAATTGTTTACGAGACAATTTCGAAAGATACTCGGAAAGTGTGCCTTTGACTTTTTCTTTATCAAAAAGAAGAGGAAGATTTGGTAATTCATCAGGAACATAAGGTGACATACAAAGAAAATATCCAGGAGTCATCGTCACTGGAAATTCTTTAAATTTCGGATCCATCATGGCCAGAGTTATCTCTTTGGCGCGATCAGGACGATAGTTAAAAAAGAAAACAGCATCCTCATCTTGAATGGCGCCATCCTCAGCAAAAAGAACAGGATTGATAAACTCATCGTAGATGCCTTTTTTATATTCATTAAGAATATAAGTTTCAGGCTTGAGATTTGTTTTTTCACCATTCCCAGTCATCATTTTAAATGCATGTTCAATTTTTTCCCAACGACGGTCACGGTCCATACCGATAGATCGGCCCTGCATACTTGCGAAAATAAATCCTGGGCACTGGAGGATTTCTTTAGTGAAAAGTACACCCTTATCCTTGGCAGTATCTCTTCCATCCATAAAAGCATGGAGATAAATTCTTAAATCAGAGTGCGGACTTAAAATTTTCAAAATCTCTTTTAAGTGATTAATGTGAGAATGAACTCCGCCATCAGAAAGAAGGCCCATAAGATGTATACGTTTATTTCCCAATGTTGCTTTTTCGATCAGTTCTTTCATTCGAGGCATATCTTTAAGAGTATTGTTTGAGATGGCCTCATTGATACGAACCAGATCCTGACGAATAGGTCGGCCCGCACCTAAGTTGAGGTGACCTACTTCAGAATTTCCGGCCACACCTTTAGGAAGTCCCACAGCTTCACCGCCAGGTTGAATGGTCGTGAAAGGATAATGATCAAAGATGTCTTTTAGATTTGGTTTTTTTGCGTGAAGAATAGCATTATGAAGGTCTGCTGGATTATGGCCAAAACCATCCATGATGACTAAAAGGAGTCGTGAACTTAATCCTTGAATTGAATGCATCTAAAGGCCCCTCGTTATCCCTAGTTATGGTAAGGGTGACCGATGCGAATTGTTTGCGCCCGGTACAACTGCTCTACTAAGAGTATTCTAGCTATTTTATGGGGAAAGGTCAGCTCGGAAAGGGAAATCCGTTCCTGACATTGATTTAATACTTCTTCAGAAAAACCTTCGGCTCCTCCAATAACGAAGAAAATTTTTGCATGGCGCTCTAAGAGCTGCCGCGTCCACGAAGCAAAGGAGACTGATGTGCTTTGTTTTCCCCATTCCGTCATGATGACGATGTGGCCACTGCCACCTTGGGAGAGATCTCGGACTTTTTTAAGAATAGCTTCGCCTTCCGCTTCTTTATTCTCTGCAGATGCTTTGAGCTCATGAATAAGCAGTTCAGGATTATTGATACGTTTAAGGTAGTCTTGTTCTACAGCTTCAAGGTGCGAATCTTTGAGTTTGCCAACAACGATAAGGTTAAGTTGGCGACCTGGCCGACGTTCGGCCATGGGTTAGAAATAACCTTTAAGGTCTGGTTTTTCAGCTACAACAGTAGTTGGTTTACCAAAATAAAATTCGTCAGGGATCTTAACTTGTTTATTTTTTGCAAATACGAGATCAAGATCATAGACGTCACGGGCCGGACCTGTGAAAACGTGAATGATCACATCTCCTGTATCTAAAAGAATCCAGTCAGCTGATTCATAACCTTCGTAAGAAAGAATTGAAGCACCTTGAATTTTAAGATTATTAGAAATTTCATCGACCATTGCTCGAGCTTGCGTAACGTTTTGTGCAGTCGCAATGACCGAAAAGTCACATAGAGAACTCGTTTTTCTCATGTCGAATATTTTTAGGTTATCGCCCTTAAAATTTGCAAGGATCCAAGCAGTTGCCATTGCATGATTTAAAGGAAATTCAAACGCATCGTTTGAGACAATCTTAGTTACTTCTACGTTTACATACTCATTTACGGCCATGGGATCCTTCTTTCTTCTTTTCTTCTTCGATGACTTCTTTGGTTTTTAACATAATCTGTTTAAGGATATCGATATTACGTCCAGATATTCCCGAGATCGGAAGTACTTTACGATCAATCTGCTCCTCCATGTGTGAACGAAACTTTTCAATTTCTTCTTCAGTCATGGCATCTATTTTCGTCAAACAAACAATTTCTTTTTTATTTAGTAACTCAATATTGTATTTCTCAAGCTCAGTTCTTACAGTCATGTACGCTTCAACCGCTTCAAATTCTTCTAAGAACATTGAACAATCGATAAGATGAACAAGGGCCGAAGTTCTTTCGATGTGTTTAAGAAATTTAATTCCTAAACCTTTTCCATCTGCAGCACCCTCAATAAGACCAGGAATGTCTGTAACAACAATTGATTTTTCGCCCAGCTGTACCACTCCAAGGTTTGGTTCAAGCGTTGTGAAAGGGTAGTCAGCGATCTTGGGACGAGCAGCACTGATAGCACTGATCAAAGTTGATTTTCCTGCATTTGGTAAACCAATAAGAGCGATATCGGCCAGTAGCTTTAGTTCAAGACGAATAGGAATTGAAGTTCCAGGTTCACCATTTTGAGCAAAATTTGGAGTTTGGTTAACAGAAGTTTTAAAAGATGAGTTTCCTTTACCACCACGCCCACCTTCAGCAGCTAAATATCTTTGCCCGTGAGCTGTAATATCATGGAGGAGGTTACCTGTTTCAAGATGATAGATAAGAGTACCTACTGGGACTTTGAGAACTAGATCATTCCCCGTTGCTCCTGTCATATTAGAGCCACCGCCGTTTCCGCCTTCTTCGCCACGAAACGTTTTTAGTCCTCTAAAATGCATAAGAGTATTAAGACCCTCATCACCTTCAAAGTATGCGTTTCCGCCTGGGCCGCCATCGCCACCATCAGGTCCACCTGTGGGGACATACTTCTCGCGGCGGTAACCAACGAAACCTTTGCCACCGGCACCTGAAACAACTTCAATATCGACTTCATCTATGAATTTCATATATCTCAAATAAAAAAGGGGAGCTATTAGCTCCCCTCTGTATCCTAAAGATCTTTAAAGATCAATTAAGCTGGAATAACTGATACGATTTTCATCGTTTTATTGTAAAAACCGAATTTTACTTTACCTGTAGTCATAGAATAGAGCGTAAAATCACGACCCATCTTAACACCTGGACCAGGATGGAACTTAGTTCCTTTCTGACGAACGATGATCATGCCTGTTTCAACAGCTTCACCACCGAATTTTTTAACACCACGCATTTTTGGGTTCGAGTCACGTCCGTTGGAGGTACTACCACCCGATTTCTTATGTGCCATATATCTAATCTCCTAATTTGAATTCGTTTTTAATTACTTCTTAGCAACTTTAGTCTTAGCTTCTGCTTTCGCAACTCCGCCTTGGCCATCATTGATTTCAGTCACAAGTAGGCCAGTGAAACACTGACGGTGACCATTCTTACGACGGTAAGCGCCTGGCTTACGTTTAAGAACGATAATCTTACGAGTACGACCTTGTTTAACTACTTTAGCAGTAAGTTTAGCACCACCAACAACAGGAGCACCAACGATAGTCTTAGCACCACCAACAAGAAGAATTTTATCGAAAGTTAAAGTTGCACCAACTTCAGCTTCAATTTTTTCAACGTCAATAAGATCGCCAGCAGACAATTTGTACTGGTGTCCTTTGATTTCTACAACCGTATACATGAGAACTCCTTAAGAGATACCACCTGGCGGGGAGGACGAGTCCTACTTTAATCCCTAGGTGAGTTTATTTTGAGAGGTACTTTTTAAGGTAAATTAAGAGAAAAGTCAAATAATTCACAGTTCTATGCATTATGTTTGCGCAAGGTGTCAAACTTTGATAAAACACTTTGATCACTCAATGTTTTAAAGGTTTAGTCCCATGTTGGAAATCAGCTATTTAGGCGAAAAAGTGTTGGATGCAAAGATCCTTAAGTTGTTTGGGGGGAAGGCGGCCAAGCTTCATGAGTTGAAACAGGATGGTTTTCCGGTTCCAGCAGGTTTTGTTCTTCAGGCAGAAAATAGTGAGTTATCAGATCCTATTAAGAAAATAGGTGGTTTTCCTGTGGCGGTCCGTTCAAGCTGTTCGATGGAGGATTTGCCAAACGCCAGTTTTGCGGGCCTTTACGAGACTTTTCTTTTTGTCAAAAATCACGAAGAACTGCAATCGACTATTAAACAATGTTTTGACTCCCGCTCATCTCACAGAGTTAAAGATTATCTTAAAACAAAAGGCATTAAAGCAAATAGTGATCAATTGCATATGAGTGTCTTAGTTCAAAAGATGGTGGATGCAAAAGCAGCAGGAGTTCTTTTCACCCTTAATCCTACAAACGGGAAAGAAGAAGAATGTTACGTAGAGTATTGCACGGGTGTAGGCGAGAGACTTGTATCAGGACATGTGACGCCCACTCGTTGTCATTATAACTGGATTCATCAAAAGATTTTAAGCCATGAAGTCAATGCTGAAGGCACTTTACTTGATGAGACTCTTTTAAAAAAAATGATGTTCACGGCAATTAAAATTCAAGCAAAATTTGAAGTTCCTCAAGATATTGAATGGGCCATTGATGAGAAAGATGAGATTTTTATTCTTCAATCAAGACCCATTACAACTTTTTTTCCACGAGAAGATTATCCTGAAATAACAAATGCTGATTTTAAAGACGGCGGAGTTTCAGCCAGGGTTTGCACTCCACTCATGTATTCCATTTATCGAGATGCCGTGAGTTCTTCTATGGGCGATTATTTTAAAAAAATAAAGCTCATTCCGAATGATGAAAAAATACAGTGGACTTATTATTCTTATGGAAGAGTTTATTGGAATGCCAGTGCGGTCAAAGAGGGGCTTCGGAAACTCCCTGATTTTAAAGAAGTTGATTTTGACCGAGATCTGGGAATTCAAAAAGATTATGGAGAGGCCGGACCTCATGTGACTTCTTTATCATTAGCAGCGGTGGTTAATGCGATTCCTGTATTAATTGGATTACATAAGGAATTTCGGGACTGCGAACTCATGGTGAACCAGTTTAGAGAAACATTTGAGAAAAAAGATGCCGAATTTAAAAAGAAAAAAGGCGATTTTTTCCAGTGGTTGTCAGACGTTATTCAGTTTCAACAACAAACGGAAACGAGTTATTTTCGAACGATTTATAATAATGCCAATTATCAGAGTGAGTTCAGGAATTATTTAAAAAAGCTTCCTGGATATCTTCCAGGTGATATGATCGATTTGATGGGAGAGTTGCATGGAGTGTCTCACTTAGACGTTCAGAGCGGGCTGGCCGAGCTTCGGCGTATTTCGGATTTGTATGGATTTGAATCAGAGTCATATTTTGTTGAGCGCGAGAAATTTTTAAAAGTTCATTATCACCATGGTCCAGCCGAGTTGGATCTGACTGTTGCCCGTTGGGGAGAGAATAAAAAATGGGTAGATGGTCTCGTAAGAGATTTTATAGCGACAAATGAAGTCGTAGGACATTTTCATAAAACATATTTAAGGCTTTCAGAATCTGCAGGATTTAAACGTGGCAAATTTGAACGTATGCTTAAAACATCACGAAACTTTCTCCGAATGAGAGAGGAGATGCGTAGTTATTCAACGCGTGCGTATTATCTTTTACGTCAGGGGATTTTAGAGTTTGCTAAGAGATTTGAGCTCAAAGATCTAGATGTATTTATGTTTCACCTTTCTGAAATTAAGAATGTGAACAAAGGTTTACCCGATATTTCAATAAGAAAACTTCATTATCAAGGTTATAAGAATTTCAAAGCTCCTAACGAATTTGGAGGCATGATTAGGCCAATGACAAAATCAATGGATGAAAGCTTAGTAGGACTAGGCTGCAGCCCTGGTGAAATCATTGGAATTGCCAGAGTGATTGTGGACATACATCTAACAAGTCATCTCACCAAAAAAGATATTCTTGTAACGGTTTTCACAGATCCAGGATGGACACCGGTGTTGGCGCGAGTTGGTGGTGTCGTGACAGAGGTGGGTGGTTTGTTGTCTCACGCGGCGGTGATTGGACGTGAATACGGAATTCCCGCGATTTTAAATCTGATGCATGCCACGGAAATTATTCAAGATGGCGATAAGATAAAAATGAATGGTAAGACCGGAGTCGTAGAAATTCTAGAAAAACGCTCTTAGTGCCATGCCTACATCCGTTGTGACTAACTTCTGAGATATATTTTCTGGATCACTACCTTTGGCCACCGGTAAAAAAGCAAACACTTCGGCTTCAACGTTGCTGCCTAAACTGAAAATGCCTTTGGTGATAAAATATGTAAAACCCGTTTTAACGTCGTTGATGATGGTGCCGTTGATTTCAATCAAAGGATGAATTTCGTACTGGTTAGCAAGGGCCACAAAATACTCGGTTGGTAAAAAGCGGTCACCAAAAACCAGAGGGTTCTGAAAACGATTTTTTTTCTGATAACCCGTTTCAAGGCGAAGATGCCATTTGTTGGTGAGTTGTTCATCATAACCCAAAAGAGCATCCCAGAAGTTTTGAGAGATTTCATCATGAGTGGTGTGACTTTGATAAAAAATTTGGGAAAAAAGCATGGCCTCTTCAAATTGATAACTAACTTGACCTCCACCCTTGTAACGTTTTTGATCATCACCAAAAACATAATCAATGTTTAAGTCTTCTGTGGCCTGAACTTCACCATGAACCCAGATCGTGCGATCAATGGAGCCATCGTAATTATTGATGGATTTATCTCCTAAAACATAAAGATCAACGGTGTGTTTATCACTCGCAAAATAAGTGACACTTCCACCATCGTTTCCTTGGGCCACTTGAGAAATTGCCGTCAGACCCGTTGGTTGGTTAAAGGGGTTAATAGGATTAAAAATCTCACCCAAACCATAATTAATGTACATACGGCCAAAAACAAAACGACTTTCTTCAAAGTCTACACCGAGAAGAAGTTTATTTAATATGGATTCCGTTTTATAGTCGTCTTCTTGTTTTATATGTTGCATACGGAACATGTCCCGCACCACCAGTCTATTAGGGAAAGTATAGGCCTGAGTAGCAAGAAACCCACCTTCATACAAAGAAGACTTACTGTGACGGGCAAACCAATTACTTTCAAGTCTCATGTTATTATAAGAAGCTTTGCCGTTAAGATTTCCGTACATCAGATAAAAGTCATCTCGGTTCCAGTCTTGAAAAAGTTCTTCACGAGAAGCCTCATTGTTTTGACTGTGACGACCTTGAGCTTCGATGTTGCCAGATAAGTCATGTTCAAACTGGGCAAAAGCTGGAGCTGATAAGATGAATGCAATAAAGAGTAATTTCATTAATTACCTGTAAGGTTTTTTTGAGAAAAGTGTGATGATTTAAAGTTTGTATTAAACTTTAGGCTCCTATAAACGATAGTGGTACTTTTAGTCGCATCATCCTCCGGTTTCATAATCCAAAGAGTCGGAACTATGTGGCCATCAAAGGTTTTGATGTTATCAAAAGAAAGTACACGTTTTAATGTATTTTCTTTGTCGTAATACTTGTACATACGGGGAAGGCAGTCTTTTTTAGACGCATAGGCCACAATTTTTGGCCACATCACTTTAGAATTATTTTTTGCAGTATTTTCTATAACTTTAAATTCCTTATCATCTTGTGCGAACTTATGGTCATAGTCTTCATTCATTGATGAAGCCTTAAGAATATCATCATTTGTGAAATCTGATCCCATCCAACTTGCAAGAAGCATAGAAGATGATACGGCCACTTTCCTTTTAAGTTTTGGAAAGTAGTTCCACATATTATTATCAAGACGAAGAGTTCGAATTCCTTTTTCTTTAGCTGGTGAAGTGATGGTGCTTAAGGCTTCTTTTTTACCTTTAACATCTGATTCAATTTCAAGGGTACGAGTCCAGTTAGGAGTTTGGATCGTCATTGTCATTTCTGCATGAGAGCTGTCTCCACGCATTTCTTTTTCAGCGTACTTCATCCATTCATCAGGATTATTAACACCAGTACCGAGCGCCACACAGAAAACGAATTCCTTACCAAATATTTTTCTAAGCATTGTTTTTTACCTCTGTAATTTGTCCATCTTTGATATAAAGAACCGTTCTCACCTGATCAATTAAACGTTGATCGTGGGTAGAAAAAACAAAAGTCAGTTTAAATTCTTGATTTAATTTTTTAAAGAGTTCGATGATCTCTTGAGCCGTTTTTGAATCTAAATTTGCTGTAGGCTCATCGGCCAGGATCAATTGAGGTTTTCCAGCAATGGCACGTGCTATGGAGACACGTTGTTGTTGTCCACCAGAGAGCTGTTTAGGATAACGGTGACCCATTTTTTCAAGTCCAACCTGTTTTAAGGCCCACTCCACTCGATCTTTAATTTCTGAGGCACTTAGTCCTTTGAGCTGTAACGGAAACTCAATATTCTCACTGGCCTTAAGGATGGGAAGAAGTTGATAGTCTTGGAATATAAATCCCATGTAATCCAGACGATGTTTTGTTCTTTCTTCTAGTGACATAGAAGTGATGTCTTGATCACCATGTTTTAAAGATCCGGCAGTAGGAATAATGAGACCTGCAATAAGATTGAGTACAGTCGTTTTTCCAGATCCGGACGGACCAACAAGGGCCATGAACTCACCTTCTGGAATTTTGAGGCTGATGTTTTTAGCACCATAAACCTTAATTTCCTCTGAGGATTGGTAAACCTTGTCGACGTTATTTAATTCAAATTGCATAGGAACTCCTACGGATCACACGGATCAAAGGATAAATCATAGTTAGACTCAGGAAAAAATAGATCATTAGAGGAACTTGCCAGTAATAACTCATAACCGGAGAGAGACGCACCAGCGGTTGAATAGTCATGCCCCCCATGATGATATTTTTACCACCAGTGAAGAGTTGTAAGTTAATCGGATGATAATAACAATAGATGGTGGCGAGGTGTCCAATAATGGCCCCGAAAAAGATTGCAATTGTACCCATGATAAAAACTTCGATCATCAGAGATTTAGTAATCCAGCTTGTCTTGGCACCGATAATGTTTAAACTTTGAAACTCTTGTTCTCGCTCAAAAAAAGTGATCATTAATGTGTTAGAGAGACCAAGACTGATAACTAAGACGATGATAACAGAAACCATCCACGTCAAACTGTCAATGAATCGAACAGACACTCCGATCTCAGGGAGAATTTCATCCCACCTGGTGGCCACAGCATTTTTAAATTGAGGTAAGGTTTCTTCTTCGAGCTCAAAATTGACTCGCTGATGATAGGTGTCACTATTCATCGCCATGAGTTCTTGCGCGCTTTCATATTGAGTGAAGGCCAGTGATTCTTCAAGTTCTCCACCGCCAAAGTCCATGAGACCCACGACAGTTAAAAGGTCATTGGCCACAGAACCATCCAAGGCTTGACCGATGACAACGACTTCATCACCCATCTTTACTTCAATTCTTTCCGCAAGTTTTTTACCTAGAATGATTTCTTTTCTATTGTTGGGGTCTAAAAAACGGCCAACATTGACTGATTCATACAGAGTAGAAATCTTTTTTTCTTTTTCAATTTCAAGCCCTGTGAGTAAAACCCCTAACGTCTTCTTTTCTCCTGAAATAAAAATTGGAGCTGTCACACGACGGGAAGATTTTTCTAAAAGAGTTTTGTCTTCAATCACTTCATCAGTGATCGTTTTATAATTATTAAAACGTTTGCGGCTTTCTTTATTATAATACTCAGGGTGTGTAATATGGTATTGGCCTGCATACTGAGATAAAAACTCTTTCATCACTTCTTTGGAGCCTGAATAAGCGAAGTTAAGGTCCCAGATGATGAATCCTGTGCCTAAACTCAAACTTAAAACCATAATGATCGTTCTTTTTGGAGCACGCCATAGGTTTCTGTAACTAAATTTAATTAAGAATGCGAGACTTCTCATAGTTCAGCCTCAAGTCGAGTGAGTGTGCGATATATGGACCAGAGGTAACTCACACTCAGAACGAAAATTACAAAAGTGAAGGTTATTACAATTTGATCTGCAGAAAGAATCGGATAGATGATGCCAGGAAGTTTAATGCCGGCCCTCTCAATGGCAACACCGTCATTCAGGGAACGAAAATCAATTCCTGTATGAGACTGGATGCCAATAAGGATAATCAAAAAAAGAGATGAGGCAAAAGAAGAGAGAATAATCATTTGAAAAACTTCAAATATACCAATCTTCCAGAACTTATTCGCAGAAACCCCAAGGATACTCATCATTCGAAGTTCTTTGTAGCGCTCCTGCCATAACATGCGGACCGGAGTCATAATGGTCATGGTAATCGTGAGACCAATGATGATAAAAAAGAATTTGATCATGCCATCATGAAAATCTAACACTACGGCCATCTCGGGATTAAGTTGTTTCCATGTTTTAAGTTCCATGCCGGTTTTTTTAATGTAGTCACGAAACATAGGCTCACTCTTAAGTCCGTCGGTCATGATTGAAATACGGTTATAGAGGATTTGATCGTGATATTGATTTAAAAAGAGTGTCTGCCAGGTTTGTTGATTAGTGTAAACATAACGTTTCTCAAAAGCTTTGCTATTGTAGTGGTAGATTCCTTTAATAATAAGAATTTCAGAACGAAGTTCTCCATTGGTATCTTGATAATTCAGAACAATCTGATCTCCTACATGATACTTGAAAATATTGGCCAGCTCCTGGCCAATAACAACACTGTTTAAGTCTTTACTCGTCAAAAATTCACCTTGGATCATCTTACGATGAATAGGAAGAAATTTTTTGTGCAGTTCAGGTTCAATGCCTAAAACCACTAAGCCTGCAGCACCTTCAGGAGTAGATATATTTCCATCCAAAACTAATTCGGGGGAAGCAGATTTTATGGGAAGACGATGAATGGTTTCATAAACTTCACCCGAATAAGGCAGAGGTTTTGAAGCATCGGTGGATCTTGCGTAGGTCGGTTCTTGCACTTGATAAAAACCAACGTTGGTATTTACCACTGCCTTTTCAATCTGATAATTGAGTCCATCAAATACGGAAACCACCCACACAGCGATCATTACGGCTAATGAAACGGAGAAACCAATAAAAAAACTTCGGCCAGCATTCCGCTGAATACTTCTCCAGGCAAATTTGAAAAGGTAGCGATTTTCATTGTTAAGCATATAATCTTCTTATGGAACAAAGTTTAACCTGTAACGGAGATTATCTCCGCATTCTTTTACTGTCAGTGCCCCTGATCTTCGGGGGAGTCATTCACATGTTTGCAGTTAAGAAGAATATCTTATCTTACTTTAATAAACCTATTCATCAAAGATGGTTTGGACAAAACAAAACATGGAGAGGGTTTTTTTTAATGCCCCTTGCTACTTTTCCCGGTGTGATAGTGTCGCGTCAGCTAGAGATGATATTTGATATAAATGGCCAGGTATTTACCCAACATTCGCCAGTTTTAATCGCTGTACTACTGGGCCTTGGATATTGCTTGGCCGAGCTTCCAAATTCGTATGTCAAACGACGGCTAGGTGTGAAGGAAGGGCAAACTTCTAAAAACTATAAATGGATGTTTATTATCATTGATCAGGCCGACTCAGCGTTTGGTTGTCTATTTGCCTATAAACTCATCGCCCCCATATCATGGATGCTGTTCTGGAAAACAGTGGCTTTCGGAACTTGTTTACATCTTTTAATCAATATTCTGCTTTTTAAGGCTAAAATGAGAAAAAGTCCCTATTAGGAAAATGCATGCTCAAAAGACTTAGTATCTATCTAAATGAAATGTTTCCCGCGACAGCGATCATTGGAAACCTTGTGACAGCTTATGCCGTAGAACTCGCTTATCTTAAGCTCTATGATGTTGAGCCTGGTTTTCGAGTGGAGTTGGTTTTTCCTGCGATTGTTTTGACCCTCATCGCCCTTCTTTTAAGAATAATGGATGAGTTCAAAGATTATCAAGACGATTTAACTAATTTTCCTAATAGACCTCTACCATCAGGAAGAGTTAAACATAAAGATCTTAAAGCTCTCGGAATTTTTTGTATCTTGATGATTGTGTTTTTAAGCACAACTTCAAAGGCCGTGTTGATCTGGTCTCTGGTGATTCTTATTTTTACAGGCCTTATGCTAAAATGGTTTTTTGTTGAGAAGATGATGAGAAAAAGTTTACCGCTTGCCTTCATCACTCATCATCCTATAGTAATTTTTAATTTCATCTATCTTATTCTTGCTTGCCAGGCGCTCTATCCTCAAGTGGGATGGAATAAGTCTTGGTTCATTCTTCCTTTGTGTCTCATTTTTACGAATTGGGAAATTGCTAGAAAGATCCGTGCTCCTGGACAAGAAACGTCTTATACAACTTATTCAAAAATTTTTGGTCCCAAAATTACCATTGGAATAACACTCATTTTACAGATTATTTTTAATGCCTGTATGGTGTTAATCTTTTCTGAAATGGATTCGCCTTGGCCTTTAATTGCATCATATTTGGTTTTACAGGCCATTCTCATCATCCCTTATGTTAAATTTCTTCTCACACTAAAATTGCCTAAACTTCTAAAAGACAAAGCTGAAAGTCAAATATTGGTGGTGATCGGATTTTTGTTGGTAGCATCCCTTTTATGAAAACTGCGAGTTCTCACGAGATTTCGCCTCTTGAGCTGGTTGGGGGAAAAGGTCTTCATCTTCAAAAACTTATTTCTTGGCAAACAACAGTCGCACCATTTTTTATTATTACGACAAAAAGTTTTGATGAGTATTTATTAACTGGTGAGATCTGCTCCGAAGTCAAAACGAAAATGTCTGATTTCTTTAAATCTCATAGGAGTGTTGCTCTTAGAAGTTCAATGATTGCTGAGGATCAGGTTGATTCTAGTTTTGCCGGACTATTTGAAACATTACTGAATGTCACTGAGGCTCATTGGGAGGAATCCTTAAAACAGATCTTTAATTCAGTTAAATCTGATAGGGTTAATGAATATTTATTTAGAAAAAAAATACATATTTTACTTAAAATGGCCGTCGTTGTTCAGGAGCAGATTGATGTGGACAAGAGTGGAGTTATTTTTACTCGTTCTCCTGTTACACCGACATCTGCTGTGGCAATAGATGCTGCCTATGGAATGGGTGAAGGAGTCGTTTCTGGTTTGGTTCCAGTGGATCATTACCTCTATACTAGATCTTTAGACAAAATCACCGAAATTATACAAAATGATTTGCCTGTTCTAAATGAAGATGAAATCAAGAAACTCATTCATACTGCTCTTCATCTAGAACGCACAATTAAAATGCCCGCTGATATCGAGTGGGGTATACGAGATGGAAAACTTTATATATTTCAGATTCGTCCTATCACACGAGTTTTTAAAAATCTTGCCTGTTTTGTGGATACCAATCTTTCGGAATCATATCCTGGATCAGTGAGTCCATTTACTGCTCAGTTTGTGAAAAAGGCCTATGAGAATGTCTTTAAAGAATCAGCTTTAATCCTAGGTGCCCAAGGAAAAAGATTCTCAGATCTATCTTATCACTACGCAAGACTTATAAGTGTTGTAGATGATCATTTATATTATAACCTTGAACACTATTATGCTGTCCTTAGAGCTTTGCCAGGAGGTGAAAAAAATATCACTAAGTGGCATAAAATGATCGGTGGCAATATGGATCAGGTGAACATTCCTTATTATAAAACAGAGCTCTCAAAAATTGAGGGCCTATCTGCGATGTTAAGTTTTTTTAAAAATGTGTATTTTCGAAAAAAAATATTTAAGTCATTTCTTCATAACCTTGATTTGAATCAAAAGAAAATTGAAGAGGATATTGCTGGATTTAAAAATTCAAGTGAAATTGTTACCTATATAGATCAACTGATTCATAGACCCTTGGGTTTTGGTTTAACGGTTATTAATGATATTTATATCATGCTGGGATTAAATTATTTAACAAAAGCCTGCGCGAAACATGGTTTGAATGAGAATAAAATTATCGATATTTTGAAGACTTCAGATGGAGTGGATTCACTTAAACCACTTGAGTGTTTTAATGCTCTTGTAATGGAGTTATCTCCTCGTTTTATTGAAGTATTTGATTCATGCGAATTGAAAGCAAGCATTGATCCATATAAAAAAGTTTTTCAAGACTTGGAAAATTTAGGATTCTCAGTCGAGGTGAAAAAGATGGAGGAATTCCTTCTTCTGTATGGAGATCGATCTTTCGAAGAATTAAAACTCGAAAGCTTACCTTTGAAAAATAATCCTCTTTTATTTAAACAACTTATTATGTGGGCCAAAGATACACCTGAGATTAAACAAAAGAAGATTCAGGATAAATCTTCTTTTGAGTTTAATGGACTTGATTTAAAAGTTTTAAATTTTACGCGTGACTGTATCGCCATCAGAGAGGCCGCCCGGCTTTGGCGAGGAAAATATTATCATTTATTGAGAAAACTTGTGATTAATCTTGCTTTACAACTTCAGACAGAAGACCTGAGATGGAAAGAATTCGACCTTTTTGATTTTTTCTCACTTAATAGTCAGGAATGGATGGCATTTATAAATCATGAAATTGATTTTGATTATGTAAAAAATTTAATCCTTACTCGAAGAGGCTGGAAAGGTAAGAAAAAACTTTATCCAGAATTCATCCAGTGGCAACCTGATGAAAAACTTCCAGATATCAAATCTATGATTTTTTCTGGAGATTTGGTAGGTCAAGGGGTTTCTCCTGGTATTGTAGAGGGGCAAGCATTGGTTTTAGAGAGCCCAGATGATGCCTTACAATCGGACTTGAAAAATTTCATTCTTGTGACTAAAAATACTGATCCAGCATGGGTTTATATAATGTCTAGAAGTCTTGCTTTAGTCTCCGAAAAAGGCTCCCTTTTAAGTCATACAGCAATCATTGGAAGAGAACTTTCCATAACAACCGTTGTGGGGGTTAAAGCGGCTACATCAAGTCTTAAAACGGGTGATCGGATTCGCGTTGATGGAACGAAGGGTACGGTGGAGAGATTATGAATTTGAAAAAATCGTACCAGACTCTTAAAGAATATCGTGGCGATCCATTGAATTTTATCGTTAATCTAGAAAAACAACAGGGTCATAGAATGACTCTTGATATCTTTGGTAAAAAGTTAATTCTATTAAGTCATCCTAATGATGTGCTTCATGTTCTCAAAACAAATAATTCAGCCTATACCAAAGGTAGAACAACTAAGGCCTTAAGACAATTTTTAGGTCGAGGGCTTATCACTAATGAAGGGGATTCATGGCGTAGACAACATAGATTAAGTCGCCCTATCATGAGCTGGAAGAGTGTTTATCAGTTAGCTCCTAAAATTCTAGAAACCTCACAAACATTTGTGGCATCCATGGAAAATGGATATGAACTCAATAGTTTTCATGAAATGAATCGTCTAACATGGAGAATCGTTCTAAAAACTCTTTTTTCTCAAGAGCCAACCCCCGAGATGGATTTTTGGTTAGAGGATATTCTTCTGATGATGAAAATCATAACTGGTAAAACACGATCATCCATTCCAGTTCCATTTTGGATTCCTACAAATCAGCACCGAATTTTAAAAAGAATTATCATGAAATTTGACCAGTACGTATATGGGATGATTGGCCAGCGCCGTGAAGGCAAAAGGGAAAATGACTTTTTGCAACTTCTTATCAATGCCCAGGAAGAGGGAACGGCCGGGATGACGGATCGTGAAATTCGAGATGAGGTCATGACTTTTCTTATGGCAGGACATGAAACAATAACGAACACCATGAGCTGGGCCCTAATCGAACTTGCTAAAAATCCACATTACAAAACACATCTACGGATTGAGAGTCAGGCGTTTTTTGAAACGGGAGATTTTGAAGTATTAAATTCTTCACCATGGTATAGCGCCGTCATAGATGAAGTCATGAGACTTTGGCCACCAGTTTGGGTTTTTATGAGACAAGCAGAGGCACCGGATCAGATTGATAGTCTTTATATTCCCAAAAATGCCAATGTTGTCGTGTCCCCATATTTGAGTCACAGGTCCGCAGATTTCTGGGAAAACCCAGAGAATTTCCATCCTGAAAGATTTTTACCAGAAAATCGAAAAAAGATCATTAATGGTTCTTTTTATCCATTTGGATTAGGTCCTCGGGCATGCATTGGAGCAAACTTTGCTACAATAGAGGCCAAGATTATTCTTGCGACTCTAATCCATGAATGTGACTGGAATATAACACAGGTTGAGGAGCAAAAATCTGAAGCAGGCATTACTTTAAGGCCGATAAATAACATTATGATGACATTTAAGAGGCACGTATGATGACAGTGAGATTTATCACTCAATGGAATGACGATTTTTTTGAAACATTTTATAAATTCAGAAATGAGATTCATAAAGATATTGTGACGAGTTTTCCCGAGACCATAGAAGATTATAAAAGATTCTTTTCGAAAGATTCTGTTTTTATTCAGGATTACGACTGGGTCGCTTTCCTTGTTTTTGAAGAAGGTAGGGTTGTGGGCAAGGCCATCCTAAGTAAAAAACATGAATCTTCAGTAGGAAACTTAGGTTTTATCGATTGGATTAATCGGGTAGACGTTGCTCGATTTCTTATGAATGAAGTAGAATCCTTTGCTCATAAAATGGAAATAAAGAGTTTTAAAACACCAGTGGATTTGAACTTTTTTGTTAAATACCGGATTCGATGCGAGGGTGGGGGGGAGCCGTATTATGGAGAGCCAACTTATCCCTACTATTACCATTCTTTGTTTAAGTCCACTGGTTGCACAGTTATCGAAACATGGGACAGTTATCGGCTTAAAAAAATGAGTGGGTTGATAGATTTTTTTAAAAAGAGGCTTACGCTTTCTAGGAAAAAAAATGAATCCCCTAAAGGAAAAAGAGTAAAAACTCATATTCGGTGTGTACAGCTATCAAATTGGAACAAAGAACTTAAAATCATCCATGGTCTTTTTATTGAAGCCTATAAGGACATGCCTGAATTTGAAAGCATAAATTTTGAGCAATTTAAAGTTATCTACAAGGATTTTAAGTATCTCATTAATCCACTTTATTCTTATATTGTTGAGCTCCAAGGGAAACCAGTAGGATTTAGTATCAACTTCACTGATCCCTTATCAATTCTTGCACCTTTAAAAAGTAAAAAACTTAATGCAGTTCAGAAGGCTTTGCTTTTGGCCAAGCTGAGACTTAATACTTCTTGTCTTATGATCGCTCATGTTGGCAAAATTCCGGGTCCTGATGGGCAAGAAATTAAGGGTGTTCAGATTCAGGTTTCAAATCGAATCTCTGCTTTTGCCTGGTATATGAGGAAAGTTATTGTAACTTTTCAAAATGAGCTCTCGCCTGCCAGACGGTCATTTAATCCTGATCTTCAGGTTCCATATGCAAAGTATGTGCTCTATGGAAAAGATTTAAAGTGAGTTTTTGTTTTTGTTTTTTCCAAGTATAAATCCGGCCTCTTTGGCCAGGATTTCGACTTCGGTCACGATCTTTTTGTTAAGATCTCCGATATTTAAAAAATTCTTTTTTCCACTAAGCCCAATTGCAAAAGTTTCGGCCATGCAAGCGTAACACTCATTTTCATTCAATGGAAAAATAAAAGTGCTGATGTTTTGGGACAGAGGCATCTTGGCAACTCCTCCCATGTGATAAACAAGATCTGGTCTTTCAGATTCTATTTTCGCTAAAAGTTCAGGCTTGATAGTAGGAGGTACGGCAATATCTACGATTACAGCATTTGATTTAAATAAATCTAAAGTTAAAAATCCTGCTGAGGCACTTGCACCACATAAAACGATGTTCGCCTCAGCAATAATATTCATATCTCCTGAAGTACAAAATACACGCATAACATCTGCTATTTTTAAAAAACCTAAGAGCTCAGTGCCTGGCCTCCACAATCTTTTGATCACCTGAACGACTGGACTTTGAGCTTCTGATAGTGAAATTTCACCCAAAATGCGTTTAGTCGCCTCTTGAAACTTAATACTGGTTTCAACAGGAGTGTGATGCATCAAGATGATCTTACCCACATGATCTGCCATTAGGCTTGATGCCACTGACATAATATTACCTGCAGCACCTACAAGTGCTACTGTGGCATTAATTAATTCAATATTTTTTTCTTTTGCTGATCTAAGCGCCGATTGAACTGTAAGTGCGATAGTGTATCCATTTCCAGTGGTGAGATTCATGCCTAAAGAATCCAAGTAGAGACCGTTGCCAGAAACAATGGAGGTAAATTGACCAAGTCCCACAGTATTAGCGCCAAGTTCTTTAGCATATTGAAGAGCATGTTGAACTTTTTGAACCACTTGATAACGTTTGCGTGAGACAAATGATCGTTTAAGTTCTTCAGATGTAATAGGTATGGCGAGAAGGGCAATGTCCATCTCGCGATTTTGATCATCTAAAATGGTTTGTGTATGGTAAATTTGAAATTCAGCCAAATCTTTAGTTCGCGCAAGTTTTTGTAGAAGTTCTTTTCCTTCTACATCTCTTAATGCTGGAGAAACTTTGCGGATATGGGCCTCATCAATTAAGTGACATAAAAATACACTTAAGGGTCTAGAACCTAGAATCACACTGGTATGAAGTTCAGGAGCTTTTTGATTATGAATGAAGTCTTTGGGATAAATGGTCGAAAGGAAATAAGCAACATCACTCGCTTTAAGTGCGTCACATAGATGACTCAGTCCAAGAACTAATTCTTCAATCTGTGTGATGGTTATATAAAGGCTAGGCTGTACTCTTAGTGTGAGGTTGTTTGAAAGAGAGGGATTCATGCGCAATCCCTCATGATTTAGGAGAGCAGAAGACATGAGATAGCCTTGCATCTTTGCATCGCTGATGATTTTAAATTCAAAACCGAGATCAGGCAGTACATCGTTTAGTTCAACAGCGAGCATGAGGCCTTGTCCACGAATCTCTTTAATGATTTCAGGATAAAGCAGTTTGAGTCTTTCTAACCGAGCGGAAAGATAACCAGCATTTTGCATTCCATTTACAAGAGGGGAATTATCAGCTTGAAGGATGTCGAGAACCTCAAGCGCAATAGATGCCGAGAAATCATCGTCACTAAAAGTAGATGTATGTAGAAAACCAAAATCTTCAATGTATTTTCTCTGTAAAATAGTTGTTGCCGCAATTTTAGCAATTCCACCACCTAGAGATTTAGAGAATGTATAGACGTCGGCAGAAACACTCGAAAGAGACCCTGCCGTAAAAAATCCAGTACGATAAATACCGGATTGGATTTCATCAAATACAAGCAAAAAATCCTCTTGAAGTGAGAATTTTTTTAATATGGCCAAAAAGTTATGAGAAACAGGAACTACTCCTGCCTCACCTTGGATCGGCTCAACAAACGCAGCTGCGATGGTAGAAAAAGTATGTTTAGCGATAGTTACGCCTGAATTAGTAGGAGCCAATAAAATTAAATCTCTTTGAGCAGATTTGATGACGTCTTCAAGTTTAGTGTTCTCAATGTACTGAGAGATAAAAATCGTTTGCTGATTGTTGGACTCATCTAAATAAAAGGGATTTCTGAAACCTTCATTCCATGTAAGCGAAAGGGCCCCCATAGTTTTTCCATGATATGATTTTTCTAAAGAGATAAAAAATGGTCGTGTTTCGATTTGCTTTTTATTAATTTCACGAATAAGTGAAACGAGTTCATCCACATCATGAGTATTTGCTAATTGATGAGTAAGATAGGATGCCCGCTCTTTACTCATTTTTAATTCAGGTATTTTATCAATGAGGGAAGAACGTAACTTCTTAAGTTCTTTTACTTGAAAGGCAGGCTCCATTCGTTTGATTATAATCAGTGCCTGATTCATCTCTTTTTCAATCTCTTGCTGGATTTCGACCAGTTTATATCTAAAATATATAAGACTATGTTTCATTGCCGCTTCAACGGCTTCAGTCCCTGAATTAGAAAAAGTCGTAATCCATGGACCTTCTCCTGTTTCAAATGCTAATGAGTCTGAAATTCTTTTGGCCAGAATACCGCTTTGCTGACGAAGACTACCCTGAGTTAATGAGGGCGCACCAGAGTCATGCCAAGACTTGAGTTTGGCAAGAAGTCTAGGATTTCGATGCCCTAAAATATTCGCACCATATCCGCCTGTAAGATCTAAAACACGGTGAATGGTTCCATGCTCTTCATAGAACAGGTAATCCCCTTCGCCATGATAATAATTTTTTGAAAGTTCCATGGCCTCAAGAAGACGCGCCAAGAGTGGTCTAGAGAAGACCTTGTAATCGAGGGAAGAGTCCCTCAAAAGTTGAGAAATGGATGATGTTGGCTTTTGATCCATGCTGAATTAATAGCAAAGGAGGTGCCAAGTGCGAAGGAGTGGGAGTGGGATTTAAGGGAGGAGGACGTTAGGGGAGTGTACAGGTGTATAAAGTTTAAGCAATAAGAAGGGTCTCTAACACATTTGTAAGTACCGAATTGAACCATTGAAAATGACACCGAAATGGGTGTGAAGAATTGTGATTTTGAACCCCGATGTTCCATAATTAAGTAACCAAAAAACACTTAATCTTTAACGACTTGGAGGT